>Ga0105048_10010110_pt1 | contig 14958 bp, 7 predicted proteins | sample MAT05_FD_78382 | JGI IMG/M metagenome (GOLD analysis project Ga0105048, IMG submission 78382) | Freshwater microbial communities from Lake Fryxell liftoff mats and glacier meltwater in Antarctica - MAT-05 | ecosystem: Environmental > Aquatic > Freshwater > Ice > Liftoff microbial mat | place... | reverse complement strand
TTTTCAAAACCTATGGCCGATTGATTTTTCAAAGCACACAAAACAACGGCATAGAAGTGCCTGCAGGAGTGTACCATTTTCAGTTTTCAGGAACATCTGCCAACGGTGAATTGGTAAACTATCCCGGTAAAAAAATTGTTTTAAATGAATGAAGATTAAAAACAATATTCACATTCCTCAAAAGTTACGCTTAGATCTTTTTTTATCCAATGCTGCGGCTTAGAATTGTCGACCATTTTTAAACCCAAAACCGTGATCCATTTTTCTATTGGTGGGTAATTTAAGCAAAAAAAGAAAAGGTAAATTTCAAAGAATTCTTAAACCCGAATTATCTCCGGAATCCTGCTCCTTATTCGGCCAATTTTGTTATATTTGCCGGCATAAATAGATGGCTTTACGTACCTTAATATTGGATGATGAATCATTGGCCATTTCATCGATTAGGGTTGATTTAGAAAGACATTGCCCTGAAATTATAATTGTCAATGCTTTTCAAAATCCCATGGATGCGGTGGAATATTTGAAACACAACCAAATAGATTTGCTTTTTCTGGATATTGAAATGCCAGAAATGACTGGAATTGCGTTTTTGGAAAATTTGGGGAAATTTAATTTTGAGGTGGTATTTACGACGGCCTATGCAGAATATGCATTAACGGCATATAAACTTAATGTCATTGATTATCTGTTAAAACCTGTAGGTTTAGATGAATTAAAAAGAGCCATTTCTAAGGTTGTAGAAAAAAAACTGCACATTCAGGCTGCAAATCCACCTCAAAAGATAGCCCTTTCGGACAGTACTGGTCTTGAGTTTGTACCCTTAAAGCAGGTAATGTACTGCCTAGCAGATAAGAATTATACCACGTTTCATCTTTTTGGTGGAAAGACCAAAATGGTAAGCAAAAACATTGGGGAATTCGAAAAAACGCTAAGCTTAGCCAATTTTGTTCGCATACACCAATCATCCATTGTGAACGTGGATTTTGTATCGAAACTTATCAAGGGTGAAACTGGAAGTGCCATTATGGAAGACGGCAGAGAACTTAGCATATCAAGGTCAAGACGTAAAGAATTTTGGGAAGCCTTGCAAAATCTGCTATAAACCCCATTTCAAGCAAAATAACCAATGAGAACAAAATAAACTTCTACTCTTTCTGGTTAGATGTAAATTAAGCATAAAAAATAAATAGGAAAAGCCATCCGTAAAAATACCTCGGAGAATATGACCGATATTGTTCCAAAACGGTTAAATATTGAGTAATCTTAGTTCAATATTCAATTTTAGTTGAAGGTAAATAGGAAACATATTTTCTTTGGAAAATACTTGAAAATATTTTACAACATTGGTAAAAACAAAATTGCCTGGTTTTGGTTTTTCGGCTTAATCCTATGTGCAATAAAGGAAGGGCGAGCACAAGACCTAGGCCAGATTGGCAAAAGCAAGGCATTTGATAAAGGAGGCAGCCTGGGTGTGGGATGTATGTTTACCCAGCAAAACGGCATTAACGCGCGCAGGGTGCCTTTTAGTTGGTATCTCAGTGGCTCTCCTACCCTTAAAATCTATGATGTTTCCATTCCATTCTCGTTTGTTTACAGTGAACAAGAACGCAGTTTTTCGCAACCCTTCAATAAATATGGAGCCAGTCCTTTTTACAAATGGGTAACGGTACATGCAGGATGGAGAAATTTGTACTTTAGCGATTACACTCTAGCGGGGGCTACATTTTTGGGCGGAGGTATAGAACTAAATCCGGGAAAGATAAGGTTTACGGCATTGTATGGGAAGTTTAGAAACAAAGTTACAGTAAATCCAGAAAATAGAAGTAGATATAGTTATTTATTGCCATCCTATGAACGGTGGGGTATGGGTGCCAAAATAGGTTTTGGAAAAGGACCAAACTTTACGGATATCATTTTGTTTAGAGCCATAGATAAACAAGACACTTTTTTAGCTAAGGTTGCGGATAGCGTAAACATTAAACCCATGGAAAACATTGCACTTGGATTAAAATCCAATTATCTTTTATTTAAAAGATTGGATGTAAATATTGACCTTGGCTTGAGTGTAGTTACTTTAGATAGCAGATATAAAGATTCTTCTATTACAGAGTTAAAGGATATAAAACCCTATTCAAATATTATTAAAATCAACCGATCTACGATACCCTATTTAGCTGGTAATTTTTCGTTAGGCTATGGTGGAAAAGGGTACCGGATAAAAGCGGAGTATAAGAGGGTGGATCCTGAATATCAAACATTAGGCAGTTATTATGTTGCCAACGATTTAGAACAATATACGATATCCCCTACCTTTATGCTATTTAAAAACAGATTAATTTTAACAGGTAGCTACGGCATTAGAACCAATAATTTATTAAAAGACCAATTAAACACTACAACCAATAAAATAGGTTCAGTATTTTTAAATTTTAATCCCAAACCCAATTTTGGAATGAGTGTAAATTACTCAAACTACGGTACAGATTTGAATAGTGGAAGAACACAATTAAACGACTCTATTTTATTCAGCATTATCAACCAGGCCATTGGCGGCAGTATTAAAATTAGCAAAACAAAAGGTTCTAAAACTACAAATTTTGTAATAAATGGGCAACTGCAAGCGTTGCAAGATAATAATATTATAACCCGAAAAAATAGTGAAAGCAATTCCATGGTTTTTTCAGCAAGTTTAAATAAAGGGGATGGTAAAAAAGGTGTGAATTTGGGTGTTAATGCAAATTTTACGCAAGTAAACAATACGGGTGGCACTTTCCAACTTGCAGGGCCATCGGTAAATATTAGAAAAACCTTTGGCAAATCAAAGTTGGGTTTAAATGCAAATGCTTCTTTTCAGCAAAAAATAAAACAAGGAAATTTGGATGGAAATATCACGAATATTGGCGCAGGTTTGAATTATACTTTGCAAAAAAAACACAATTTTAGTTTGATGCTAAATGCACTGTTCAACAATACAAAAAATGTTTCGATATATACCTATAATGAACAAAGGGCATCGGTTAGATATACATTTACACTATAAATCAATGAGAAAAAAATACTATTTTTCTAAAAAAATATTTGTTACCCTTCTGTTTTGCTTAGTTGCCAAAATGCATGGCCAAACAATCAATGTATCGGTTACAATAAATCCCCCCTATGACCCTTATTTGTTTACCTATTCGTCTGATCCGACAAAAGTTTTAATTACCGTTTCAAACACTTCGGCAAGTTCTCAATCCATTAAACTTGGTGGTACTTTTAGAACTGTAGATGGTACAATTTCAGTTGCAACATCTCCTGATTATCAGCCGCCTCAACCTTTGGTGCTTGCCTCTGGCGAAACAAGGTTGCTAACATCGGATGATTTATACAATTTATTTCCCGATCAAAACAGCATTACCACAGCAGGAGTGGATAGAAACGAAGTGATTAGAACCAGAAGGTTGCCATCAGGAATTTATCAGTTATGCATTACAGCTTACGATTATAATTCAAGCGGGCATACAACACCGGTGAGTGCAGTTATTCCTTCTGGTTGCTCTGCGCCCATGCGTATTGGGGTTATTAATCCTCCAGAAATCACTATGATTGGGAGTGCAGTTTGCGGGGGTACTTTGCCAGTTTCAGACATTCAAAATTTCACTTTCATTTGGATTGCCCCTCCAGAAGTACCCGTTGATATTCGATATGTAATTGAAATAATCGAATTGGTTCCCATAGACCGAAATCCCATGGATGCTTTCGAAAGTGCCACTAGCCCAATATTCTTCACCGATAGTGTAACCTCATTAACTTCCTATGTTTATACATCTGCCAATCCTGCATTGGAAGCAGGTCGCAGGTATGCTGTAAGAATAAAAGTTGTAGATCCTGCAGGCCAATTGCGTTTTGCCAATAGAGGTTATTCCGTACCTTGTTCTTTTAATTATGGAAGTGCCTCAGATGGTAGATTTACGGTAAGTCCCTTATTTCCTACAAACAATGAATACATTCCTTGGCGTTATTTCCCCATTATTGTAAGATTTAATCCCTATGACAATCAATTGTACAGATTTAATTTTGATTTGAATTTAACCCAAAATGGGGCCTCAGCATACCGCAGAACAGATGAGTTGCGCTGGCCTTGGGGACCTGCTGAATCTCAAACTAGAGCCACAGGAATGACCATTGCAGAAAGTGCCAGTCAAAACATTCCAGTAAATGAATCCAATGCGATTGTTGGTCAAGAATTTTTAAGAGGCGCGAGATACCTCTATAATTTAAATGGCTCTTTTTTACATAGAAGTACTGGAGAAAGCGCACCTTTAAATGTTTCTTGCAACGATGGTTTTATTTCCGGTATGGGTGTTCCAGTAAATCAATCGCCGGCAAATAGATCCAACCAAACGCCAGGAAACATCCCCATTAAATTTCAAACAGCAGATTTTCCCGCCAATTTTTTACCTTCCTATTCCATCGTTTCTTCAGGCACTTCCTCTCGTCCTGTTAGTAATTTTTACAATCACGGAGTTGAAGAAAGATATAAATTGGAAGTAGCCAGAGATGCTGATTTTACAAGAATTGTGAAAACCATTTCTAAAAGATTTGCACCCAATGTAGATTTAAATGCCTGCATTGCCAACAACAATTTACTCAATGATTCAATATACCGTGCCGTTGAAAATTTAGTAAACCTTGCGGATACAGGAAACTATTATTGGAGGGTAAAATGGCTGGAAGAAGACAACAATGAAAACAGCAATGCTTATGTAACCGGTCCAGTTTGGCAATTTAGAATCGGAGCTGCAGGTTCTGAAATCGTACCCGATGTGCCGCGCAGCACACCTCCATCTTGTTTAGCCGATTGTCAGGCTATCAGGCCTTCAAACACAACAGGAGTAGCTACTGCTGTTGTTGGAGGCAATATAAAAGTAGGCAAATTTACCATGACGCTTACCGAAATTACTTGGAGTGGAACAAACGCCAGAGGAAGAGGATATATCCGTGTGCCATTTATGAATGCACCTGTGAGAGTTTCATTTTCAGGAATACAAATCAATTCCATCAATGAAATGATTTCGGGTGATGTTTTTACGGAGACAGACAATGCTTCATTAATTCCGGATGCTTTGGCTAGAGCCACTGGTGTTTTTACCGGAATTGGCGAAACCCAAGGCCAAGAAATTAACCAATGGATTACAACTGCAGGTAGACTTACCAGCCAATTGGCAGGAAGTGACCCAGTGGGAATGCCCCTAGGAATTGACAATACCATTGATGGGCAAAGACTTACCGTAGGCATTATGGGATGTAAATTCACCTCAACCATGGCTACATTAAATGCTTTGGTTAGTTTAGATGTTCCCGAATTGCATGGTTGGCTTTCTTTGGGGGCAAATGACATTTGTTTTCATCCAGGGGGACTAAATATGGGCCAAGGCAAATTGTTTCTACCGTTGGATAGAGACCTGGCCTATACCGGTGATATTAGACTTACATTAAAATCTCCAACCTTACCTAGAGATTCAGGTACTTACGTTTCTTGGGATTGTGCCGGATTTAAAGAACTAGCCATCAGCGGAACCGTAACATTTGGTAGAAATTTATTGGTTCCAGACGCTGCCGATGGCACCCCTGGCGCTGGGCAAGTACAAGGAAGATTCCAAGTAAAAGTGCAAAGAATGGGGAATTGGGTATGCCGATTGGATATGGACGATTTTCAAGTAGCTGGATTGCCTGAATGGGGATTTACAGCCAGTGAAGCCTATTTGGATTTTTCCGACTTACAGAATTCAGCGAGCATGGTTTATCCTGAGGGGTATGGTGGAGACCAAACTGCGCACTGGAAAGGATTTTACTTAAAAAGATTGGCTGTGCGATTGCCACACAAATTTAGAACTTTTAGCGATCCTACGAGAAGACTAGGTGGTTCAATTACCAATGTTTTAATAGATGGCACTGGATTTAGCGCACGTTTTTCTATTGAGAATATTATACGCGTAGAAGAAGGAAATTTAGACGGCTGGGCTTACTCATTGGATACGGTTTACTTGTCTTTTGTGAGCAACAATTTTAGAAACGCAGGTTTATGTGGTGAAATCAGATTGCCCATTTCAGACAGAGATAAATTAAAATACAATGCCTCATTAAATAGAAGTTCGGCTGGCGATTTTTCTTTTGAGTTTAGAATACAACCTAAAGATTCTTTTAGAGCCCAAATTTGGGAATGCACTTTAATGCTTTTGCCTACTTCTAGAATTAGCATAATTGCCAATAGAGAAGGGTTTGGCGCTTCCACAGATTTATCGGGTGATATTTCTATAAGTGGAACCAGAGGCCGAGAAGGCGGTGCGCAAATAGAAGGTCTGGGGTTTAGAGGTATTCATTTTGAACATTTTGCATTAAACAGCAGAGGACCTAGGTACATTTCGGTGGGTGCATTTTCATTTGCCAGCGAACAACATTCCGCGGGTGGCTTTCCACTCAGTATTTCTGATATTAATATTACTAGCAGAGAAGGGCCAAGTATGATGGAATTTGACCAAAGTCCAGGTTCTAGATTTGGAATAGAATTTTGTTTAAATTTAAATTTAACGGGCGAAAGTAGCGGCTTTCATGCAACGGGTAAAATTGCGTTGTTGGGGAAGTTGCAACTTGCTGGGGAAAGGCAGGGATGGACATTTTCAGGTATTAATTTAGATAGCATTGCCATAGGCGGAAGCGTGGGTTGTGTGACCATAAATGGAGCCTTGGCTTTTTACAACAGTCATCCTGTTTATGGAAAAGGAATCAAAGGGTATTTAAGTGTTGAAATGCAACCAACCATTAGTGTTTCAGCTACAGTGCAGTTTGGCGAAGTTAGAGGTTTTAGATATTGGTATGTAGACGCTATGGCTACATGGAGCCCGGGTGTCACTTTGTTTACTGGGGTAGATTTAAGAGGATTGGGTGGTGGTGCATGGTACCACATGAGTGAACCACGCCCTGTTAATTTTGCAGATATCACCAATACATCAGGTCCAAATGCAACAACTGCAGGGGCTACTTCTTCCGGCACTGCTTATACGCCGGATGGCAGTATCGGTTTGGGCTTTAAGGTAATGGTAAAAATTGGAGCTACAGGCGGTAGTTCTGCATACCATGGCTTAATTACCCTAGGTGCGCAATTTATTGAACGAACCGGTGGTATTGAACGTATTTATCTTCGGGGCGATTTTATGTTTATGACAGAAAGCAACAATAGAGCCGATGCGGCAGTTGCAGCGGATTTTGAAGTTAATTATAATTTTGTAGAAGAAACTTTTCAAGCTAATTTTAATGTGTATGTGAATGTAGCAGGAATATTGGTAGGTGTTAATCCAAGAAACCTTGCAGGAAGAATGGAAATTTATGTAAGTCCAAGAACTTGGCACATTTTTGTGGGTCAGCCAACGGTGCCGGTAGGTTTGCGGTTGCAAATTGGCTCTACAAGGATAGCCGAAGCGCGTTTTTATTTTATGGTAGGAGAAGGATTGCCTCCCATGCCTCCTTTGCCAGACAGAATTCAACGTGCCTTTAATGAAATGGGCTACCCTATCAACATTGAAAGAGACATTACAAATTTAGAAAGAGGCGATGGTTTTGCTATGGGTACAAGCTTAGATATTGGTCCTTTGTCTTTAGAAATAATGCCTTTTTATGCCAGGGTAGAACTGGGATTTGGCTTTGATTTATCGGTTAAAAAATATACCACCAGATGCGAAGGAATGGCCATTGGTGAAACAATGGGAGCCAACGGATGGTATGCTAGAGGTCAAATATTTGGTTATTTTGATGCTTCCATGGGATTGTTTGTTGATTTATTCTTTGTGAAAGGTAGATTTGAAATTTTGAGAGTCCAGGCTGCCGCTTATCTACAAGGTGGATTTCCAAACCCCAATTGGGTTGAAGGTGCCATTGCTGGTAGATATAGCATTTTAAATGGAGCCGTTCAAGGCGATTGCCATTTCGAATTCTCTCAAGGTCAAAAATGTGTGCCACCTGTGGAAAACCCGCTAAGAGGCATGGAAATAGTGGCCGCGCTTTCTCCAGAGCCTTTTGCCACCAATGTAGATTGTGGAATAGAACCAACCGCTTTGTACAATTACGCTTTAAACAATGAATTTAATCTCACTGTAAGGGATATGAATGATAGACCCATAGTAAGAAGATTTAGGGTTTTAGAAAGAAACACAAAACTAACAATGGTAAGGGGATCCAGAAGCATTGGTGGAAATTATGAATTGACAGAAAGCAACACACTCATTACATTTTATCCCGACTCCTTTTTATTGGCAAATACCGGCCATATGTGGCAAACAACGGCCTATGCTGAAGAATATAAAAATGGGACTTGGTCCATTAGCAAAGACCTAGAAAATAGAGAAATAAGTAAAAGGTATATGAATGCTTTTGTTACTGGAGCAAGACCTACAAGAATAAGAGAACAAGATGTGGTTTATTCTTTTCCTTACCACGATCAGCGATTTTATTTGCAGGAAGAATGCAGAAGCGGTGTTTTGGCTTTAAATTTAAGTTACAGGCATTTGTTTGAAAGATCCAACTCCAGAGATTATGCTTGGACTTACAAAGCTATTTTTACCCCTTTTGGAGGTGGCGAACCTATGGAAACACCCCTTGGAAATTTAACTACAAACAACATTACATTTAATGTACCCGTGTTACAAAATAGTAAAGTGTATAAGGTAGAATTTGTAGCTGTGAATTCAATAACCACAGAAGGCAAAAGACGTGGTGTTTTCACCAGCCTTCATGGAGGCAATAAGGCAAAACCAACCATTCGTCAAGCCATAAATATAACCAGAATCGGAGGTTCAACTGTAGAAACCAGAAATAAAAATAATACCGCTGGATCTAAAACTGGTGACGATTTTGTAATATTGTATACCTATCATTTTAAGACCAGTGAATTTAATTTGCTGAGCACAAAATTCATTGCCATGCAAAAAGTAGAAACAAAAAAAATTGCCTGGGGTGATTTAGAATCCATTACTGAGATTTTTACAGGAGAAGGATTTGACCAATTTGACGTCCAATCTTTTTCATATTCCCAACAAGGCAGATCAAGAACCAATTCCGCAATGGTAACATTTCAAGCGGTTTGGACCCCGCGAACCAATATATGGATGGAAAGACAGAATTATTATACCTATGGTTTTAAAGATTGGTTGTTAGCTGAAAGGTTTGGCCCACCTTCTGTGAATACCAATTTTAGAACCCGGGTATTTGGCACTCCGCCTCGCGGACCTGTTTCTTTTAATTTGGATTACCATCCAAAACCCTTGCTGGCATATGATGAAAAATACCCAAGACCCCCGTCACCTCCTGGAAGCAGCGGTTTTTACACGCCCAGAATTGCAAGTTTACCTATTACAGCTCCATCTGCCGCCTTGGCAAGGCTTGCAAGTTTGGGTGTCACTTCAAACAGAATTCCAATTTTTTATGGCTTGCCAACCCAAACTTTGCTGAACAGGATAGAATCTAGAAATATGGCTAGGCAGGTTATAGCATACTATTACCCAGAATTTTTAACAGAAGCGCAAATTGAATATTTGCAAACTGTTTTTCACGAACCCTATACAAGATTGATTTTTGGAAATTACCCTGTGAATGTTTTTTATAATACACCTACATGCGGCAACCTAGACAATCCGGTAAGTCATAATTTTAACATTGTATTACCTTTAAGATAATATACACGATGAAAAACATTAAATTTATCTTAATATTTATACTATTTTTTTCAAACTTTGTCACTAGCAATGGCCAAGATACCTCCAAAATTGAAAAGAATTACATCTCCATCATTGGAAAATATTCAACCAATAAAATAGTTTTAAGATGGGCGCCTACATCAAGTGCGGCATTTTACGTCTTAAATAAATATGGATATCAAATAGAGAAGGCAATCATTTCAAGAGATAACAAATTTGTAAAAGCCGATTGGAAAAAAATGGGCAATTTTAAACCGGCGGATAGTCTTACTTGGGCGAAAAGGGTGGATACTAGCAATAGTTATCAAGTTATTGCCGCTTATGTAGCCTTGTCTAAATTTAAAGCACCCCTACCCCCCAATCCAAATTTTGGTGAATTGATGAAGAGAAACAATGAAGAAACCAATTTACACGGATTTGCGCTTGCGGCAGCAGATTTTGATACCACCGCTGCTAATTTACTGGGTTTAAGATATGAAGATTTTAATATTGAAAAAAATGCTGTTTATAGTTTTAGAATTAAATCCTTGGCTCCAGAAAGTGTTTTAAAAATAACGGGTTCAGAAACTTATGTATTAACCAAATCAGAAGATTTGATGATACCTCCTTCCTTAGAAGAATTTGGGCTTGAAAAAACAATTATTCTAAATTGGTATAACCAATTGCATAAAAATTATTTTACAGGATATTATCTAGAAAAAGGGGATGCCAATGGAAAAAACTTCGTGCGCTTAAATAAAAATCCAATGGTTAAACTATCCGACCCAAATAATGCAAAGGATAAAGATTTGTTTGCATATATCGACTCTGTTTCAAAAGATTATGTTACCTATAGTTATAGACTGGTTGGTGTCAATGCTTTTGGTGAATATTCTGAACCAGGTCCAGTGGTATTTAGCTACGGTAGAGACAGAACCCCCCCTGAAGAGGCCTACGACATATCTGCTACAGACGTAATGGGAAAATATTTAAATATACAATGGAAAAAAGATAAATATGAAAATGATTTCACTGGATTTAATGTTTTGCGTTCAAACAATCCTGAAGGTCCATTTGATATTATCAATGAAAAACCATTGGTAAAAGGTACTTTATCCTATTTAGACAAAAATACCGACCCTATGACTGGCAGTTTTTATAAAATTGAAGCCATAGATACTGCAGGCAACCAAGGTTGGTCATTGGGTGTGCATGGCTTTTTAAAAGACAGTATCCCACCTTCAAAACCAACTGAGTTAACTGGCAGTGTAGATACGAATGGAGTGGTGACATTGCGCTGGAAACTAGGCCCTGAAATGGATATTAAGGGTTACAGGGTTTATTTTGCGAATCAATTAGACCATGAATTTTCCATAATAACAGGCGAATTGCACCAAGATACCGTTTTTACAGATACTATTTCATTAAAAACGTTGACGGAGGATATTTACTACCAAATTGCGGCATCAGACAGACATTTTAATCATTCTATCAGGTCTGAGATTGTTAAAATTCACAAACCAGACACGGTGGCACCCACAAAGCCCCTGTTTAAAAACATTTTGGTAACCGACAGTGCAGTTTATATAAGCTGGATACCGAGTTCAAGCTTAGATGTGATAAAACACAAAGTTTACAGAAAAATGGGCGAAGGCCAATTTACCCTTTGGAAAACCATAGATGGCAAAGTAGCATCCAACTTAATAGATAAAGATGTAAAAATCGGGCAAATTTACACCTATAAAATCGAAGCCATTGATGATGTAAATAATAGCAGTGGTTTTCCTGCCGAGGTAAGCGGAAAAATATATGATGTAGGCAAACGTCAAGCCATAAAAATGGTAAAAGTAGTTTATAATAAAGAAACAAAGCGCAACATCATTACTTGGGAATATCCATTGTCAGATAAATACCATTATGTAATCTATCGTTCTTATAACGAAAGTACTTTTAGAATTTATAAATCTGTTGATGGCGATAAATTAAGTTATGAAGATTGGGATTTACTTGGAAAAGGCACCTATACCTATGCAGTAATGGCTTTTTATAAAGATGGTGGCAGCAGTGGCTTGAGTAAGAAGGTGGTGCAAGAGGTAAAGTAAATTTTGCTTTTACCTAAAACATTTTAAGCTATTGCTTAGTCACTTTTTCCGTTATAAGGACATTGTTGTTCTGATCAAATATTTTTATTAGATACATGCCTGCATTTTTAAGTTCAATTTTTTCGTTCATGTATCTTGAGTTGGCATAAACCTGTTTGCCTTCCATTGTAAAAATTTCTACCTTTACAATGTTTTCTCCTTTCAAAACAAAGGTAGTTTCAGCAGGGTTTGGCACAATCGAAACGGTCGCTTTTTTATCCGTTTTGATGCTTGAGGCGCTGTTGCAATCTACCCCGTCTCTGTTGTATGCACACAAGGTTTCCCAAGCAATTTTTTGAAACATTGCTGCTTGTTCGGCCGTTGGATAAACATCATATTGCGTTCCCCATTCGTCAGTCAAACGATTTGGTAAACCCAAAGGCGATTTTTTATGAATAACAGCATACATTTATGCAAGCAATATAATAATTGCCTTTGTAGCTAAGGTGAATATCGTCTGTAAAAAGAGACTCGGCTGTTTTGTAGCCTTGCACCTTGCCAGCCACCATGCTATCGTGCAGCCTTGCCAAGCCTTGCCCCGCAGGAATTACCAACATCGACTTTGGATTTAAAGTATTTACATAAACTGCAATACCTTCCCAAAGCGGTAAGTCAACTGTCAATCTGTTGCGCCAAGAAATAGCATCGTCATTGTCCCACTCACAACCTTCGGGTTTACCTCTGTTTTTACAATGCCATGTTTCGTAAATGTAAAATTGAATATTTGGGTTGGCTATTTTTGCAAATTTATACAAACTATCTGCATAATGGTAAGTGCCGCTCCATTGCAAATGCCCTTTAAGCGGCACAGCTTCTGTTATAATAAAGTTTTCGAACCCTGGTTTGTTCAATGTGGTGTCCCATTCATCGCCTTGCGAACCATAAGCTTTGGTGTAGTGTGTTTTTAAATTTGCGCCAATGCCAATATTCACTTTGTAAGAAAACGATTGGCTGCCTGCAACGGAAAGTTTTTGCACCATATTGGGCACATGGAAATTAAGCAAACTATGGCCTAAAAAGAAAGTCTTGTTCGTTTGCGCGTTGGCGTTAATAATTATTAATGCAAGAATCGATGTAAATAATTGCTTTTTCATAAGTTAATAATAAATAGTATGCGAATTTAGGAATTTGTTAAAAGCTAATCATTACCGAATATTCAGCAAAAGCTACTAAATATTCATTTAACGCAAAATTTACCTAGACTTGATTTAATTTCGTACTCAATAATTACAAAATGAAAAAAATACTTTTACTTTTAACCCTCGTTTTTACATTCTATCTTTTTGCTCAAGGAAACGACAACATGAAATACTGTAATGCAGATACTATAAATTACTATGAATACATTACTGGTTCGTCTTTTAAACAAATTAAAGAAAGAGAAATTAATACCTATAAAAACGGCAATAATGTAGAATACCTAAATCAAAAATGGAATGAAAGCACCCTAGAATTTGACAATTTTGGTAGAAATACGTACCAATATAATGATAATGGAGACAGAACAGAATCTTTGGTTCAAAAATGGGATGTAATAGGTAAAAAGTGGGTAAATTCTAATAGGTATAAATTTACTTACAATAATAAAAACAATAAAGAAATTGAAAGAAGTTATTTTATTTGGCAAGTGGCAACCAAAAAATGGCAACATAACAACCGAAATTTAACCGAATATGATGCCGATGACAATCTGACTTCTTATACCTCTGAAAATTACATTACCAAATTTGACACCTTAGGGTTTTCTAGTAGACAGCTTAACACATATTACAGCAACAACAAATTGAAGCAAATAGAGTATCAAAATTTTGATCCAACCTTAGTTGATTGGGTAAATGCGAACTTAATTAATTATAATTATGATGCCAATAATTTGTTGATAGAAAATGCCACTAAAAGTTGGTCTACAACCCTAAATGCTTATGTAAATAATAATAGAAGAACAAACCAATATGATGCTAATAATCTAGAATTAGAATCTAAACTTGAAGTATGGAATCCAACGCTTGGGGTTTTTGTAAACAAAAATTTAATTGTATCAATTTATGGCAATAAAAACACACGCGTGAAAGCCTATCAACTAGAATGGAACATCACTTTTAATGTTTGGGATAGCTTTAGCAAAACCGAATATTTTTATAATGCAAATTTAAAAACAGATTCTGCGCTTGCTTATTTATGGAATATTACGGGCCCATGGACAAAATGGAATAAGACACTATATACTTATGATTTAAGAGGAAGCTTAACCAATAGATTGGAATTAGATTGGAATAGCACAGACAATAAATATCAAAATAGGAATAAAACAAAATATGATTATAATAAGGACACTTTTTTAATTGCAGAAGAAACCTTCTATAGATGGGATGCCTCTTTAAATGATTATGAAAATAAATCGAGAATTGAATACAGTTGCCCTGAGAATAAAAACACTGGCTTATTAAATATTGAAAATGATTTATTTTCTATATTTCCAAACCCTACAACAGGAAATATTTTAAATGCCATGGTTTTAAATCCTACTTTTTATGAAATTTACACTGCCATGGGAACTTTAGTAAGCGATGGTTTTTTTGAAAAAGGAACCAATTCCATTGAAATATCACGATTTACAAAAGGCATCTATTTTATAAAAACACAAACAAGCACACAAAAAATAATAATTCAATAAAAATATGAAAATAATTACATTAAAAAGCCATTTAAAAGCTTTAGTAGCAATCTTTTTAATTGCCCTAACACTTGGGTGCAAAAAAAAAGAGGATAACAAACCTGAACAAAAACCTGTAGAAATTAATGCCGACATAAATATAGCTACTGTATGGAAAAATATTGTGGATGATCCATCCAAGCCAGATTACATCATTAAAAAAGCACAATTACAGGTGAATGAATCACTAACTATTGAGGCAGGGGTTGTGGTCGCTTTTGAAGCCGATGCAATGATGCGTTTGCCAATAACCACAAAAGGTTTTATCTTGGGAAAAGGCACTGCTGCAAACCCAATTAGGTTTACGGGCGTGGTACAAACCCCTGGATCTTGGAGAGGCATTTTGATTCTTAGCCCTGATGATAGAAACGAATTTGATTTCTGTATTTTTGAA
>Ga0105048_10010108_pt1 | contig 14961 bp, 12 predicted proteins | sample MAT05_FD_78382 | JGI IMG/M metagenome (GOLD analysis project Ga0105048, IMG submission 78382) | Freshwater microbial communities from Lake Fryxell liftoff mats and glacier meltwater in Antarctica - MAT-05 | ecosystem: Environmental > Aquatic > Freshwater > Ice > Liftoff microbial mat | place... | reverse complement strand
CGTTTTTTAAAATAGGAATCGAATTTTCAACTTTAGTCCGAGGACCTGCAAGTTGCGATCAAGAAATCGCAACCACCCCAGCCACCCTGCGAAAATGGCTGATTCTTAGTTGCGATTGACACCGTGCGTTCGAATCCTAAAAGGTAGCGCAGAATCTTTGACCCTTTCAGGGTCGCCGCGTCGTTTCTTTGGTCCGGGGGTGCGCTGCTCCGCAGCGACCCCCGGCTACTCTCTGTAATCCCTATCGGGATAACGCCCCATGATCCTGAAAGGATCACAGACAGTAGCCGGCGGTAAGCGAAGCGACACCACCGGTCGGTGGTAAGCGAAGCGACACCACCCGTCGTTACGGGATGGAAGTGGAATGCTATCAAATTAGACCGAAGCCGGCGATTCGCTTAGCCAATCTGAAAGACTCTTTTCCGGGACTTGGATCTTCAGCACTGGGGCGAATTCCTCAAACGACTTATCGACCTCCGCCAACAATTGCGTCAGATCAACGCTTCGCGACTGAGTGACACGTTCGATGCCGCTCAAGAATGCGGTTTCATCATCCCATTGATCGTCTCGGCACGAGGGCAACAGCGACGCCAAAGCAACGCAGGCAGCGTCGGTACGGGGCGTTGGGCCATCGAGTAGTTCGTCCAAAGCTGGATGACGTTCAATCAGAATGGCAAACTCTTCTGGAAGTCTCCAGTTTCTGCACAAAGCTGCCGCAGCTTGGGCATGGTCCCATCCAAACAGTTCCTTTTCCAGCGAGGACAATCGAAGTCTCTCTTTACTGCGTCGTTCCACGAGTCCTTCGTAGTGTTCGGGCAGGGCTTTGAGCAATAGCGGAATCGCCATATCTTGTAGCAACGCCGCGGCAAAAAGGTCCTCGGCGTTGGGCAGTCGAAGCTCGCGACCTAAACTTCGTGCGAAGACAGCTCGCCGCAATGAATCTTGCCACAAGCTCTTTAAGTCGAATGGACCAAACTTTGGGTTTGGTACCAAAGAAAAAACAGCGCTCCAAAGGGCGAAGTTTTTTATCGTTCGAACTCCGACCAGAGTTAGCGCTTGCTGGATGGAAGCAATTTCCCTCGAGAAACCGAAGTAAGATGAGTTGACAAAGCGTAAAACCTGCCCCATCAATCCAGCATCGGCTTCGATGGGTTTGGCGTATTGGACGGGCCCGTTGTTTGGGTCTTGAGACAACTCCAGCAGTCGCATCGCACTCGTTGGAAGAGCAGGCAACTGCGTATTTGCGAGGACTTCATTTAGATTTCGGATGTCGATTGTTTTGGGCATGCTGCCGGTCTTTTGCTGGGGGAGCAGGCCGATTGCATACCAAATGCAGTCAAGCCTCGTAGTTGGTTTCGTCTTAAAGCTTAGGTTTGGTATCCGTAGATGCAAATCGACCGCAATATTTTTGCGAGGTTACTGCGTTCCACTCGAAATTCCAGCCATGCCTGTTTTCGATGGTAAGGGTTAAGACGATTGGGCCAATAGCGACAAATGAAGCGAAGGCAGCTTACCGTTCGCAACGATTGCCGTATTTGGGTTGACTCTTCCAGCATTTATTAAAGATTCGTGACCAGCGATTCACTCACGACCTTTCTGGCTGAGGTAAATGACAAGGTAGTGTGCCCGCTTTTTATCTTTCGACGCGCCTTATGTCGGCTGAGTGATCCATGGATCTTGTTCAAGTTCAAAACCTTTGCAAGAGCTATCCAGACGCGACACAGGGAGAGTTTGTAGCTCTAGATAACGTGAGTTTTGTCGCAAAAGCAGGGGAAGTATTTGGATTGCTTGGCCCCAACGGCGCAGGGAAAACGACTGCCCTTCGAATTCTGGCAACGATTTTACAACCCACATCAGGTTCTGTTCGCGTTTTTAACTTCGACGTGACTCAACAAGCGGACTACGTTCGCCATTCGATCGGATTCGTGTCCAACAACACCGCGATTTATGATCGCATGAGCGCCTGGGAACTTGTGGAGTACTTTGGTCGATTGTATGCGCTGCCGGACGATCATTTGTACCCACGCATGGAAAAGATTTTCCGCAAACTCCAAATGGAAGATTTTAAGGAGTGCCCGGGCGCAAAAATGTCAACCGGGATGAAACAAAAGACCTCGATCGCAAGAGCCTTGATACACGATCCACCCGTCCTCATCTTCGATGAAGCGTCGCTGGGGCTCGATGTTATGGTGGCTAGAGCGCTCCAATCCATCGTGATGGATCTGCGAGATCAGGGCAAATGCATAATCTACTCCACCCACATTATGCGAGAAGTGGAACGTTTATGCGATCGGGTCGCCATCATTTACAAAGGGAGGGTTGTAGACTCAGGTACACTCGAAGATCTAGCCGAACGACACCAACAGAAAGACTTCGAAGAATTGTTCTTTCAACTGCTCATGCTCGGTGACAACGAGCCGCGACCAAAAACCGGCTTGGGAGTGACTCCACTCAGTGGAACCATTGCAAACTCTTTGAAGGTGGGGTCAGCATGAATTGGTCACACGTAAAACTTATTTTTCACAGAGAAGTTCGAGACCAGTTGCGCGACCGGCGCACCATGTTCACGATCTGTATCCTGCCACTCCTGCTATATCCCTTGATGGGGATGGTAATGATGCAAGTTGCACAATTCCATCGGGAACAGCATGTTACCGTTGGTATTGTCGGCTATGAAAACTGGCCAAAGAACTTTCCGCTCATTACGGAAGTTGCCAACGACAAAATCCATTGGAAGAAGCTGTCGGCAGACCATGACTTGATTCGAGCCTTTGAACAATCGGAATTGCCCGCAGTGGCTTCCAGTCATGCAGTAGCTTCCAGCAATGCAGTGGCTTCCAGCAATGCAATAGCTTCCAGCAATATTGGGGCAGCAGCCAAAGCGATGCACAAAAGCAGCGCCCCTGTGGCGGCTGAAAAACTCTTAAGGGAACTGGAATCGGATGTTGTCCTTTGGGTTCCATCGAGTTTCAATGAATCGATCTCCCAGGATTCGCTGGTTGTGCTCAGCAATCAACGATGGGAACGTTCCCAGTTGGCGGTCCAGTTCCTCAATGAACGAATGACCGACTGGCACTCGAACTGGCTGCGAATTCATTTGAAGGTCTCCGAATTAGGAGCCGCCATCATGGATCCACCTCGCGTAGAACAGTTAGATGTTTCGAACGCGGAAATGAAACGTGCAATTGTCTGGTCCAAAATTCTACCCTTCGTCATGCTGGTCTGGGCACTTACAGGTGCTTTCTACCCGGCTATCGATTTGTGCGCAGGCGAAAAAGAACGCGGAACGCTCGAAACGCTTCTCTGTAGTCCTGCTCGAAGAAAAGAGATCGTTTGGGGAAAACTCCTAACGGTCATGTGTTTCAGCATTGGTACGGCGCTATTGAACCTAGCGAGTATGCACACGACGGCTTCGATCGTTATGTCCAGATTCGCCGGACTAGGTGCCAGCGATATGGTGGCAGCCATGGGACCATTGCCGCTACACTCGATGGGATGGTTGATTCTATTGGTTATCCCTATTTCAGCAATGTTTAGCGCCTTGGCCCTGGCCGTGGCGTGCCTTGCTCGCAGCACGAAAGAGGGGCAATACTACTTGATGCCGCTACTCCTGGTCGGCATGCCTCTCGTTATGCTTCCAATGATTCCAGGCGTGCTGCTGTCTCCCGGTACAAGCATTGTTCCCATTACGGGTGCGGTACTGATGTCGCGGGCGTTGATGGATGGAGAGTACATGCACGCACTACTCCACTTTCCCACCGTGGCAACCGTCACTGTTCTGTGTTGTTTGCTCGCGGTTCGTTGGGCAGTACGGCAATTCGAGAGTGAGAACGTAATGTTTCGAGACAGCGAGCGCTCCTCCATGTCGCAATGGATTCGAAATGTATGGCGACAACGTGAGGATACCCCAACTCCAAACGAATCCTTGCTCTGCGGTCTGCTCATTTTAGTGTGCTTGTTCTTTGGTAGGCTGTCCTTGAGCGGAATGCCATTGAGTTGGACTTCCGTCGTTCAATCGACCATTGTCATTCAGATCGGCATGATCCTCGCGCCGGCGTTGATCATGGCGACAATGTTGACCCGCTCGGTCCGGAAGTCTCTCAGATTGAATCGAACAGGTTTCATGGAGATGATACTGGCAGCATTGCTCGCCATCAGTTTGCACCCAACTTACGCAGCATTTGCGTCCTTGGTTGGAGCCGAATACAAACTTGGGGACCAGACGATTGAAATGCTCATGCAGTTTGATTCGATTATAGCAAACGCCCCGATTTGGGGTGTTCTGTTGGTACTGGCTCTCATTCCCGCCGTGTGCGAGGAACTGGTTTTTCGGGGTTTCCTGTTCTCCGGACTTCAGAGGGACGGTGGGCACGTACGTGCGATATTATTAACTTCAATATTGTTTGGTCTGTCCCATGGCGTCCTGCAACAAACGATTACCGCATCGGTGATTGGCATGCTGCTTGGATGGCTCGCATTTCGGACGGGCGGTGTCGCTTGCACGATCGTATTCCATTGCGTTCATAACTGCATTTCGATGCTCCTCGCAGCCCATTCCAGTCGTGGTTCAAGTGTTCCTTCGATGTTGTCTTGGGCCCTCGAGTCCAACGATGGACAACTTTCGTATTCCAGTGCTTGGTGTACGCTCAGTGTCGGCATTGCGATTACGTTAATTGCTTGGTTCGCAACCAAAAAATCTACCTGTAGCATGGTCCCCTGGGCAACGTTTCGATCGGGCCGCGGGCCTCAACACTCCGCAAATCGTTAAGGACTGTTCGATCAATTATTTTCGTAGCGAAACTCGTCAAGAGTTTCGGCTGGCCATAGATCCGAAAGACTTGACGACTTTCGCTACAGTCAAATCGGACACTTATTTATCGAACGGTTCTAAGGCGTCATTCGTACTCGTACGGTCTCGTCATTATTAGGCTGTATGCAGACGCAGTCGCGTTCTACGCAAAAAGTAAGAAAAATAATTTGCCAAGGAAAATTCTCGACCTAGGTTTCATTAGTAAACTGCGAGTCACGGTTTCGCAGTAACTTCACCAACTGATTTTTGAGTTCCAAAATGGCAAAGCGACGGCTTCAGAAATATGTCGACCGAGAAGTGCAATCGAGTCTTCTTCGACGACTAAGCGCACATTGGATATTGTTCATGGTTGCCAATGTTGTGGCGATCGCGCTCTGGACCAAATTAATGGATACTCCGACCGAGCCTTGGTCAGAGACATTTGCGTTAACTTGGCAGCGTGTCGTTCCATTCCTGCTGGTGTCATTTGCATTGGCCCCCGTCTTTATCTTGGACGCTATGAAGCTTTCGAATCGATTTGCAGGTCCAATCGTTCGCGTACGGCGAACTCTCGCACAAATCGCTGACGGGCATGCACCGACGGCCATTGAGTTTCGACAGGGAGACTTTTGGAAGTCGTTAGCTATCGATTTGAATCGAGCTTTTGCGAAGAAACTTTCTGTGGACTCGACTTCCGTCAGCGAGAAGCTTTAATTTCATGTCTGCGTTTGCTAGGAGATCATCGTGTCGTCCGTGAAAAAGCATCGATGTAATAGTCAGAATGCAAGGCGTGGTGCAGCGCTGGTTGAGTTTGCCGTTTGCATGCCCGTCATCATGATTTTGATTCTAGGCAGCATGGAGGCCACAAGCGCCATATTTGTAAGGCAGGCACTCACGACAAGCGCCTACGAAGGCATTCGAGAAGCGATCCGAATCGGTGCAACCACAGTCAACGCTACCAAACGTGCTCAAGATGTTTTAACGGCAAGGCAAATACGCGGCTCAACGATCCGATTTACTCCGGCCGACGTCCAGTCTGCTCCCCGGGGCTCTTCTGTTGTGGTCGAAGTGAGTGCTTCCTACAAAATCAATAGCCCATTCTTTGGAAATATAATTGCCGACCGAATCACCACCGTTCGAACCGTAATGGTCAAGGAATAATTCGGTTTCTGACAAGAGACAAATCAATACCATGACGAACACGAAAACCATTTCAAAAATCGGTTCCTTTCAAACCGCCTTCATCAAGACTCGCAAACGCTCACGTCAGCGACAAGGTGCGATGCTTGTTCTGATTTGTGTGATGATCTTTGCCTTTTTGGTTACCGTGGCTTTCTCTGTCGATATTGCCTACATGAACTTGGTAAAGTCCGAACTACGATCGGCAACCGACGCGGGTGCCAAAGCCGCTGCTGAAACACTTGCGAGAACGCAGGACGTCAATGCTGCCATTGCTCGCGGAAAAGAGATTGCCCGCGAGAATAAGGTTGCGAACCAAGGGCTTGAACTGAAGGATAGTGATTTGGTATTTGGACGATCTCAGGTGGGAAACTCCGGACGATTCGAATTCACTCCAGGTGGCAGTCCAGCCAATAGTGTTCGAGTCAACGGCCAACGAACGAATAGTTCACTCTCGGGCAACGTACAACTCTTCTTCGGTCGCATCTTTGGCGTGCAAGGTTTCCAACCCGAGGAATTCAGCACGGCGACTTTTATCCAAAGAGATATCGTATTGGTCGTTGACCGCTCCGGATCGATGTTGGACTTCAATAAGTTCAATGATTTGCGATCGGCGATCGGGATCTTTACGCAGATCTTGGATAGTAGTCCAGTGGAGGAGCGAGTTGGGTTGGCATCCTATTCCACCACAGAAACAGAAGATGTTCGACTGACCGAAAACTTAACGTTGATCAATAATGCCATGGCAGCTATGCCGGTTGCAGGTTTTACGAATATCTCGGGCGGAATCGACGCGGGTGGAAAAGTCATGGCGCGAGGACGATCGCGAGACTTTGTAGAGCGAACCATGATTGTATTAACAGACGGATTGCAGAATCGAGGTAGACCAGCACGATTGGCTGCCGCAGAGCAAGCTGCACTGGGCATAACCATCCACGCAATCACGTTCGGCAGTGATGCAGACAGAGCAGCCATGCGACAAGTGGCAACCATCGGTAATGGAAGGTATTTTCACGCAGACAACGGTGCACAACTTCGGCAAGTGTTTACCGAAATCGCGTTGACCCTCAGTACGATTATTACGGAGTAAGCCAATGTTATTCACGCAACACCCTTCCGATGCGAAAGGCCGTTTCGCCCGAAGTCGACGAGGAGCTGCCATGGTGGAAATGGCGATTACTTCTGGACTGGTTTTCTTTTTCTTTTTTGCGGCGCTCGAGTTTTGTCGCGTCTCCATGATTCGCCACTCCGTTGAGAATGCATTGTACGAAGGAGCTAGGCATGGAATTGTTCCTGGTGCAACGGAAAGTGAAATTCAAAACAAGGCGAGAAGCGTATTAAACCGAATCGGCGTTTCCGGGGCAACCATTAATGTGTCCCCTAAGAAAATTCAGAACTCCACGCCCGAGGTAAGTGTTCGAATTCGTTTGCCGCTGGATCGAGGTCTCTTTGCTCCTGCACTTTTCTTCGCAGGAAAATCCCTCGATCGAACGCTCGTCATGCAGCGAGAAGGCGTACGGTAGTGCGTCCAAAGTCGCCTTTCGCTCCGCGAAAGTGCGCCTCCTTGACGCCCTTTCGCAGAGCGAAAGGCGACAATAAGGCAACCCTCTGCAAAACCACAAACTCTTACCGCTTCACCAATTCAAATATTCCGCATCCGTAGTTGCAACCAAAATTCGCCGCTACATCGATAGGGATTAGCTTAACATCCTCGAAGAGATCGCCTGCATCGTTGACAAACGAAAAGCTGCGAACGTCGTAGTGTTCGCCGAGAAGCTCTAACAAGTAACCAACCGAGAAGACTCGATGGGCATTGAATTCGATCCGTTGAGGACCAATGGGAACTGAAAAATAAAATGTGCCGTTGCTTTGAAGCACATGCGTAATATTAACTATGGCTTTCTTGTAGCCAAAGTAATCGATCGGATCTCCGTATCTTCCCAACCCGAAGTGTTCGATGGCATGCAATGAAGAAATAGAATCGCAATAATTTCGCATCTGCTCTTGGAGTTGCATCAGGTCCGCTTGTCGAAAACGGATGTTTTTGATGTTGCTTTTTTGCTCCCGGATATCGAGGATTTCTATTTCACGAAATACAGCAACGTGGGCCACAAAGCCGTCGGTCCTCGATCCGATATCCACGTGTTTCTTCGGATTCGAAAGGTAAATCTTTCGGGCCACCAATAGATCCTGGTGAAAGTAGTGGCCAGACATGGTGCCAGATTCATCATGCCGCTCAAAGGTGATGGGGTTGATAGGACCAAATGGAAATGTCTTGTCCGTGCCCCGTTGCTGCTTTAATCGAAAGAAATCTTGAACAAAGGAGGGTCCGCCATTGAGAACACGCAGAAGTGTCCTAGGTCTAAGCAGGGACAACAAGTTCAATCTTCGTGGACTTGGCATGTCTACTCTTGTTCGGCAAAGCGAAAAACAAAATTGTGCGTTTTCAGTGTGTCGATGCCAGTGGCGGCTACTTGTTGCACTTCCTGCAAGGGAATACTTCGAGATTCTCGGTTGGCGGTATTTGCTTGATAGCCAGCATCAAAAAAGATCTCGAATGATTCTACCAAGTTTGGATTGATGAGTATACCGGTTGGCTGGTGTTCGTTTACTGAGATTTCAACAAGCCATAGGACGACGCGACTTCCGCCACGGACAAATCGGACAGTTATTGATCGAGTGGCCCTAAGCGAGGCGGGGCTAAACGAGTCCTACTTTTTCCGAAGATAGTTGATCCCGTAAATCAATAGCCCCAAAGCAAACGTGCCGATGCAGAGATAAAACTGATTGCGATACCGTTCCAGTGAACCAGCGACGAGCAACAGCAAAACGGCGACGCCAACATAGATCAACGCGGCTCCGTGCTCGTACCATTTGACCGGAGATTGCTCAGCCATGAATCGGCGCGCAATCCACACGCTTGAGACTGCCAATGCACCACAGGCCGTCAAAGTCAGTCCAAGGTACGTCACGATGTCCTTGATTTGAGAAACCCATACCACCACGATGCTCAAAAGCCCTTGCACAATGATCGCGGTCCTGGGAACTTGGTCCGATATTCGAAAGAATTGTGGCAGTCGGCCATCTTCGGCCATTTGTGCGTACACCATGGGACCGATGGCCATCATCGCCAAAATACTGGTCGCTGCTGAAAGTACGATGGCGGTTCGAATCATGCCGGATAGCCAATCGCCGCCAATGTTCTGAGCAACTGCCGCTACATAGCTTTCTCCCGATTGCGCAATGCGTTCGGGGCTCATTCCAAACAAGAATACGTAGTTCAGTACTAGATAGAGCACCACAACCAACACACTCGCCATCAGCATGGAACGGCTTACTAGTTTCCGTCCATTCTTTTGAATGGTGTTTGGCCCTTCGATTTCTCCTGCCAGATAAATACTCGCATTGAATCCCGTGTAAGCGAGGGAAATATAGAATAGGGATACAATCATTTGAACCAAAGTCGACGGCTCCATGAGTCTCACGCCGAGGGACTCGGATTCGTTGGTCGCACTGGCGGCATCGACAAGCAATCCGGTGTTTGTCCCTTGCAAGACAAACGGCAGGCCGACGAATAAAAATACGCCGAAGCAGATGAACTTCACGGCGATCACCGCATTGTTTAACCAAGCCCCGATTCTTAGATGGCAGCCATGCAAGATGGCAACAAACACGATGCTTGCGGTGGCAATAAGCTTGACCGAGAGAGTCGTCGAGTCGGTTCCTCCGACGTATTCCCCAATTAGCAATGCCGGTGCCGCGATGGGAGCCGTAAAGCCGGCGATGATCGATATCCAACCGGCAACAAAGCCAATGGCTGGGTGCACGCATCGCGTTAAATACGAATACTCACCACCCGACACTGGCAATCTATTGGCAATAGCTCCGTAAGCGATCGCACCGCAAATCGCATGCAATCCCCCAATCAACCATACCAGCAAAACCAATCGAGCATCTTTGAGCGATAGCAGGGAATAATAACTTCCAACGTAAACGCCAACGCCAATCATGTTGCCAATGACGAGGCAGACCAGTGAAAACAAGCCAATGACCGGTGCCTTAGGAATAAGCTGGGTTTTGGTTCGGATGATAGTGGAGGTACTAATGGTTGAGGGTTGAGGGTTGAGGGTTGAGGGTTGAGGGATTAGGGTTGAGGGTTGAGGGATTAAGGATGCACGGAATTTTGCGAATGAGTTCGAATGCAAGCGTTTGCCGCGTTGCGACGCATCTTAGTCGAAGTCAGCGATTTTAGCCACTTTTGCCACTTCAGGGCAATGAATGGACGGTATGCGGTTACCCAGGGCGGCGCCTAGCGACGTTCCGTCCCTAGGCTCTGCTGACTTCGGAAGAATTCCTTAGAAAGCAAGAATTCTTTAGAAAACACAGATCTCCCGAAATCAGCTACGCCAAGTTGTGACATGACGCTCCGCTAATTGCGTTTGACTTAACTCCTTGTCCATGCCAGCCAGATCGCGACAATGCAGGAGAGTAAAAGTAACGCAACCTCATACTCTCTCGCCAGAGGAATCGAGTGGCTCGATGATTTTTGTCCGACCGCAACGCAATCTGTGTTTACGTTCAAATTTCGCTTTCCTTTGTCTTTTTCTATTGCCCTCAGCGTCATTGATAGCTCAATCAATACCCGGCAGTGTAGAAGCTATCGCTGGCGAACCCTACGGCGTGGCTCGTCTGTATATTCCGGCGGGACAGTTGGAGCCGACCACAACTTTGCGAATCGTCGTATCGGATCCTAGCGATCGAATCATGTTTCCGGCCATCGATTTCCTGACCAGCGAACCCCCCGAAGTGCATTCGGCACAATCGGGGGAACGATTGCGTTTGGGGAATGGAGCGCTGATCGGTCGAATTCGGGGTGCCATTCAGAATGCGAGAGAACAGATTGATCCGAATGAATTAGTTCGAGTCCAGTTTCTGTTTCGAGGGAACGAGCCGTTTCAAGTACATTTGTCGGGCGACTTTGAGACGACGATTGAGGTCAGACCAATCAAGCTACCAGAGCCAGTTAAAGGTGCAGTCCATAAAAAGCAAGGTCCTCAAAAGCTGTCTCAGGCGCCCCAATTCCAAGTGTTAGCGCGTTCTTGGTGGGATGGTTATGTGCAACAGGCCAAGCGTCAATTAGAGCGAAGCGACTACCCTGCAATCGTGGAAAGCTATTTGACCCATATGCTCGCGTACCGATATGGATTCGAACTGCCGGAGCTCGTGAAGAAGAGTGCATCCAAGCGGAGACAGTCCGATCCCTTACCTACCATCGCGTTGGTAGCTGGCGTTGCGGAATTGAGAGCGGAGCTATTTCAGGAGTCCATGCGCAAGCCTCCGCCAATGAGCCTAAAGCTCGTTCCAATTCCGGAGCCACCGAGGTGGATTGATGCAGCAGTTCCCTACACACCCGAGAATTTGGTGGTCGAGCCGATCTCGAAAGTTGTGCCTCCAGAATGCTATTATCTTCGGTTTGCAGGGTTCTCCAATTACCTTTGGTTTCAATCGCTGAGTCAAACGCGAGGGGGCGATCTAGCTCAAATGGCCGTGCTTCGTGGTTTCAATTACGACACGAATAAGCGTATGGAGCGAATGCTAAATACCAAAACAACCGCCATCGCCAAACTTTTTGGCGACTCGATTATTGGGGATATGGCCATAGTCGGGCAGGATCTCTATTTGCAAGAAGGACCATCCCTGGGTGTCATTTTCGAAGCCAAGAACGTCGCGTTGTTGAAATCCTCTCTAAATTCCGAGAGGACAGCAGCGGTCAAACGGTTAGCAGACATCGGATGCAAATTGGAAGTCGTTGAAGTAGGAGGAGAGAAAGTTTCCCTATTGAGTACGCCGGACAACCAAGTTCGATCGTTCATGGTGGATCGCGGTTCGTATGTCTTTGTGACGACCAGTAGAAAACTTGTCGAGCGGTTTCTTGACGTAAGCGGGGGCCAGCCATCGCTGGGGGATTCAAAAGCGTTCCGATTCGCTCGCTTGATGATGCCACTCGAAAACAAATACGACGTTTTCGTCTACCTCTCCTCCGAGTTTTTTCGAAATCTCGTATCGCCCCAGTATCAGATCGAACTGCGACGGCGACTCAAAGCCATAGCGGCCATCGAGATCGCTGAACTTGCGAGCCTGACATCAGCCGCCGAAACAGGAGTCAAGCAATCCACGCCAAGTATTGAGCGGCTAGTTACTGACGGTTACTTGCCGCCATCCTTCCAATCCCGCGTTGATGGCTCGCAGACGCTGGCCTTTTCAGGCACATGGCATGATTCTTTAAGGGGGAAACGCGGTAGTTTCTTGCCGATTGCCGATGTGGAATTTTCCGACTGCTCTGTGGAAGAAGCTCAATCGTATCTCGATCAAGCTTCTTTTTATGCGAGCCAATGGCAACAAACGGATCCGTTGATGGTTGGCGTCCGTCGTTTTGCAAGAGATCCAAACGAACGGGTAGAGCGGCTTGCAATCGAAGCGTACATCGCGCCACTGGGTAGGGAAAAGTACGGTTGGCTCACAAGTATGCTTGCGCCTCCCGTACGAACTCAGATCCAACTTCCTCCCGATGACGTCATCAATTGCCAAGCGCATCTTGCTGGCCAGAGCACGAGCCGAGCCTATTCTCCGGATCATGTGATGTTTGCTGGACTGAAGGACATGGTCCCTCCGGTCCCTGGTGAAACCAAAGGACTCTTAGCGACGCTTCGAACGTTGCAGTCTCTGCCAGCGTATCTAGGTGGATGGCCACGGCCTGGTTACCTGGATCGGTTGCCTTTAGGATTGGGGGGCGGACCGCCGGACGCGCTCGGCTTTTCGAAATTGATCATAGGAGTATGGCGCTGGCAGATGGGGGGCTTCAGTGTACTCTCGTACGATCGTTCGATATTGGATAACTGTACTCTCTATCTACGTCCGATTCCAGCAGAGGATTTCGCACAAGGCAGAATAAAGATCGGTGACTTAGAAAAGAGCAAGCTGTCGGCGTGGTTCAACACATTTTGGTTTCGACGTGCCGCCCAAGCCACGCGTGGTAACCTGATGTTGCTCGATTCTCTCCAGCAGCAACTCAAGGTCGAGCCACAAGATGCACTTGATTCTGCCGAAGTACTACTCGATGCGAAATTGCAGTGTTCTCTTGGTGGTAAATACGTTCTCGAACCGTCCGATTCCAATACTCGGAAAGCCATGTGGGAAAGCACAGCTTGGCCCAAGCAGGTCGGCATGATGAAAGAGAAGCCCTTGGCCTTAGGCTTCGATTCCACAAAATCCCTGCCGCCTGCTGAGTATCAAGCACCATGGCTTCAATGGTTTCGGGGAGCTCAATTGCACTTAACCCAATTGCCTGAACGTCTCATTGTTGTCGGGACGATCGATATCGAGCCTATTCCGGTAAGTGCGGAAGAATTAGCTGCCGAGAAATCGAATGGTGGAGCATTGCCCACGATGGATCTCGATTTGTTCAATTTACCTTTTAAGTTCTTTCAAGGTGATAAACCCAAAGCCGACAAAGTCGGGGAAAAGAAACCAGCGGAAACCCGGAAGAGTTTTTGATGACGGGAACAAAACTGTTGGTGGGCGTCGACGAGGCGGGTTATGGTCCAAGCATGGGCCCGCTCACGATTTGCGCAACGGCATGGCGTGTTCCCATTTCTTTCATTGCTTGCGAAATGTCACAACTCCTAGAACCGGAGTTTTTGGCCAAGCCGATGAAACCGACCTCCACGCATGTTCCAATCGGTGACTCCAAAAAAATTCACCGAGAAAACTTGGCTGTCGAAGGACTTCTTCTAGGGGCACGATTCCAGTGTTTCGCAATCGATGGCACGATTCCGTTGGACTGGGATTCACGTCTCGCGTCCTTTGCAAGGCAAGATTGGGAGCGGCTGTTGAAAATTCCTTGGTATGTCTGGCGTCCATCGAGCTCCACCGAAATGCTTGATAGGACGATCCAGGATCAGCCAGCCTACTTTCGAGCTGCCATCGAAAAGCTAACGGCGCATTCGATCGCGTTGGTCGGTGTTCGAATGCGAGTAGTAGATGAGATTGAATTCAATCAGCAAGTGGATCGAACCGGCAACAAGTCGACTCTACTGAGCGAGGCATCCCTGGCGCTGGTCAAACAGGTAGTATCTGAGTTTGCGACGAAGGGCGAAGCCGTTGAAGTCTATTGCGACAAGCATGGTGGTCGGAATCGCTACCAAGCCATACTAACCTATATGTTCGATGAGGAATGGTTTGGCATTGAGATCGAGAGCCGAGGGTGTAGTCGTTATGCCGCGAAATGGGATGGGCATGCGATGCAAATCCAGTTCAAGGTCGATGGAGACTCCATTTTCCCATCTGCTGCCGCGTCGATCGTTGCCAAATGGACCAGGGAAGAATTGATGGCCCGATTGAACGGATATTGGCAAGAGAATGTTTTGGGGGGAGTAGCTGCTACCGCCGGCTACTATGTTGACGCTTTGCGATTTGCCAAACAGATCGAAGGATCTGCATTGAAGCTAGGTTTGGATCGCGATCTTTGGTGGCGTAAAAAGTGACAAGCCTCGAATTGGTAGTGATTGCCAAAGCATTCACCGAGCCAATTCGAGGCTTGTCGCGTATCAGACCTGAGTCTTTGTACTCAGTATTGGGAACGATAGGTTCAACGCTTTGGCAAGCACCCTCACGGGCATGTGCTTAGGCAGCGATTCATCTACGGACGATCATCCTTGAGGCCATTGAGTTCAGCCGGTTGGATGTGATTCGCTTTGCGATTTTCACGTTTGATCGCCTCATAGACTTCTTGTCGATGAACAGGAATATCGTTTGGGGCTTCGATACCAAGCCGCACTTTATCCCCACGAATGTCCACAATCGTGATAACTATGTCATCGCCGATCATGATGCTTTCGTCTCGATGTCGCGAGAGTACCAGCATTGGAGACTCCTTTTCTTCGTTTAGGTTGCATCCAGTGCAACAGGGTTGGGTCTAAACAAGTGGGCTGTGT
>Ga0105048_10010104_pt1 | contig 14966 bp, 10 predicted proteins | sample MAT05_FD_78382 | JGI IMG/M metagenome (GOLD analysis project Ga0105048, IMG submission 78382) | Freshwater microbial communities from Lake Fryxell liftoff mats and glacier meltwater in Antarctica - MAT-05 | ecosystem: Environmental > Aquatic > Freshwater > Ice > Liftoff microbial mat | place... | reverse complement strand
TTCGATCCGACGTTTGGAAAGAGCACCACCGACATCGCAGGAGACCTCGTCAACGGCGCCGTGTCCGGAGTCGGCGAGATCGCGACCGACGCGCTCAAGATCGATGTGGTCAACATCCCGGTAAAGGAGGAGGGCGGAGACGAGACTACGGAGTTACGGCCCGCACCTCCGCCCTCCTCTTTGCCCCTTGGAATAGTCGTGACCAGCGCGGAGCCCGCGATCCAGCGCGAACAGGAGGGAGCGATCATGAGCTTGCGGCCGAGCCTAAGCGAGCCGGCGCGCCCCGCCTATCAGAACCGTGGAGCGTCAGCGTGAGCCGGGAAGCCCGAGAACTCGCTCAGCGCGCGGGCCTCGTCGGTGCGCTTCCCCTCGGCGTCGCGGATCGTGAGCGTCGAGAGCGCGCACGCCGCGGGGTGGCGCGAGGCGGTCCAGATCGAGAACAACGCCGGCCGCCCCACGTGGGGGATCACCTCGCAGCGCGCGGTGATCGCCAGCCCCGCCGCCGCGGCTCCGCGCTCGACGCGATCGCCGGCGCGCGCGTCGCCGCAGAGGACCATGACGCCCGCGGGGGCGAGGAGCTTCGCCCCGGCGGCGAGGTAGTCCTCGACGCCGCCGCGGTACTCGATCCGCGCGTAGGCCCGCTGCTCGTCCATCGCGTCGACCGCGGTGTCCCTGGGAAAGTACGGTGGGGTACCGGTGACGAGATCGAACGTCGCGCCCAGCTCGCCGAGGATCCGCTCGTCGCGGAGGTCCCCGTGGTGGAGGGTGATCCGCGCGAGGAGCGCGTTGCGCTCGACGTTGCGGCGGAGCAGCTCGAAGCTCATCGCCTGCGCTTCGATGCCGACAAGCGTGGCCCCGGGCAGCTTCCACGCGAGGTGGAGGAGCACCGATCCGAGGCCGCAGCCGAGATCGATCACGCGCCGGCTCGTGGGCATAGCAAGCCAGGCGACGTGGGCGGTGGCGACGTCGTCCGACGAAAAGCGATGGCCCTTGGCGCGCTGAAATACCCGATAGTCCCGCGTCAGCCGATCATCGGTGAGCGGCCCCAGGACGGGATCGTGGAGCGTCGGCTTGGGAGACATGGGCGGCGGAACGTAGCAAAAATGCAGCGGTGCGGTGGTGGCTCGCTAGGGTCGATCTTTTTGTTGCCGTCCTCCAGGGGACCTCTTAGCAAGGTGAGATGCAGGCGCTGAAGAGGGGCATCGTGGCGCTTGTGATCGCGGCGCTCACGCTCACGATCGGGTCGCCGCTGCGCGCGCAGCCGGCGGCGAGCGCGCCGGTCGCGAGCGCTGCGCCGACGATCCCCAGCGCGCCTTTCGCCAGCGCTGCGCCGGCCATCGCCAGCGCCGCGAGCGCCGAGGGCCCGGCCAAGCCCGACGCCGCCGGCGCGCCGGTCCGCATCCATGATCGCCGCGTCTTCGTGGTGCTCGTCAGTCGCTCCGGGCTCACGCCTTCGTTGCGCGCCGCCACCGCGAGCCAAGTGCTCGAGCGCCTCCTCCTCGACGACAAGGAAGAGCTCGAGGTCCGCGTCGCCGAGGAGGGCGACATCGCCGTGGTGTACGCCGGGGCGACGCCGGTGATCCAGCTCGGGGTCGAAGACGCGGCTGCGGCCGGGGACGCGTCGCTCGCGGTCCACGCGGCGGCCATCGCCAGCAAGACGCGCGAGGCCCTCCGCGCCGAGCGTCAGCGCAGCGCTGTCGCCCGCAGCGTCTTCTCGTTCTCGCTGGTGGTCTTCGCGGGGCTCGTCGCCTTCCTCTTGCTCCGCAAGGTCGGGGAGCTGGCCGAGAAGGCTCGCGTCTGGATGAGCGAGCACCCCGAGCGCTTCCCCGCGCTGCGCGTCCGCGCCATCGAGGTCGTGCAGCCCGCCGCGGTCCGCGGCAGCGCCTCGGTCGCGCTCAGCGCCGCGCGGATCTTCGCGCAGATCGGCGTGATCTACGCCTGGATCATCATCACCCTCTCGCTGTTCGAAACGACGAAGCCCTACACCGAGCGCCTCACCGGGTTCGTGCTCACGCCGCTCTCGGCGCTGATGGGGCGCGTCGCCGTGGCGCTCCCGCTGGTGGTGATCGCCATCATCACCGCGGCCGTCGTCGGCATCGCGCTGCGCTTCGTTCGCCTCTTCTTCGGTAGCCTCGCGCGCGGTGAGACGACGCTGGGCCTGCTCCCGCGCGACCTCGCCGTGGCCACGGGGATCCTCGTGCGCTTCGGCATGGTCGTGGTGACGCTGGTCGTCGCCGCTCCGCTGATCACCGGGACTGACGACGGGGCGATCTCCCGCGCCGGCGTGATCGCCCTCGTGGCGCTCGCCCTGGCGAGCACGCCGCTGCTCAGCAACGCCGCCGCGGGCATCACCGTGATGTACGGGCGGCGCCTGCGGGTGAACGAGCACGCGGCGATCGGCGGGCGCGTCGGCCGCGTCCGCGCGATCACCCTGCTCGAGGTCGTGCTCGAAGAAGAAGACGGGACGCAGACGCACGTGCCTCACCTCCACGGCCTCTGGCACCCGACGAGCTCGCTCGGCGCTGCGCCCGGGGTGGTGATCGAAGTGATGGTCGCCCCCGACGTCGATCTCGCCTTGGCCTCCGAGGCGCTCGAGCAGGCCGCGAAGATGGTGGGCACGCGCGCCCGCGTCGACCTCGCGGGGATCGACGCCGACGCCGCGCGCTTCCGCGTCTTGATCCACGCCTCGGCGAGCGGGGCCGAGAGCCGCCTCTGGCTGGCCGTCGCCGCCGCGCTGCGCGAGAAGGGCATCGCCTTCGGCCGCCGCGCCGCCGCGGTGTCGTCGCGCTCGGGAGGCGTGAAGTGAACGCGATCTGGGTCCTCATGGGCCTCCTCGGGCTCTCGTACATCGGGAGCTTGCTGGTCGGCGGGCGCGCCATCCGCGGGATGGGCTTGCCGTCGGGCGCCGAGTACGTCGTGCTCGGCTTCCTCCTCGGGCCCACCGGCCTCGGCCTCCTCGATCGCGCCACGCTCTCGACCTTCGAGCCCTTCGCGCACGTGGCCCTCGGGTGGTTGATGTTCGTCATGGGGGTGACCTTCGGCATGACCGGCGACCGCCGCGTGCGGACGACGCGCCTGATCGGCGGCCTCTTCATCTCGCTCGCGAGCGGCGTCGCGGTCTTCGCCGCGGCGTGGTTCTTCCTCGCGTGGCGCTCGCCGCTCTCCCCGATCGATCGGCTCCTCGCGGCCGGCGGCATCGGCGCGGCCGGCGCCGAGACGACCCGCTACGCCGTGCGCTGGGTGGCCACGCGTCACAACGCGCAGGGCCCGGTGTCGGACCTCGTCAACGAGATCGCCGAGAGCGACGACATCGTCCCGATCCTCGCCGTCGCGTTCCTCTTCGCGCTGCACCCGCCGGCCGTCGCGTTCCACCTCCCGACCGTGGGATGGATGGGGATCACCGCGGGCCTCGGCCTCTTCCTCGGCGGGATGGCGGCGCTCTTGCTCGGGCGCACGTTCCGCCTCGCCGAGACCTGGGGCGTGCTCCTCGGCATGTCGCTCCTCGCGGTCGGCATCGCCGAGCGCCTCGGCCTCTCCTCGATCAGCGCCCTCTTCGTCATGGGCGTCACGCTCTCGGCATTCTCACCGCACCGCCGTGAGCTGCGCCGGATCCTCGCGCCCACCGAGCACGCGGTGATGCTCCCGGCGCTCCTCCTCGCGGGCGCGTACACCGACTTCGGCATCGCGAAGTACCTGCCTTACTTGATCGCCACGGCGATCGGCGCGCGCGTGCTGGCCAAGGGGCTGCTCGGCCTCGGCATCCTCGGCATCGCCCCGGTCGCGCGCCGCGCCGGCCCGCGCCTGGGCCTCGGGCTCCTCTCGGCGGGCGCGCTGGCGATGAGCATCGGCCTGGCGTTCACGCTGCGCTTTCCCGGCCCGGTGGGCGGCCTCGTCCTCGCGTCGGCCGCAGCGATCACTTTGTTCGGTGAGCTCGTCGGTCCCGCGTCGCTCCGCACCGCGCTCACCCGCGCCGGGGAGACGAGCGAGGATCCTCCAGCGCCACAGCCCGCGCCGCCACCGCCCACCGTGGCCGACGAGAACGGGATCGTCACGTGAGCGCCGCCGCCCACGCCGAGCCCAAGACCGCGTTGACGCGCGCCGTCCAGGCCCTCGTCCTCGTCGCGCTCTTCGGCCTTCTCTACGCCGCGACCCGCCTCGTCCCCGAGCTTGAGAGCCACGCCGGCACCATCGGCGCCGTTGGCTTCCTCCTGCTCACCGGCACCCTCGCGAGCGAGCTGGTCGACATCATCGGGCTCCCGCACCTCACGGGCTACCTGCTCGCGGGCATCGTCGCGGGCCCGCACGTGCTTCACCTGATTGACCATCACACGGTCTCGCAGCTCACGACCGTGAACGCGCTCGCGCTGGCCCTCATCGCCATGGAAGGCGGAGCCGAGCTCAAGATCGACGGCCTGCGAAAAGGCCTCCGGAGCCTCGGCTGGGCAACCCTCCTGCAGAGCCTGGCCGTGCCCATGGTGATGACCGGCGTCGTCATCGCCTGCAAACCGCTGATCCCCTTCCTGCGCCCGCTCAGCACCTCCGCGCTGGTCGGCGTCGGCCTCCTCTGGGGCACCCTCGCGATCAGCCGCAGCCCCTCGGCGACGCTCGGTATCCTCGCGCAGACGCGCGCCACCGGGCCGGTCGCCTCGAGCACGCTCACCTTCGTGATGACGTCGGACATCGTCGTGGTCGTGCTCATGGCCGCCGCGCTGATGATCACGCGCCCGATGATCGATCCGGGCTCCTCGTTCTCGCTCCGCGATCTGCAGACGCTCGGCCACGAGCTGCTCGGCAGCGTGGCGCTCGGGACGACGCTGGGCCTCGTCCTCGCCGCGTACATGCGCCTCGTGGGCAAGCAGCTCATCCTGGTCTTCCTGGCCCTCGGCTTCGGCCTGAGCGAGATGCTCGGCTACCTGCGCTTCGACGCGCTGCTCACCTTCATGGTCGCCGGCTTCGTCGTGCAGAACCTCTCGAAGCAAGGCCCGCGCTTCATCAAGAGCATCGGCGAGACCGGGAGCGTGGTCTACGTCGTCTTCTTCGCCACCGCGGGCGCCGATCTCGACGTGCCGCTCCTGCGGGCGCTCTGGCCGGTGGCGCTCCTCCTGTGCGGATCGCGCGCGCTCGTCACGTGGATCATGGCGCGCCTCGCCTCGCGCATCGCGGGCGATCCCCCCGTCGTGCGGCGCTGGGCGTGGGCGGGCCTCGTCTCGCAGGCGGGCCTCGCGCTCGGGATCTCCGGCGTCGTCGAGCGGGCCTTCCCGAGCTTCGGCTCCGGCTTCCGCGCCCTGGCGATCGCCACCGTCGCCATCAACGAGATGGTCGGCCCGGTGCTCTTCAAGATGGCCCTCGATCGCAGCGGTGAGACCTCGACCGCGCCTCGTCCGTCGATCTCGTCGCTCGAGGCAGCGCACGAGATGGTCGAAGCGGCCCACGCCCGGGCCGACGAGGCGCACAAGAAAGAGTCAGCGTGATCGCGCTCCGCTGATCGTCGAGGACGCCCCTGTTCGCCTCCGGACGATCGCCGCGCCGCGCTGACGCGTCGAGCACCGCCAAGCGACGTTGAGCGACACGACGATCTCTCGTAATCTTTTTCGCCATGAGAGCTGTCCTTGATCTTTCGCTCGGCGCCTTCACGCTCGTCGCCGCGGGAGGCTGCGGCGGCGCGGACGCTCCGACGCAATCGTCAGCCGGGGTCGGCGGCGCCGGCGGCGCGTTCACCGGCGCCAGCGTGGCCTCCACGAGCACCGGCGCGCCCAGCACGAGCGCCAGCGTCGGCGTCGGCGGTCAGAGCGCAGGCGCGGGCGGCGCGGGCGGCAACGCCCCGGCGTGCCCTCCCGCGGGCCCCTTCGACGGCGACAAGCTCATCGCCAAGCCCAACCAGTGGACCTGGGTCGACGTCCCCGGCGCGAAGTGCCGTGACGGCTCCAAGACAGGGATCGGCGTCCGCCTCAACCCCGCTTCGGACAAGGTCTTCATCTACCTCGAGGGCGGCGGCGCCTGCTTCAACGGCACCACCTGCGCCATCAGCCTCGCCGGCTTCAACAGCGCGGCCTTCGGCGCCTGGGCGGGCACGGTCGGCAAGCTCGGCATCTTCGATCCCAACCCGGCGGCGAACCCGGTGCGCGACTGGAACGCCGTCTACGTGCCGTATTGCACGGGCGACGTCCACGTGGGCAGCGTCTCCGATCAGGTCGTCCCCGGCGGCCCGAGCGCCCAGGAGTTCGTCGGCTATGAGAACATCAACCTCTACCTGAAGCGCCTCGTCCCGACCTTCTCGCAGGCCTCGCAGGTCCTCCTCACGGGCGTCAGCGCCGGCGGATTCGGCGCCGCCTTCAACTACGACCGGGTCGCCTCGGCCTTCTGCCCCACGCCCGTCGTGCTCCTCGACGACTCCGGCCCTCCCATGGCCGACACCTACCTCGCCCCTTGCCTCCAGAAGCAGTGGCGCGACCTCTGGGACATCGATCAAACCCTCCCTCCCAGCTGCTCCGGCTGCACCGGCGTCGACGGCGGAGGCATCGTCAACTACGCCGCCTACCTCTCCGCCCGCTGGCCGGAGAGCCGGATGGGCCTCATTTCCTCGACCCACGACTCGGTCATCTCCACCTTCTTCGGCTTCGGCCACGACGCCTGCGGCATCCCGCTCCCCCTCAGCGGCGCCGCGTTCGCCGCCGGCCTCGACGACCTCCGCGACAACTACCTCGCGTCCTCGGGCCACTGGGGCACGTACTTCGTCAACAGCATCACCCACACCTACCTGATCGGGCCCGGCTTCTACACCACCAAGGTCGGCGACAAACCGCTGACTTCCTGGGTAAAAGAGCTCCTCGCCGGCCAGACTTCCAACATAAAGCCCTGATCGCGCCTCGCATCGCGGAGTACCCCCAGATCGGATCCATCTGCCAGCGCAATCGCCGGAGCTAGGACATAGATCGTCCACTTCGGCGTGCGCGGAGGCGCCGCGCGATCCACGATCTTCGAGGGGCCCCATGGCGGACATTGTCCGTCCGTCACAGCGTATTTGGAGAGCGCAGAGAGTGTCTGTCTGTGTTATCTTAGGATCACTGAAGACAACGACTCTCACCCCGCGCTCAGGAGGCTCCATGGAACGTATCTCGCTGACTTACTTCGTCGACTTCGTCCTCAAGGCCGGCGCGCCCAAGCTCACGGGCGTCCGCGATTTCAAGGAGAACAAGGACGAGGCCTACACCGACTTTTACAAGCAGGTGCGCGAGGCCATCGTCGATATGCACAAGAAGGGCGCCTCCGACAAGGTGCTCGATCCCTTCCTCCACGCGCAGACGGACGAGCGTCGTCGGCGCATTTACCCCTCGATCATCGAGGGCTACCGTAAATTTCTCGCCTCCGGGCGGATCAGCTGGTTCGCGCCTCCGGTCGGCACCTACGCCGTCGGCGGCGTTGAAATCAACGTCAACCCGGAGCTCGGCCTCAACATCGACGGCACACCCCACCTGATCAAGATGTACTTCCGCGGCGAGCCGCTGGCGTCGAAGCGCGTCTCGGTGGTGCTCAACCTGATGACGAGCTCGCTCGGCACGACCGTGCCTGGAGCGGTGTTCGCGATGCTCGACGTGCGCAAGGCGCGTCTCCACACGCTCAAGACGCCGAACCCCCGCCTCAACCTCCTCCTCCGCGGCGAGGCGGCCTCGTTCTCCACGATCTACGCCGCGCTGTGAGGCTCTCCGCGGGCTCGGCGGGGCAGTATCGATGCCCCGCTGAGCACGCGCGGAATGACGCCCTGCTCGGCCGAGGCCGCGTCCCACGCGGCGACCCAGGCAGTCCACGCGATCGGCTGGCTGCGATAGAAGATCACCCGTGACTCGAGGGGGCGCGGGGCTTCGTCCGGCGGCTCCCCTCGGACCACGGGCGTCAGCGTCGAGTCGCCGCGGAAAGCATAGAACACCTCGGTTCCATACTCGTGGTCGCCGCGCGCGGCCTCGCTCTGCCCCGGCGTCGCCCGGACCGGCCAGACTACCAGCCTCTCATTCCCGATATCGTAGGCAGGCGCCGACTCCGCGTCTCCGCGGAGGGCCGCCTCGAGCTGCTCCCGCGCCACGTCGACCCCGGCGAGGTGGTAGAAGCCGGCGAGCGCGTTCTCGGCGATCCCCCGCTCTTCGTCGTCGAGCCCGTCGAGAAAGCCCGCCTCGTGGATGCTCGCGAGGAGGAGCCCGGACTGCTCTTCGAAGGCAATCCGACAGGCCCCGAGGGGCGACCGCGACGACGGCGCGCGGTAGCTCTCGCGCTCCTGGGCCTCTTCGTGCGGCCCGCACCCGATCACCAGGGTGATGCGGTTCGATCCGAGCTCGACGCGCTCCACGCGCAGCAGGCCAGCGCGGAAGCGGCGTACCCCGTTGACGACCGCGGCGAGCTCGCGCTCGGCGAAGCGGCGCACGGCCTCTTCCACCTCGCGCAGCGCCGCCTCGTGCTTCTCCAGGGCTCCATCGCCGCGCCCCGCCGCGCGGCGGACCTTCTGGTAGAGCTTCGGTAGCGTGCCCGAGTGGAAGCCGGGCTTCATCAGCGCGCTCATCGTCTCGCCGTGATGGCCAATCACCGCCGGACGGAGCTCCTTCGGCCGCGTCTCCCGGTAGAGCTTCCAGTTCTCTTTCAGCTCCCAGACCAGGAACCCGAACACGCCGGGCAAGAGCAGGACCGTGGGCCCGGCGATGGCCTTGGCGACGGTCACCCCGAAGATCGGCACGAGCACCGCCTTCATCGCCCGAAAGATGCTGGGCCCCATCGGCAGGATGATCTTGTGTGACACGGTGACGACGGGAAAATGCTTGATCGGGTTGATCTGCGGCTCGATCAGCAGGTTGACGTAGATCCGGATCAGGTAGACCACGAAGAACCAGACGAGCCCGAGCAACGCCTTGGCCGCGAGGGCGACGACGCTCTGCCCCTTCCGGAACCGCAGCCACTCATCCACCGTGTAGACCGCGCGCTCGACGAGATCGGTCATCGAGCGGAAGAAGCTGGCGATGAGCCGGAAGAGCCCTGGCAAGACCTCGTGGCTCAGCGTGCGCACGCGCCTCGCCACCCAGTCGACGACGACCTCCTCGATCAGCACCCCCGCGGGAGAAATCAAGGCGATCTCCAGCGCGACGAAGAGCGCCGCGCCGACGCCGAGGCCGGCAGGGCGGGGGAGGAGGCGGATCACGAGGAGCCAGAGCAGCGCGGTGATCGCCGTCGGCTTGATCAGATACCGAGTCACGGCGCGCGCGAGCCGGCTCTTGATCACGGCCTGGACCACGGGTAGACGCGCAAGATAGCGTGGAAAACGCAGGAAAATAGTCGAGAGGACCCACCGCGCGCTCTCGTTCGCTCGCTGGATCAAGGCGCGGAGGCCCGCGCTGTGGATGAGGCCGAAGACGACAACGCCGCAGACGACGAGCGAGGTCTGGTTGAGCAGGTGGATATGCCGATGGCCAAACCACCCGACGACCAGGCTGATCAGGTGAGAGAGCCCCTCCAGTAGCACGAACGAGACCCCGACAGGGAGGATCAGATAGAGCGTCAAAAAGCGCCCAGGCGCGGTGCCGAAGGCGATGGAGCTCAGTCGCTGGAGGCTTCGTAAGTAGATCTCACCGCGGTGATAGACGCCGTCCATCGTGATCGAGAGCCGTTGATCGGCCTTCAGGAGCGGATCGCCGAGCAAGAGCTCCTTCGGCCCGGAGAGGCTCGCCAGCTTGAGCTGGTTACGCGAGAGCGCGTCGCGGAGGTGGCCAATCCCGAGGAAGCCATGGCTCACGGCCAGATCGAGGAGCTCCTCCGTCAGCTTGACGCGGGCGACGCGCTCGGCCGCGTCGCGCGGAGTGAGGCCGACGGCGCCGAGGGCCTCGAGGATCCTGGGGCGGAGCGCTCGCCGCACGCCGTCTTCGGCGCGCTCAGTCGCGTGATGGAGGAGCTCGGCGAGCTTGCGCTGCGAGGCGGTGGCCACGCGGATCCGGCGGAGCTTCGCGGCCGCGTGATGGAGGCAGCGGGCCACGCGCACCGGGACGGCGGCGGGGAGCGGACGGACGATCGGCCTCGCCCCGAACGAGACGGCGAACTCGACGAGATCCACGGCGCTTTGCGGGCGCTCATGGGCGACGGCCGCGCTCTGGAGATCGAAGAGCAGGCGGGCTTCGACGGTGTGACGGAGCCGGCGGCGAACGCCGGCGCGAGCGAGCGTGAGGAGCAGCGGAGACCACGCGGCGAGCGTCGCCTCGCGCTCGGCTGCGGTGGGCTCGCTCTCGGGGCTCAGCGCCCGATCGAGGCGCGCGGCGAGCGAGTCGAGCGCGGCGCGGGCGGCGGCGAGCGCGGCGTCCTGTTTTTCGAGCGGCGCGACCGCCTGCGCGGCGAGATCGAGGAGGGCGGCGCGGACATCATTCCCCTGGCGATGAGCGACGTCGGCCTCGCCCAGGAGGCGCTCCATCGCGGCGAGCGAGACCGCGCGGGCGGGCTCGGGCGGCGTCGCTCTCGACTCCGGAGGGAACGAAGGCAACGCGCTCGTGGACGCGGGCTGTGGCACCTCGGGCGCGCCCAGCGGTCGCGTGCGTAAGAGCAGCGGATCCGCCTCGATGTCGATGGCGCCGTCGACCCGCGTCAGGTCGCGCAGAGTCGGGAACAGGCGTAAGAGCAGCGCCGGATCGAAGCTGCGAAGCTCGAGGTAGAGCGCCGCGAACTCGGTGAACGTCTCGCGATCGTCATAAGGCGGGAGGAGATGATCGTCGTGCCGCAGCACGAGGCGAACCTCGTCGAACTCCGTCTCCCCGATCCGATGGATGCGTTCACGAATCCGCGCCGAAGTCAACGCTCCAACGGCGAAGCGTCGCTCGATTTCGAGGTGAACCGCCGCATGAAACGCCGCGCGCCAGAGCCGAGTGAGGGTCTCTCTCGGCTCGACGCCGCGGAGCTCTTCGAGGGTGGGGCGAGGAAGAAGGATGACCTCGGCCGGCAGATCCGCCGCGGCCCGTCCAAGCTCAGCGGGCGAAGCGATCGCGAGGAGAGCGTCGCGTCCAACGGCATAGCAGCGCGCGTGGGGCACCTCGAGCCCGAGCCCCGGGAAGGCGCGGTGACGCTTGATGATCCGACGAAGCAGGCGAGGCTCGATGAGGAGCGGCCCGGCCTTGGCGCCGGCGAACTGCTCTTCGAAGCTGGGGAGATCCACGGGCCGCATAGAAGCGCGGGGGCGGGGTGCCGTCGAGTTGGATCGACGGGATCTCCCCGCCGCGGCCGGGCTGGACCGTGACGGGGAGATTGTGAGTCTCTGTCGAGCTATTCGGAAGCTGTGATATCAAGCGGGGCAGGGCGAAGGGTCCGGGCGCGGGAGCGCTCGAATCCTTCGGCGAGGGGAACACCGAAGCTGGCGAGCGACGGTGAGCTCGGCCCGAGCGTCACCCGCAGTAGTCGGGCGAAGCTCGAGAGCCGATCGTAGAGGGCGCGCTCGCCGTCGCCGGCGGCGCGAACGGCCGCGTGAAAGGCCTCGGCGCGGCGATCCCGCTCTTCCATGACGGCCATGAGGGCGACCCCCTCCGACACGATCTGCTCCACGTCGGCGAGGCCGATTCCAGCGCTGATCAGCGCCTGGGCGAGGGAGCTTGGCTCCCCCTCGCGCGGCGCCTCGTGAAGCACGTCAGCGAGCCCACGCGTGAAGGCGCGGGCCTGCTCCAGGGTCTTGCGTGCCGTGAAGTCTCTCACCGAGGCGATCGACTCCGCCGTGAGGCCGCCCAACGCCTCACCCACCGGGGTGGAAAGAAGGCGATCTGTGGCTGATTTCATTGGAGTTGCGTACCATTGCCGGCTCGCGGCGGGGAAGATCCGCGTGGCTTCAGGGGACGTTCTATGTCCGAGTTGGGCGCGTCGCGTCGAGCCGGTGGGGCGCTGCCGGGCTCGGAAATGCGAAGAGGGTACGGGCTCTTCGTCCCGTACCCTCTTCGCCCCGGGGGCTGCTCTTCTTTCAGCGATCCGTCGGGTGCTTCGTCGCGTACGTGTACGCCGTGTACGAAGCGGCCAGGTGGCAGATCCACCCGAACCAGCCGGCCGACCCGAGCCACAACCCCGGGGTGATGATCAGCCAGAAAATGCCGCGCCAGAAGGCGCCGTTGTAAATCTGCCCCACGCCGGGGATGAAGAAGGACAGCACCGCCGCGTTTCCAGGCTTGGTCATGGGCGTAGAGCGTGGTCACCGAAGGCGATGTGTCAAGGGCCGAGGGCGTCGATCGTGCGCTCGGTCGACAGGCGGTATCGGCGTCCCGCGAGCGTGCCTGTCGTCGTCAACGAGTCTTGGGGATCGGGTGGCGCGGGGCGATGACCGGGCCTTTCGGCCTCGTGGTCGTGGTCGGCGTGGGCTTGACCGGCGGCGTGGTCGTGGTCGGCGTGGGCTTGACCGGCGGCGTGGTCGTGGTCGGCGTGGGCTTGATTGTCGGCGTCGGCGTCGGCGTCGGTGTCGGCTTGGGGGTCGTCGGTATCGGCTTGGGGGTCGCGACCACAACGGCGGGCGGCGCGACGGGCGGGGGCTCCACAGCCGGAGGCTCGTTTGGATTGGCGCCCGGGCCTGGATCCGACGGAATGGTGGCCACCGGGGGGACGTCGATCGTCGGGATAGCCTTGTCGTTGTCCTCCGAGCTGCTGCGGCTGCGCAGGGCCAGGAAGGTCGTCAGACCACCGATGACGGCAAACGCGGCGAGCCCGATGACGATCATCGAGGGGCCCGCGGCGCCGCCCGCGGCTGCGCGTTGCGGAGGCGGCGCAGGGTAGGCGGGGGGAGGTGGCCCACCGTAGGGGTTGTTCGGCGCAGTCGCGCCGGGAGGACCGAAGCCGGCCGCCGGAGCCGTGCCGCCGACGTAGGGCGAGGCGGGGTACATCGGCGGCGGCACATACGCGTTGGCGTCGAAGACCGTCGCCGGCACCGCGGCGCCCGCCCGTGGGGCGTTGGGCGTGGCCGGCGGCGGGAACGCAGCGGGAGCGGCTTCCTCCACGAAAGCAGGCTCGCCGAGGAGGGTGTGCCCCGGGCCGTAGGCGCCTGCGGGGGCGGCAGAGGGAGGGTTGTCCCCTTGCTGATTGCTCATCGTCGCCGATGGTAGCGCGGGTTCCGCGCCAGCACGATCAGATCTCGCTGTGACCGAGATCAGAAGATCTTACTTGCCGCCCCCGAAGATGATTTTCGGGCGGCCCGTGGTCGTAGGGGCCGGCGTGGTCGGCGTGGTCGGCGTGGCTGGCGTGGTCGGTGTGGTCGGTGTGGTCGAGGCCGGCGCGCCCGGGGGCTGAAATGGATTCGGGAACGGGAACGCGGTCGGAAACGGAAACGGCAACGTGGAGGGGATGATCGGCGCTGTGGGAGCCGTCGGTTGCGTCGGCGCCGTGGTGGTGATCGGCGGCGTCGTGCTCTTCGGCGGAGTCGTCGGGTGCGGGACGACGGGCGGCGGCTTCACGGCGGTGGGCGGCGTCGCCACGGTCGGCGTCGTTGCGGCGGTCGTCGGCGGATCCGACTTCACCGGCGCGGTGATGGGGATCGGGATCGGCGCGTCGTTGTGATCTTCGACCTTGGCGTACTGGTTGGCCGCATAAACGCCGCCGACGACAGCGCCGGCGACGCCCAGGGCGAGCAGCAGGACCAGGACCAGCGAGGGGCCGCGGCTGGCGCCCCGTCGCGGCTCGGCCGGGAGCGTGCTGACGGTCGGCCCCGATTGCCCGCGCATCCCCGGCGTCGCCTGGACTGCATCGAAGGGGGAGTTCATCGGCGCGGTGCCGCTGAAATCAGCGCCGTATGCGGGCGCGCCGGCTGTCGTCGCGCTGCTGCCGCCGCTGTAGCCACCGCCGTCGCCGACGTGGGTGCCTCCGGGACGAGGGGCGGCTGCGGCCGGGGCGAGGGGCGTGAGCGGGCTCGCGAACTCGGTCGCGCCAAACCCGTTGACCAGGAGCGGCGGGGTAGTGAGCGTCGCGGCCATGTTGACCAGGCCCAGCGCGTTCAGCGCCGCGAAGCCGCCGATCGGCGTGGCGGCGCTGGCATGTCCCGGGGGCGCCTCGTCCTCCGGGGGCAGCGTCTTCGGGACGGCGCGCGGCGCTTCCTGAGGCACGTTGGTCGCGGGCCCGGCAGCCGCCGGAGAGGCCGGCCCGGGGGTAGGCGTCGCGCTGAGGCTGACCCGGCTCGGCGAGATCGGGCGCACCGCGAGGGCGAAGGGCTCGATCGCGTCGCGCAGCTCGCTCATCGAGGAGAAGCGGTTCTTCGGGAGGGCCGCCATCGCCTTGTGGACTGCGCCGGCGAGCTCGGGCGCGATCCCCGGCACGAGGTCCTCGATGCGGGCGATTTGCCCGGCGAGGTAGGCGGCGGCGATCTGCTGCGGATCGTCTCCACCGACCGGGCGGCGCCCGGCGAGCATCTCGAACATCATCACGCCGAGCGAGAAAATGTCGGCGCGCGAGTCGACCGCGTCCGCCGAGTAGGCCTGCTCCGGGGCCATGTACTCGGGCGTGCCCATGATCACGCCGGGCCGGGTGAGGCCCTTTTCCATCTCGCCCGTGACCTTGAGCTTGGCGATGCCGAAGTCGAGCAGCTTGAGCAGCGGCGCGCCCTTGGGCCCCGTCGTGATCATCACGTTGTCGGGCTTGAGATCGCGATGGACGATGCCGGCCTTGTGCGCGGCCTCGACGCCCTCGATCATCTGCATCGAGTAGTCGAGCGCGTCGGTATAGGAGAGGCGCTGGCCGGCCTTGTAGAGATCTTCGTAGAGGGTCTGGAGCGTCCGCCCCTCGAGGTACTCGAGGACGATGAAGGCCTGACCGTCCGCCGTTTGATCCACGTCGGTGACGCGGACCACGTGCGGGCTCTGGATCTGCGCGGAGACCTTGGCCTCCTGGAGGAAGCGCTGGACGAGGCCCGTGCGCCGCGAGAGCTCGGAGTGAAGGAATTTGAGCGCCACGAGCGTGCCCAGCATCTCGTGGCGGGCCTCGTACACGGTGCCCAT
>Ga0105048_10010103_pt1 | contig 14967 bp, 12 predicted proteins | sample MAT05_FD_78382 | JGI IMG/M metagenome (GOLD analysis project Ga0105048, IMG submission 78382) | Freshwater microbial communities from Lake Fryxell liftoff mats and glacier meltwater in Antarctica - MAT-05 | ecosystem: Environmental > Aquatic > Freshwater > Ice > Liftoff microbial mat | place... | reverse complement strand
TATTATTAGGGGAAAAGTAGTAGATGCTTAATTGGAAGGTAAAGGAGCCGGCAGGTATGGAAGCATCTGCTGCGTTAACCACCGTAATATCGGGTTTTCCATCATCATTTAAATCGGATACTGCAATGCTTACAGGATGACCGCCACCCAGGTCAAAACCGGAAAATGAGATGACACCTGTAGTGGTAGTATTTTTGTAAACTGTTGTTGTAAAGTTATCGCTGTTAGGTGCAGCCAGGTCTGGCCGGCCATCACCATCAAAATCAGCCATGGCAATGCTCTGATTACCAGGACCGGTTGATGTCCTAAAAGATGCTGCAAAAGAAATAGCGCCAGTTGTACTGGTGTTTTTAAACACTGCAATGCCACCTTGTGATCCTACAGCCATATCAAGCTTACCATCACCATCTACATCACCTGCTACAATTTCTTTAGGTCCTCCACAGGGAGCAAATAGCTGCTGAGGTGCAAATGAAATGGCACTATTTGCACTGGTATTTCTATAAACGCCTATATTATCATCGCCGTAATTAGCAACCGCCAGGTCCGGCTTTCCATCATCATCAAAATCACCAGTAACTAATCCATAAGGCAAATACCCTGTACTACTATCAAGTTTAGCAGCAAATGAACTGCCTGTAAATGCCGTATCGCTAGGATAAGTTACAAAAAATGGTCTTTTAGCCGACACCACTTTACCGTTGGTGATTACAAAGACAACTCTATTATCTGCCCCGGCTGGCACGGTTACTTTAATGCTGCTGTTTGAAGCTGAAGTAATGGTACCTGCTACCGAACCAAAATATACTTTATTACCTGCAATATTGTCGGCAAAGTTTGCGCCTGCAATGTCCACCACAGTGCCCACAGTACCTGAAGCCGGTGTAAACGAAAGTATTACAGGATTGGTGGTATATGTAAAAATTTCGGAACCTGAAGAGGAACCAGATGGATTGATCATGTTAATATACCCGGATGAACCTGTGCCCACCACTGCTGTAATTACAGAATCGGATACAATGTTGTAGGAGGCTACCGGTGTGCCGCCAAGAGTTGCTGATGAAACACCAGTAAAGTATTTGCCCCTGATGGTTAAAACTGTGCCAGGCCCACCAATAGCAGGGCTATAGGATATTATTTGGGGGAAGGCACTAATATAATAAAAAGTAAGACTGGGATGCTGTGCCAAACAAAGTAGCAGTTACGCTGACGTCACCAAAGTTTCCATTCCCAACCACTGCTTTTATAAGTGTATCTCCCAATAAAGTAAATGAAGCGGCAGCCACATTACCAAAAGTAACAGCAGTTGCTGTGGTAAAATTATAGCCCCTTATACTTACGGTATCACCTGTTTGTCCTTGACTTGGGCTGAATGAAGTGATTTTTGTTTTATTAAAACTGCCAAGTGAACCGGTGCCCAGCGGTGTACTAACCTGAACAAGGTCTGCCGAACCGGGTGCTACTATAGCTGAAATACCACCAGCAGAATCTACCGTAAAAGAATTAACAGGTATGCCCCCAATAGATACACTTGTTGCGCCTGTAAAATTTGTACCCTTAATGGTGATTGCAGTGCCACCGGGACCTGAAACCGGTGTAAAAGAATTTATAACAGGACCCGTATGGGTAAAAATGTCTGTTGCAGCCGAACCGCCACCCACCGGATTGACAACAACAACATATCCGCCTGCACCAGCACCCAAAACGGCCGTAATAACACTATCAGACAACACCGTAAAAGACTGGGCATCGATATTGCCAAAAGATACCGCACTGGTATTTGTGAAGTAAAGACCAGTAATGGTAACCACCGTGCCCAAACCACCAGTAGCAGGACTAAAACCAGTAATCAAAGGTCTTGGCACAAATACAAAGTCAGGTTTAGAGGCTGTTCCTCATGCGTTGACCAAAGTAACATCACCGCTTGCCCCGTAACTCACCTGGGCCAAAATACTGGTGGGTGAAGAAACGTAAAAGAACGCTGCTGGCACTCCGCCAAATTTCACTTCCGTAATATTATTGAAATTATCACCCGTAATAGTTACGAAATTGTAAAACCCTGCTGACGCAGGCGAAAATGAACTAATAGTTGGCACCTGCGCTTGAATACTGATATTAAATAATATAAAGCATCCCGTGAAAAGCATGCAAATGAGTTTAGACATATTCAGCATAATTACATTGTTTTTCATTGTTGTCCGACTAAATGTCTGAAACCCTTATCAAGCCTACATGACCTCACCCCAACCCCTCTCCAGAAGAGAGGGTTAGAACCCTCAACGAGCAAGCATTTGAACGACTGGGTAGAGTTTTAGTCGGACAATAGTGATCGTTTTTGATTTCAATTAATCCTTTATTAGGATAAGTTCAACATGTATCAAACAAAAATACTTAGATAACATCAGGGGTATTTTATTTGTCATTGGTATTACCTGTGAAATTAAAACAATGAAACTATTTTGGAAGCCGTTGTTTGGTGTGTTTAAAAATTATTTAAATTCAGCCTTCTGGCGCAAGTGTCCCGAAGAACAACTTGTGTATATTGAATTTGCCCGATTGTATCGGGATTAGCAGTACAGATGTTGAACAGGGAGCCAATTCAGCTATCCATAGTCTTCCGAAAAAAGGAAACGTTTCTATGAAGGAGTAGAACTAAGTAACGGTGGGCAACAGGTTGAGAGACCTGCGCCTGCATTCTTTTCGTTTGATAAAGCATTCCTGCGCCGATGCGTGATTATCGTTCTGTAGCACGCAACGTCCCTGGCCAACACACAAGGCAGGTGGGAGACGTTGCTATGAAGAAACAGGGAGCCAGTTCAGCTATCCATAGTCTTCCGAAAAAACGAAAATGTTTTTATGAAGAAGTAGAACTAAATAACGGCGGGCAACAGGTCGGGAGACCTGCGCCTGCATTCTTTTCGTTGGACAAAGCATTCCTGCGCCAATGGTTGAGATGGAAAACACCCGGGAAAATTATGAACTGGTTGCAAACCTTTATCCCGGTAACCCTGTCGTTATTACTGAAGCAGGCTGGGCCACCAATTCAAACGGCAGGGGCATCCATGCCGAACAGGTGAATGAAAAAAATAAAAAATGTGTACTATGAAGATTTAATGACATGCTGCGATAAAAACAACATCCTCACTTTTTTCTTTGAAGCATTTGATGAAGCATGGAAAAGTTTACCTGATCCGAATGAACTGGAAAAACATGGGGGATTGTTTCAAACAGACAGGACGCCAAAGATTGCAATGGAAAAATTACATAAACAACATAACGGCATCTCTGATAACCCGGCGCTGCTGTAACGGTTAGCCCCGGTTACAATCTTACCATATTGATTCAGTTACCCGGCAACTAAAAAAACGAATCCGGTAGTTTTTCGACCGGATGTTTTTTTGAATCCATTTTACAGTTCCATATTTATTTGCTATGTTTCTTAAAATGATAAATACAACCTGCTTCACTAAATAACTTGTACTTTTAGCAATCTTTTACAGGTACTTAATTTATAAACTTATTGCTGAGTATTAGTTGCAATGGATGACAGGCAGCCCGATAATGAAAAGTTGCAACAATGGTGGCAACAATCTATTAACAACGATACTGCTGCTTTTGCCGGTATCCATCGGGAATTGTTTGACGGATTATACAATTATGCTGCTAAACTGTTGAACGATGAGGCTTTGGCCGATGATGCGGTACAGGATCTGTTTATAAAAATATGGAGCCGGCGGGCTTCGATAGGAATACTTGAAAAAGTAAAGCCTTTTTTTTACACAGTGCTACGCCGCCAAATTCTCAACCAGCTCCGCGACCTTAAACTGAAACAGCTCAAGATCAGCCTGGTTACAGAACCGGATATTGAATTTTCGCAGGAAGAAATTTTGATAAAAAAAGAAGCTGATGCCTGGCTGAAATGCAAAATTGTTGAACTGCTCAACGCCCTCCCCGAAAGGCAAAGGGAGGTGATCTACCTTTTTTATTTTGAAAACATGTCGCTTACCCAAATAGCTGAAGTAATGGGTATCAACCACCAGTCGGCCATGAACCTGAAACAACGGGCCGTGATAAAAATGCGTGCTGCCAACCTCCTTTCCGTTTTCCTTTTATTCTGCTCGATTTATCAACAGGGAAAGATTTAAATATTTTTTCACCAGGTGAGTAGGTATTTTATTTTTTAGTGTCTTATTAAAAATCCTTTTTTTGATGAGTGATATTTCTAATCCCGGCCAACAGGATGATTTTTCTTTTGAATTCCGGAAGAAACCGGTGCCGGCGGGCAAACAACAAACAAACTGGAATGCCATTGAGGGCGTTATCACACAGGATACACCAGTACATCAAATCAGGTGGAGAAGGAATATCATGATAGCAGCGTCCTTGCTGTTGCTGATCAGTGCCGGGGTTTGGTACTTAAAAACCACTTCATCACCGGATACTAATTTATACAAAACCGATTTTGCCCAGGTAAAAAATATTGTCTTGCCCGATGGTTCAAAAGTTACCCTCAATGCCAATTCCCAATTAAAGCTTTCGGTAAACTGGGGCGAAAAAGGCGACCGGCAGGTATGGCTGGATGGCGAAGCCTATTTTGAAGTGGAGAAAAAGCCTTCCACCCATCAAAAATTTATTGTGCATACAAAAGACATTGATGTGGAAGTATTGGGTACTAAATTCAATATAAACACCCGCCATGAAAAGGCAATGGTTTCGTTGGAAGAAGGCAAAATAAAATTATCATTGAACGGAGAAACGAAGAAGATATTAAAAAAGAAATACAAAGATGAGGAGATAGAAATGAAGCCCGGACAACTTGTAGAACTGGATACTGCCTCCGGAATAAACCTGGTAGCAGAAGAGAACATTCATTTTCATTCGGGGTGGGTAAGAAATGAATTTCATTTTGATAATACCCAATTGAAGGAAATTGCAACAATGATTAAAGATGTGTATGGGTACAGCCTGGAGACTGAAAATGAACAATTGTTGCTGCGGACTGTTTCCGGAGACCTTCGGGCCGCAAACCTGCAGGAACTGGTGAATGTGCTGCAACTGGCCTTCAAAGTAAAAATGACCATAGAAAAAAAGTCAATCAAAATAACCCAACTGTAAAACGAGGGCTGCATTAATACCAAACGATAAACTTAGCTGTATGAGAAAAAAAACTTTCCCGGGTAAGATGCTGTTGTGCATTTTGCTGATCTTAAACATTACCTGCTTTGCAAAAGGTCAGATGGAAGAATCGAAATCCTTCGCTGATATCCTCACAGAATCCAGAAAAAAGTTTGATGTGGATTTTGTGTATGAGTCTAATACACTACCTGCCTCCAAACTCAGTTTTGATGTAAATAAATACAACTCTGTAGAAAAGTTGCTGGAGGATCTGCTGAAGCCTTACCAAATAAAATTCAAAAAGGTACTGGCCAAAGCCTATGTGATTTACAAAAGCAATTCCGATTTTAAACAATTAACGGATGGTATAGGCATATCGCTGTCGCCATTGCTGGAAACCTATGCAGGAAATATTGGAGAACTGCCGGCAATGCGTGTTACGGGCACCGTTACAGAGCAGCTTTCAGGCGTACCGCTCGAAAGTGTCAGCATCCTTGTAAAAGGAACTACAAAGGGTACTACCACAGATAAAAATGGCGCATTCTCATTAGAGGTAGCTGATGCAAATTCAATACTCATTGTTTCATTGGTTGGCTACCAAACCCAGGAAATAAAAGTAGGCAGTCTTTCCACTTTTCAAATTGGAATGGTTTCGAATAGCCAGGCGTTGAATGAAGTGGTGGTAATCGGTTATGGCACCCGGAAGCGAAAAGAACTTACTACCGCCGTTTCATCAGTTTCATCTAAAGACATTGCAGCACTGCCGGTGGCTGATGCCGGGCAGGCTTTACAGGGAAAAGTTTCCGGCGTTACCATTATTCAAAATAGCGGTGCCCCGGGCGGAACAGGAGGTACCGGTATCAGGATCAGGGGTATATCATCCTTAACTGGCACCAATAATCCTTTAATTGTGGTAGATGGTTACCCTTTGCCCGACCAGGGTTCAGACAATGTGCTGAACTCTTTCGGCACCAATGAGATCGAATCAATCGATGTACTGAAAGATGCTGCCGCCGCTTCTATTTATGGAGTAAGGGCTTCCAATGGTGTAATAATGATTACCACCAAAAGGGGCCGGGCCGGCAAAACGTCTTTGTCCGTAGATATGTATGCAGGCTTACAACAGGCATGGAGCCTGCCCACTATGCTGAATGCAAAGCAATATGCTATTATTAACAGTGAGGCGAATATTGCCAGCGGCTTGCCGGTATTGCCTAAACTGTCTGATTTTAATGCAATAGAAACACAATACGGGCAGGGAACAGACTGGCTGGGAGAAATCTTTAGAAGGGCGGCAATGCGTAGCGTAAATCTTACTGCCTCCGGTGGATCCGATAAATCTCAATACTTATTTTCTGCAGGCTACTTCAAACAGGATGGTATTATTTATAAAACAGATTTTGACCGCTTTAACCTCCGCTTTAATGGCGATATAAAAGCGACCGACTGGATGAAAATTGGCAACTCCCTGTCTATGAGCAAATATGTAGAGCGGGGTGCCAATACCTATGACCCGTTCAACAGTGTAATATTGCTGGCATTAATGGCTCCCCCAACGGTAACACCCCGCAATGCCGATGGCTCTTATTCAGGTGGTAACGGTAATGCGGATGGGTTTAACGAACCCAATCCAATCTACAACCTGGAAGTGCCGCAAAACTCCAATACTAAATACCGTATCAATGGCAATGTGTTTGCCGAGTTTACTTTATTAAAGGGTTTAAAATTTAAGGCGCTTTTCGGGGCAGATTATAACCTGCAGGAACTTCGCAATTTTAGTCCGGCCACCCCATCTTCCGGCGGCCGCCCGATCATTACTGATGGATACTCCACTCAAAAAGGGCTTAACACAGACTACCTGGCTGAATACAGTTTAACCTACGAAAAGGTAGTCAATTCAAAACATAAGTTCAATACCGTACTTGCGTATGCTTTCCAGGAAACTAAATATTCTTATGTGTTTGCAGGAAGGGGTAATGGACTGTTTAATCAACAGATACCGGTATTAAACAACCAGGTTTTTAACCCGATTGATATTTCACAAACCTACAATGCTGCAGAGGATGGTGTAAGCAGCCGCCTGCTATCCTACATCGGGCGGGTGAATTATGATTTTGATGGCCGTGGATTTTTAACCTTTTCCATCCGGAGAGACGGCAGTTCGAATTTTGCACCACAGAATAAATTTTCAGTTTTCCCATCTGTATCCGCAGGATGGCGTTTAAGCGAAGAAGCATTTATTCAAAAGATGGCCTGGATAAGCGACTTGAAAGTAAGGGCAAGTTTTGGGTACACGGGTAACCCCAATGTACCGGCCAATAAATACATTGCTGGTATTAACCAGGGATTTCAGTACACACTTGGCAACTCAGCCGGATCTGGTGGTGTGGTTAGCGGTGCAGCTCCCAGCAGCTCTTTTAATCCCCTTATCAAATGGGAAAAAAATGAACAGTTCGATTTTGGTATCGACGCCTCCATATTTAGCAACCGCCTCAGTTTTTCTGTTGACATTTACCAACGCCGTTCAAAAGACCTCATACTTGGCGTAACTCCGCCATTCGTTTCGGGTACCTATGAATCAGTGCCGTATAATACAGGGACCTTACAAAACCGTGGTATCGATCTTTCTGTAAACACCATTGTTATTTCAAATAAAACGATCCGCTGGAACGCCAACGCCGTGTTGGGCACTTACAAAAATGAAGTGATCTCCCTTGGCCTTGCTGCTCCGCTCGACAATGGCTTTAGCCGTATCACTGGCGGCAGCCTCAGAACCACCCAGGGCTTGCCCGCTAATTATTTTTATGGATTTGTAACTGAAGGTATTTTTCAAACCACGAAAGAAATTGCTGATCACGCAGTGCAAACAGCCGGTACCAACCCAATCAGCAGTACAGCACCCGGCGATATTAAGTTTAAGGACCTGAACAACGATGGTATCATCAATGACCAGGACAGGACCAATATTGGCAATGCCAACCCAACATTTACTTATGGGCTAACCAATACCGTTACATTTATGAATTTAGAGCTTTCTATTTTCATGCAGGGTTCAGTTGGTAACAAGGTATTGAACTTTACCCGTTGGTACACCGAGGGCGGTACCAGCAATGGTAATTACAGCAATGATGTTATCAAACGCTGGACAGGACCCAACAGCAGCAACGATATGCCCAGGATGGTGTTGAATGATCCCAACGGCAACAACAGGGTATCGGATCGTTTTGTAGAATCAGCCTCTTACTTAAGAATGAAAAATATAAGGTTGGCTTACAACCTGCCTGCTGCATGGCTAAAAGCGGCTAAGCTGAAAAGAATGCAGTTTTATATAAGTGCACAGAATTTATTTACCGTAACCAAATATACCGGCATGGACCCTGAAGTGGGCGGCGGCGTGGATCTTGGTTTCTACCCACAAGCCAGAACCGTATTGGCGGGTGCAACGATTGATTTTTAAATTTTTAAAAAGCTTGTTTTATGAATAAAATATTTTCTGCAAAAACACTGTTACCGGCGCTTGCAGCGATCTGCCTGGTACAATGCAAAGAAAAATTATTGGTGGTAGATCCAACCATCCCCATCATTACAGTTGATAATTACTACAAAGATGATGCTGCGGCAATCGCTGCCGTAAATGCAACTTATACCCCACTGTCGGCCATTTACAACGGAGCTGCCTGGCACCTGGGAGATATTATGAGTGATGATGCCGACCTTGGCGGTGGTGGTGGCGGCGATGGCCTTGAAACTGCTGAACTGGATAATTTCAGTGTAACTTCCTTTAACCCTGTTATCAACACCATGTGGGCCCAGTGCTACTACGGCGTACTCAGGTCGAACCTGGTAGTAGAAAGAGTACCAGCAGTGCCTGGCATCAGTGATGCACTTAAAAATAAGTGTGTGGGAGAAGGTAAATTTTTAAGGGCCTTATATTATTATCATTTGGTACGGGTGTTTGGAGATGTTCCTTTATATACCAAAGTAATCACCGCCGAGGAGTCATCCAGTATTGCACGGTCGCCCAAAGCAGACGTGTACACGCAGATCATCGCGGATCTAAAAGACGCTGAAACTTTATTGCCTGGCACGTACAACCTGCTGGCGGATAAGGGCAGGGCCACAGCAGGTGCTGCGAAAGGTTTGCTGGCCAGTGTATATTTATGGTTGGGTGATAAAACGAATGCAGCATCAAAAGCCAAAGAAGTGATTGATAACCGCACCGTTTATGGGTATGAATTGTGGACCGAATACGGCGATAATTTTAAACTGGAAAATGAAAACGGAAAAGAGTCATTGTTTGAAGTGCAGTACCGCAGTGGTGGTGGGCAATGGAGTGATTTTGGTGCAGGACATAAACTAAATACATTTTTTGCTCCCAGGGCACAGGACATTGTGCAGTCGTCCGGTTATGGCTGGAATGTACCCACAAAGGATTTTGCTGACCAGTACGAAAAAACAGGAGCCGCTTACAGCACCATCATAGATAAAAGAAGTAAACCCTCGATCTGGATACCGGGAGATGTATTTGGCAGTTATACACAGCCGGCACAGTTAGTAGGTTCGCCCAATGGGTTCAATGTAAAAAAATATTTTGTACCTGTTGCCAATGCGCAGGGCGACAACGGCGGATGGACTTGTGCTTTAAACATTCCAATCATGCGCTATTCAGAAGTATTGTTGATTTATGCAGAAGCGGCTGGTGCTGCAATGGGTAAGCCTTTTGCCGACCAGGTGAGGGCAAGAGCAGGACTGGCAGCTTTACCAAACGGGTTAAATGAAAGCCAGTACCTGGAAGCAGTTTATAAAGAACGCCGGCTTGAGTTTGGGTTTGAAATGCACCGCTGGTTCGATTTACTGCGCCATCCGGACCCCACGTATTTTTTAACGGTCATGAGGGCAGCAGGCAAAAATAATATTCAGGCGAAGCATCGGTATATGCCGCTGCCACAAGGTGAAAGAGATAAGAACTCCAGTCTTACCCAAAACGAAGGATACTAACTTTTAAAACAAAGCAAAATGAAGAAATATTTTTTAATGATCGCAGTAGTTGCGCTGGCATCCCCGCTGCTTTTTATAAGTTGTAAAAAAACGAATCTTGAATTGTCGGGAACCGCTTCTACCGCCGGATTTAATTTTGCGCAATCAGCCATACCGGATACGCTGCCATTTGCATCGGTAGTTAGTTTTACCAATACCAGCAGTGAAGAATTTTTATACCAGTGGCAGTTTGGCGATAACAGCACTTTATCTGCAGAGAAGGACCCTGTACACATTTTTAAAAATGGGGGTACCTACAATGTAACCCTCACAACGGTGGGTACCAATGGCAACAACTCCATTACAAAAGTGGTGGGTGTGGCAGATGCCTGCCAGAATGATTTTTTCAGCAAGCTTACCACCTGTTCATCCAACGAATGGACCTGGAGTGCAGATGGAGATGCGATTAAAGTACTATCACCAGATGCATCGCAGGTATATTTTGCAGGTGCAGCGGCAGGTTGCCAGGCAGATGATATTTATAAATTTAATGCAGATGGCACTTTTACTTACAATGCCAATGGGCAAACATTTGACGTGCAGTCAGGCTATAGTTGCCAGGCACCCAAGGAGAATGCCAAAAAATTTAAAGTGATTGCACGGCAGGGACAGCAGCCAAAAATAATACTGGATGCATTGGTATCAGGAAATGGCAGGCCGTTCATTGGCACTACCGACCTGGCAGATAGTAATATGTATGCTGTGCAGGCTTATACTGAAACTACGCTTACACTCAGAAGTACGATTGAAGGATCAGGTGGAACCATACTGGAAATAAAACTAAAAAAATCGGTAGCACAAACCATTGATGATATTAAAAATTTGCTAACGGGTGGCAGCAGCAAAAGCTGGAAACTGGACCCAACTCCGGGTGCAAACACCATCATTGTAGGAACAGAAGGCAATCCTGCACAATATTTTGGCGGCGGCCCCATTGACGGTTGCCAAACGGATGATGTGTACACGTTTACATCCGGCAACCAATTAAATTATAATGCCAACGGAGCTACTTTTAACGGCGGTAATATAGCGCCTAATTACAATTGCGGCACCGACCGGTCTTATAGCACCCCCTTTACATTCAGCGCAACTACCGGCGGCGTGGCAGGCCTGGCAACCATCCAGTTGCCATCAACCCCACCGGCGATATTTGTTGGCACTACTGATGTGCCGGGAGAAAACACTTACCGCATTATCGACATCACAGCAGGTACCATGGTATTAAGAGCCGGTAACGGATCCGGCACGGTATTTCAATTTAAATTTATAGCACAATAAAACTCAGTTATGAAAATTGCAACTAACATTCATTTCGCTATCCTCTTAGTCGTGCTGGCTGCATTTAACGCCTGCACCGATAAAAAAGAAATACCGGTTATCAGGCCTCCAGAAAAAATTGTTGACAAAAACTGGCAATTTGAAACGACTCCCATGTGGGAAGATAATTTTTCCAGCAACGGCGCTCCCGATGCATCCAAATGGACATTGGAAACCGGCGGTGGCGGCTGGGGCAACAATGAGCTGCAGTATTATACCGATGGTGCCAATGCAAATATATCCGGCGGTAACCTGAACATCGTTGCAAAAAGGGAAGCCTTTTCTGGAAGGGACTTCACTTCATCCAGGATGATTACCAGGGGCAAAGGCGACTGGTTGTATGGCCGTTTTGAAGTAAGGGCTAAACTTCCCAAAGGAAAAGGTACCTGGCCTGCTATCTGGATGTTGTACAGCACGGATACTTATGGTGCCTGGCCTGCATCGGGCGAAATAGATATTATGGAACATGTGGGCTACGATCCCAATGTGGTGCATGCCAGTGTGCATACTTCTGCCTACAATCATACCAGGGGTACGCAAAAAACTGCCAGGAAAACGGTTGCCGGAGCTACTGATGATTTTCACACCTACCGGGTAGACTGGACACCTTATGCAGTGCGGGCCTTTATTGATGACGTTCAGTATTTTGAATTTGTAAATGAAAACCAGGGCTTTACTGCCTGGCCTTTTAACCACAAATTATTTATGATCCTGAATGTGGCTGTTGGTGGCAACTGGGGCGGTGCACAGGGAATTGACAACAATGCCTTTCCTGCTACCATGTCGGTAGATTATGTGAAAGTGTATAAAATGATAGCGCAGTAAAAAAAAAGAGAAACTATAATAGATAGCTGCTTTTATGAGGCGGCTATTTTTTGGCTCACCCTGCAAATTTTTTACAGCGTTCATCCCTCGTTAGTATTACTGGTTTGTTATTTAGGTCTTCATATAAACTTCTAAACCGGCTAAACATAGATGACTGAATGACTTTAACACGGCTTAATTGCTGAACTATTAATAATACTGGTATCATTTGGCGTAATATTGGTGTGGTTTGAAATTTATCAATAACAGTAACAATAAAAACCATCGCATGATGAAACGAATTAAAATCATGGCATCCGTTTTACTGCTGGTTGCTTTTTTTACGGCAGTAAGTTTTAAAACAGCGTCTAACAATATGCCAGTAGCCGTAGCAGCAGGAAATGCACCTGTGCTGGTATGGGGTGATGAATTTAATACGGATGGATTACCCGACACTACCAAATGGGGCTACGATCTTGGTGCCGGTGGTTGGGGAAATAATGAATCGCAATATTATACCAACCGGGTAGCCAACGCGGTCGTGATAGATGGTTCATTAAAAATAACTGCAAAAAAAGAAGCCTATAACGGCAGCGACTACACTTCAGCCAGGCTGTTGTCAAAAGATAAATATTCTTTTCAGTACGGCAAAGTAGCAGTGCGGGCAAAGTTGCCTGCAGGTGGGGGAACCTGGCCAGCCATCTGGATGCTGGGCAGCAATATCAATACCGCCGGATGGCCGGGCTGTGGAGAGATTGATATCATGGAGCATTTGGGCAATGACTTAAATAAGATCTATGGCACGCTGCATTACCCAGGCCGGTCGGGCGGCAATGCAGATGGGAATAATAAAATAATAGCAAATGCCACTACCGAATTTCATATCTATGCTGCAGAATGGGATGCTGCTTTTATTAAAGTTTTTGTGGACGGGCAGTTGATTCACTCAGTTACTAACTCCGGCAGTATTCCTTTTAGCCATCAATTCTTTTTGATCATGAACGTTGCCATGGGCGGTGGCTTTGGTGGTGCCATTGATCCGGCATTCAGGGAGGCTTCGATGGAAGTGGATTATATCCGGGTGTACCAGTAAGGCGAAATGCAATTACCTAATTGATAGCTGCTTTTTAAGGCGACTATTTTTATTTGCACGATTCAGCTTGCAGCTATCATAGCATTTTGGGGGGATTGTTGCAATTGATTATTTTAGTTGTGACAGTTCGGGCGTTAGCGGAAACCCATTTCTCCAAATTAGACTACCTTACAGGAAACTATAACTAACGTATGAAACTAATTAAAAAATGTTCCCTCAAAACTTTATTTCTTTTTATTGTTATTCTAATTAATTGTTACAATTCAAATGCCCAGGAGCCTGTTAAATTTATGGAGAATAATTATTGGGGTTTAAAAAATTCGGCCGGGGAGGTAATTCTTAAACCAACATACAATAAGATTGGCGAATTTTATGATGGGCTGGCTTCGGTAGAAATTGGGGATTATAAAACCCCGTTAAAATACGGTTTAATAGATATTACAGGAAAAATAGTTGCTCCCCCAATATATGATGATAGATTATTTTTTAGAGATGGTTTAGCAAGAGTATGTATTAGAAATAAACAAAACGAAAGAAAATATGGCTTCATCGACAGAAAAGGAAAAGTAATTATTCCAATACAATATAGATTTGCTGCAGAGTTTTCCAATGGATATACTTCCGTTTGTATGAAAAGTAAATATGGTTTTATTGATAAAACAGGAAAAGTAATTATCCCGCTTGTTTATAATTATGTTGGTGCATTTTCAGATGGTTTTTTTAGCGTGCATGGATTTAAAAATGATAAATGGGGCTATTTAGACATTAAGGCTAATGTAGTTATTCCAATGAAGTATGATGAAGCGAATGAATTTTCCGAGGGGTTGGCAGTAGTAGGAATTGGAAACGATCAATCAGGTATTAAATATGGCTTGATAGACAAAACAGGAAAAATAATTATTCCAATTATATACGATTTTGCATCCAGGTTTATCCAGGGGAGAACGCAGGTTAATTTAAAAGATAAAATTATTTACCTGGATAAATTAGGGCAAAAAATTAATTGATGAGTGATGCCCTATTGTTTGTTACTGCAACAGCACAATATTACTGAACATAATGATGAAGGTAATCAGCTACGAGGGGCTTACCGCATGTGTGGCCGGCCGGAAGTAATGTTGGTATTTAAATCGTTTTTCTGCTTCAGTCCGGACCGGACAAGCAACGCTGGTCATCAATCCTTACCTTCAATAGATAATTACAATCACCAGCAGTTATGGGCAGACGGAATGCTAATTCCACACCGGCAGGTAGCCTTAGTCGTTATTTGTAAAGCATTTGGTTACATATCAACGGGATAGCAATTTTGACTTTGTTAAACGATTTTTGATGATACCATAGATTCGGTATCGGATTAATGAGTTTGTAGCTATCAGATAATTTTACAATATTCTTCCTGTTCTGCATCTCCGTTCGGAGCAACGTCTCTTTGCATGGCTTTGTGAGTTGGCAAGGACGTTGCGTTTACCGGAGCAGGTTGATGATTATTGATGTTGCTACTTTTTGTTGGCGCAATGTCCCCGGCTATGCTCATTGCTCATTGTGAGACATTGCTGGGAACTGATGCCAATCTTTTCGGAGCAACGTCTCTTTGCATGGCT
>Ga0105048_10010102_pt1 | contig 14968 bp, 7 predicted proteins | sample MAT05_FD_78382 | JGI IMG/M metagenome (GOLD analysis project Ga0105048, IMG submission 78382) | Freshwater microbial communities from Lake Fryxell liftoff mats and glacier meltwater in Antarctica - MAT-05 | ecosystem: Environmental > Aquatic > Freshwater > Ice > Liftoff microbial mat | place... | reverse complement strand
GGGATGCGGTTCGAGGAGCGCGGCTTCTCGGCCGGCGTCGCGGTGGACGAGCACGGCCTGTTCAACGGCAGCATGGGCGTGGACGCCGCCGACTACGACGGCTCCGGCCGGCCGTCGCTGCTGGTGGCGAACTACCAGGGCGAGTTCCACGCCCTGTACCGCAACCTCGGCGGCGGCCGCTTCCGCTACCACACCGCCCCCGCCGGCCTCGGCCGACTCGGGCAGAAGTTCGTCGGCTTCGGCACCGCGCTCTTCGACTTCGACCGCGACGGCTGGGAAGACGTGGCGATCGCCAACGGGCACGTCCTGCGGCACCCAGTCGGGTCCACGTTCAAACAGCGGCCGGTGCTGTTGCGGAACGAGGAGCACGACGGACGGCGGCAGTTCCGTGAGCTCCCGGGGAAGGGCGGGGCGTACTTCCGGGCCGACCGCATGGGTCGCGGCCTGGCCGTAGCCGACCTCGACGACGACGGCCGGCTCGACCTCGTGGTCAGCCACTCGAACGAGCCGGTGACGCTGCTGCGGAACGTGGCCGCGCCGGAGCGGAAGTGGATCGGCGTGGAGGTGGCCGCGCGCGACGGCCGCGACCGTGCGGGCACTGTGATTTCCGTGACATCCGACGGTCGAAAGCTGACCCGGTACGTGAAGGGCGGCGGCAGTTACTTGTCCACGTCGGACGCGCGCGTGGTGTTCGGGCTGGGGTCGGCCGACGCCCCTGTCGAGGTAGCGGTGACGTGGCCGGGCGGACCGACTCACCACTACGCGAACCTGGCGCCCGGGCGGTACTGGCTGCTCACCGAGCCCGACCCGGTGAAAAAATGAAATTGAACTGAGCGTCGGTCGTTATTTCCTTGACCCGGTCGGTGCTGACGAAGTAGACTCCTAGACAAGGCTGTTTTTCCGCTCTCTCTGAGATCCGTCGGTCGACTGGCGGCAATCCCTGTCGCAGGGCTTTTTACCTACGTCCTGTCCCCTGTCCCCGAGGTGCCGGATGCGTCCTCCTCTTCACCGTCGGCGCGCGTTCACGCTGATCGAGCTGCTGGTCGTGATCGCGATCATCGCCATCCTCATCGGGCTCCTGCTGCCCGCGGTCCAGAAGGTCCGCGAGGCCGCCGCCCGGGCCAAGTGCCAGAACAACCTGAAGCAGATCGGCCTGGCGGTCCACAACTACCACGACACGGTCGGCTTCCTCCCCCCGGCGACGGACCAGGACCAGCAGCCGTTCGGCCCGGCCGCCTCGAACTGGGGCAAGTCGTGGATGATCCACATCCTCCCGCACATGGAGCAGGGCGCCCTCTACAGCCAGCTCGTGATCGGCGGCGGCACCGGCTACGGTAACGCCGCCAACGGGGCCCGGTACACCAACGTGCAGATCTCGAACTACCGCTGCCCGTCGTCGCCCCTCCCCGAGACGACCACCAGCGGCGTGCCCGGCAGCGGCGTCCTGATGCTCCCCAGCTACGTCGCGATCTCGGGCGCCGCGCCCGCCGCTTTCGCCGGGACGACTCCGGCGTTCAACGAGACCCGGTTCGCGAACCCGAGCGCGGCTGCAGGGTGCTGCTCGGGCGGCATCATCTCCCGCGGCGGCGCGATGGTCATGAACACCAGGCAGAACTTCGGGGCTCTGACCGACGGCACCGCGAACACGATCCTGATCAGCGAGCAGGCGAACTTCCTCATGACGGCCAACGGTACCCGGCAGGCCTGGAACGCGGCCGGTCCGCACGGCTGGACGATCGGCTGGGGCAACTCGAGCAACAACTTCACCGGCGGCGCGACGATTAGCGACGCCCGCACGTTCAACACGACCACGATCCGCTACACGATCAACGCCACGGGGCCGGCCGCCGGCACCCTGTGGCCGAACGCCCCGGGGAACTGCGGCTCGTTCGGCGTGTGCGACAACACCGGGTCGAACATCCCGCTGAACTCGGCCCACACCGGCGGGGTGAACATCCTCCGCGGTGACGGCACGATCGGCTTCATGCGCGACTCGACGCCGCTCAACATCCTCGCCGCGGGGGCCACGCGCGACGACGGGCTCGTGCTGTCCATCCACAACTAGTAACCGGTTCCCCACGACCGCGACGAGCCCGGCCCGGTGCGGCCGGGCTCGTTCGTTTACCGGCCCTTCGCCACCGCCGTCCGCGCTTCGTTCCCGTCGATCGTGACCGGCCCCGCCGCGGCCGCGCCGGCGGGGTACGCCGGCGCCCCGGCCCGGCTGTACGCTTCGACGCGCCGGTGCGCCAGGAGGGCGTGCCCCGAGCGGCGGGCGCGGTCGGCGCGGACGGCACCAACGTCCACCGGGCCGATGACGATCTTCTCGCCGGGGCCGGGGTCGGCCTGGGCCAGGACGCGGCCGTCGTGATCGACGATCATGCTTCCGCCCGGCCACGAGAACGGCGGGTAGTCCCGCGCCCCCTGGTTGGCCGCGACCACGCAGGCGACGTTCTCGAGCGCCCGGCAGCGGTTCACGACCGTCCACCAGTCCATCGGCGCGGTCGCGCCCCACGGGTCCATGTAGGCGCTGACGCGGACCAGCACCTCGGCCCCGCGCAGCGCCAGCTCGCGGATCGCCTCAGGGAAAAGCCAGTCGTAGCAGATGGCGCAGCCGATGCGGCCGATCTCTGTGTCGGCGACGGGGAACGGGTCTTCAGCGTAGCCGGGGATGTCGTGCGGGCTGGCGTGGACCTCCCACGGCAGCCACGGGTGAACCTTGCGGTACTTCAGCAGCAGCCCGTCGGGGCCGATCAGGGCCGTCGTGTTGAACACGCACCCGGGGTACTTCGTATCCACTTCCAGGAACGTGCCCGTCTGGACGTAGACGCCGTGCTGCCGGGCCTTGCGGTGGTAGCGGTCGGTGTGCTCGTTCGGGACCGGCACGGCGAGGGTGTCCGCCAGCTCCTCGACGGTCGGGTACACCGGCGCGGCGTGGGCGAACTCGGGAAACACGACGAGCCGCACGTCGCCGAACGGCCGGTAGCCGAGGACGGCGTTGTCGATCATGCCGAGCATGTGGTCGACGCGCGACGCGATCTCGGCGCGCGTCTTCGGGTTCGGGAAGTCGGTCTGGCACGCGGCGGCGAGGTAGCGCGGCATCGGAGTTCCCGGAGCGGGTCGGGTCGGCTAGAGTGTCAGGATACGGCAGCGAACAGGGTCCCTCTCCACGGGTCGCCGCGATGGACTCGTCATCCCACGTCCCGGCCCCGGTGGTCGTCCGCCGGGCGGCGAAGCCGGCGGCGCCGTACGTCCACGCCATCGGCCCGCGGCTGCGCGTGTTGCTGCTGGTGACGTTCGCGGTGTTCGCCGTTCTGGCCGCGACCGGCGTCTACCTGTCGGCCGTCACGCTGTTGAACTGGGCGCGGTCGCCGAACAGCTACACGACGGCGTTCAGCCTGTGGGTGTTCCTCGGCCACACCGCACTCGGCGTCGTGGGGACGGTGCCGTTCCTGGTGTTCGGGCTCGTCCACTGGAAGACCGCGCACGACCGCCCGAACCGCGTCGCCGTCCGGCTCGGCGTGCTGCTGTTCCTCGCCGGGCTGCTCATCTGCGCCACCGGCTTCGCACTCGTGCAACTCGACGGCCTGCCGCAGTTGCCGACCGGCACGGTCGCGCGGGGGGCGATGTACTGGGCGCACATTCTGGTGCCGCTCGCGGCAGTGTGGCTGTACGTGAAGCACCGCCAGGCCGGCCCGCCGATCAAGTGGCGCCTCGCTTACGGTTGGGGCTTCGGCGTCGGGGCGTTCACGCTGGCGATGGTGGTGATGCACTCGCAGGACCCGCAGCGCTGGTTCCGCGAGGGGCCGAAGGAAGGCGCCCTGTACTTCGAGCCCGCCGCCACCCGCACGGCCGACGGTAAGTTCGTGTCGGCCGACGTGCTGATGATGGACGAGTACTGCAAGAAGTGCCACGCCGACGTGGCGAACGACCACTTCCACTCGGCGCACAAGTTCAGCTCGTTCAACAACCCCGCGTACCTGTTCAGCGTGCGCGAGACGCGCAAGGTGAGCGCCGAGCGCGACGGCAGCGTGAGGGCGTCGCGCTGGTGCGCCGGCTGCCACGACCCGGTGCCATTCCTGAGCGGGGCGTTCGACGACCCGAACTTCGACGACGTGAACCACGCCACGGCGCACGCCGGCATCACCTGCACGGTGTGCCACGCGGTGACGCACGTTCACGGCACCGTCGGCAACGGCGGGTACACCCTGGAGGAGCCGCCGCACTACCCGTTCGCCCGCAGCGACAACGCGCTGTTGCAGTGGGTCAACAACCAGATGGTGAAGGCGCAGCCGGACTTCCACAAGAAGACGTTCCTGAAGCCGTTCCACAAGACGGCCGAGTTCTGCGCCGCGTGCCACAAGGTGAGCCTGCCGGCCGAGCTGAACCACTACAAGGAGTTCCTCCGCGGCCAGAACCACTACGACACGTACCTCCTCAGCGGCGTGTCGGGCCACGGGGCGCGGGCGTTCTACTACCCGCCGCAGGCCAAGGAGAACTGCGCCGCCTGCCACATGCCGCTGCAACCGAGCACGGACTTCGGCGCCCGCGACTTCGACGGCTCGGGCAAGCGCACGGTCCACAACCACCGCTTCCCCGGCTCGAACACTGGGCTTTTCAAGCTGCTCCAGCTCGACGAGCGGTACAAGGCCCAAGGCGAGGAGTTCCAGAAGACGATCGACCTGCACGCGAACTACCTCCGCGGCACCGCGGCCGACGGCTCCGACCGCAAAGTGCGCATCGACCTGTTCGGCTTGAAGCCGGGCGCCGGGCTCGACGGCGAAGTGAAGCAACTACGGCCCGAGCTGCCGACGCTGGAGCCGGGCAAGGAGTACGTGGTGGAAGTGGTGGTGAGGACGCTCGGCCTCGGCCACCCGCTGACGCAGGGGACGGCCGACTCGAACGAGCTGTGGGTGGACTTTCGGGCGGCGGCCGGCGGGGTCGAGTTCGCGCGGAACGGGGCGCTGGCCCGGCCGGACGAGACGGGCGAGGTGGACCGCTGGTCGCACTTCCTGAACGTGCTGATGCTCGACCGCAACGGCAACCGCATCAACCGCCGCAACCCGCAGGACATCTTTACGCCGCTGTACGACAAGCAGATCGGCCCCGGCGCCGCGGCCGTCGTCCACTACCGGCTGAGCGTGCCCGCGAACGTGATTGGGCCGGTCGAGCTCACCGCGCGCGTCCGCTACCGCAAGTTCGACCACGAGTACATGACGCTTGTCCACGGCGGGAAGGAGCCGCCGAAACTGCCGATCGTGGACATGTGCGAGGACGCCGTGACGCTGCCAGTCGCCGGCGTCGCCCCGACGGTGGCGGCACAGCAGTCGCCGGTGAAGCCGGCGTGGCAGCGATGGAACGACTACGGCATCGGCTGCCTGCTCGAGGGCGGTGCGAAGCGCGGCAACCTGCGGCAGGCCGAGGCGGCGTTCAAGAGGCTCATCGACCTCGGCGACAAGGACGGGACCGGCCACGGGCACCTGAACCTGGCACGCGTGCTGATCGAGGAGGGCCGGCTGACCGAAGCCGCCGCCGCTCTGGACGCGTCCGGGAAGTGCGACCCGCCGGCCCCGACGTGGAGCCGGGCGTGGTTCACGTCCGTTGTGAACAGCGAGACGGCCACCCGACAGGAACACCTGGACGGCGTAATCGAGACGCTGCAGGGTCTGCTCGACCCGGACGCCCAGCCGCGGCCGCGCGGGTTCGACTTCACCCGCGACTACGTGGTCTGGAACGCCCTCGCCAACCGCCTGTTCAAGCGGCGGGCGTACGAGATGCCCGGGTCCGGCGAGTACCGCAACTACGTGCTGCGGGCCGTCGCCGCCGGCAACCGCGTACTCGCCGAGGACGCCGAGGACGTGACCGCCCACGACCTCCTCGCACTGGCCTACGCCGACATCGGCACGGCGCTGCCGCCGGCCGCACCCGGCGGCGACGTGTCGGCACTCGCCGCGGAAGCCGCGAACATCCGCACCGACAAAACGCGCCGCGTGCAGGCGTGTGCGGACCTGGCCGCGGCCGTGCCCGCGCTGCCGATGCCGAAACTCGCCACCATCCGCGAGGCGCTCGGCAAGCTGCGGCCGGCATTCGACGCCGAACCGGACGCGGACGCGAAGGCCGCGCTGGCCGCGGTGCTGGCGGTCCTGCACCGCGAGTTGCACGGCATCTTCAAGCCCGACGAGGTGGCCCGCTCCACCGCGGCCCGGCTCTACCGCGAGCGGAACCCGGCCGGCAACTACGCCGCCCGCGACCGCGTCATCTATCCGACGACCGCCGCCCACCGCGACTCGATCCTCCGCACCGGCGAACTTCCGCCGGCCCGCTGACCACCGCGAGCCCCCATGCGTTCTCCCCGCGTCCTGGCTCTCGTCGCCGTCGCCGCCCTCGTCGCCGGGGGAATCGGCTACGGCGTTTACCGCTACCTCACCCCGCCGGCCGGATTGGCGACGAACATCGAGCCGCCGGCGGCCCGGCCGCCGAAGCCTGCCGTCGCGGTGCCGGAAAACCGCTTCGTGGACGTGACCGAGGCGTCCGGCGTGCGCTTCACCCACGTCAACGGCGCGACGCCGATGAAGCTGCTTCCCGAAACGATGGGCGGCGGCGTCGCCGTGATCGACTACGACGGCGACGGTAAGCCCGACCTGTTCTTCCCGAACGGCCGCGCGTGGCACGGCCACGGCAATCCCGCGGCGCTCGTGTCGATGCCGACGCCGAAGCTGTACCGCAACGTCGGCGGCCTGAAGTTCGAGGACGCCACCGAGTCCGCGGGGTTCGGTCGGGAGCGGATGTACGGCATGGGCGTGGCAGTCGGCGACTACGACAACGACGGCCGGCCGGACCTGTTCGTGTCCTGCGTCGGCAAGCACCAACTGTACCGCAATATGGACGGCAAGCGGTTCGAGAACGCCACTGCGATCGCCGGCGTGGGAGGGGCGACCGACCTGCCGGAGGTCGGCAAGGACGATTTCGACGCGTGGAAAGCGCCGATCCCGTTCGGCTCGTCGGCGACGTTCGTGGACTACGACGGCGACGGCAAACTTGACCTGTTCGTGTGCCACTACGTGACGTGGTCGCCGGCGATCGACCGCGGCATCAACAGCACGCTGACCGGCGCCGGGCGGACGTACCAGCAGCCGCAGCAGATGGACGGCGCCCAGTGCAGCCTCTACCGCAACCTCGGCAGCGGCAAGTTCGCGGACGTGTCCGCGGCCGCGGGCGTCCAAGTCAGCGAGCGCGAGGGGACGGCCGCGGACTCGCGGCAGCGGGCCGTCGGCAAGGCGCTCGGCGTCATCCTCTGCGACCCGGACGGCGACGGCTGGCCCGACCTGATCGTCGCCAACGACACGGTGCGGAACTTCTTCTTCCACAACCGCCCCGGCCCGAACGGCGGTCGCGTCTACGTCGAGGACGGCCACCGGCTCGGAGCCGCCTACGCGGAGAACGGCGCGGCCCGCGGCGGGATGGGCATCGACTGGGCCGAGTTCGCCCCCGGCCGGCTCGGCTGCGTGATCGCCAACTTCGCCAACGAGCCCGTCACGCTGCTGGAACGCAACCGCGACCGGCTCGGCTTCTCCGACACGACCACCACCCTCGGCCTGCTCGGCCCGAGCCGGCCGCCGCTGAAGTTCGGCTGCTTCTTCCTCGACTACGACAACGACGCCCGACTCGACCTGTTCGTCTGCAACGGACACATCGAGCCGGACATCTCGAAGATTCAGGCCAAGCAGCAGTACGCGCAGCCGCCGCTGCTGTTCTGGAACACCGGCGACCCGGCCTGCTACTTCGAGCCCGTTCCGGAGTCGTCCGCGGGGCCGGACTTCATGCACCCGATGGTCGGCCGCGGCGCCGCGTTCGCGGACCTGGACGGCGACGGCGACCTGGACCTGGTGCTGGTCGCCAACGGCGGCCCGGCCCGTGTACTGCGGAACGACGCCCCGGCCGCGAACCGGTGGGTGCGGCTCGACCTCCGCGGCGACGGTGCCACGGCCAACCGCATGGGGATCGGCGCCGAACTGACGATCGAGGCCGGCGGGAAGACGTTCGTGCGCCACGTCGCCGGCGGCCGCGGCTACCTGAGCCAATCGGAGGGCGTGCTGACGGTCGGCCTCGGGACGGCGGACAAGATCGACAAGCTGACGGTGCGCTGGCCGGGGAAGGACGCCGGCTCCCGCAGCTGGACGAACCTGCCGGCCGGCCGCACGCATATCCTGATGCAGACCGATCCGAAGCCGTAGCCCGGGGTCCGTCATGTCGTCCGCCGCCCCGTCACCACCGGCCCGCCGCCGGCGGCCGCTTCTCCTCGGCGTCATCGCCCTCGTCGTGGTCGTGGTCGGAGTGTATCTCTTCTGGCCGCGGCCCGTCGATCCGCCTCCCGGCGAGCCACCCGTGGTCGATTTCGAGGCGGCGGTCGCGGCGAGCACCCGCGGCGTCGGCTGGATGGAGCACTTCGAGTTCGACAAGGCGGAAACCGAGTTCGACGGAGCCCGCCGGCACGCCCCGGACTGGCCGACCGCGAAGGTCAACCTCGGCATTTCGCTGTTCAACCAGGACCAGTCGAAGAACCCTGGAAAGATCGACCGGGCGAAGGCGCTCTTCCGCGAGGTGTTGGCCGCGGACCCCGCGAACAAGCACGCCCACTACTGCCTGGGCATCATCACCTACGAGGCAGGCGACCTCGGCACCGCTTACAAGCACTTTGCCGAAGTGAATAAGCTCGATCCGGCCGACGGCTTCACCTGGTATCGCGTCGGGATGACGCACCCGGACGGGACGCGCTCGGACGCCGCGAAGAAGTGCTTCGAGGAGGCGCTGAAGCGGAACCCGTACCTGACCGCGGCCCGCTACAACCTGTCGCAAATCCTGTTCGCCACCGACGACGCCGCGGCGAAGAAGATGCTGGCCGAGAACGACGCCCTCCGCGCCGCGACCTGGGAAACCGAGATCGCCACGAAGTATAGCGTGATGGGGAAGTACGCCGACGTGATCGGCCGCGACCCGCGGTCGGACCCGCACCAGAAGGTCGGCCCGCTCCCCACGTTCGACGAGCCGGTCAACCTCGCCGCGCCCGCCGGCGCGAAGTGGGCGGGTGACGGCCCGCTGTCACTGTTCGACTTTAACGGCGACGGCCGGCCGGACGTGTTCCTCGGCCGGGCCGCGACCGACGGCGGCGACGCGCGAAACGTTCTCCTGCGGAACACCGCCGGCGCCACCTACGCAGAAACGAAGCTGCCCGGCACGCTCGGCCACGCCGGGTTCCCCGTCCCCGGCGACTTCGACAACGACGGCTCCCCGGACCTGGCACTAGTCGCCCCGAATCACATCCAGTTGCTCCGGAACGTCGGGAACGAGGCTTTCGTCGACGTGACCGCGGTGGCCGGACTCGGCCCGGTGGCCGGGAACGTCACGTCCGCCCAGTGGCTCGACATCGACCAGGACGGCGACCTCGATCTCGTCCTCGCGGGCGGCGGGGTGGTCGTGTACGAAAACATCGGCGAGGCCGCGCCCGGTGCCGCGGGGCTGACGCCGAAGTTCCGCCGCCTGGAGGACCGCCTCCCGCCCACGCCCGCAACCCACGTAGTCGCCGCCGACCTCGACGGCGACGGGGACATCGACCTGCTGGCGCTCGCCGACGGTGCCGCGCCGGTGCCGATCCTCAACGACCGCCTCTTGCGCTTCCACGCGGGGCGGCCGCTGCCGAACGTGCCGGCCGCGAGGTGGCGCGGCGGCGTCATCCTCGACGCCAACCGCGACGAGCGCGCCGACCTGGTGCTGCTGCGGCAGGGCGAAGCGCCGGTCGTGCTCCTCTCGAAGGATGACGGCTTTAAACCCGCCGCGACGAACAGCCCGCCGCTGACTCAGTGCGTCGCAACGGACCTCGACCTCGACGGCTGGCCGGACGTCGTCGGCCTCGACGAGCGCGGCCGGCCGACGCTCCTCCACAACACCGGCAACGACCGCCTCGAAGTCGTCCCGGACGTGTTCGGTGTCGTCGATCAGCGTCCCGCCCCCTGCCACGCGCTCGCCGTCGCCGACCTCGACGGGGACGGCAACCTCGACTTCCTGTTGGTGACCGCCGACGGGCCGCGCGTCCGCCGCAGTCGCGGAAACGGGAACCGCGGCGTGTTCGTCTCGCCCACCGGCGCCCGCGACAAGGGGAGCGACCGCCGAGTGAACGCCGACGGCATCGGCGCCTGGGTCGCGGCGCAGCACGGCTCGTTTTTCAGCAGCGCGTTCCGGCTGTCCGCCGAGTCGGGGCCGGGGCGGTCGCTGCTGCCGACGGTGCTCGGCCTCGGCCGCGCCGACCGGGCCGACGTGATTCGCGTCCGCTGGCCGGACGCCGTGGTGCAGGCCGAGATCGGCATCGCGGCCGGCCCGTTCCGCCTCGTCGAAACGAACCGCAAGGGCACGTCCTGCCCGGTGCTCATGACGTGGGGCGGCGAGCGGTTCGTGTTCGTCACCGACTTCCTCGGCGGCGGGGCGCTCGGCGAGTCCGGGCCGGACGGCGCCGTCCGCCCGCCGCGGCCGGAGGAGTCGGTGAAGATCGAAGCGCACCAGCTCCGGGCGAAGGACGGCAAGTTCGTCCTGAAGATCGCGGAGCCGATGGATGAGGTGCTGTACCTCGACCGCCTCCGCCTCGACGTGGTGGACCATCCGACGGGCGTGGTCGTGCTGCCGGACGAACGATTCGTCCTCGCACCGCCGTTCCCGAGCCAGGAACTACTGGCTTTCCCGACGCGCCACGAGCCGAAGGCCGCGACGGACGACGCCGGGCGCGACGTGCTGCCGCGGCTCCGCGCGCGTGACGGGAAGTCGGTAAACACCTTCGGCGTCCGCTCCTGGCTCGGCTACGCCGCGGACCACGCCCTCACCCTCGACTTCGGGGCGGTGCCGGCGGCACCCGGGCAGCGCTGGTTCCTGGTGCTCGCCGGCTGGACCGAGTACCCGTACCCGGAGTCGATGTACGCCGCGGGGCGGGCCGGCGTGGCGCTGGTGCCGCCGGTGCTGGAACGGCTCGCGGCGGACGGCCGCACCTGGGAGCCGGTCTGCGACCTCGGGTTCCCGGCCGGCCTCACCCGCGTGATGACCCGCGAATTGCCCGGGTTCGTGCCGTCGGGGAAGACCGTCCTCCGCGTCCGCACCAACATGCAGGTCTACTGGGACCACGTCTTCCTCGCACCGGCTGCGGACCTGGCGGCCACCGCGCGCGTTCACCCGCTCGACCCGTCGGCCGCGTCGCTCGCCGTTCGCGGGTTCGTGCGCGAGGTCACGCCGTTCCCCGGCGGTCCGCTCGGCTACGACGACGCGCACACCGAGCCGGTCGCCGTCACCCGCTGGAAAGGGAACCTGACCCGCCTCGGCGACGTGACCGACCTGCTGACCGCGGCCGACGACCGATTCGTGCTGTGCGGCCCCGGCGACGAGATCACCGTCCGCTTCGACGCGACGCGGTTGCCGCCGCTGCCGGCGGGGTGGGAGCGGTCGTTCGTGCTGCGGACGTGGGGCTACTGCAAGGACACCTCGACCACGACCGTGAGCGGCGGCCGCGTCGGGCCGCTGCCGTTCCGGGCGATGCCGAACTACCCCGACTTTGGCGGCGTGCCGCCGCCCGCCACCGACGCCGCACGCTGGCACACCCGCCCGGCCGGCGGCCGCTAGTCGGCCCCGTATGCTATCCCCGCGGCCCCGCCCTTCATCCCGGCGGGCCGGTCGCGCGGCACAGGGGAGACGGCATGCAGGCGGCGGCCCAGAAGGCACTCGGCTCCGACATCCGACTCCTCGGCGACCTACTCGGTCATGCCATCCGCCGCCTCGCCGGCGAGGAGGCGTTTCGGCTCGAAGAGGAAGTCCGCGCCGCCACGAAGGAACTGCGTGTCAACCCGTCGGTGGACGAAGCCCGCCGGCTCCGCGACCGTCTCGCGCGACTCGACCTCCCCGCCCTCCGCGGGCTCATCCGCGCCTTCAGCGTCTTCTTCGACCTCATCAACCTGGCCGAGCAGCAGGCCCGCGTGCGGGCGCTGCGGACGCGCGGCGAACGACCCGGTAGCGAAACCGCCGAGGCCGCGCTGCGGCTCATCCGCGACCGCGGCACCGGTGTCGACGAACTGTCGGCCCACCTCGCGCGGGCGCTCGTAGTACCCGTGTTCACCGCCCACCCCAGCGAGGCGCGGCGGCGCACCGTTCTCGAAAAGCTCGCCGCGCTCGCCGGGCACCTCGACCGGCTCGAACTCGGTGTGCCGTCCGTCGCCGGGCAGGCCGACACCCTCCGCGCCGTCGCCGAGGAGGTCGAGTCGTACTGGCTCACCGACACCGTCCGCGCCGCCCGCCCGACGGTGCTCGACGAGGTGAAACAGGTGCTCGGGCTGGTCGAGACGCGTCTGCTGGACGCGCTGCCGCGCGTCTACCGGCGCGTCGAGGCGGCGCTGAACCGCGTCTACCCCGGCACCGACCGGCCCGTGCCGGCGTTCCTCCGCTTCGGGTCGTGGATCGGCGGCGACCGCGACGGCCACCCGAACGTCACCCACGCCGTTACTACCGACGCCGTGCGGCTCGGGCAGGAAACGATTCTCCGGCACTACCTCGCCCGCACCGACGAACTCGGCCGGCGGCTCAGCCATTCCGATCGGTTCGCCGCGGTCGGCACGGAACTGCGGGCGTCGATCGCCGCCGACCGCGCGTTGCTCGGGGACGCGACGCCCGACCGCGACCACGAGCCGTACCGGGCCAAGTGCGTCCTCGTCGCCGAAAAGCTACGGAGGACGCTGAACTACGTCCGCACCCACGTCCCGAACTGGGCCGCGGAGTTCACCCCGCCGGCGGGCGTGTACATCGGCCGCGAAGCGCTGCTCGCCGACCTGCGCGTCATCCAGACCGATCTGCGCCAGTCCGGCGCGACGGGAGCGGCCGACGGCGCGGTGAAGGACTTCGTCCGCCTCGTCGAGGTGTTCGGCGTTCACCTGCTGACGCTCGACCTGCGCCAGCACAGCGGCCGGCACGAGCAGGCGGTTGACGAGACGTTCCGCGCCGCCGGCGTCTGTCCGAACTACCTGGGCCTCACGCCGGACGAGCGGTTCGACGTGCTCGCCGCGGAGTTGGCCGGCACCCGGCCGCTGGTTCCGGCCCGGCTGGCGTTCTCCGCCGACGTGAACGAGGTGATCCAGACGTTCCGCACGATGGCCGCGGTGCTGGAACAGCAGTCGCCGGACGCGCTCGGGACCTACATCATCAGCTCGACCACGACGCCGGCGCACCTCCTCGAAGTGTTGCTGCTGGCGCGCGAGGCGGGGCTGTACCGCCCGACCGAGGGCGTGAGCCGCATTGACATCGTGCCGTTGTTCGAGGCACTCGAGCCGCTCCAGACGGCGAAGGCGATCCTGGCGCGGCTGTTCGCCCTCCCGGCGTACCGCCGGCAACTCGACCTCCGCGGCCGTCTCCAGGAGGTGATGATCGGCTACTCCGACAGCAACAAGGAGAGCGGCTTCCTCCAGTCGGCGTGGGCGTTGTACCGGGCGCAGGAAGACATCACCGAGCTCGGCCGCGCGGAGGGCGTCGCGGTGCAGTTCTTCCACGGCCGTGGCGGGGCGGTGGGCCGCGGCGGCGGGCCGGCCAACCGCGCCGTCCTGGCCCAGCCGCCGGGGACGGTGGGCGGACGGCTCCGCGTGACCGAGCAGGGCGAGATGATCGCCGACCGCTACGGCCACCCGGCGATCGCGGAGCGGCACCTCGAACAGGTCGTGAACGCGGTGCTGCGGACGAGCTTCCCCGACGACGCGGCGCGGCCCGAGCCGGCGTGGCTGGACGCGCTCGACGGCCTCGCCGCCGCGGCCCGCCAGCACTACCGGGCGTTCGTATACGACGACCCAGAGTTCCTCCCGTATTTCGAGCAGGCGACGTGCGTCGGCGAGATCGCCGAGCTGAAGATCGGGTCGCGCCCGGCCCGCCGCAGCGCCACGCGGTCGATCGAGCAACTGAGGGCGATCCCGTGGGTGTTCAGCTGGATGCAGAGCCGGCACACGCTCCCCGGGTGGTTCGGCCTCGGCTCGGCGGTGAGCGAATTCCTCGCCGCCCGGCCGGACGGGCTCGACATGCTCCGCGACATGTACCGCCGCTGGCCGTTCTGGACGACGCTCGTCGACAACGCCCAGATGATCCTGGCGAAGGCCGACCTCGTCATCGCCCGGCTCTACGCGGACCTCGTGGACGACCAGGCGCTCGCCGGCCGGGTGTACGGCCGGATCGAGGCCGAGTACCGCGCGACCGCGGACGCGGTCTGCCGCATCGCGGAGCAGGGGAGCCTACTGGAGCGGAGTCCGATCCTGAGAACGTCGATCGAGCGGCGGAATCCCTACGTCGATCCCCTCAGCTTCATTCAGTTGGAGTTGCTGAAGCGGCTGCGGGCGGGGGAGGGTCCGCGGGAGGAGTTGGTGACCGCGGTGCTGGAGAGCATCAACGGCGTGGCGAGCGGGCTGAAGAACACGGGGTAACGAAGAAAGCCCGGGGGCGGGTGCCCCCGGGCCTCGTTCGCGGTGACCGCACCGTTACTTGGTCGGCTCGACCTTGGCGGCGTTGATGAGCTTCTTGCCGTCCTTCTCGCTGACGACCCCGGTGACCTTGACGGCCAGGTCGCTGCCGGCCGGGCAGACCTTCCCGTGGTACGCCTTGTAGTCCTTCTCGGTGGCCTTGACGAGGTAGTAGGTGATCTCCTTCTCGCCGTCCTTCACCTTGACCGCGTGCTCGCAGGCGCTGGTCTCGTTCAGCGTGCACTTGGCGCAGACCAGCTTCCCCTCGACGGTCGTGGTCTTGGCCTCGACCTTGCCCTTCTTGTCCTGGGCGGTCGTGGTGCTCCCGGCGGCGACGACGACGGCCAGCCCGAGGGCGGCCGCGAACACGTAGCGAAGCATCAGATGGGTCCTGTATGGCGGGTTCCGGGCGGTCCCCTGCCAACCCCCCGTGGGCGCAGGAATCCGTCCAGTCC
>Ga0105048_10010101_pt1 | contig 14968 bp, 12 predicted proteins | sample MAT05_FD_78382 | JGI IMG/M metagenome (GOLD analysis project Ga0105048, IMG submission 78382) | Freshwater microbial communities from Lake Fryxell liftoff mats and glacier meltwater in Antarctica - MAT-05 | ecosystem: Environmental > Aquatic > Freshwater > Ice > Liftoff microbial mat | place... | reverse complement strand
TATTAAGTAGGCGGGCAAAATTAATCGAGGTTATTTTTGTCGTAACTGGCTGATTATCATTGCCTATCCCGATAAAAAACCGGGATGTCGCTTTGCTCCATTTGCCTATCCCGATAAAAAACCGGGATGTCGCTTTGCTCCATTTGCCTTCCCGATGAAAACCGGGATGTCACTGCACTCCATTTGCAATTTTGCTTATTTACTTACCAATTTGGTCGGCATATTTTTTAAAAATAATCGTCATACTCTCTGTTTTTTAGTTTGGAAATGGATCAGCAAACACCTCGCCTTCCCGCCACATTTCCACTTCCCAATCCCGCAGCAGACAGCGGTTCAGGTCGGCGACAATGGCTTCTTTTTCAAGGTCTTGCCCGATGAACACCAGTTCGTTCTTGCGGTCGCCCCAGATGGGGGACCAGCGGTTTTGCAGGGTTTCAAAATTTTCGCGAAACTCCGGATGCTGCTTACGCTCTTCGGCTGGCATAGCGGCCCACCAGGAGCCGGCTGCGTCGTAGCGCAGCGAGCCGCCCGCCTGACTCCAAAACAGGGCTTGCCCGGGGCGGCTGGCAATCCAGAAAAAACCTTTGGAGCGCACCACGTTGCTGGGAAAATGCTCATTGACCCACTTCCAGAACCGCTCCGGGTGGAGCGGACGCTGGTCGCTGAACACGAACGAAGAGAAGCCGTACTCCTCGCTTTCGGGCGTGTGCTGACCGTTTTTAGCGAGTTCAGCCACCCAACCAGCACTGTTTTGCGCCGCCTCGAAGTTGAATTTACCGGTATTCAGGATTTCCGCAGGGGGTATTTTCCCCTCTTTCGTGGCGATGATGCGGGCACTGGGGTTGAGTTTGTGGAGTAGGGTGCTTAGTTCTTCGCGCTGTTCTTTGGTCACTAAATCCATCTTGTTCAGCACAATCACGTCGGCAAACTCGACTTGCTCGGTCAGCAGGTTCACGATGGGTCGCGTGTCCGAATTGTCATTGCCCAAATCGCGATCCAGCAGACGATCGGCTGAACTGAAATCGCGCGGGAAATTGAAGGCATCCACCACCGTCACCATCGTATCAATGTAACTCCATTTGGAGAGGTCAATGGAGCCGTCGTCACTCGCAAAATGCCAGGTCTGGGCTACTGGTACAGGCTCACTGATGCCCGTGCTTTCGATGAGCAGGTAGTCGAAACGACCTTCTTTGGCGAGTTTTTCCACTTCTATCATCAGGTCTTCCCGCAGGGTGCAACAGATGCAGCCGTTGGACATTTCGACCATCTTTTCTTCCGTCCGGGAAAGCGTTGCGCCCCGTTCGACGAGTTGGGCATCAATGTTCACCTCGCTCATATCATTGACGATGACGGCGACGCGTAGCCCTTCTTTGTTGTGTAAAACATGGTTGAGCAGGGTCGTTTTGCCTGCGCCAAGAAAGCCAGACAGTACGGTGACTGGCAGTTTTTTAAGTGTATGCATTTTTTAAGTTTGGTTGAAATGTAGATGACTAAATGTTATTTTAAATCTGCTTCGATCAATTCCCGGCTGATGGCTGCTCCCGCCTTTAAACCGCTGCCGGCCGCCAGTACGACTTGGTCTTGGCAAATGCAATGCTACTTGACTACCTCCGCCGCCAGCAATTGGTACATAAAGCTTTCTACGTTATTGTCATTGAGTTGGAACATCCCGGTCAAAGTGACGTAGGCATCGGTTTTAAAGCGGCTGGGCGGACTTTTGAAGACGAGGGTCATGATGGTTTCCGGCCCCGCGCCTCCGCAGAAGAAACAGGAGGAATAAGGGTTTTTGCTCAAGGCATATAATCCTACATCCAATGGAATAATGTAGCCACTGATGCGCACGGGCTTGCCCGAGAGGGCCTTTATGCGCGCTCCAAACACCGGGTATTCAAAATACTGTTCGTACTCCTTATTGTACTTCTTTTTGTATTTCACGTCTTGCAGGGTCTCCCAGCTCAGTAGGGTTGGCGTAACCGAGCTGTCCATCACAGCGGCAGCCTGGGCCAGCGTTGCGGCATCGTATTCCTGTGCTCCATAGCCGTTAGTCTGGCTCACTTCGGGTAAAGGCAGATAGTCCGCGCTGTCTGCGGAAGCGGCCTGCGGCATGGGCTGAATGGAATTGGCTGTAGCCTCCAGTAGAGAAGGTTTGAACTTCCAGGCTGTGAGCTGGTGGCGGCAGTATTTGGAAACATCGCTGAAACAAAACAATAAGGCAGCAGCGATCCACCAGCAATATTTTCCTACCTTATTCATTGGCAAGTGTTTTTGAAATATTTAAGGAGTAGGCTTTCCAGGCGGGGATTAGTGCGGCCAGCAGACCAATACCCAGCGTAAGTGCCAGCAGCCAGCCTTCCTGTGGCCAGCGGAAACCCAATTGATCAAAGGAAAAATGGTAGGTACGTTCGGCGGCACTGGAGATGAGCCACAGTGCCAAGCGGCTCAGTAGCAGCCCGCTGACGAACCCGGCCAAGCACAGCCACAGGCTTTCGAGCAACACCAGCCACATCAGTTGGCCACGTCCGGCACCCATCGTGCGGAGCAGCGCGAGTTCGTAGCGGCGCTCTTTGAGGGTATTGTAAAGGGCAATAAATACACTCAATCCCGACAACAGCATGATCGCCCAGCCCAAATAGGTCAGAGCCTGAATACCAATCCCAAACAGGGAGAAAATCCGGTTGACCTCAATAACCGGCGAAGCCAACTGCATTTTTGTGCTCTGCGCCACCAGGCGTGGCCACTGGACGATACCCAGTGGATTGCGGAATTTGAGCAGGACGGCGGTTATTTCCGGTTTATGTTCTTCGCCGGGCTGCTCCGCCGCTTCGTGTTCCTCGTCCTCCTGATCTTCCGCTTCCGCTGCTTCGTCGTGGTGGTGTCCCTCGTGCATTTTCCAGACGCTTTCCAGGTCGCCGACGATCAGATTATCCACTACGGTACTGGTTGCCGCCAGGATACCTACTACCTGGTAGGCGTGAGTGCGGTGTTCCTCGCCGCCCGCACTCACGCCGTGGGTACCATAGAACTGGGCCCCGACGGCTATTTTCAATTGTTGCGCGGCATCACTCCCGACCACCACTTCAAAATTTTGTTGGAACAGACTGCCCTGCGCGACAGTAGCCTGGTATTTTTCTAAGTAATCCGGCGTAGTACCCAGGATGCTGAATCCCCGGTAGGAATCGCCATAGGCCAATGGAATCGCTTTTGCCACATAGGGATGTTTCATCCATTTCTGGGCTTCGGCGTAGTCAATGTTGCCCGTTGGATTGTCAATATGATAGACCGACGAAAGGATGAGTTGCAGCGGGCTGCCTTTCGCACCCAGTACCAGGTCCACCCCGGCGATACTGGACTCGAATTGCTGTTCAAACTGATCTTGCAGCAATAGCAGCAGCGAGATGATGGCTACGCTTGCGGTGAGCAGTACCCAACTGAGCAGTGCGTTCAGAGGTTTGTGCAAAATATTCTTCCAGGCGATGCCGAGGATCATGTCAGGTCGAGGGTTTGGGTGAAAAGCTGTTTCAGGCGTTGATCGTGGGTGACAATGATCAGCGCGGCGCCCGCCTGCCGGGCTTGGCTTTGCAACAGGTTGGCGACCAGCAAGGCATTCGCGTCATCCAGGCTGGAGGTGGGTTCGTCGGCCAGCAGCAATTGCGGGTGGTTCACGACGGCGCGGGCGATAGAGGCCCGTTGCTGTTGACCGATGCTGAGTTGGGCCGGTTTTTTGTGCGCCTGATCCGCCAGCCCGAGTTGCGCCAGCAGCATTTTGGCCCGTGCCGGGTCTTTTTTACCTTGCGCCAGCCAGCTCGCCAGTACTAAATTATCCAGCACCGACAGCGCGGCGACGAAATGCGCTTGCTGGAACACGACCCCAATATGCTGTCCCCGGAAACGGTCGAGCCGTCGCCCCGAGAACCGGGCGAGGTCGGTGTCCCGCACGGAAATAGTGCCAGCAGTAGGTGGTAACAGCCCCGCCAACAGGTGCAGCAAGGTGGTTTTGCCCGTGCCAGAGGCACCAGTCATGAGCAATGTTTCTCCGGCTGCACAATTGAGGTCTGGAAATCGGAACGTGGTGGCCGGATTGTAGGCGAACTGGATATTGCGCGTAGCGATCATGGTTGTTGCGGACTGCTTGAGGTAAGGTGGTGATGGGCCGGATTGCAGTGGCGGCAGGTCTGCCAGTTCAGCAGGTGGGCAACTGCCAACCCGATGGCCGCCGGAAAAGTAGCCAGGTGCGCCCCGGCCAAATGCGGTTCGAGCAGCACACCCGCCGTCAGCAGTCCGAAACAGGTCCACATCAGGCGTTTCAGCCATTGCTTTTGGCAATGGCCCGAGGCCAGCCAAATCGCCAGCCCGCTAAATGCCAGAAACAGGTAGTCGTAATTAAAACCGCCTTCCCTAATACAGCCCTTGCCGCCAGCAATACAGGTATCTTTTTCCAGCCAAACTGCCATCAAGACGGGCATTAGCAGGCAATGCACTAAGCATAGCGAGGAAGCGGCTATACCGATCTGGTCGGCGTATTTTTTTAGAAAAAAAGTCATTTTTTTGTTTAAAATATTGATAATCAATCGTTCAGTGCGGATAAGGATGTTGGGATGTATGCGCGTCACGGCTGTCTTGATTTTCCAATTGAAAAATGATCAGTCGCCTGTCGCGCGACAGTGCGCCGGGGTTGGTGCCGGGCAAACCTTCTGGAATAGGCTGCTGCAAGGCTTTGAAATGAATAATCAATGCATTACCACGGTCGCCTGCTAACCAGCCAAACCAGCCCACCCACTAAAAAACACTGCATCAGCAGCCACCACCCACCACTCGCGGCATTGCCCATGTCCGCCTCCGCTCGCACCCGCGTGGGCAGGGCGGCGAAGGCCTCGTAGTCGGTATTGGTCAGTTTCTGGTCAGCGAGGTATTTTGTCCGCATGCTGGCCGACCATTCCTGCTGCTGCTTTTTGATGTTCTGTTGATAGCCCCCTGTGGCCTCGCGGCCTGTCCCGGCCAGCGTGACCAATTGGTAATGCACCGCCAAAGCGGGGGATAAGCCCAACAGCGATTGGGCAAAATCGGCCTGTTGGTGCGCCTTCGCCTCGAACGCATCGGCTAAACTGTCTTTCAGCGATTGGTCAAAATCCAGGACAGCGAACTCCTCGATCCACCAGTCCTTATCGCCTTTTTGCTCGTCCGCTTTGCGGACAAACTGCGGATTCTGCTGGAAGTACTCCGTCAAAATGCGCTCTTTCTGTCGCGCTACTTCCAGGTCGGCGGTCCGCAGATCGTTCTGAAAAACGGCCCGCGATGGTATGGGACGCGCTTTTTCTGCGGCCAGGTTGACCAAGGCAGGCACCACAATGACCAGCAACAGCCAACCCGCCACGCAGGCCAGTGCGTTGAACGCCGAGGATTGACCACGGAGGTTGACCGCCAGTGCCAGCAAGAACCAGAATAGCGTGTAGAGCAGCACTAAACCCGCTGCCTGCCAGAGTGCAGGCTCCGCCAGCGAAATGCCCGCAGCCGCCAATAGCGATAGCATGACGGCCAGCACCAGTCCGCCCAACAGACTGAAGCGGGCCAGCATCTTGAGGCCAAAAAGTTGCCGGGCCACTATTGGTTGCGACAGCAACAAGGCGAGCGTGCCCTGTTCCCGTTCGCCCGACACCAGGTTGAAGGTGAGGGCAATTACGAACAACGGCAACAAGAAAGTGACGACAAAAGCCAGATCGAAGGTGCCAAAAGTGAGGTTGACCGGGTTCTCGAAATCGCTGCTGCTGCGCACGGCAGAGCCGCTGATCTTTAACACTTCGGCCTCCGCCTGCAGGTCGCTCAGGCCAGTGGCGAGAATGCTCAATGAGGCTGGTTCGAGCACCACGGCCCACCCCCCCCGGTCAAATTCGCCGATCACCAGCGCACTCGTCGGGTCGAGCCACCAACGTTTCTCGGCCTTCAGGTTGCGGTTGATACTGTCTGCCTGGGCCTGCAACCTGGCGAACTTTTCCGTTTGTTTTTGCAACATAGCCTCCGCCGCGCCGCGTTTCTGTGCCAGGTCCCGCGCACCGTTCCAGACCCCAAAGGCCATGCAGCCCGCCAGGAAAACAAACAACAGCAGGGCCAATGGGCTGCGTATAAACTGCCTGACTTCGTGTTGTATTTGTAGTAAAAACATAATGTTAGTGCTGTTTTAGATGGTTTGCTTAGTTTAAAGGGATTCAGGCGGCGCAGAGCCTACTATAATACCCGCAACTTATTGAAAATCAACAGACAGGCTAACCCGCTCACCAGCCACCAGCCCACCAGCAGCAATAGTGCGGGCGATACGCCCGGCCACACCTGCGCCAGCACGGGGCGTTGGTAATCGAAGCGTTGGTTGGAGGCAAAAAACGCTTTGCTGCGCTTGCCTTCCCAATCGCCATACTTAAAGTTTTGGGTTAGCTCCCCGTTCATTTCGCCGACCAAGGCGATGCGGTATTTTTCGGCAGCGGCCAAAAAATGGTGGTAAGAGTACACGTCCGTGCCAGCCAACCGGTGCGAGGCGATGCTCGTAAGCAGATAGGGCGACAGCACGGAAGCCACTGCGTGTACTTGCTGCTGCTGCGCGTAGATGTTCAGCAGTCCATCCTTGTGCTTTTGGAACACATACGTCTCGTGTTCCTCGCCTTTTTGCATGATGAAGCCATCCCAATTGAAAGGCAGGTGCTGCACACTGTCCACGCCATACTGCTGCAAAGTTTCCTTTTCCAATTTTTGGGTGTAGGCATCGGCCGGGTCATGACCGTCCACGCCCTCCTCGAGGTCTTGCTTGATGCCCTCGTAATACATCTGCCATGAAGGGGTTGGATACTGGTGTTTGGCCACATTCACCGCTGCTTTCGGAACGATCAGGCAAACGAAAACCCAGACGCCGAGCGAGGCAACCAAGGCAACGTTCTGGCGTTTGGCCCAGGCCGAGACCAACAGCACCAGATGCACGAAGCAGCCGAGGTAGAGCAGATAGGCCAGCGCAAGCAAGAAGTAGCGTTGCCAATCCTCTGCGCCCGCGCCCGGCAACAACAGCCCCAAGGCACCGAGCAGCAGGAACGGCGCGGCCAATAGCAGCACTGCGTTCCACAAGCCGAGGGCCTTGCCAAAGAACAGGCGGGTCGGCCCCACGCCTTGGGCCAGCAATAGGCGCAGATTGCCGCTCTCCCGTTCACCTGCTACCGCGCCAAAGCCCAGCACCATGATGAACAGTGGGAACAGAACGCCCAAAATGAAGGCGGGCGTAAGCGTCCCCATGCGGGCCAGTTCGCTGCGATCGGTGGCGGCGCGGTACTTCGACTCGTTCATTTTGTGGGCTTCGAGGAACAGCGTGTTGCCCGTGAACGCATCCACACCCCGATCAAAAAAGGAGAGCGGGTAAGCCGGTTTGAACGCAAAGGTGCCGTAGTGCGCCGCCGAGTGCGGATTTTTGTCCTTTTGGTTTTCCCAGTGGCCCCGGGCAATCTGGGCGGCCTCCGCGTGTTGACGCTGCAAAGAGGCGTAATAATCATAGGCCCCGTAGAGCGAGAGCAGGAACAGCAGGCTTAACGCGAGGGTCGCCATTTGGAAGCGTTTCTCCCGGAGGATGCTGCGGAATTCTTGTCGTGCTATGGTGGAAATCATGGTGCTTTTTTAAAAGTTGATAAAGGTGGAGGAGGGCTAATCAACCCAAAAATTCACACCGTTTCCAGGTAAATCCCTTCCAGTTCGGCCGCCGAAAAATCCGCTGCGGCATGCGTGGCCACCAACTGCCCCTCGCGCATGATGCCCACGCGGGTGGCCACGTCCTTGGCGCGAAAAATGTCGTGGGTGGCCATCAGCACGGCCACGCCTTGTGTGGCCAGGCTTTTGAGGATGCCAGAAAAATCATTGCTGGCTTTGGGGTCCAGGCCGCTGGTCGGCTCATCGAGCAGCAGGGCTTTGGCGTTTTTGGCCAGCGCAATGGCAATGCCGACTTTTTGGCGCATTCCCTTGGAATACGTGCCAACCCGGCGGGCATGGGCTTCTCCCGGCAGCCCTACATCGGCCAAAAATTCGTTCAATCTCCCGTCAGCGTAGCGAAAGCCCGCTAACCGGCTGAAGTAGTCGAGGTTTTCCAGCCCCGTCAAATTGGGATAGAGCATCACCGATTCGGGGATATAGGCCAGGTGTTTTTTGGTCTCGAGTGGGTGTTCGTCCACCCGAAGGCCGTTGATCAGGGCATGGCCGGAGGTGGTCTCCGTGAAGCCGAGGAAGAGGTTGATGGTGGTAGTCTTGCCCGCCCCATTTTGGCCGAGCAGGCAGAATACCTCACCCGGCTGAATGCTCAACTGGAGGCGGTCAAGGGCGATCTTGTCGCCGTATTTCTTGGTCAAATCAATTGCTTCGATCATGGAAGTTTTTGTTTACGGTTTTTAAAAAAAGCCGACGCATTTTACAACGCCGCATAGCACCCAAACCACCAGCCGCGAGGTAGTAGCCTTGTGTGTTTTTGGCGGTGTCCACCCGGACGATTAAGCAGTTTCTGCAAATTAATACTGGGCTAGCCTTACGCCAGCCCAGTATTTTAATGGCCTTACTGCACTTTCACCGGAAACGTCACCTCAAAATCAATCTCGCCACCGGGGTCAGCGGCGTTCTTGTCGGTGGGTTCATGATGTAGTTTGATTTGTAAAGTGCCGGTAGAGGCCGCGCCGGTCGTCCATTTAGAATCCAGCCCAAAAGGTTGGCCATCATCGTCCAAAGTCAGGTCGCTGACGGTCAAATTGGCACCCGTCACTTGATAGACAAACAAGTGGTCTTTGTTCTCCTCTTGGATTTCCCCGTTGATTTCCGTGTCGCCGTCATACACATGGATATGGACGTTGAATACGGTGTTGGCCGGAATATCCACGCTCGGGATGACATTCCATATCCCATCACCCTCCGGATCCTCGGCAGTGAACTCCTGGTCGAACCCCGTGCCTACCCCGGTCAGGTGAACCGCCACTTTGGTGATGAGTTCCTCCTCGGTTTTTTTCTCGTCTTTTTTGCAACCGGCGGTGAAAAAGGTGGCAGTGGCTACTATCAGCAGCAGCAAGGTGGAAATACGCATTTTTGTGTTGTACATGATGAAAATTTGAATGGTTAAAAAATTACTGTTTAAGAGGTTGAATACAGTTTGACGGGTATTTAATTACCAAAAGTCAATTTCGCCCGCAGGCCCACGTTCACGCCCGGCATATCCGCGTAAAAGCGGAACAGGTCGAGGTATTCGCGGTAGCGGACGTTGGTCAGGTTTTGCACATTAAGGCCAACTTCCAGCCGGTTCTTCCCCAGCCAGAAAGTGTGCGCCGCATCCAGACCGAGCGTGGTGAACGTAGGCGGTGCGGGCTTGGTCAGCCCCTCTTCCGGGATACGCGACTGCAGGATGACCGTCGTTGCCAGTAGCCGGATAAAAGTTTCGTTGGACTTCCGTTTACCTTTTGCCATCCAGCGTAATCCATATTGGTAGCGGTCGGTTGGCATTAATGGCAACCAGTCGTGGTGTTTTGCCTCCTGCGAACTGCCGGTTGCTGATGTCAAGCGATGGCCGCGCAACAGCGAAGCCCGGCCTTCCACCGCCAGACCTGGCGCGATGTTCCCGGAAAAACTGGCATCCAGCCCTTGCAGCACCGCGTCATTCTGTTGGTAGAAATAGGCCGGAAATGGCCCGCGAACCGTCAGTACGACGCTATCACGCGGCTGGTTTAAATATATAAAGTCTTGCACCTGATTACGATAGACGGTCAAGACTAGGTTTAAGCGGTCGGTTGCCCAATCGAGCGTGGCGTTGGTGTTCCAGGCTTTTTCGGAGCGCAGGTTCGGATTGCCTTCTTCGTAAGTACCCGCTCCATGGTGTATGCCCTTGGCAAAAAGTTCATTGACGTGCGGCGGTCGCCAAGCATAACCAGTGTTCAACTTAGCACTAAGGGTCGGCGAAAACCGATAAATCACGCCAGTGGTGCCAGATACATTGCCGAAGGAGAGGTTTTTGTCCAAATTATTGCTGCCATTACCCGTGGTGGTGACGTGGTTCCAACGATAATCGTAGCGCAGGCCCACTTCAAATTCCCACGGCACCGGATAACGCCGCCAGCGTTCGGTGGCCCAGAGTGAGCCGCCCAGCGCGCGGTAGTCGGGGATGTAACCGCCCTTGCTGACATAATTTAATTGTTGAATAGCCTGCGCTCCAATCCCGCCTTGCCAATGGCGAATGGGCAGGTGTTCGAGGGCCACATCCAGCGTATTACTCCACAATTGGAAGGTCACTTGCGCCTTGTCACTCTCGGCGATGCTTTTGCGTCCCCGGTCGTATTCGCGGCGTTGATTATATTGAAAATTGTACTGGCCGCTGAATTTCCACACGTCATTGATGCGATACAACAATTTGTATTTCAACACATTATGCTGCACCTGCTGTTTCGGACGATCAATGACGTAAGTGGAATAATTGAGGTTGTTGCGCGGCGTAGTGCTGACAATGGCGGCTTCGAGATCGCTGACGCTACCCGTGTGCGCAGCCCGCAGAATACCAAATTGCTGACCAAACTGCGTGGTACTCAACGTGTGTTGCCAGCGGCCATGCCGCCAATCAGCCATCGCCGAGAAGTTTAGTTCTGCCGCGCCCGTGTTGCCCAGCCAGTAGTCGGGAGCGCGCAGGTTGCCGCTGCGTTTGGCCGTGCCTTGCAGCCGAAAGACCAGGCTACCCCGTTTGGGTCGCCAGTCCACGCTACCCGACGCTACACCACCACCGCCATTACTGAATCCGCCGAGCGTGGCCCAGCCATTCATGCCGGGCGTTTCGCGGAGCGGGGCGGGTTCGAGGACCACCGCGCCCGCCATCGCCCCCACGCCGTAGCGCACCCCGGCGGCTCCTTTCACCACGGTGATATGGTCGGCGGTGAACGGATCAATCTCCGGCGCGTGGTCGCTGCCCCACTGCTGGCTTTGCAGGACCACACCGTCGGCCACGATGGCGATCCGATTGGAATGCAGTCCCTGGATGACCGGCTTAGCCACCGTGGCCCCGGAAGTGAGCAGCGTCACACCGGGCAGTTTTTTCAGTGTTTCGCCCAAGTTCAGCCCTTTCGATGCTTCGAGGTCGGCTTTTTCCACGGTACTTTCGGCTTGGGTGGCGGTTAGCACCACGGCTTTTTCCCGGATGACTACCTCTTTGATCCCGGCATTATGCACCAACTGAAAATTCACCTCGGCATTTTCTGTCAAGCGCAGGATTTGGGTAAAATGGGCGCACGCAATATGGCTGATCTCGACGGTGTAGGGCGTGTTTTCGCATAAATTCGCCAGAGAAAAAAAGCCGTTTTCGTCCGTAGAAATGCCTTTGCTGATCTCTTTGACAAAAACGGTGGCATACGCCAGCGGCTCTTTGGTGTCTGCCTCGGTGACGTGGCCGCGCAGGGCGAGGTGGCAGTCCTGGGCTTTTCCCACGACGGCAGACAACAGACAAAAGGCCGTAAATACGGCTTTGCTGGGCAACATAGCGCAAAAATTGAAAAAGTGGAAACGAGGGAGTAGGCAGTAATTGAACGGAATAGAGGTCTCCTGCGAAGGATAAAGACGCTACTTTTCGGTCATTCCCGAAAAATCGGAAATAACAATATAGCGCGTACACCGCAGGGTGGACACACACGATCTTACCGTTCAACTAGAACCAAAGGGGAAAGAAATCAAGCCACGGGAGGCCCACGCAGCAACAAAAAATCGCCAGTAGCCCAGGCAAGAGCGGGCGGCTGATAAAAAGAAGGCGACTGAGTATTGGGAACCTGAACCGTTGTTTCCGAAAACATCGGAATAGGAAACACATCCGCGTTGGCCAGCACGAAGGCACACAGCGTACAGCCGTCCGTAGCGTAGCGGGTATCGTGGATGTGCGTGGCCGCTTGGTCGTGCTCTGCCGAACAAACCGGCTGGTGGTGGTGATCGGTATGCAGCAAAAATCCATGCGTCGTCTGTAGCGACCAGGCGGCCACAAACAGTAAGATTAGCAGAGCGGCTAATCCGGGGCGACGAGCGGATGAATTTTGCAAATGCGGAGATTTAAGCCAACAAAAATAACAACTTTTATCGAAGGTTGTTGCAAATACGGGAAATTACCGAAAAAAAATGAAGCCCGAATCGCGTTGATTCGGGCTTCTAGACCAGATTGGCCAATTCGTCAGCGCAACGGGGTTGCGTTATGGCAATGAATAAGAAAGGCAATAGAGAAATTGTGCTGAAAACAAAAACATTTAAGTGAACTGATTTATTCTACATCTTCGCGAGGAGAGAATCTTTCCTCTTTAAATTCGGATCGCCGTTCTCCGGTTCGCTCTTTGTGGCGGATCAACTGACGTTTCAGGGCATCGGTAGAGGCTGTAATGGCGGCCTCAAACGTTTTTCCGCTTCTCTTGTCTATCATCCAGCCACCGGGAACGTGAATCTTAACTTCGGCAATCTTTTCGTGGACCTGACTACCGATGTCCTGCAATTTTAAATGGACTTCCGCTTCTACGGTGCGGTCAAAATAACGGTTCAGACGTTCCAGTTTTTGTTGCACATAATCCACCAGTTTCGCATCGGCGTGGAAGTGGACTGACTTTACACTAATGTTCATCATAAGCATGCGTATTATTGGGTTAGAAGATAATCTTATGCTTGTACGCCTAAGGGAGGCAGTTTATTCTTTGGTGAGACAATTTTATGAACTATGCCTGAAACAACAAAGCATTTTATGATAAATATTTTTCAAAATTGAAGTAATACGCTGGATCATGTTGTTAATCAACCGTTTATACCAAATATTCGCACAATATTTTTTTTGTAATAAAAATTTTATTCGTCAGTATTTTTAGCCATTTCCCGATAAAAGAAGGACAAACGGAGGCAGAAGCACCTAAACGGGTACTTTAAGGCAGGAAAACAAATTTTGCAAAAAATAGCAAAAGGGGAAATAAGTAAATAAGCAAAATTGCAAAAGGCAAGCAGGCAATGATAATCATCCAGTTACGACAAAAATAACCTCGATTAATTTTGCCCGCCTACTTACAGCGAAAATTAGCCCTGTTTCGCCAGAGTCAGTTTGTTCACTGCTTCCAGGGAGGCGATGGGCAGTTCCACAAAAAAGTCGGTGCCTTCATTGTCGCGGGTCTCGAAGCGGATATTCCCGTCGTGCCCTTCAATGATCTTGCGGCAAATGGCCAGCCCGAGGCCGCTCCCGGAGGTCTTGGTCGTGAAGTTTGGCTCAAACACCCGTTGGCGAATTTCCGGCGGAATACCCCCACCATTATCGCTGATCTTCACCACGGCCATCTTATCCTGCTGGAACAGTGTGACGCGTATTTTGCCCTCCCGATCCGATGGAATAGCTTGTATAGCATTGATAATCAGATTGTTGAAAACCCGTATCAGGTGATTCTTATCGCCCAGAATAGTAAAGTGTTCGGTCGGCAGCATCAGTTTCAAATCCACATTACGCTGCTCGCTGAACAGATCAAACACGTTTTCCACCATCTCATTCAGCCGAACCGCGTCCTTTTGTTTGATATCAATATTGGCAAACATGGAAAACTCCGAAGCGATCTGCGCCAGCGAATCAATCTGCTCGATCAGGCGGGTGATGGCCTTGCGCAGGTAAGCGGCTGCCTGTTCGGGATTGTTCGACACGCGCTCCAGTTGCTGCATGGAGAGTTTCATGGTCGTCAGCGGATTCTTGATGTCGTGGGCCACTTGCCGGGCCATTTCACGCCAGGCTCCTTCGCGTTCGAGACGCACCATCTGCACCTTAGAGGCTTCCAGTTTGTCCACCATGCGGTTGTATTCGCCAATCAGGTCACTCACCTCATCCTGCGCATCGCCTTTATACTCGAGTTTCGCGTTTTTGTCCTGCAATTGTAGTTCCCGGATTTTCTCCGCAATCATCGTCACCGGACGCGTGATCGAACGCGCCAGCAGGAAGGTAATGCCGAAGGCCATGAGCAGCAAAAACACATAGACACTGGCCAGCAAGCCAATAAAATCGGACACCTCCACGCCCACGGTGCGTTGCGCCAGGTTGTAAGGCACGCCGAGAAAACCCCGCAGTTGATTCTGCCCGTCGCGCAGCGGCAGGTATTTGGTGAAAAATGACAATCCACCGATCTGCTCCGTTTCCACGGCATCAGGCTGCCTGGTATGTCGGAGCGCAAACAGCGCGGCAGGATTCATTTTTGACGGTATTACCCCGATCCTGCCCAAATCCTCCTGCGTCGTATAGACCAGATTACCGTTCGGAGCATACAAATTGGCATCCATGGTGAGGCTGCCCGCCAAAGTAGCCAGGGTAGCGGGCAAGGCGGTTTGCAGGCTATCTGCGGCTAACGAAGCATCCACGAGGCGCGTTTTCAGGCCAGTAAGTGCCGCAGTAGTGCGGTAATCGGTATAGTTTTGCTCCACTTCCGCCGCTGTACGACTAAAATGCCGGTAGGTAATAAAACCAATGACCAAAAAGGCCAGGCCAATCAGCGAAAGGTTGGAATAGTGAATACGTTTAGCCAGCGAGCCTTTGGTGGTGAAGGAAAACCGATATTCCGCAGGCAAAAAATGGCAGTAATTATTGGCAAACGCCAGCAAAGCCAGCAGTAAAGAGGCCGCCGTGAACCACAGGGAAAATAGGTACACTGGCTTGAACCATCCACCAGTGCGGTGCCCGACCACCGTCAACGTGCGGCCATCGGCGCTTTTGGACACGGCATCCAGGCGATTTTGCCCGTCATTATCTATTTCGCGCGTTTCGCCAGGTTGGACCTGTGGGGCCAGTTGGAGCATATTGGCTTGCCCCTGCTCCACCAGAAAGCGACCATTTTTTGCACCGCAAAGTCATAGTGCGCCAGTCCGGCCAGGTCTTTATAGGGCGTCGCATAGAACATCCGCGAATAGACCCGCGTCGGTTTTGGATATTGGTGTTCCAGAAAACAAAATACGC
>Ga0105048_10010099_pt1 | contig 14969 bp, 17 predicted proteins | sample MAT05_FD_78382 | JGI IMG/M metagenome (GOLD analysis project Ga0105048, IMG submission 78382) | Freshwater microbial communities from Lake Fryxell liftoff mats and glacier meltwater in Antarctica - MAT-05 | ecosystem: Environmental > Aquatic > Freshwater > Ice > Liftoff microbial mat | place... | reverse complement strand
GACGCGCTGATCAGCCGCCACATTTGGCCAACTCAGCCGCGCCCGCTGCTGCAGCGCCGCCAGTTGGAAGGCATGTTGACGGGTTTCATGGACCTGGTGCTGCTGCATCAGGGGCGCTATTACGTGCTGGATTACAAGTCCAACCGCCTGCCCGGTTACCTGCCCGCGCAGCTGCAGCAGGCCATGCTGGGCCACCGTTACGACGTACAGGCAGCGCTGTATCTGCTGGCGCTGCACCGGCTGCTCAAAAGCCGGCTGCCTGACTACGCGCCGCAAAAACATCTGGGCGGTGCGCTGTACTTGTTTTTGCGTGGCGTGGACCAACCCGGCTGTGGCCTGTTGCACCTGTGCCCGCCGCCTGAGTTGGTGCTGGCGCTGGATGAGGCGTTTTCGCAATCGTCGACGTCGGATCGGCGCACGGGGTGAGGTGTCAAGCCGGAACGATTTCCACTGACGCCAAATCGCGGTCAAACAGCGACTCAGTGATGACCTCGCGGTTATCCAACAACACCTTTAGCGTGGCTGCCCGGGATTGGTTCAGGGTTTTGAGACGTATGACTTTCGAAGGCTGGCCCCAGACCAATGACAACTCCTGAAAGTCCGCGTCACGGGTGACGATCACATAGCTGTCCTCTTTGGCCTTTGGCCATACCTCTTTGTCTGTGGCGGACTCCATGCCGAGCAGAACCACCTGGCTGCTGTCGGGACAGGCATGCTGCAAAAACGGCACCAAGCGCCTTGAGAGGTTTTCGTCAAGCAAGAGTTTCATTGCGCTCTGAGCGAGACAACCTGATGTTCCCGGTCCGCAGCGTAGGCCAGCACCGCAAGAATGTCTTCTGATGTCAATTCGGGGAAGTCTTCTTGAATTTCTTGCTGGCTCATGCCGCTCGATAGCATGTATTGAAAGATTGGTCGCGTACGGGGCTGTTCAAAAGTTATCCTCTGCAGGATGCAAACCCCTTGCCGTTACCAACCGCCAACGCCACACCCTGTCGGGTGGCTGGATGATTCCATCAGCGCGCAGACCCTGCCACTGACACAGCTTGACCTGGCCTTTGCCCGCTACCTGCAGCAAGCCCAGCCCAGTGAAGATGTGCGCCACCTCTGGTTGGCTGCGTTGGTCAGCCACCAGTTTGGCCGCGGCCATGCGTGTTTAGACCTGGACGTATTGCGCCAAAGTGGCGTGCCCGCCCTGGCTTGGGAGGCGCGCCTGCAAGACGTGCTGCCGCCTGATCTGGCCGAGGCCGCCGCCAGTCTGCCGTGGGTGCAAGGCGATGCCAGCCCGCTGGTGCTGGACGGCGCGCGCCTGTACCTGCGGCGGAATTGGCAGGCTGAGCAGAGCATCCGCGCCTCCATCGGCGCACGGCTCGCCCAACCCAACGCGGTGCCCGACACACTGGCTCAGGCGCTGGACACCCTGTTTGAACCTGCGCTACTGCCTGTAGCTGACACGGTTGAACAGCCCATTCGTACCGTCCCCACCGTCCCGTCAGGTTCGCTAGCCCAGTCTGGCATGCGCATGGTCCCAGCGTCTGCTGTTGGCCCTGACTGGCAAAAAGTCGCCTGCGCTTTGGCGGCGCGGGGCCGGTTCACCCTCATCACCGGCGGCCCGGGCACTGGTAAAACGACCACAGTAGTGCGTTTGCTGGCGCTGCTGCAGTCGCAAGCCAGCCGACCGTTGCGTATCGCCCTGGCCGCACCCACCGGCAAGGCAGCGGCGCGCCTGGGTGAATCCATTGCGCAGGCGGTCAAAAAGTTGCCTGCCAGTATGCATGCACACATTCCCACCCAGGCGCAAACCCTGCACAAGCTGCTGCAAGTGCGCGCGGCGGTGCAGGCCACGCCCGCGCCTGCACTGGCGCTGGACTTGGTGGTGGTTGACGAGGCCTCGATGATTGACCTGGAACTGATGGCAAGGCTGATGGCTGCCGTGCCGCTGTCGGCCAGCCTGATCTTGCTCGGCGACAAAGACCAGCTTGCCTCGGTGGAGGCGGGCGCGGTCATGGGCCAGCTCTGCGCGGGCGCGCAAGCCGGTGGCTACAGCTTTGAGTCCGCGCAGTGGATTCAAGCCAGCACCGGCCAGGATGTACGCGCCTGGTGTGGCGCGGGCTCAAGGCTGTCCCAGCAAACCGTGATGCTGCGCCACAGCCACCGCTTTGCTGCAACCAGCCAGATCGGCCAGTGGGCCAGGGCGGTGAACGCCGGGCAGCGCCAAGCCGTGGCTGAGCTGTGGGCCAGCACGCCGGTCTGGCAGCCAGCAATGGCTGTTAGTGACAAGCCATTGCCGCCAGGTCAGGTCGCCGATGTCACACCTTTTGGCCCTAATCAGCCCGCCAGCGTCACGCGCTTGCAGCCTGTTTCCGCTTGGGATGCTAGCCTGGCCGATCTGGTGCGCGCTGGTTGGCAAGCCACCTTGGTCGCGCTGGGCACGGTGACACAAGCCAACACCTGCAGCGACGCGCAAGCGTTGGCGTTGCTGCAAACCCTGAGCCAGTTTCAGGCCTTGTGCGCGCTGCGCGAAGGCCCTTGGGGTGTGCTGGCGCTGAACCGCCACATGGCCCGCGCTTTGGGTTTTCCGTCAGAGGGTTGGTATGCGGGTCGCCCGGTGATGGTGACGCGCAACGACTACAACCTGGGTTTGATGAACGGTGACATCGGCCTGTGCCTGCCCACCGCGCGCGGCCTGCGCGTGGCCTTTGCCACCCCAGACCAGAGCGGCACCCTGGGCGTGCGCTGGGTGTTGCCCAGCCGCCTGGATGCGGTGGAAACGGTGTTTGTCATGACCGTGCACAAATCCCAGGGCTCTGAATTCGACCAGGTCGCACTGGTATTGCCCGACCGGGTCGCCCCAGTTTTGACGCGTGAGCTGCTCTACACCGGCATCACCCGAGCCAAATCCCGGCTGACTTTGGTGGTGCCGCAGGCCGGCGTGCTGCGCCAAGCGGTGGATAGCCAAATTTTGCGCAGCGGTGGTTTAACGATGGAGCCCACACCATGATTCCGATAACGGCTACTCAAGTTCTCAGCGCCCAGTCACGATCCACTGGCACAGCCTGCAGCGCGTTGCTTGCGCTAGCTGCAGGGCTTTGGCTGCTGGGGCATAGCCCGCTGGCAAGTGCTCAGCCTTCAGCACAGACCGCGCCGCTAGTCGCCCCCAGCGGCCCGATCTGGGGCAGCGGCGGCGGTTTTTCCTTTGATCTCAAAGCCAAGAAGCGCCAAAAAGCCCGGCAGTCCGCAAGCGGCATCGCCTGCACGCTCAACGCCAGCCAACAGCGCGTTTGCTTGGTGGTGTTTGACGAGGGACTGCAGGCTGGTTTTGCCACGTTGACAGACGGCGCGCTGCGCCCAGATGCCAAAGCGCTGCAGTTCCCCGGCAACCAGCTTGAGCTGGACGGCGAAGCTGCAGCCACCGACGGGCGGTATGTCTATGTGACCGGCTCGCATTCCGCCAAACGCGGTGACTGCGCCAGCAACCCTGGCAGTCGCCATGTGCTGCGCCTGGAACTGGACCCGGTCACAGGCCGCGCGGCGCCCACTGCCGTGCTCGATACCGGGCGTTTGTGGGCACTGATGCAAACCCTGCCAGAGTTGCAGCCGTATGTGGGCGAGCGTAAATGCCTGGGCACCGAGTCGCCGCCCAAGGCACCCAAATTGCAGGGGCAGCAGGGCGTCAATATCGAAGGCTTGGCGGTGCAGGGCGGTCGGCTGGTGTTTGGTTTTCGTGGCCCGGTGATCGCGGGCGCGGCTGTGACGCTGGCGGTAGACGCCCAAGCGCTGTTTGTGGGCGGTGATGCCAAACCGCAGGTCACCCAACTGGCGCTGGGCGCGCACCGCGGCATCCGCGACATGGTGGCGGTGTCTGATGGCATCTTGCTGCTGGCGGGGCCGGATGACGATGGTGCCAGCAACACCGTAGGCTGGGCCGTGTTCCACTGGAATGGCCAGCCCAGCCAGCGCCTGGTGCAACCAAAGTTGTTGGCCCGCTTGGACCTGAGTACGGTGAAACAGCGCTCTTGTGATGCCGACATCAAACCCGAGGCGCTAACCGTGCTGACTGAGGCCCGGCTGGGCTACCAGGTGCTGGTGCTGTCAGACGGCTTGTGCGATGGCGGGCCACTGCTTTTCAAGCTGCCAAAATAAGTGAAAATAGAGGGTCTTTGGCCAATGACTGGCCGCCAATTTCAGCGTTTACAGTAGCGCCATCATGAATACACCGCACGAACAGGCCGAGCAGCTTTTTGCCCAGAGTAGCAGCGCGCTGCAGGCCAGCCAGTTTGATACCGCCGAAGCCTTGTTGGTGGATGCGCTGCAATTGGAACCCGATTTGGCGCAAGCGCATGCCAACCTAGCCTAGCTGCTGGACCGCCGTGGCAGCATGAGCGAAGCGGTGCGCCACTACGAGCTGGCCATCGAACTGCAGCCCGGCAACGCGCGCATCCACCTGAATTTTGGCGCCACGCTGGCCGAACTCAAGTTTTTTCACGCCGCTGAGGCCGCCTACCTAAGAGCCCTGCAGGTTGACCCGACGCTGCCGGGCACTTGGTGCAACCTGGGTGCCTTACAAGCGCAAAATTTCCGCGACGAAGATGCCGAAACCAACTTGCGCAAGGCGCTGGCGCTGGATCCGGAGCATGTCAGTGCGCATTACGCCCTGGCATGCCTGCTGCTGCGCAAGGGCCAGTACCGTGAGGGTTGGTATCACCTGGAGTTTCGGAACTGGTACCACCCTGCCAAGGAGCGCCTGCGCTGCAGCCGCTGGCGCGGTGAGGCGCTGCGCGACCGCTCGGTGCTGGTGATGTGTGAGGCCGGTTTTGCCGACATGATCCAGTTTTGCCGCTATGTCACTGTGCTGCGCGAGCAGGGCGCGGCCCATGTGGACGTGCTCAGCCACCCCGACATGAAAGCCCTGCTGCAGAGCCTGGACGGCGTGGGTGATGTCTTTGGCATGAACGACGATAACGTCGGCAGCGACTGGGACTATTGGGTGCCGGTGATGAGCCTGCCGCACTACTTGGGCACGCGGGTAGACAACATTCCGGTCACACTGCCGTATTTGCAGGCGCCGGCTGACAAGCTGGCCTTCTGGCGTCAGGAAATCGACCGGCTCGCCCCGCGCCCGGGGCTGCGCGTAGGGCTGGCATGGCGCGGCAACCCGGCGTTTGAAAACGATGCCCAGCGCTCGCTGCCCAGTTTGAAACTACTGGAGCTGCTCTGAGAGGTGCCTGGCGTGCAGTTTTTCAGCCTGCAAAAAGGTCGTGGTGAATACGAGGTGACGCACTTCCAGGGCAGCCACCCGATGGTGAACCTGGCCCCCAGCCTGGCGACTTTTTCAGACACAGCGGCTGCTATTGAACAGCTTGATCTGGTGATCAGCATCGACTCGGCAGTGGCGCACCTGGCTGCGGCACTGGGCAAGCCCTGTTGGTTGCTGCTGCCTTCATTCATGACCGACTGGCGCTGGCTGGAAGAGCGTACCGACTCGCCCTGGTATCCGGGGGTGATGCGCCTATGGCGCCAGCCGACCGGCAATGACTGGACACCAGTGATACGGCAGATGCGCGATGCGCTGCGCGCCTTGAGCGCTGCAGCGCCACAATCCGTGCTTCAAAAATAAGAGCTGTCAGCGCTTATGTAATAGGGGCTGGAGGCCGATTTTCTATATGGTATTTGCTCTTCGGCAATGCGGCAGTCCGTCAACAGCGCTTCGTTGGCTGGCGGGTTTACTTTTTTGAATCAGGCGCGGGTTTATCAGCGCTTGCCGCTGGCTTCTTTTGCCTAAACATGGTTGCAGCCAGCGCCTGCTTGCGTCTGCGCTCATCCATGATCCGATCCAACTCCTCGCGCCCGCCGCTTCTCTTCATGTTGGGATCTTTACCAAAAACGCCTGCCATAGTGATGACTCCTTTCGCGCCAGTCTAACTGACGACCTGGCGCGCACGCGTCTGGCCGCGCCGCGCCATACCACGGCAAACCCCCAAAAACATGTTGTGGATCAGGCGCTTATGATGAGGCCATGCAGTGCCAGCGCAATCTTTGAGTCTGCTGGCCCCCACACCAAACCATGTCAAACCCCAACCCAGAGATCGCCACTTCATCACTTGCCTGTGCGCCCGACGACGATTCGCCCCGGATTGAACGCCGGGACGGCTCGGGCGGGCCAGCATGGTGGCTACTTGGCAGATGGACCGCGGCCGAGCTAGCCAAAGCGCCGCAGTGGCGCGCCCTGCAAGCGACATGGCCCGACACAACAACGGCGATCAATGCTACCCCGTGGAACGTCACCAGCGCCGGTGCCATAGACCATGTGGGTGCTCAGCTGCTGTGGAGCCGCTGGGGTCAGCGCTGGCCGCAGCACCTGGAGACCAGCCCTGCCCAGCAGTCGCTGCTAGAGCGCGTAGCGCGGTTCACCCGGGCGCCCGATCCACCCAAGACCGCCACGCTGTGGCAGCGCTACCTCTCGCTGGGCGACGGTGTGCTGGGGCTGTTGTCTCACCTGTACAGCTTTGTTTTGCTGCTGGGCCAGCTGGCGCTGGATTTGGTGCGCTTGCTGCGCGCGCCATGGCGGGGGCCCTGGCGCGACATTTCGGGGCACCTGTTCCATTTCGGCACCACCGCCTTGCCCATCACCGCCCTGGTTGGCTTTCTCATTGGGGTGGTGCTGGCCTACCTGAGCGCGCAGCAGCTCAAACAGTTCGGCGCTGATGCCTTTATCGTCAACTTGCTGGGCGTGTCGCTGGTGCGCGAGCTGGGGCCCATGCTGGCGGCCATCCTGGTGGCCGGACGTTCCGGCTCCGCGATCACTGCCCAGATTGGCGTTATGCGGGTGACAGAAGAACTCGACGCCATGCGGGTGATGGGCATTCCCAAGGGGTTTCGCCTGGTGATGCCACGCGCTTTGGCGCTGGCCATTGCCATGCCTTTGATCAGCGTGTGGACGACGCTGGTGGCACTGCTGGGAGGCATGGTGGCGGCAGACATTGCGCTGGGGATTTCGCCCACTTTTTTCGTTCAAGCGCTGCCTGCGGCAGTGGACGTGGCCAACCTCACCCTGGCGGTGGGCAAAACCGTGGTGTTTGGTCTGCTCATTGCTCTCATCGGCTGCCACTTCGGTCTGCGCGTGGAGCCCAATACCGAGAGCCTGGGCAAAGGCACAACCGCTTCTGTGGTCACTTCGATCACCGTGGTCATCATTGTTGACGCGCTGTTCGCCATCGCGTTCAAGGACATCGGCGTATGAGCACAGAACTCGCCCACGGCGCCAGTCTGGTTCCCGCTGTCGATGTTCAAGGGCTGTGGACGGTTTATGGCGGCGGCAATTCGCCCGAGTTTGTGGTTCACAAAGACCTTGACCTGAGCGTGGCCCAGGGGGAAATCCTCTCACTGGTCGGCGGATCAGGCACGGGCAAAACGACTTTGCTGCGGCAAATTCTGGGGCTGGAGACCCCCAGAAAAGGCCAGATCACGGTCATGGGGCAAGCACTTAGCGAGACCGATCCGCGCACCTCTGCCAGCCGCGTGGGCATGCTGTTTCAGCAAGGTGCCCTGTTTTCTGCTTTCAGCGTGCTGGACAACATTGGATTTGCCCTGCGCGAAGTGGGGCATTTGCCCTTGGATCTGATACGCGATGCCGCGCTCACCAAATTGCAGATGGTCGGGCTCGAGGTCAAGCATGCGAACAAGATGCCCGCTGATCTGTCGGGCGGCATGATCAAGCGGGTGGCCCTGGCGCGCGCCTTGATCATGGACCCGCCTTTGCTCCTGCTGGATGAACCCACCGCAGGGCTGGACCCGGAAGGTGCGGACGACTTCTGCAAACTGCTACGCTCCCTGCACTGCGAACTGGGCCTCACCGTGATCATGGTGACGCACGATCTGGACACTTTGCTCGAACTATCCACGCGCATTGCCGTGCTCGCCGATCAAAGAGTCGTGGTGGTCGGCACACCCCGTGAGGTGATCGCAACGCCTCACCCCTTCATCGCGCATTACTTCGGCGGCGGACGTGGGCAGCGCGCCATGGTCTTGCTGGACGAACCTGTTCAAGGCGCAACAGCGCGCCACGCATAAAGGAACACACCCCAATGGAAAACAAAGCACACGCACTCGCCGCCGGCACTTTTGTCCTGGTGGTTGCCGCGCTCCTCCTGGGCCTGGCGACCTGGCTGTCGCGAGACAAACAAGTCGGCGATGTCTACGAGCTTTCAACCGCCGACGCCGTGACCGGATTGTCGGAACAGGCGGCGGTTCGCTTTCGGGGCATCACTGTGGGCAAGGTGACCCACATCGGCTTCGACCCGCTGAACAAAGGCCACGTACTGGTGCGCATCAACGTCGACAAGGGCCTGCCCCTGACCCGCAGCACCTATGGCACCCTGGGCTACCAGGGCGTCACCGGCCTGGCATTTGTCCAGCTCGACAACGATGGCGACTCCGGTGTCACCCTCACCACCGACGTAGACGAGCCCACCCGCATTCCCTTGCGGCCAGGTTTGTTGAGCAAGTTTGCCGACCAGGGCTCGTTCATTCTGAAGCAGGTACAACAGGTTTCAGAGCGGGTGAGCGAACTGCTGTCTCCCGCCAACGAGCAAGCCATCATGGGAAGCGTCAAAGCCATCGGGGACAGCGCCACGCAACTCGGCGCGGCTTCTGCACGCATCCAGGGCATCCTTGAGGCGCAGCTCGGACCGCAACGCACTGACATCCCCGCGTTCGTGAGTGACGCCAGAGCCGCCATGAGCACACTGCAAACCACCGCTACCGAGCTGAGCGCCACGGCCAAAGCCGCCACCCAGACCGCGCAATCACTCACCCAGGTGTCGCAGGGCATCGCCGCCCCCGGTGGCCTGCTGGAGCAGCTTAGCGATACCAGCAAAACCCTGGCCGACAGCGCTCGTGCCATCAACGCAAACGTGTTGCCCAATGCCGCGCGGGCCGCCGACAGCGCCGCACGCACCGCCGACGCCGCCACCCGCGCCGCGCAAGGCCTGGACCGCGCCTTGGACACTTTCAATGACAACCCGCAGAGCTTGGTCTATGGTCCCGCAAACCCATCTCCCGGGCCCGGAGAGCCAGGTTTTGTGGCTCCGCAGCCCGCTGCCAAGGATTGACACCATGCCTACCCAAGCTTCAATTTCGTCTGCTTCTCGGTGGTCGCGCAGTGGCGTGCACGCCGCCTTCGGAGTGATCGCAGCCCTGTCGCTGTCGCTTCTGAGTGCATGCTCAACACCCCATGCGCCCGCCACGAAAACGGTCTACGACTTTGGCCTTGCTCCCTCGGCCGTTGGGGCAGCACCCGCCCGCGCCATCCCTGCCGCGGCGCTGCTGCTGACCGATGTGCAAGCACCCATGGCGCTGAACGCTACCGCCGTGCAATACCGCCTGAGCTACGACAACGAACAGGAACTTCGCTCCTATGCACTGGCGCGTTGGAGCATGGCACCAACCCAATTGGTGCAGCAAAGACTCAAGCTCGCCTTGAATGCCCGGGGCCCGGTGCTGGCTGAGGGGCAAGGTGCGCCCAAGCATTCACTCAAAATTGAACTCGAAGAGTTTGTCCAGGTGTTTGAGCAGCCGCAGTCGAGTTTGGGCAGGATCAGCTTGCACGCCACGTTGCTCAATGGCTCGCAGCTGGTCGACCAGATCCGCTTGCGCTCAACCGCTGTGGCTCCCAGCAATGACGCCGCGGGCGGCGTGCAAGCACTGAGACAAGCCACCGACGCCGCAGCGCAGCAACTGGTGACCTGGCTGGACCAGCAAAAGCCCTGACCCGGGTTTACCGGGGCCCGCTGGCTGGTGCGGCCGTCTTTGATGACCGATTGGCGCTGGCTGAAAAAGCACGCTGTGATGCGTGTTTTGAGCGTTAAGGTGTTAGGGTAAATACTTTAAAAATGAGAGCTACTAGCGCTTATTCCATAAGGGCTAGAGGCCAATTTGTTGTATGACTTTAACCAGAGAGTAATGCGCCAGTCCGTCAACAGGGCTTCGTTGGTTGGCTGGTTTATTTCTTTGTATCTGGCGCAGGTTTAGCAGCGCTTGCTTGCGCCGAAAATCGCGGGTTATTTGGGTAATCAGTGATGCGTTGATGGGCTGGACTTGGCAGATAGGTACACATCAAGATTGAGTGGCTTTTTCCCGCAAAAAAAACCAGCAGTGATGTCAGAGTCGGCAGATAAACGGACAACCAACAACTGCCTTACTCGGACCTCAGTAAGGCGACTGCGGATGCGATGGCTGACTGTACGCCATCCACCACAGGAACCCCCAAGTGCTCAGTCAGCACTGGGCCCAGTGTGGTGAGGCCGCCAGAAGCCAAGAGTATGGCTTCGGCCCCGCAATCACGGATGGCGTACCGCGCGACTTGGAGAACGGCTTCCAAAGCCTCTGGGCCAGTCTGCGCGGCGTCAGCAACACCGATGCCGGCCGCGTGAACCGTGGCATGCTCGCCGGCGCCATAGCGCTGCATCAGGGCATTGATGCCGGGCACTGCACTATGGACAGTCGTGACAATGGCGAACCGGGGAGAAATCGCTCTTGCCGCCGTGATACTGGCTTCACAGGTCCCTACCTCACCCACAGACAATCCACGCCTATGAACCTTCCTCTTTCTCTCTTTCCTCTTGGCTGGCAGCACTACCTGCTGGGTGGTGGTTTTATTGGCACGGGTACGGCGCTGCTGTTCATGCTCACCGGCCGCATTGGCGGCATGAGCACGGTGTTTTCCAGTACTTGGTCTTTTGTGCTGCAGCGGCCTTTTTTTCAGCAAGCGCGGTTGACTGATTCGCGGGGCTGGCGGCTGGTGTATGCGGCGGGGCTGATTTTGGGTGCATTGGTTTGGTGGCTGGGCTTTTCCGGTGGTGCAGCGCAAACCACGCAGGTGCCCGCGTGGCAGCTTCTGGTGGGTGGTTTTTTTGTGGGCTACGGCGCGCGGCTGGGCAATGGGTGCACTTCAGGCCACGGTATTTGTGGGCTGGGGTCTCTGCAGCTGCCTTCGCTGATGGCGGTGCTGACCTTTATGGCTACCGCCTTCTTGACTGCTAATTTGGCCGCGAGGTTTTTAGCATGAGCCGCTCGGGTATGACGCTTTCGCGTTCGCTGGCGACGCTGGCGGCAGGCGCGCTGTTTGGTTTTGGCCTGTCGGTCTCGACCATGATCCAGCCTGAGGTGGTGCTGGGCTTTCTGAAATTTCAGGATTGGGGTCTGGCGCTGGTGATGGGTGGTGGCGTGCTGGTGGTAATGCTGGCGTATTCGTTGGCGCCGCGGCTGATGACTCGCCCGCTGCTGGGCGGCACCTTTCAAAAGCATCCGAGCAGCTGGAACCGTGACACGGCTGTGGGCGCGGCTCTGTTTGGCATGGGCTGGGGTTTGTGCGGCGTGTGCCCTGGCCCGGCCATTGCCGGTTTGGGCGCTGGCAATGCGAGCTTGCTGTGGGCACTGGGCGGCATTGCGCTGGGGGCGCTGGTGCAAGGGCTCAGAGCCCGATGAGCGCGCCCGATGGCACGCGCCTGATTCTGTTCAACAAGCCCTATGGCGTGCTGAGCCAGTTCACCTCTGAAGGGCGCTGGCGCGGGCTCAAAGACTTTATTGATATTCCGGATGTTTATGTTGCCGGACGCCTTGACGCTGACAGTGAGGGCCTGCTGCTGCTGACCAACAACGGCACGCTGCAAGCCCGCATCTCAGACCCGCGCTTCAAGATGGAAAAAACCTATTGGGCACAGGTGGAAGGCGTGCCAGATGAGGCCGCGCTGGTAGCGCTGCGCGAAGGCGTGCAGCTCAAAGACGGCATGACGCGCCCGGCCAGTGCCCGCTGGATACCGCCGCCGCCCACCTTGTGGGAGCGCGAGCCGCCGGTGCGCGTTCGCCAGCTCATACCCACGAGCTGGATCGAGCTGGCTATACGTGAAGGGCGCAACCGCCAGGTACGGCGAATGACGGCCGCAGTGGGGTTTCCAACGCTGCGCCTGATCCGCGCAGCCATCGGCCCGTACACGCTCGACGGTCTGATGCCCGGTAGCAGCCGGGAAAACGACTGGGCTCAGGGTGACGTGGTTTCGTCCAGTGACTCGTCGACCACCAAGTAACGCTTGACCAGGTCAAAAAAACGGTCATAGAACGCATCGGAGGAAATGGTTTCGCTGCCTACGCGCACCATCGAGTCGTTACTCGATGTGAACGGCACCGAAACCGACCCTAGCGCGCCCACGCCCAGGCTGGCGGAGTTGTTGCTCTTTTTTAAGGAGTACACGTCTTGCACGGCAGAGACAAAGCCCAGGCTGATGCTTCCCCCAGGGTTGTCGGGCACGCAAACCACCCGGATCTCCATCTGCAAGTGCGACTCTGGCTCAGGCTGAAAGCTCTTCTTGCCCTCAACCAGATCAGCGCGCGTGCTGTTGACAAGGTAGCCTTGGCTCAGCAAAGCCCGTTTTGCCGCTTCACAGGTCTGGGTGGGGGTGGCATCAAATAACCGGGAATAGGTTTCGGTGGATGCAAATTTTTCCTGCGACGGAAAGGTTTTGATGGGACTCGCGCAACCACCTAGCCCGCAGGTCAGCACCAGCGTGCCCGCTAAAAAGCCAGCCGTGTGGCGGTACCTCCAGGGTGATTTCAAATGGGTTTGTGTTTCAGATAACGGCATGATGGGCATCAGTGTAGGAGCAACTGGGAGTGCCTACGCTTTCGTGAGGTTCCGTCATTTGTTACTTCCAACGGTGAAATTTGGGCTAAGGTAGGGAGGTGCTCTTGTGCATTAGATACCAACCTGAAAAGGAGCCAGTATGAACACACCGAACCAGCGCCAGCGCGTGATCGTGTTTGACGTGAACGAAACGCTGCTTGATATTGAATTTTTGAGCCCGTACTTCAAGCACACGTTTGGCGATGCATCTGCCATGCGGCAGTGGTTTTCTGAGTTGGTTTTGTACTCCCAGTCGCTGACCTTGAGCGGTGGCTACACCCCCTTCGGGGAACTCGCTGCGGCGGTGCTGCAGATGGTGGGTGAGATTCGCGGTATCGCCATATCGCACGAAGGGGTGGAAGAGTTTGCGGAGCTGATGTCTCGCTTGCCAGCGCATCACGACGCTGCGCCTGCGCTGCAGATGCTACAGGACGCGGGCTTCCGGCTGATCACCCTCACCAACTCTGCGCCGCCTGGCAGCATGGCTCTTGTGGAGCGCGCGGGGCTGGGGCATTACTTTGAGAAGCAGTTCTCGGTCGATGCGGTGAAACGCTTCAAGCCTGCCACGCAGGTCTACCGCAGCGTAGAGGCGGCGCTGGGCTTGCAAGCCAGCGCGCTGCGCATGGTTGCCGCGCATACCTGGGACACCTTGGGCGCAGCGGCGGCGGGTTGGAAGACCGCGCTGGTAACCCGGCCAGGAAACGCCGCGTTGCTGGTGGGCGAGCAACCTGACATCATCGAAAACGATTTGCTGGCCATCGCCACACGCATCATTGAGCTTGACGTTGCGTAACTAGACAGCTTTTTCACCCATAGTTTCCAGCGTTTCCTGGATGACCAGCACCAAGGCTTGAGCAGTGGCGGGCGTGATGCGCGCTGCGTCGTAACCCACGTTCAGGGTCAGACAGCCGTTGTACGAACTGGCCGCGGTGAACAGCGTCTGGTAAGGCATGGGGCACAGCGCAAACGAGATGGCCCGCACCGCAGGGTCGGCTGCCACTGGGTTCACTGTGCCAATGTTGCTGATCATGGTGTTGGGCAAAGAAGCCAGCGCTTTCTTGCGAAACGGCGCAAAAGCCTGCGGTGGCACGGGCGAGCCGTCCAGCCCGTATAGGTGGTAGAGCAGGTGGCCCTCGCCACGCGCGATTTGTGTGCGGGTCTGGGTGATGATCTCGCGCGCCAGCGCCCACAGATCGGTGTCCGGGCTCACTTGAAAGGTGCCTGAGATCAGCGATGTGAAAAACCCAGTGGGGCTGGTCGGTGGCGTGCCCTGCAGATGGGGGCGCAGATCGACCGGGCAGGACAGGAAAAACGCGGCGCTCTGGTCGGTCTGTTGCAGCCGGTATTGCGCCATCAGCTGCGCGGCGCACAACACACCATGCACCGTGGTGCCGTGGGCGCGGGCTTGGGCCAGCAGGTGCTGGCTGGCATCGGCACTGAGTTGCAGGCGGATTAGCCGGGGCTCACGCTGCGTGGCTTCAGTGGCCAGCCAGGGGATGACGGGCAGCGCGCCGTGGCGGCGGTAGTCGTTGATCAGCGTGGTGCGTAGCTGTTTGGCAGCCTCAGGCTGCTCGGCCCAGCGGTAGTGCGCGGGCATTAGCTCGGCCATCGAGGGCAGGTGGGTGGCTTCTGCGCTTGACGCGGTGGCGGTTGCGGGAGTGGCGATGTCAGTGGCGCTGTGGTTGTGGTTCTGGCTGTCGCTGGCGATGAGGCTCAGCAGGTGGCGCAGGATCTCGGTGCCAGAACGACCATCGGCAATGGAATGGTGAAAAGTCAGCGCCAGCACGCAGGATGGAGCGCTCTCTAGATCATCCGCCGCAGCCATCTCGATGTACAGGCAGCGCATCAGCGGCGCGGTGCCAGGTGCGAAGGGGCTGGAGAGTTGTTGCTCTATCAGGCCCGGCCAGCGTTCAGCGCTACTCTGGTGGCATAGCAGCTCGATCACCGCACCGGGCGCAGGCTCAAAGCGCAGGCCGTTGCCTTCGGTCCAGCTGATCTGGGTTTGCAGCAGGGCGTGCTGTTGTTGTACTGTGTTCAGTGCTTGGCCGATGCGTTTAGGCACCAGCGTGCCGGTAGAAAAACGCTTCACCGGGGTCGAGGGGGCGGGAGATCACAGTAGATATCTCATTTGGGTTAAACCCGGATTGTCTGGGTTTTTGCAAGCCCCGCTGCGCTACCTGCACCCCCAGCGCAGCGACATCCACGTGCTCGACAAGGTGCTCAGCTTTGATGACACCCAGCAAGCCGTGTTCGACACCCCGGCACCTTTGGTACTGGTGGGCTCGGCCGGCTCGGG
>Ga0105048_10010095_pt1 | contig 14971 bp, 13 predicted proteins | sample MAT05_FD_78382 | JGI IMG/M metagenome (GOLD analysis project Ga0105048, IMG submission 78382) | Freshwater microbial communities from Lake Fryxell liftoff mats and glacier meltwater in Antarctica - MAT-05 | ecosystem: Environmental > Aquatic > Freshwater > Ice > Liftoff microbial mat | place... | reverse complement strand
TTATCGGGGCTGACATGCATAAGGGGCGAGGCTGCCTTCCAATCATCTCGATTGTCTCGAAATACGCCGTGGTATTACTTGGGGGCGTCTTTCCCGGGGCGATCCATGACCGATGGGACATCAAAAGAGCCGATGTCCAAGACGACGGTTCCTCGAATGACACTGAGCTTCTTTCCATGCTTTTTCAGGAAGGCGTTATTGGTTAAGACGACGCTGAACAGCTGGCCTCCCCGCTGAATCGCCGATCAAATACAGCCTGTCAGGGTCAGGCCACGGAGCATGATGTAATGGTTACAGTGGACCCCCTTGGCTAAAAAAGGGATGCGCCGCCGGTCACCGAAAAGTTCACCAGCAAGGTTGAGACTGATCGCCTCGATCGGCAACCTTCACACGACGCTTTTGAACGCCACCGGCGACAAGTGCGAGTCGTTCGGCCAGCCCGACCCCCTCTACGGCAAGGACGTGGATCAACGCGGGCACGTGTCGGAACTGCTGGCGTAAACCATTGATCCGAGAACGGGGGACTGGCTCCGAGTCTTCGAGGTATCCGTCCCCGTTTTCGGATAGGCCTAAACCAAAAGCTCCGAGATCACACCGGTACTCTCTTTGAAGGTGGTTACCGGACAGCCGAGTTGCTGGAGAATGGTCAGATACAGATTCGACATCGGTTTCTTTTCCGATTCGAACTTCACATGCTGGCCATGCTTGAATCCCAGCTTCTTGCCGCCGGCGACCAGCGTCGGGAAGCTTTTGCCCGAGTGGCTTGAGATTTGCGCTCCGCCGAACAGCAGTACGGTATGATCCAGCAGCGTGCCGTCCTTCGCCTGGATGCCCTTGAGCTTGTCCATCAAGCGTGCCAGACAGGCGCAGAGCATCTCATCGCGGGATTCGAGAACTTTCGTGTCCGGAGCCTTCGCGTCGCCCTGCGACTTATGATGAACGTCGTGCGCGCCGCGCACGGGAGCCTCCCATTTCTTAGCCCAGTCCTTGTATTCCTCGTAGTTCGGGCCGCCTTCGCCGCCGAGGCTGTGAGTCACCACCCGCGTCATATCTGTCTGGAAAGCCAGCGCGATCAAGTCCATCATCAGTTCAATGTGCTCCTGCATGCGGTTCTTGACCTGGGGTTCGAGCCGCACGTTTTCTTCTTCAAACTTCGGCCGCCCCCGCAGAAGGATTTCTTCGCTGTCGTTGAGTCGTTTCTCGACGTCGCGGATCGATTCGAGATACTGGTCCAACCGATGGCGATCGGTCTGGCCGAGGGGCCGTTGAAGATCTTTGACACTGCCAACGGCTGTGTCGAGAACACTGCGATTCAGCGCCAAACGGGACTGGGCATCCTTGAGTTGCTGCTTGTCCGCGGGCGGGAACAGGCGCTCGAACACGTTTCGATAGTTCGCCGTCGCCGGAATATCGACGCCAAGTGAGTTGCGCGAGAGTGTCGCGGTTCCGACGCCGTCGGCAAACGAGAGCGCCAGCGACGGCAGCCAGGTTGGGCCGAGATGCTTGACCGCCACCTGGTCCATCGAGATGGTGTTGGTGATGGTGCCGGGAGTAAGGTTGATGTTGTGGCCGGTCAACCAGTTGTACGGGTGAACGTGACCGCTGATGCGCCCGTTGATGTGCAGCAAGTTCGTCAGCACCGTGAACTGATCGCGGTGGCGTTCCAGCGGTTTGTGCGAAGGGGCGAGCGTGTAGTCCGGACCGGTGTCCACGGGGAACCAGGCATGACGGCCAATGGCACCGGGAATGTAGAAGCAGGCCAGCCGCCGCGGTTCCGTTACGCCCGTCGTCGCGGCGAACGTCGATCCGCCCATGATTTCCAGGTACGGCAACGCGAGGGTGGCGCCCATTCCGCGAAGAACCGTGCGACGGGTAATCTGAAGAGTCTTTGTGTTCATTCTGGAATCCAGTACGGAGAGGTTATCGGAGTGTCGCATGCTCAAGATCACGCCAGCAATTCGTTGAGCGGGCCAGTCATATCCAGGTCCTTCAGCTTGATGTCCGGCGTGCCGAATGTCTTCGGCTTTTCACCGATGGTGTACATCAAGGTTGTGTAAAGATGATTGAGCGCCTTGTGGCCCTGGTGGCCCCATGGCGGGTAGACCATGTTCTGGCCGGACTTCAGTCGGCCGCCGAGGTTGCCGATGAGAGCGAATGGCCATTCCTTTGTCTGCGCATGGTGGGCCTCGCCGAAGTCGCTGGTGAAGACGACAAGCGTGTTGTCGAGCATCGTGCCGTTGCCTTCGGGAATCGCTTCGAGTTTCTTCATCACCCGGGCGATCTGCTCGAAGATGTAGGTGCGAATGATCGTCATATCGCTGATGTAGTCTTCGTGTTTCGAGCTGTGTCCGATGCCGTGCAGACCACGCTCGATTCCGAGTCCGGTGAACGTGAACTGATCGAATGCCCGGCCGCCCGCGCACGAGATGGTGACGGAGTGGGTCAACCCGCCGGACAGAGCGGCGGCCGCCAGGTCGAACTGTGCCGAGAGCCGATCCGTTTCAACCTTTGAGGTGAACTTGTCGGTCACTTCCGGAAGGTGTTTGCGTAACGATTCCTTGTGAGCCTCGAACTTATCCTGCCGGCCGCGCATCGCTTCATATGCTTCGAGATGTGCGTTGAGCTTGTCGCGCTCGGACGCGCCGACCGCCCCTCGGATCGCCTTGACGTCCTCAGCCATGAAGTCGAGCAGGTTCGTTTTGACGGCGAACTCTTTGGCCGCCTGCCCTTCGGCCACGCCGCCGAAGAGCGTCTTGTAGGCGATCGACGGGTGGCACAGCGTCGGGTTCTTCCGCCCCGGTCCGGCGGCGGAGACGTCATAAACGATACTCGTCGAGATGTCCTTCGAGACGCCCAGGCAAACGTTCTTGAACAACCCGCCCAGCTTGTTGCCGAGCGCCCAGTCAACGGTCGCAGCCGGGACGTTGTTGTTCAACGCCATGAACGCCCCGAGCGCAGACCACGCCTTTGAGTGTCCGCCCGCGGATTCGTCCGAACCGGGGCAGTTGGCGCAGGTGCCGGATACCCCTTGCAGGATCGTCACCTTGTCCTTGTACTTCTCGACCGCTGCCATCGACGGGTGTAGTTTGCGCTCCCCGATCGGTTCGATGGTTTGCCCCTTGCGCCGGTCGTGAATCGCGAGCGGGAAGTCAACCGGGTTGATTTCGGTCGCGGGACAACCATTCGGCAGCAGGACGAACAAGAAGCGCGTCGGCTTCTCGGCGGTCGCGGCCGCCTGGGCTTCCAGTTGGCGAACGAGCGGTTCGAGGATGACAGCCCCGGCGCCCAGCGTAAGGCCCTTGAGCATAGTGCGGCGGGTCGCGGCTATTCGAATATCTCCAGCAGGCGGGACGGTGCTTATTTCTTCGCGGGCACAGCGCCCACGATGTCCTTGTCGTCCGGGAACAAAGCGGCCGCGATCGTGCGCATCTTGCTGGCTTTGTCGTCGCGGAAGCCACCGATGCCACGGTCGAGAGTTACGTTTCCCGAAGGGTCCTTCAAAGTAAGGCGCAAGTTACCCTTGTTTAGGCAGCAACTGAACTCCAGGCATTCCTTCCGGTCCGTCCAGATCCGATACCCGACGGCGGCCTTGGTCGTGCCGAGGGAACTGGCGCGGAAGTAGGTGTCATCCGCCAGTAGTGACTGCAGGAGTTCCGCCGTTTGTTCTTTATTCAAGCCAACTGCCAAACCCGCGATCAGTCGGCCGGAAACGCGATCCTTGTCGCCGACTGCCTTTGGGTCCAGGTCGCCGACCTTGAACGCTTCGATCTTCTCCACACGCTTCAGGACGTCGACGACGGCCGGGCCGAGATGCTTGGCGAGTTTCTCCGATGGGGTCGGAGAATCGGCAGCTTGCAGACCGCCACACCATGCCACCACTACGACAAGTACTCGCGAACATATCATCCGTCCGTCTCCCGATCAGTTCAAATTACCACCACTTCTTTGGCGCTGTCGTCGGAACCGTTGGCGGATCACCCGTTCGATACAGAAACGAGTCGGAAGTCAGCAGCGAAACCATCAGCGCCCGGAAACTGCCGCCCGATTCCTTGTAGGCCTTATGGGCCGCTTGAAGCGTGCTCGCATCGTTGATCGTTTCATTGCGACCCATCCAGTAACGGAAAGCATGCCGGACGAACACCTGCTCGACCCGTGGCGACCTGGCGAGTTTCTGCATCAATTCGACCGCATTCTTCACTGGTCCGTCAAGTGTCGGATCGCCCGAGGCGGCAATTTCGCCGCTGGCGTCAACGGCAAGCTCACGTGTCGCGGGCTTTTTTCCCTTCGCCGGCGGTGCGGCATCGGGATCGAGTACAGTCTCGGTGTCCCGGTATCGCCCGAAATGGCTGTAGATCTCGAATGGAATGCCGAGCGGGTCCATGTTTTGATGGCATTTCCAGCAGTACTCTTCGCGGGTCACATGCATCCGCTGGCGAAGGGTCTTGTCTTTGTCGTCGGGCAGTTTGGCGTCGACGTTCAACGGAATCTCCGGAATTGTACCGCCGAGCAGGTGTTCACGGATCCAGTGCCCGCGAGCGATGGCGTGGTTATCGAAGTTTGTACTGTGCGCCAAAAGCCAGCTCGGCTGGGTCAGGATGCCGGCGCGCTGGCCTGGAATCGCAGTCGCCAGTGAACGCCTTTCTCCTTTGATCGTGGTTGCATGCGGCTGAGGTTCCGGGTAATTGTAGACGTAATGAGCCTTGCTGCTCTTGTTGAAGAACGGGTCGGTGGTCAGATAGATGTCCTGGGTAGTCAGCAGTTCGCTCAGTAAGTTCTTGTCGCGAGTCAGCAGATGCGCGATGAGCATGTCTGTATCCGCGACACTCCAACTTGCGTCGTGGGTCCCGGATGGGGCGTCTGTCTTGAACACATTGACCGCATTGCGATAACTAAAGTACTCGTGAAAGAACCGCATGATCCGCTGCTTCTCGAACTTGGGGTCATCGAGCAGGCGATTGATCTCGCGCGCTACATCGCCACGGGTTGTAAGATTGCCGGCATCGACCGCTTTCCAAAGCGTTTCGTCGGGCCATTTGTCGCCGAGCGCATTGGCAATCGCAAAGGCCAGTTCATGGGGCGACAGCATCCGCCGGCCGTTCTCATCGGGTTTCCCTTCGCCGATTTCCTTCCGATAAACAACCTCGGGCTGAAGGAGCATCGCCGTCAGTGTCGTCTTCGTGCCGAGCGTCGTTCCGGCAATGGCGATGTTCTTTTTCATCAATGCCAGCCAGCGCGCCAGTTCCTCCGGTTTCGGGAAACGCCCCGTTGTCCGCTTGAAGTCGGCGTAAAGCACCTTCTCGAGCATCGCATCAGTTGGAACCGTCTTGTCGTCCAACAACTTGCCGAGTTCGGGGGCGCTGCCTTTCTCCGAGAACCCTTCCGTCGGGTTGAGCCGCAATCGGTAATTCACCACTGCTTCCGCATTCATCTACAGCAATGCCGCCACGGGTTCATCAATGGCCAGGGGCAGGGCGTAATCCTTGAACCCATTCCCCGGCAACAGGTTGAACGGAGAGACGATGTTGTTGCTGGAAGAGTGCTGCCGGATCATCGCGTTGCGATAGATGAAGGGGCTCAGACGCCAGTAGCGTGCCGGCGTCGACGCAGGGAGACTCGCATTCGTCGGATCGAACAATGCCTCGTGCGGGACCTCGTTCCCATACTGCGGTTGGGGTCGAGCAGACGATTTGCCCGCCTAGGTCAACTCTGCCTCGATCCAGACAATGACGTCCTGGACCTTCTTCGGATCGGGCTTTGCCTCTTTGGAGGGCGGCATCAAGCCACTCCGGAGTTGTTGCCGTACTGCCTGCCATTGTTCCGCGTCTTTCGGTCCGGCTGTCAGATTGTCGATGCGGAAGTCACCCGACTGCCTGGTCGGCCCGTGGCACTTCACGCAATGGGCCTGCACAAACAGCGCGATGATTCTTTGATTCATCTCGTCGGCAACAGCCAACTTCGGCACCAGTAACGCGACGGCCAATACCGTCACCTAAATTATCGACCCAAAGCGATTCATTGTTCCATTTCCCATTCGTTCCACGACGTGTGTCGAAAGTCACCGAACCTCGAGAATGTGCCCGCTGCCACCTATTCAAGGAAGGCCCGCGATCGGACGACCGCCTTGAGCAGATCGCGCAGAGGGTATTCCTTTACTTCGTGCTCCTTCATGATCGCCGTGATCTCTTTCATATCCGCCACGTCCGGCTTTCGTCCCGTCGCATAAAGCATGAAGTTCTTCATGAGCCCGCGGACCAGATCGGTCTGATAGTTCTTCGCGACGAGCTGCTTGAATTCCGCGTAGGTTTTGAACTCCTCGCCGCGCGGGAGATGGCCGCGAGTATCCACCGGACGGGTCTTGCCGACCCCGAGCCAGGAAATCCTGCCATCGAGTTCGCCACGATCGTAACTCTCGTGTTCCACGTCTCGCCAGCGGCCGCTGATGTCGAAATTCTGGAAAGCGAAGCCGACCGGATCGATGTTCTTGTGGCAGACGGCGCAGCGTGAATCTTCCTGATGCTGTCTCAGCAGGTCCCTGAACGACTTCCCCTTGTTCTTTCCGTCGGAGGAGTTCAGCTCGGGGATCTCCAGCGGTGGTGGGGGCGGCGGCAGATCGAGAATGTGGCGCAGAGCCCACGCCCCCCGATAGATCACCCAGTTATCGCCCATCCAGCAGAGCATTGACTGAATGCCCGCATGGCTCAGGATACCGCCGCCACGCGGATCGTCGGTGCGGAGAGTCACTTTGCGCAACCGTCCGCCCTCGATCCCCTTATAGCCGTAGTGCATGGCCAGGGTGTCGTTCATCATGGTCCAGTCGCTGACGATCAGTTCCCTGGCCGGCCGATTCCCGGCAAGCATTCTCTCGATGTACGCGATCGTTTCTTCCTTCATGGACGCTTTCAGATAGCGGCCGAAACGGAAGTCCTGCTTCTGGATGTGGTCCTGAGCGATGGTGATCGGCTGCTCCATTTCCAGCCACTGGATGACAAACGGTCGGACGAACGCCTGGCTGCGCGGATCGGCCAGCAGGCGATCGACTTGCACATCAAGCACGGCCGGATCGCGAAGCTTGCCCGCCGCCGCCAATTGCCGCAACTCGGCGTCGGGCGGCTCGCCAATGAGCATGAAACTGAGGCGCGACGCGATGGCGTGCTGGGCAACCATTTTGTCCACCTGGGTCGGAGCGGCCAGATAGCGGAACGGGCCGCTCAAGAGTACTGACTGAAACGCCGCACGCAACGCACCGTCGAATGACATATCCTGTTTGCGGAGATGCAGATAGAGCTTAAGGAACGGCTCTTGTTCCGCCTCGGTCACCGGGCGTCGCCAGGCTCGCTCGATCCAGATGCCGATGAGCCGCTTTGCCAGAGCGGGATCGTCCTTCCCTGCACCGGGATCTGCCTTCCATCCGGCGGGTGGCCAGGGGGCAACATAGTTCGGCTCAATCTCAATGCGCTGCAGCACGATGAAGGGGGCCGGTTGCTTCTCCGGTGGAGTTTTCCGATCGTAGGCCGGGCGAAACAGGCCGGTTCCGCCGGGAACCGGTTCCTTGGGATTGCTCTTTTCTTCGTTGTCAAATCCTTCGACTGCGTACGGTATCTCCACTTTGTTGGCGAGTAAAACGGCGACGCCCTTTGATTGGATAGCCAGGTCGCCCAGCTGAACCTGGTAAACGAGTTCCTGCGGTCGATCGAGCGTGCCGGTAATTTCGTGGAAATCGATGTCCTTGCCGCCGATCTCGACCCACAACCGCGGATTGGGAATCTTGTCGAACGGCTTGAACACCGAGACGACCAGCTTCAATCGAAGAATGCCCTGGCGGTCGGCCGGTGGTGGGATGTTGATGGTCAGTGCATCGCGATCGCCAACGGCACGCGGTTCGAGGAGCAACCCCATGCCGGGCCGGGCGATGCCCTGTACCTTACCCGAGGCTCCGTCACTTTTCCAGTCGTCGAGCGTTTTGCGCGCATCTTTCGCCTCGCGCAGGTTGGCGGAAAAGACTTTGCCATTAGGCGGTTCCAGGATGCGAATGCCATCGACCGCACGGCGGGAAGTCCGCATCCACTGGGCGATGGAATCGGCCGCGTCTTGAAGACCTTCAGCACCCGTGTCGAAACCGGCTGTGGTGCCATCGCCCGGCAATGAATGGGAGAAATCGACGTCGAGGCCGGTCAGATCCCGCAGCGATGCCGAGAGCTCCCGCCGATTGAGCCGCCGCGTGCCGCCAGCCCCCTGGGCTTTTTGCTGATCTTCGATCCAGGTCAAAAGCTGCTTCTTCTCTGTGTCGGTCGGTTGCGGGCGGGTCTTGGGGGGCATTTCGCCGGTGGAGACCTTATCGTGAACCATCGTCCACAGGTTTCGATCCCCGATTTTGAAGGAACCGATCTGATCGAACCGAACGCCCGACTCCTGCTTTTGGACCCCGTGGCAGGCGGAACAGTGCTTGCTGAGAATTGGTGAAATCGTCGTCTGGAACGAATCATCCGCTGCCGGCAGGGGATCCAATTGAAAGAGGAATACAAACAGAAAGGCGAGCAGGAACGACGTTCGCGCCACGTGCCTGTTCGGATCCCGGGTTTGGGTCTTGCACATCGGAGATTGTTCCGGCTGAAGGCGGGATAAACAAATCAGTAGTTAATCTAGGTGCCGGTTGCCTCCGACTAGGCAAAAATTCAGCCAGCCGCTGCCGTCCCGACTAAAATCGACAGCCAGCAACCTCTTGCTGGGTAAGGGGAATCTGATGACGAAGCAGCGAACAACCGTTTGGACACTGTTTGCCGTCGTGTGCGCTATTCTCGGCGTCGACAGTCGCGCGGACGACAAGCAGTCGACCGATCGATCGCTTCTCACCCTGTGCGGTCACGAAGGCTGGGTTTCCAGTGTCGCGTTCAGCCCCGATGGCAAGATGATCGTTTCGGGAAGCGCGGACGATACGGTGAAGATCTGGGATTCCATCAGTGGTAAGGAACTCCTGACCCTGCCCGGCAAAGGCAACGGCGTCACGGCCGTCGCGGTCAGTCCGGACGGCCAACGGGTCGTCGCGGGTAGTTGGAACAAGATGCTGAAAGTCTGGGATTTGCAAACCGGCAGGGAACTGTTGAGTCTGAAAGGTCACAAGGAGAACATCACGTCCGTCGCGTTCAGCCCGGATGGCAAACGGATCGCGTCCGGCAGCGGAGACGATTCGTTCAAAATCTGGGACGCGGAGAACGGCAGGGAACTGCTCACGGTTCAGAATGAAGATGAATATGACATCACGTCCGTTGCGTTCAGTCCGGATGGCAAACGTATTGCATCGGGGGATGGGGAGAATAACGTAAGGATCCTGAACGCGCGCGACGGAAAGGATTCGCTGACCCTGGAGGGTCACGAGGCGACTGTCACCTCCGTTGCCTTCAGCCCGGATGGAAAGCGAATTGTTTCGGGTAGCCAGGACGACACGTTGCGGGTGTGGGACTCGCAAAACGGCAAAGAACTGCTCACACTTCGCGGGCATCAGGACGATGTCACTTCGGTCGCTTTCACTCGAGATGGCAAGCGCATTGTATCGGCGAGCGAAGATCACACCGTGAAGGTTTGGGACTTGATGACTGGCGAGGGATTGGCCACGTTGCCCGGCCATCGCGACAACGTCACGTCGGTTGCGATCAGTCCCGATGGCAAGCGAATCGTGTCAGGAAGCAAAGGCGTCCTGAAGGTCTGGGCGATTGACAATCCAAATCGTTGACGACGCGGAACGATAGCTGGCTTCCCACGTCGTACCAGCACCAGTTGCTGCGCGGCCGAGGATGAAAGGCCTGCTCGGGCGCTTCATTTCAATTCGAGTTTGCATGTGGCAACGGTCCCAACCTGGCATACTGCGACTGCCGAATCTCGACCGGGTTGCTGGAAAGCGACAACGACATCATCCGTGCCACGCATACTGCTTCCGGGACGATGAATTCTTCAAACTCAAAATCCGGGCCTGCAAAACGTTCAATACGCTTCAGCCGGACGAGCCCAGGGAAACGGGGCAGGCTCGGGAGTTCACGTCTGACTGAAGCCGCTACTTTGCCCTCTGAACGCGCTTGTAAGTGAATAAGCTGATGCCGGCTCCGGCGGCCAGCTTGTCGGGAGTTTCGTTGATGCCGTAACAAATCTGCAGCTTGTCCCCGTCGAGCAGATAGATGCCTTTGCACACTTTGCTCCCGCGGGCCACCCACTCAATCCGTTTCGGCTTTGCCGTCTCGTCGATCTTGAACGTGGTCACTGTGCTGACATCGGGACGTTGAACTGTCAATTGGTCCTTGTCGAAAATCCACTTGCGACCGATCATTGGCCCATCGGTTTTGGCACCATCCCCGGTATCGTATTCGACCAGTTCCCAGATGCCCTGGAGAGTTTCCTTCTCCGCTCTGGGAGCGGGGACCGCCAGGTTGTCCGCGGCGAACGCAAGTAGCATCGCCATTGTCATTGAAACTATGCGCATTTTCAGTCTCCAGATGGCGAATGGCAGTTCCACACCAACTTCGAGCAATCCGTGCCGATCAAGCAGATGTCCACAGTTGCAATGCTAGAAAGAGTTCCGCCAAGTGCCCATTGACCACTGCCGCGCAGCGAAATCTTCATCTGCCGTGGGCATCCCCCTGAGTTCGGGAGGGAACCACCTGACCACAGATCAGGTCCAAGCCATTGCGCCGGGCCCGTGGTGAAGTCAGTGGCAATTTCGAGCGTTCATCGACGCCAGGGCCCCCATGTCCACGGCACGGTAATCCGCCTAACGAACGCGGTAAGGGGGTTCCGTCGGCCTGGGAAGGACGTCCCACGGGCCGCACATCCTTTCTGCCGCTCTCCGCGCTATCCCCTTCTCAACATCTTGCGCGGAGATGATGCGCGCAGGCTTGGGCGTTGTTTTCCCGTCCAAACGATTACTTCACGTCGGTCGGGACGTCTTCCAAGCGGGCCGGACCTTGCCCCTTGGAGGGATCTGTCTTCCACGGCCAATCGTTCGAACGAAACGGAACGAGAGGTGGCAGCAGCGGTTCCAGGCCGCGTTTCTTCATTTCCGCCGTGATCGCACCGCGGCCACCGCCGCCGAGGAGTTCGACGTCCATCAGGAAGTAGTCGCGGAAGAAGACCATGCCGATGCCCCGATCCGAAACGATTCGTGTCAGCACTTCGATCATCTTCTCCGGCGTCGTGGTGAACTCGGGCGTCTCGACGAGGAGCAAACGATCGCCCATCGCTTCCTACCTTATGAACTGGGCGATTACGCTGAACAGGATGTTGTTCTGCCGCGCCACGTATAGCGTGTTGCTGACGGCATATGTCTGCTCCCATGCGGCACCGAGCTTGTTCTTCCACCCCTCAACCACGCCCATCCAGTGCGCGACCTGGGTCGGTGCCGCGATGCCGATGGTTTTGACTGAGAACGGCGTGCAACTGCGGATGTACTTCTCCAAGTCCTCGTAGGTGTAGGTTCCCTTCGCCAGGCATTCGTCGATGAAGGCGATGTTGAGTACGAGGATGCTTCGCAGAACGCTTCGCTGGTCGTCGGAGATTTCCAATACATCGAGTGCGGCGAGGGCCGTCTTGTTCTGAGTGCCGTAGGTCTCGAGCGGGGCGCGCCAGAGTTGATTGGCCGAAGGATTCGCGAGGTACGGGGCGACGACCTGATAGATCGCCATGCTGCTGTGGCCGACCGATTTGGTGAGTTGATAAACGATCGGCACCGACGGCGCGATCTCGGGCGGGTGGCCGGGACGGTAGAGGATCATCTGGCCGCCGGCCCCGGAGAATAACGCGAGGATGATCGGCACGCGATCCCGCATGTTCTGCGTGTATTTCTCGAGTGCCGTGTCGTAGAGATTCAGCATTGACGAGTTCAGCGTGAGCACTGACTGCTCGGCGACATTCCGTTCGCTCGCTTGCGAGTCGTCGGTCAGGACGACGCGCAGAAATTCGGGGACGGTGCGGGGTGGGCGGGTCGTTCGGGCTTCGCCATGGTCGCGGTACTCCGGGAGGGGGAATCGATCAAAGTTCAATGTTTGCCAGGAAATCGTGGACGGCCGCGTTGAAGACGCATGGATTCTCCAGCATCGTCATGTGCGCGGTATTGGGAATGATGCGAATGCGGCTGCCCGCGATGCCCGTGGCGATTTGCCGCTGCCATGCGATCGGCGTCACCATGTCCTGATCGCCGACTGTCAGCAATGTGGGGCAAACGATTCGCGAGAGGTCGCCGCGTACGTCGCCATCACGAAGTGTAAGGCAGTGTTGCACGTAAGTATTTGCGTCGTTGGCAAGGAACATCTCGCGCACCATCCCCGCGAGCGCGGGATTCGTTTCGCGCGTTCCCGCGGAAAGAACGCCGTTCAGCCAATCGTCCGCCACGGCGATAAGGCCTTGCTTTTCGATGGCAAGAGCACGGTCGCTCAAGATTCGTTTTCCTTCGGCACCCAGTACCGCTTCTCCGCCCGCGAGGATCAGCGCCCTGGTGCGGCTCGCATACTTGGCGGCGAAGCGCTGGGCGACCATGCTTCCCAGCGAGTGCCCGACCACAACGGCTTCGGCAATCGCCATGGCATCGAGCAATTCCGCGAGTTCGTCGGCGAAGCGATCGATCGAGTAACCCGATGTCGATGGCTACGACCGCCCCGAACCGCTGCGATCATAGGTAATCACGCGGTACGCTTTACTGAACGCGACCCGTTGAGCATGCCAGACGTTCGATGTGGCACCCAGGCCATGCAGGAAGACGATTGGCGGGCCATCGCCGTGCGATTCGTGGTGGATACGAAGAACGTTGATCGTCGCCATGTGATCGTTCTCAAGTCGTTTATTCGGCGAAACTGAATAGGAACGCCATGAGCAGTAAGACGGCGATGATCGCGGCCGCTCCCAGCAAGGATGCTTTCCGCCCGGCCGACCCGTTCGCATCGAGCCACGGTCGAATGGCCCGGCTGAGCGCTGGCATTCCCAACCATTGCAGGAAGATCACGCTCGCCGCATTGCCGATCAGGATGGCGTACGCCGGGGCGAAGCGCTGCGTATGCGGCACGAGAAGAAAGTGCAAAAGCATCACAGTCGGATACAACCCGAGCAGAACGGTAAGCCCCGCTTTCCACGTCGGCACGGCCCCGCTACTTCCGTTGAGGCCCGCGAACCAGTCGCCTAAACCCGTCGGCAGCGTCGTGATTTGAAAGTCACGGGTCTTGCAGGGTATCTTCGCCACCCATGACGCGCGTTGCGGAGAATCGATCCATAGTTTGAGCTTCTCTGAATCCGCGAAGTGCACGATGGCGACCCACTGATCGTGTTCACCTTGCGCCGGATAAAGCTCTGTCGTGAGATAGCCTGGGAACTTGGCGGCTTCGTCGGAGATATTGCGTTGCCATTCCATGAACGCTTCGACAGTGTCGGGAGGAATGCTTTGCACGATGACGGACGAAGCCCGCGCACCACGTACTTCGAGGCTAGGATTGTTCGGGGTCATGATGTCGCCCCCGGCATGGCATCCAACGTCAAAGCGTCGGTCGATACGCCGCAATTCAGTTGGATACGCTGGCAAGTTGCCGGGAGGTCGAGACGGAGCCAATCGTCCTGCCCCGTTTGCTCCCGCGGTGCATTCATGACGGCGCGCTTGATGGCGAAATACGCCGACAGACCCAAGGTCAGCCCCGGTTCGCCGGCAGTCTTCGAAGACATCACCGCTTGTTTCTCCGCCAGCTTTTCCCGGGTGTTGCGAACTTCGTCGACGCCGCGGAGCTTCACGCGGAAATCGAGTGGAATCGTTTTTGAGCAGGGGGGCTTGTAGCTCCGGATGTTATCGGTCACGAGTTTGCCGTGATCGTCGTAGATCAGTTCTTCGGTCGTGGCGAAGCCGACCCCCTGGACGTAGCCGCCTTCAATCTGGCCGATGTCGATGGCCGGGTTGGGCGATTTGCCCGCATCGTAGAGGATGTCGGCCCGCAGGATCGTGAACTCGCCCGTGAGTACGTCGATCTCGACTTCCGACACCGCGGCCGAGTAGGCGAAGTACAGGAACGGCTTGCCGCGCGGACTGCGTTCGGTCGGCCCCGAGTAATGCGGATTCCTGTAGAGTTCCGCCGCGCTGAGATTGATGCGATTGAACCAGGCCTTGAAGACGATCTCTTTCCAGCAGCCCGCCCAATCGTAGCGCCAGTGTTCGATGCAGTTGTGCGGGTTGAACTGTTCCATATCCCGGCAGAAGTTTTCGAGTCGGGTTCGCAGCACCCGGCACGCCTTCTCGACCGCCCCGCCGTTGAGATCGTAACCGGTCGAGGCAGCGGTCGCAGGCGCATTGACAATCGCATCGGTATTGATGCCGGTGACACGGATGTATTCCAGCGGAACGCCAAGGGCGTTCGCCGCCAACTGGGCGATCTTGGTATTGAGTCCCTGGCCCATCTCGACGCCGCCATGCGTGACGACGACCGAGCCATCGCTCATGTTGACGTTGATCAACGCGCTCGAGGCATTCAGCGAACCGCGTGGTTCGGTGAAGGCGATGCCGTACTTCTGCGGCAGCATCGCGATGCCCCGCTTGCGCCAGCGGTTGGCGCGATTGAACACTTCAACGGCCTCCGCACGAGCTTGAAAATCGGAGGATTCATAGAGTTCATCCCAGATTTCGCGGATGTTGCAGAAGATCAGATCCTGGCCGTAATGGGTCTTATCGAACTCTTTCTTCGATCCGTCGATCACTCCGGTTCGGTACAGATTCTTGCGGCGTATCTCCTCCGGAAGCACACGGCGACCGAGGTTCCCGCTGAGTCGATGGGCGACTTGCTCGATCGCATCTTCGAAGACCGAATACGGCTGCACCGTGCCGAAGGTGAGGAACGCCATGTTACTCGGTTTGTTGGTGCGGTAGACCGCTCCGCCCGCATGCAGGGTTTCGACGTTGTAGCAGCCATCCGATTGCAGCAGGCTCAAATCCATCACGGCGAACGAGCAATCGTAGGTGTCT
>Ga0105048_10010093_pt1 | contig 14973 bp, 10 predicted proteins | sample MAT05_FD_78382 | JGI IMG/M metagenome (GOLD analysis project Ga0105048, IMG submission 78382) | Freshwater microbial communities from Lake Fryxell liftoff mats and glacier meltwater in Antarctica - MAT-05 | ecosystem: Environmental > Aquatic > Freshwater > Ice > Liftoff microbial mat | place... | reverse complement strand
TTCGGGGCGGAGTTCATCCCGATTTATCAGCAGCACCCCGATGCCCACATGTACGGCATCTGCCAGCGGAACGCGGTGAGCCTGCATAAAGTCGGCGATGAATTCGGGATCGCAAAACGATTTACGAAGTACGAAGACGTGCTTGCCGATCCGCAGGTCGATTTCGTCCACATCAATTCGCCGATTTCCGAACACGCGCGGATGTCGCTGCAGGCGCTCCATGCCGGCAAGCATGTGATGTGTACGGTCCCGATGGCGACAACCATCGAAGCTTGCGAACAGATTTGCGATGCCGTCGCAAAGACTGGCAAGAAATACATGATGGCGGAAACCGTGGTCTACAGCCGCGAGTTTCTGTTCCTCAAGGAAATGTACGCCAGGGGCGAACTCGGCGAGATCCAGCACCTCGCGGCATCACATCCGCAAGACATGGATGGCTGGCCGAGTTACTGGGAAACGATGATCCCCATGCACTACGCCACACATGTCGTCAGCCCGTGCCTGGGATTGCTTGATGGTTTGGCGGAATATGTAAGTTGCTTCGGTTCCGGCACGGTGCGCGAAGAGATCCAGAAAAAGTCGGGCAATAAATTCGCTGTCGAAAGCTGCCACATCAAGGTGAAAGACAGCGAGGTCACGGCCCACATCTGGCGGTTCCTGTACGATGTCGCCCGGCAATATCGCGAAAGTTTCGATGTCTACGGAACTAAACGCAGCTTCGAGTGGTCTCTGGTGGAGCACGAACCGCACATCATCCACACGGCGAAGAAGCCGGAACCGGAGATTCCGTCGAAAGTCACCGTGCCCGATTACGCCCACCTGTTGCCCGAACCAATCCGCCGATTTACGCAGCCGGCCGAAATCCACGATTCGCAACACCTGAGTTTCATCCAGGGGGGTGGCCACGGCGGTTCGCACCCGCATCTGGTGCATGAATTTCTGTCCGCCTTGCGCGACAACCGCGACCCGTGGCCCAACGCGACCCAATCCGCCAACTGGACCTGCGTCGGCATCTGCGCCCATCAGTCGGCCCTGCGGGGCGGCGAAATCGTGCGCTTACCGGGGTTTACGGTGGGAGAATAATGAACTCGATCCGTTTGACACTTGCGAAATTTGTGGCCAAGCAACAACTGGTTACAGTACGTCGTCCATTCGGCGATGAGATGTTGGAAGGCTGTCTCGTCGGCTTGGGCAACGAGTTTGTGCTGCTTCATAACATGGAATGTGGGTTTCGCCTGCATGGACATATCGCTGTTCGCACTTCCGATATCCGTGATTGCCGTGCGCTGATCAAAAACGATCGCATCGCCGAGCGCGTCCTGAAACTTCGTGGCGACCAGCCGATTCCGTTGCTTCCAATCTCGCTCGACAGTATCCAGGAGTTGCTGCCTGCTGTGCATGTCGCTTATCCGCTTGTCACGATTCACACGGAAATGCGTGATCCCGATGTATGCTTCATCGGCAAGGTCGCGAAAATCACTGACAAAACAGTGACTTTAGATGAAATCGACCCTGCGGCAAAATGGTCTCGCACACGGCGATTTCGCCTGAAGGAAATAACTCGCGTTGACATCGGCGGGGTGTACGAGGATGCTTTACTGCTTGCGGCAAATCAGGGTCGCCCGCAAGGGAAATTGCAAAAACCAGCACGCTAAACGCAGTCGTTACGAGGTCCGCCAATGACAACCACACTAATCGCCACTTACGCCGATGGCGTCTTCAAGCCAGAATCGCCGGTCGATTTACCGGAGAATTTCAAGGTCAAGCTGACTTTCCATCCGCCGAACGATGTGAAACCGGCCAAGCCGAAGCCTGGATCGCCGGAGGCATGGGATGCTTATATTCAACATCTCAAAGAATTGAATTTCAGCTCAGGGGAACCTCGACCAACTCGTGAGGAACTCTATGAAGGCCGTTGATACGAACGTCCTGATTTATGCCATCGACGCAACTGTTCGGGCGAAGCACGAGCGTGCAATTGGATTGATGCACGATTGGAGGCAGGCGGTAGATCGTCCCGTGTTGCCTTGGCAAGTCGCGTGCGAATATCTTGCTTACCTCCATCGGCAGCAGTCGCAGCTGCGATTTGCCCATACCCGAGTCGGCGAGGAGTTCCAGAATCTCATTGACCATTTTCGATTGATCTTGCCGGAAGACGATCTCCTGCGGATTTCTATGCAGCTATTTGATCGCCACAGCCTTTCCCATTGGGACAGCCTTCTTCTCGCAGCTTGTATCTCGGCCGGCGTTGATACACTCTACAGCGAGGACATGTCACATGGAGTCACCTACGATTCCGTCACGGTGATCAATCCTTTTCACGATCAGAAATAGCAGGGCCGCCATGGACTATTCAGCCATCATCACCATCGAACCCGGCAAGCGGGGTGGCAAGCCCTGCATTCGCGGACTGCGGATGACGGTCACGGATGTGCTGGAGTATCTCGCTTCCGGCATGACTCCTGAGCAGATTGTCGCCGACTTTCCCAATTTGACCTTGGTCGACATTCGCGCGTGCCTGGCATTTGCCGCGGATCGCGAACGGCGATTGATGGTGGTCGATAAGCCATGAGATTGCTGTTCGATCACGTTGCGGGAATGCGTCGACATCGACCATCGCCGATGTCTTTCGGGATGCGCTGGTCGACTTCGAACAATTTGCGGCTGATCCTCTCACTGCGATGCTGGTTGTGAGTTGATGGTCGCTCACCAGTCGTAGCTCCCTCCCCCCCGGCTAAACTCTGCGGGCAGCGCGGCAATCGTTGGATGCTTCGGGCGGCGATTCCGATACAACCTTTGAACGGTCAGCGGCGTAACTCGCGATTTCATAGTGAGTTCCAGCCGACCACCCCGTTACAAACCGAACAATCGTTATCCTCGGAACAGGATGCTTCCGATGCTCATTCGCGGATGGATTTCGCTCATCGCCGCCGCTGCCGTCTCAGCCGGCACCTTGCAGGCCCAGGTTGTCCCCGGCTCGGGGACCAAACTCGAAAATGTCGGTGACAATTTCGAAGAGGAAGCCTGGCATTACACTTACAACCTTCCCAAGGCCAGCTCGAACATCGACAAAACCGATCGGCTTCCCGCCGGCGGTTCGAGCAACGGCAAATGGTTGGAAAGCACCTACCGCGGCACGCCCGACTTCCTTAAGCGGGTCGAGACGCCAGCTGGTGGTCTGCCCGGCAGCAAAGGCGCGATGGCCATTCAGACCCTGAACTCCGGGATCCCCGGTCAGCGGTCGTTCAAATTTCAGCAGGACGATTTGATCGCCAACCTCGCGACCACCGTTGGCTTCCTGCCGGCAGGCCGCACGCCGAGCGTGGTCACGCGGGTTTATCTGCCGGAATTCGATCAGTGGGAAGAACGCAACGGCAGCCACTTCGGCTTCCGCATCGATTGTCAGACGATGATCGAAAAGCCGATCACCGGCCGCAACTTCTGGCGGCGGACATCGTACGGCAAGCAAGCCGAGCCTTACTGGCCGGGCATGTTCATTCAGTTCAACCGCAAGGAAGATCAGAAGACCGACAAGGACACCGCGACGATTCTGATTCGCTCCGGCTCACGCGGCGAAGATTTGCCGGGACCGACGATCACCAAGGGGGGCTGCTGGTGGACTCTCGGCCTAACCGTCACGCCGGATGGCAGTGTGCATTACTACGGGCATGAAGGTGTCGAGGAGCTCACCCGCCGCGATCATTTGCACTCGGGCAAACCCTACGGTTACTCCGCGCTACACATGAGCACATTCTTCTTCAACATCGTCAATCAGGATGACGGCCGCACCTGGTCAACGCGGTTCATTGTCGACGATACGGAAGTGTTTGTGGCGCAATAGTAGTTCAATCAAAAGAGGAAGCCCAGGGGTTGCAACCCCTGGGCTTCCTCTTTTATGCGAGATCGTCATTCCGATTGTGCGGTCGCGGTCCGTGACGACTGCTTGCGTTCTTGTTCGGTCAGCCGAACTTTCCGCAGGCGGATAATCTTCGGCGTGACTTCGACAAACTCATCGTCCTCGATGTACTCGAGCGCGGCTTCCAGCGACATCTTGCGCGGCGGCTTGAGCATGATGTTGTCGTCGTTGCCAGACGAACGGACGTTGGTCAGCTTCTTTTCGCGAATCGGATTCACCACCAGATCGTTCTCGCGGGAATTCTCGGCGACGATCATGCCTTCGTAGACATCATCACCCGGTGCGACGAACATTTCCGCCCGTTCCTGCAACTTCCACAGGGCATAGCCGACGACTTTGCCGCGCTCCTGCGAGACCATCACGCCGTTCGCGCGATGCGGAACTTCGCCTTCAATCGGCTTATACGCTTCAAAGCGATGATGGACGATGGCCTCGCCGCGAGTCGCGTTGAGCATGCGTGTCCGGATGCCGATCAAGCCGCGGGACGGCATGCTGAATTCGACATGCGTGGAACCGGTGGAGTTGGCCGTCATCTCCAGCGTGGTTCCCCGGCGGTTGCCGACGATTTCCATCACCGGCCCGACATCGACCGTAGGAACATCGACCTCGAGGATTTCAAACGGCTCGTGCATCACGCCGTTGATCATCTTGCGGATGACTTGCGGTTTACCAACCGAGAGTTCGTAACCCTCGCGGCGCATCGTTTCGATGAGAACCGACAGATGCAGCACGCCACGGCCGGACACCTTGAAGGCATCCTTCTCGGCGAGTTCATCGACGCGGAGTGCCACGTTCGATTCGAGTTCGCGCATTAATCGTGCGCGGATGTGGCGGCTCGTGAGATACTTCCCCCCGCCCGGTTGACCGGCGAGTGGTGACGAATTGACGGTGAAGGTCATCGAGATCGTCGGCTCATCGACACTGATGCGCGGCAACGCGATCGGGTTATCCGGCGCGGCGACCGTATCGCCGATCTCCGGCTTCTCCAACCCGGTCAGCGCCACCACATCGCCGGCGGTTCCCTCGGCGACTGCCGTGCGGCCGAGCTTGTCGAACACTTCCACGGTGACAACCTGCTCCGGCTTGATCGAACCGTCGGCCTTCATCATCACAACTTTTTGACCCGGCTTCACCGAACCGCCTACGATACGACCCGTGGCTATCCGGCCGACGAATTCCGAATAGGACAGCGAGGTCACCATCATTTGGAACGGGCCATCAGGATGGGCGAGCGGCCCTGGAACTTTTTCCAAAATCAGATCGAGCAACGGCACGATCGAATTGCCGGGGTTCTCCGGCGTGTGAGTCGCGAAGCCCCCGCGGCCACTGGCGAAGATGTACGGAAAATCGAGCGTGGCATCATCCGCGCCCAGTTCAACGAACAGGTCGAAGGTTTCCGACAGCGCGTCTTGGGCGCGGGCATCGGGACGGTCGATCTTGTTGACCACGACAATCGGCTTCAAACCGACTTCGAGCGCTTTCTTGAGCACATAGCGGGTTTGCGGCCGCGGGCCTTCAAACGCATCGACCAGCACGAGCGCGCCGTCGGCCATTTGCAGCACGCGTTCGACTTCGCCGCCGAAATCGGCGTGGCCGGGCGTATCGATGATGTTGATCTTCACGCCGTTGTATTCCAGCGCGATATTCTTGGCGAGAATGGTAATCCCGCGTTCCCGCTCCTGATCGTTGGAGTCGAGAATGCAGTCGCCTTGAAGCTGCGACTCGCGATACTGGCCGCTGTTGCGCAGCAGGCAATCGACGAGCGTTGTTTTGCCATGATCGACGTGCGCGATGATGGCGATGTTTCGTAAGTCTTGTCTACGCATAATCTTGCTACCGGAAAGAAAACAATCTGGGCAGGGTACATTTCGGAGGTCAGGTTCGCGACGGACCGGCTATCCACTCAGGATAGCTTCATGGCAGGATTGTCAGCTGGGCCAATCCCGGCGGAGCGGTCGCGAGGAGAGAATCTGCATTATAACGGCTGCGAACCAAATCGGAAAGATGGTTTTCGGGGGAATTTTGCGGCGAACGTGAAGAGAACTTCTTAAACAACGTGTCGCGCAACCAAGTTCCTTAAGATAGAAGGACGGTGGATTTGCGAATTGCCTGCACGAATGAGATCATATTCGCCGCCGCACGTCGCTCGTGTCATTCACCCCCGGTCCGATGCAGGAGTTCGATCCCATGCCGAAATATCTTCCCGCCCAGCGACTTGCGCAACTCGTGCTCGTTTGCCTGGCCATCGAAACGCTGGTTTGCATGGCTTCGATCGGCTCGACCCTGATGCAGGCGGAATTGCTCGGGCGAATGCAGGCCGGTGCGCCCTACACCGAAGCGGAAGCGAATTTCAATGATTTGCGCCAAGGGGCGATTGGCACCTTAACCATCATCATGGCCCTCATCTCCGCCTTTCTCTTTCTCAAATATCTGGGTCGCACAAATCACAATGCACGAGCATTGGGGGTCAACGATCTTTCCGCAACTCCCGGCTGGACAATCGGTTATTACTTTGTACCGATTCTTAATTTCTTCAAGCCCTATCAGATTTTGCAGGAGATCTGGAAAGCCAGCGCCCCGGAAACAGGCGATTGGAAGCTGCGCGCCGGGTCCACCCTGGTCGGCTGGTACTGGGGGGTGCGTATCGTCGATCTGATCGCCAATCGGGTGACATCTCGTCTGGGGATGCAGTCCGATCCCGAAGGGGCGCAACTGATTCCGCATCTGCTCACCATCACCTGGATTTCGTTCGGTGCTGAGGTCTGCGACCTGGTGCTGAACGTGCTGTCCATTTTCCTGGTCCGCAATTTCCAGCGGCGGCAGGAAGAACGTCACGAGATCATTGGCGAACCAACCGGCACGCAATGCCCCTCGTGTGGTGAACCGCTGGAGAAGGACATTAAGTTTGTAACGACCTGCCCGCTGTGCGGCGCGGCGGTGCAACCCGTGGCGAGTTGAAAGGGACTTTGCCATGTTCCATGAAGCAATGACCGCCGCCAAATCTCAGCCGTGGGTGACACGGCTGGTGATTGTGGCATGTGGCGGTATCTGGCTGTCGCTGGTTTTGCTCAATGACTATGAAAACTGGCAGACAGTCGCCACGTTCGGCTACTTGCCGCCGAATGACATCTGGCGTGGAAAACTCTGGGGATTGATCACATCGTCACTTGTCCATTTCGATTTGTGGCATCTCTGGTTAAATGTCAGTGCAACCTGGATTTTGGGCAGCCGAATGGAAGCGGCAATTGGATCGGGGAGATACTTTCTGTTTCTGATGATGGCCGCCTTCATCAGCGCCACATTTGAACTGGCAGCGTCGGATTCAACCGGGATTGGTTTTTCCGGCGTGGGATATGCGATTTTCGGGTTCATGTGGATTACCAAAGACCGGTTTGACAATTTTCAGGATGTGATGACTTCCCAAAACATCCAACTGTTCTTGTAGTGGCTTATCGGCTGCATCGTGGTGACGGAATTGGGAATCATCCAAATCGGCAACGCGGCGCATTTGGCGGGCCTTGTCTTCGGGGTTCTCGTCGCTGAAGTCTGCATCAGGCGGCAACGGTTTGTCTCCGCTGTTTGTGGTTTGACGTTGATGTTCAGCTTGTCCGTGATGGTCCTGGTCTGGTGTCCCTGGTCAGTTACGTGGCTGGGGATTCGCGCTTACGACGCGCACGCCGCTGAAAATTACCCCTTGGCGATTCGTGAATACACGCGAATTCTCGAGATCAATCCGCAGAACGCTTGGGCCTTGATCAACCGCAGCTACGCGCATCTCGGCTTGAACGACATAGACGCCGCGGATGCTGATCGGCAGGCCGCATTGATAATTGACCCCTTGATCGAGCAGTGAACAAACTGCGACAACTTCTTTTGCTTCTACAAGATGACTTTTTCGCAACTTCAATCCCCAATCGGCGGCCTAGACGTTATTCTGAAATGGCCGGTTGCGCGCCGGGGTGGAACCTTTAAGCAGGATTTTTTCGAGTATGTCCGAGCATCGATCCGCGGCGTCCCTTGAGCCGCTTGCCGTGATTGGTTTAAGTTGCCTGTTTCCCCAAGCCGCCAATGTCGCGGAGTTCTGGTCGAACATTCGTCGCGGAGTGGATGCGATCACGGAGATTCCGTCGTCGCATTGGGATGTCGATTCGTACTTCGACGCCGATCCCAAATCGCCAGATATGACATACGCCCGCTGCGGCGGATTTCTGTCGCCCGTCGATTTCGATCCGCTGGAGTTCGGCATCGCCCCGAGCAATCTGGAAGCGATTGACACATCGCAACTGCTCGGATTGGTGGGTGCCAAGCGCGCGCTGGAGGATGCCGGGTATGGCGCGGGGCGGGAATTCGACCGTTCGCGCGTTGGCTGCATCCTCGGTGTGACGGGGACGCTGGAGATGGTGATCCCGCTGGGTGCCCGGCTCGGTCATCCGAAATGGAAGCAGGCGCTTCAAGACGCGGGTGTCGCCGATGATGTCGCCGCCGATGTCATGCAGCGGATCAGCGAGTCGTATGTGCCTTGGCAGGAGAATTCGTTTCCGGGATTGCTGGGCAACGTGGTCGCCGGGCGAATTGCGAATCGGCTCGATCTCGGCGGGACGAACTGCGTGGTCGATGCGGCGTGTGCCAGTTCGCTCAGCGCGATGCATCTGGCGGCGCTGGAACTCTGGTCCGGCCGGTCGGACATGATGATCACCGGCGGGATCGACACGTTCAACGACATCTTCATGTATATGTGTTTCAGCAAAACGCCCGCATTGTCGCCCACCGGCGAAGCCCGGCCGTTCATCGACTCCGCCGAGGGAACGATCCTGGGCGAAGGGGTCGGGATGTTCGTGCTGAAACGGCTCAGTGATGCTGAGCGCGCGGGCGACCGGGTGTACGCCGTGATACGCGGCATCGGCACATCCAGCGATGGGGCGGGCAATGCCGTGTACGCCCCGAAGAAGGAAGGTCAGATTCGTTGCCTGGAAGATGCCTACCGCATGGCGGGCGTTTCCCCGGAAACGGTCGAGCTGATTGAAGCGCATGGCACCGGCACGAAAGTCGGCGATGCGACCGAACTCGCCGGGCTGTCAGAAGTGTTTCAGGCGACCGGCAAATCGGGCCGTTGGTGCGCGGTCGGTTCGATCAAATCCCAGATCGGCCACACAAAAGCGGCGGCAGGTGCGGCCGGGGTGATGAAGGCGATTCTGGCACTTCAGCATCGCGTGTTGCCCCCGACGATTAAACTCGACCGTCCCCTGCCCGCTTTGCTGGATGAGACGTCGCCGTTGTACGCGAGTCTGCAAGCCCGGCCATGGATCGGATCGAAACAACATCCGCGTCGCGCCGGTGTGAGTGCGTTCGGTTTCGGCGGCAGCAATTTTCATTGCGTGCTCGAAGAATCTGCCAACAGCAATCTGGAAATTGATTGGGATCGCGATGTTTTCTTTGCCGCCTGGTCGGCGGAGTCGCGCGAGGAGTTGGGTGCGAAACTGCAAGCCTGGAGTGACGCGGATCAACAACACGATCTCCGGTACAAGTGCGCGGAGGCGCGGCAGGCGTTTCGGCCGGAGCAGCGGTATCGGCTGGCAATTGTCGCGGATACCGGCACTGCGGACATCAGCGGCTTGATCCACTCTGCACAAAAGGGTTTGACGCAATACGCGGATCGGCCGACATGGTCCACACCCGACGGCATTTTCTTCGGCAGCGGTGACTGGAACGGCAAACTCGGGTTGCTGTTCCCTGGGCAAGGTTCGCAATATGTCGGCATGCAGCGGGAACTGGCCTGCCGATTTCCAAGTCTGCAAAACGTGCTGAACGAAGCGGACGAAGCCTTTGCCGAGTTCGCGCCGCATACGGCCCGGCAGCGGCTGAGTGATTATCTTTATCCGACACCCGCCTTTGATGATGGTGCGAAAGATCGGCAGGAAGCGGCGCTGCGCGATACGGAAGTCGCCCAGCCGGCGTTGGGAGCCGTCAGCCTCGGACTGCTGGCGATTCTCGCGGACTTCGGCGTGCGGCCCGATGTCGTCGCCGGGCATAGTTACGGCGAATTGACCGCCTTGTGCGCCTCGAAACGCTTCGCTCCGCAGGCGTTGTATCGTTTGTCGATGCTCCGCGGCAAACTGATGGCGGAGGCACAGGACATCGCCGGGGGGATGCTGGCGATCGGCGCGCCGCTGTCGCAGGTGGAAGCCGCGTTGAAGGAAGCAGCCGTCGATCTGGTGATCGCCAATCGTAATAGTCCAACGCAAGTCGTGCTGTCGGGACGGATCACGGAACTCGATCGCGCGACGGAAGTGTTTGCGAAGAAGAATATCCGAGGCAAGCGACTGCCGGTCGCCGCGGCGTTCCACAGCCCGCTGGTCGCCTCGGCGAGTCAGCGATTTCGGCCGGTGTTGGAAGAGATCGAATTCGCCCCATCGGAAGTTCCGGTCTTCGCGAACACGCACGCCGGGGAATATCCGAGCGATCCCGCCTCGGCTCGCGCATTACTCGCCGGACAGTTGGCTCAACCGGTGGAATTCGTGCAGCAGATTGAGAACATGTCGGCGGCCGGAGTGCGGATGTTTCTGGAAGTTGGACCGGGAGCCGTGCTGACGGGGCTGGTTGGCTCCATCTTATCCGGACGTGAACACCGGGCCGTCGCGGTGGATGCATCGACCGGCAAACGCTCCGGCATGTTGGACCTGGGTTTGGCTTTGGGCCAACTCGCAACGGCGGGATTGCCCATCCGTTTAGCGGCCTGGGACCCGCAAGTGTTGGATGCATCGGTACCGGCGAAGAACGGCTCACCGCGCTTGACGATCCCGATCAGCGGTGCGAACTATGTGAAGCCGCGCACACCGAGACCGCCGCGGGAGAAGAAGCCCGACGTGGTCAGCCATCAGAATGCAGAACGCGGAACGAAGAACCCGGTGGAACATCAGATCGCCACGCGCGTTCCCCTTCCCCCTCCCGCCGTCGCACTTCCGCCCGCTTCAATCTCTCAACCCTCATCCCTCACCGCTCCACCCGGCCTGCTCGTGCTGCAGCAGATGTTTGAGCAGACGGCCCGGTTGCATCAGCAGTTTCTGACCAGCCAGACGACCGCGCTGGCGACATTGGAAGCGCTGGTGCAGGGAACGCCGGTCGTTGAAGAAAATCGAGGAACAAGGAACGAGGAACGAAGAACTCCGGTGGCAATCCAGAGGGCCGCGACTCCAGCGACTTCCGTCCCGTCGACTCCAACCGTTGTCGCTCCGTCTTTAACCTCTCAACCCTCAACTCTCAACCATCAACTTGTCACCCTGGTACTCACAGTCGTCGCGGAGAAAACCGGCTATCCGGTGGAGATGCTCAAGCCGGAGATGAGTCTCGATCATGATCTCGGCGTCGATTCGATCAAGCGCGTGGAAATTCTCTCCGCGTTACAGGAACGTCAACCCGATTTGCCGACTGTGACGCCGGAACAGTTGCAGACGCTGCATCGGTTGGCGGATGTGATTGCTTTATTGAGTGAGGGGCGAGAGGGGAGAGGCGAGAGACAAGAGGTTCAAACGCTTCAACGCACTGCTGCCAACCCTCAACCCTCAACCAACAACCCTCAACTTTCAACTATCGTCCTGGCCGTGGTCGCGGAGAAGACCGGCTATCCGGTCGAGATGCTCAAGCCGGAGATGAGCCTGGATCACGATCTCGGCGTCGATTCGATCAAGCGCGTGGAAATTCTGTCGGCACTACAGGAACGCCAGCCCGATTTACCGACTGTGACGCCGGAGCAATTGCAGACGCTGCATCGATTATCGGATGTGATTGCTTTGTTGAATGAGGGGCGAGAGGCGAGAGGGGAGAGGCAAGAGGTTCAACCGCTTCAACGCACTGCTGCCAACCCACAACCTTCAACCTTCAACCCTCAACTCACCGTCGGCGTTCCCCGCTGCGTGGCATGGGATGGAACCGGAGAGCCGCTGGCGCTGCCTGCGGGCGGGACGATTTACATCACGGATGATGGCGAGGAACTTTCCTTGCGAATTGCCGAGCGGTTGACGCAGTTGGGCTATCGTTCGCGGCTGGTGCGGCTGGATGATCCGGCGACGCAATCCTTGCCGGAAGAACTCGCCGGGCTGATCGTCGTCGCTTCGTCCCAGGGGATGACCGATCAGCGATTGTGGCGGGCCTTGGAATGGACGCAGAAATGTGGACCCGCGTTGCGTCGCGGCGGCAAACCGCGCGCGGCGTTATTCGCCACGATCAGCCGGCTCGACGGCCGCTTTGGCCTGGAGACACGCGTAAGCATTCGCGATGCGCAGGCTGGCGCGCTGGCTGGTCTGGCGAAGACGGTGCGGCACGAATGGCTCGAAGTCGCCGCGAAGGCCGTGGACATCTCCGCGGCGGCCTGCGACATCAAGGATGTGGTCGATAAGTTGTTGCATGAAAGCCCGCTGGAAATCGGTCTGTCCGAACAGGGGTGGTCGCAGATTTCCGTAGCAGACTCGACCGATGGATCGTCATCATCGCCACCGATTGAGCCGGGGGATTTGATCGTGGTGACGGGCGGTGCCCGCGGTGTCACGGCGGCCTGTGCGATTGCGGTCGCCAAGGCGTGGCGGCCTCGGCTGGTCCTGTGCGGTCGCACGCCGCTGGCGGACACTGAACCTGCCTGGCTGGCCGGTCGTGAGACGCCGCACGAGATCAAGCAAGCGATTGCTCAAAACAGTGCCGAGGGAACGCCGCTGCGGCAGATCGATCAGCAGGCGCGCCGAGTAGCCGCCGAACGAGAAATCCAGGCGACATTGTCGACCATTCGGGAACTGGGTGTCAGCGTCGATTATGTGCCGCTGGAAGTTCGCAATCTCGCAGCCGTGCAGGAAACGGTGCACGATCTGCAACAGAAGTACGGCCCGCTCCGCGGCGTGATTCACGGGGCGGGTGTACTCGAAGATCGCAAGATTGAAGACAAGACCCGCGAGCAGTTCGACAATGTGTTCGCCACAAAAGTCACCGGCCTGAAGAACATTCTCGGCTCGATTGATTCGACCGCATTGCGGTGTTTGGCGGTCTTTTCGTCGTACACCGCGCGCTTCGGCCGCGTGGGTCAGGTCGATTACGCGATGTCGAACGAGGCCCTCAATAAACTCGCCGGGCAGTTCCAGCAGCACCATCCCGATTGCCGGGTGCGGTCGTTCAATTGGGGGCCGTGGGATGGCGGCATGGTGACCGATTCGCTGAAGCCGTTGTTCGCGAAGGAAGGTGTCGGCCTGATTCCGATGGTCGCGGGGGCGGAATTGCTGGTCCGTGAGTTGGAACGGCCGGAAACCTCAAATGTCGAATTGGTCGTGCTGGCGAACGTGAAGGGTGAAATCGGAGGGGGGAAGACGGAAGCTCCGGCTCTCCAACCCTCAACCCTCAACCCTCAACTCTCAACACTCGTCCTCGCAGTCATTGCAGAGAAGACCGGGTATCCGGTGGAAATGCTCAAGCCGGAGATGAGTCTGGATCATGATCTGGGGATCGATTCCATCAAGCGGGTGGAGATCCTGTCCGCGTTGCAGGAACGCCGGCCCGACTTGCCGACCGTGACGCCGGAACAACTCGGCGCGCTGCATCGCGTGTCGGATGTGGTCGCGCTGTTGAATGAGGGGCCAGAGGTTAGAGGCGAGAGGCCAGAGGACGCGCCACGACCACGGGTTGCATCCGTCGCTCAACCCTCAACCCTCAGCCCTCAATCCTCAGTGTCTCGCGTTGGTTGGGAGCGAATGGTCGATTTGGCGAGCCATCGGTATTTGGCGTCGCACGTGATTGGCGGTAAGGCGGTGCTGCCGACGGCTATGATGCTGGAATGCCTGGCGTATGCGGCGATGCACGCCCACCCTGGTTTGGAGTTCGCCGGGTTGTCGAATCTGCGGGTCTTCAAAGGCGTGCGGCTGGATCGTGACGAACAGGTTGCAGTTCGCGTGTTGACGGAGAAGGCCGTGCGTGAGGGGCAGGAGTTCCGGGTGCCGACGCGGCTCGTCAGCGAAGCCGATGCGCGGCCGCTGCTGCATGCTCAAGCGGAGATTCTGCTCACTAGCACGCGTCCGCAGCCGCCGGTTGCTCGCGGCATGTCGGTCGTCAATGGCCATGCGGCACAGCTTCCGGCGGATTGGTATTCCACGCTGCTATTTCACGGGCCGATGCTGCAAGGTCTGACGGAGATTCAGTCGTTGAATGAGCATGGCATCGTGGTGACGACGAACTCCGCGCCGTTGCCAGCCGAGTGGCTTGCCGAGCCGTGGCGGAATAGCTGGTTGGCCGATCCGTTGGCGATTGATGTCGCGCTGCAGGCGATTATCGTGTGGACGCAGACAATCTGTCAGCGAGCGTCGTTACCCACGGCGATTGGGGAATATCGCCAGTATCGACGGACTTATCCGCGGCAGGGGCTGCGCATCGTGGTGCGTGCCGAGCGGCGGAATGATGCCACGGTTCTGGCGGATGCCGAGATTCTCGACGACGCGGGGCACGTTGTCGCGGAGCTGCTGGGGATCGAGTATGTCCTCGACGCCCAGCTTACGGCTGCGTTTCGTCGGAATCGGATCGAGTAACGGCGGGGGATTTCGTCAGGCTGCGAATCGATTGACCGAGTTTCAACGTGCGGGATTCGCCCTCGAATTCGACCAGCATGGTGTCGGCGTCGAGTTCGAGCAACGTGGCTGTGATGTCGGCGGCGCGGAGTTTGTCGCCGATATGCAGGATGGTTTTCTGGTTTTGCGATTTGTCGAAGAGCCATGCTTCGCGCTGTGAGTCGACGGTGACGATGCCGATGAGTTCGGTCAGTCGCGCGGTGTCTTCCTGCACTTGTACCGCGAGCTTGAGCGTTGTGGATTGTGCCGGCGTGCCGCTGTCGGTCGCGACCACGGCCAGCGTGAGCGGCCCGAGCGCCTGGTCATCGCTAGGCGTCCACTCCAGTTCCCCGGTGCGGGAATCAATCTTCGCATTGGTCGGGCCGCCGGCACCGAACTTATACGTCAGCTTCTGGGCCGGTTGGTCGGGATCGGTCGCGGCGACTTTCAGACGGAACGGCTGTCCGCGATAGGCTGTCTGGCGGG
>Ga0105048_10010090_pt1 | contig 14975 bp, 12 predicted proteins | sample MAT05_FD_78382 | JGI IMG/M metagenome (GOLD analysis project Ga0105048, IMG submission 78382) | Freshwater microbial communities from Lake Fryxell liftoff mats and glacier meltwater in Antarctica - MAT-05 | ecosystem: Environmental > Aquatic > Freshwater > Ice > Liftoff microbial mat | place... | reverse complement strand
CGAAGTTGCGCCACTGTGTGAGTCTTCTCGCCAATCACCCAACTGGGGGCTAGGGGCACGCGCCAGCCACAATCGGGGCAGGTGACTTCGGCGCAATATAAATAGGCATCGGCCCGCCAGCCCTGCTCATTGTGCTCAATCCGCCACTCCCTAATTTACTGGTCCACCGCGTCGTAGACCTTGCGCTGGGCCTGCGCCACTTCACGGGCCACGTTCTCGCCGCCACCAACGATATTGAGCGCGCCCCAGGTCAGCAACGCCGCCACGGGGTTCAAATCGCTGGCATAAGTATCACAGCCCAGCCGGGCCGCCTCGAATGGCACACTGCCGCCACCGCAAAAAGCATCGCCGACGCGTGGCACATGTCCAAAGCGAAGTCGACCAAGCTCCCGCACCAGTTCTGGCAAGCTGCGCACCTGCGTCCCCAGGTGCAAGTTGATCTCGGCCCAGGCAGCCTCATCCGGCCCATCGATCTGCTCGGGGCGGTCGCAGTAGTCCAACTGCTGGTCGTAGGTCAGTCGCTCGAACCAACGCCGTTCCAGGGCCGTACGCATATCCAGCGCATCGCCCTCCAGGTTGCGCCGAAAGGCCGCGCGTTCCTCAGTGGAGGTGTCGCTGAACAAAATCTTGCGCTCGTGCTCGCTGGCACAGCCAAACAACACGCTCACCCGCGGGCTTTTGCTTTTGCGCCGCCACATACCCTCGGCATCCATCGTCATCAGCTTCAGGAAAATCTCGCGGTCACGTTTGGGGTTTGAGGTGGCCGGCAACAGCAAGCCCAAAATGATGGCGCGCACCAGCACCAGCAGTTTGCGGCCCCACCATTTGCCCAGGCCGGTCAGCGTCTAGCTGTAGTTGGCCTTGCGCTCCTTGTAACTTTCCTTGCTCAACTTGGAAACCGGAAATTGGGATTCGATGAAGGAGAGGGTGTTCATGGCTGGGTCGGGCTGGCTGATGGCTTGTGGCTGAAGGCTATTCTTAGATCAGAAAGCGATTGAGCGCGAGGATCAGGAGATGAATGGTGGTAGATGGGTCGTCCGTGGCAGGAGCGGCCGGCGCATATTCTGCCAGCAGACGTTTGGCGTTCTCGATGGCAATGGGTTGCCGGCGATGTAGCGTTGCGAACGTCGCCGGGTCGTTCTTTTTGTAAGGTTTCCTTAGCAGAGTATGTAGCTTGCGAATATAGTCTGCACGCCGTATCGATGAATTTAGAAATTCAAAGTGAAGGACGTACCGCAGCTCAAAGGCCTGATTTGAGTAAGCTACTTGAAACTTACGATGACGGGCTTGAGATAGCGCCTCATTAAAACGTTCGGTTAGCCAATCGTCTCGGTCAAACACGCACCAAACCTGATCATAAGGTTTTGCTCTCGAAGATAGATTATTTCTTTGACGTTCGAGTTCAATCTCGCTACTGGCATGATTTACAACGCTCAATGGGTCAGCGCCGGCACCATGGATAGACACATCAATAACAGACGCAAATTCTTGGTAGGCACGAAAGTAATTCGGTTCAGTCTTCTCCCCTTCACAAACAATTAAAAAACGCTGACGCACGGCAAGAGAGGGTCTGGGACGTGGATGAATTCCTCGTTGATTTCGTCTCGGATTATTACTCATCGACTCTGTGCTCCGAAGTTGGCTCAGAGATTTTGGATAAATCTAGCATGTCGCGCAAGTTACCCAAAAATGGAATTGCCCCGTAGCGACCCAGTATGTAGTCCTTTTCGAAGCTCGCATCATTTCTTACCCCTTTGAAATCTGCCAGGGAATACAGATGACTGGCTTGCTGCTGATCTTTCTCTATAAACCAAATCTGGTCACGACGAAAAAGATTGTTTGTCAGTAAATTGGTGTCATGTGTGGCAAACACAAGTTGCGCATTAAGCGGATTGGATTGGGTCGAGTTAAATAACTGCACTAGGTTGCGTGTCAAAATTGGATGCAAGCGTGCATCTATCTCATCCACAACCATCACACTCCCTCTTGATAACACTTGGACAATTTCGCCGGCCAGGGCAAACACCCGCTGTGTACCATCTGATTCTTGTTTCGAAAGATCAAAAAGAACCTTCTGCTCACCATCGTTATTTCTGTGTACCGTTCGTGTGCGCAAATTTTCAGTGATAAACCTGCGTTTTGGTGCGGAGTCCAACCCAGGAATAGACATTTGCTCAATGACAAGAGTGGAAGAATTAGGCTCTGAGGCGTCTTGTTCCATCCGCTCATGCTCAATAGAAACATCTTCAAAGCCGAGATTAAGATTGCGCAATAATTCCAGAAGAAGCTGACGTTCTGAGGTTGCTGTATTGCCTGACTCAAGAATAAGTTCAGTCACGCGAGGCCGCAGGTAATTTCGCAAACCAGAATCAATGCGCAAGCTTAAGAACCAGTCAAGAACTTCACGTGCAATCTGCCCATTAAACTCAGCAACTACTGGGAGATATAAACGATTTTCACGAGTTCTCTCCTGTAGGTTGGCTCCTTCCTTTTTGAATGCGCCGCGAAGGTCATAAGTATCGTTTTCACGACTAAAAAGCAAAGATTCGCGCTGTTCAGGCACGTGGTATAGCCATTCGGCGGTGATCCGCTCCTGAGTGGCGTCAAAGCCATAGCGATATTGTTTCTTGTTGACAAAGAAAACAGCCTCAAAATGTGAGGGTTGGGAAGCAGAGACAGAATCCAAAAGAAATGGCTCAACGTCAATGCGATCCTCGGCAATATCTCTTCGCAATGTAAAACGCTGCAATTGCCGACGCATGAAGGTCAACGCCTTGATGATATTGCTCTTGCCGCTACTATTTGCGCCGTAGAGCGCGGCTGTTTTAAGCAGTCGCACATCATCAACTTCAAATACATTCTCGCGATCCAATCGCTTATCCTTAGCCACTGCCTTTGCAGCAACCATACTTAGAGTTTGTGGCTCGCGAATTGATCGAAAATTGCCTACAGTAAACTCAACAAGCATCTTTTGCCTCGGTCAAAAGCGAAAATTTGTGATTATTTCGCAAATTCTCGCTTTGGATGACGAGTATACTGCATGAGCGAGTGCAACGGGTTCGCTATCCGCCAGGTGGTTTGGAACCGCGCCGACTGCGAGGTTTGGGGTAATCCACCTTTTGTTCGGGCTCAGCCACGCTGCCTACTTCAGGCTCTTCGCCTTCCAACACGCGAAACAACGACAGGGCCTCCTGAGAGGCTTGCTGGCTGGCATCCAAATCTTCGAGATAGGCGCGGCGGGGATTATCCGGCACAGGATTTTCGGTGAGCGCAAAACGCACCGCCTTTCGCCATCCACGGTTGCGCCCGCTTACAGCATGGCCTGTTGCCGCATTAGTGGTGGTATAAAACCACCATCGTTCCTCGGGTTGTAAGCCCAGCCAGTTGCGTATGGCCGTTGGGATCGTGGCAGGATCAGCGTCTTCAATTGCCCAGGCCAGCAACACCAACTCCTTGCCCAACAAACGCGAGACATAATTCACGCCACTCTTCCACTTTCCTGGTTTAAGTCCCGATAGTTTCAACCGGCGGTTTAACTCGGCGCGAACCTCTTCGGCAATGGCATTCCACTTGGCACGCTGAAGCAAAATTTTGAGTTGACCATCGTTCACGTCCGAGAGAGACCCTGTTTCGCTTGCATTGTCCGAGGTCAAGGTGAAATGCTCAGAGATCGTGACCTCTCGTCCAGCGGAGGGTGGCACATAGACTCGAAAGTGATGCGCCGTTGCTTCCGGTGAGAATCCAAACCCTTCTAACTCAGTCATCGTAATAGTCATAGAACACTCGTTCTAAATTGTCTCACCGATTACATGGCTGGCCTTTGACCTTGATATCACCCTGCTATTGTTTTACGTCGTTGGGACTGATGTCACCCGAAGTTTGTCGCGCAAAGTCGATCAGCCCTTGCCCCGTCGAAAAGTGCAGCGCATCGGCCCGCAATGTGATGACAGCATTTGGCAGGTGAGATCGCATTCCTGCAATTAGCGTTTCGATCTGTTCTGACGTCAGCATCACAGTATTGCCAAACTCAAACTGCATCCAGTTAGCGCTCTCACCAGTGGTCAAATCAATGCCCCCGCCCACAATGGTTGCATCTAGTTTGCGCGCCCGATCCAGAAATTCAAAGGTTTCTTTTGTGGTTCCCATTTGCTATTGCCGAGCCCAATCGGCTGGCTTGCGCGAGTCAACAGTAAACGCAGGTGCCGTCTTGTCCCAATCGATAGATCGAGTATGTTGCTCAGATACAACACCATCGCGCTCAGCAATGGCCAGGACCATGCGAGTATTTTGGGGCACAGGGAATTCACCTTCAAAGAGGCCGCCATGCGTTTTTGGATTGGAGCCATCGGTGGTGTAACGAATCTCGGCCTGGGGTGAAGCAACCAGATTCACGAGAATATCATTGCCCACTCTACGCGGCAATGACTTGATTGTGATCGTATTTGTCCATGTCTTGGGCGAGCCGGTGGGATGCTGACCGGTCGAATCTACTGCCAAAAATGAAACTTGCAGCTCGTCAGTTACAAAGTCGCGTCCTTCCCATTTTTTTGATGCCGAGGTTGCATCGCCGCCCACTTCCACATACACCGTATCGGCGTTACGTGGGGTGATGCGCAAAGTGGCCTTGCCAGTGTCGTCATCACGCTTCATCAACTGAATTGAAAGATCTGCGGCTGGCTTAGGAAATGGACCCTTTTCGACAAACCCACCTTCCTCACGCCAAATATCTTTTTGCAGGCAATCCGCCAGAATTTTGTCGAGCGCATCCACTCGATGCCATTGCCAACCCGTTTCACTCGCTGCGCGGCGCTTCACATCTGCCCAGGGCATCGACTTTTGGGTGAAGATGCGAGCTTCGATCTTTTTGATGAACATGTCACCGGTGATGTTCTCTTCATATTTCAACTCGGCTTTTAGCGCGTCCACAATCTGTTGCTCCCCGTGATAGTCGTTGCCGGTGTAACGCATGTTGAAATCTACACTTGCCAACCCGTTCTTGTTTGGGTAGTAGAGCGTGGTAAAAGTTTCTTTCACCGTCATTAACATGCGGCTTTGCAGTTTGTCATGCAGGTCGCGTGCCTGCTGCATCTGCTGATCACTATCAGGCACCTTGTCGTCCTGCAATTCGCTAACAATAGCTTGAATGGCTTTGTATTGCCGTGCCACATCCAACAGGGTCTCAAAACTCTTGCGCCCCGTTAGAAATGCCAAGCGATTTCGGTATGAGCTATTCTCGAACAACGCACGCAAATCCGGGTTTAGGCCCTCTTGATGAGGGTTCGCAATCACCAGCATCACTCGATCTTGTACCAGCTTGATTTCGTCTACAGCCGGCAACACGGCGATATCCTGATAGCACCAGCTATTGTGGGGAGTGAACAATCGACTCAGAAAGACCTTAAGCTCTTTGATGGATTGCTCTGGCACAAATGATTTGGCAAGTGTGTTCAGCTTTGCATTGATATTCTGAACGTCTTTGAAATACAGCTTCCCGTCGCCAAGGCGATGCAAATACCATGCGTCTGTCTCAAAGTCAGTGAGTGTCTGCTTGAGTGTAGAAGCATCACGCCCAGGCTCGCATAGATTTGCAACAATTTCGGGCGGAATCAAGCCGCGAAGTGCGCCGGCTGCAGTAGACAACGACGACACCAACAACAGTTTTGCAATGTCCTCAGCGGAACTGTTGCCGGTAGTGTGGTCTATCCGTTCCGCAATGGATGCCCCTTGCGAGGCAATATCATGCGCAATCGCATTCTCCAGGGTCGGGTTGATGTTGCGTATTTCAGACAAAGTGTCACGGTCATTCAAGTCGAGCGTGTGAGCTGCAATCAAGCCAGGATTTGCATTTGGATTGTTATAGATGCTGGCCACTACAACGCGCATCAGACGAATCAATCCGCGTGTCTGTTGAAAATTCTGATTCTCCTTAAAACGTGCATATAAATCGCGTATCCCCGGATGGAATGGATAAGACTCTTCCACTTGCGCAACAAACTGCTCGGGCGATTGGCTGGTTGTATCCATCGCCTTTGCTTGCCGCATGGCTTTGCCATACGCCTGCGCCACTGTCTTGATTTCTATCTCGGTTGGCAACTTCTCAAAAATGCGCTTTCGGAGAATGTGATAGAACTCATCACTGTTCATGCGCACAGGTTCCAAATTCATCACGTGCCGAGTGGCTTCTTGGTGCAAATTGTCCAGCGCCTGATTGATCGCCTGACTGCCCTGACCATAACTCGCGGTCAGATCTGTGAGCACCAGACAAACGGTTGGTAGATCTTCTGCCACAGCCGCGAATAAGTTTGCCAGCGCCGTGCCGGTGGCAACTGACAAATCCGAATTGCCAATCGCCTGTGTGCGCGCATTCTCAAAATATGGAGGCAGTTCATCCAGCAAAATGAGTGTAGGTTGACCTTTCAGAAGGTTTGTCCACGCATTTTGTCTTGGCGCGCGTAGTGGGCTGTAGTACTCATTGAAAAAATCGTGCTTACCGAGTTGTTCTGCCAACGCGCCCCATATACCAAACTTGGTATCACTTTCACGTCCAGAGAAGCCGATGACGCGCACTTCACCCAAAGACTTCTCTGTGGCATGGATATCGCCCATGACAGCATCACGAAAGTTAGGGTGCTTCGCCAATAGTCCTAGTGCAATTAGATTATGTGTCTTGCCGCCACCCATAGCCTGGGTGAGTCGAATTATGCCCTGATCGCTCGCGCCCTCAAACCGCTTGAAACCATTCTCAAGTAGAAGACGCATTCCTTGCGTGACATGGTTCTCTTGAAAGAATTCATCTGGCCTAATTTAGTCACGCAACAGATTGTTCAAACTCAATACGGTGTCGCGGCGCGTGGCATCGAACACGGTTTGACGGGGGCTGCAAAGTTCTTTGATAGTCTTCATAATTTTGGTTGAATGCCCTGAACAGATTGTAGTCAAAAGAGATGGTATTTATTATCGGCCTACTAGTCATATGTACTTAATTCTTCGCATGCGCAATTTATTCACAGATACGTGTTCAAGTTGGGCGGAGCGCCAGCTCCACAGTCAATGGGCCACAGACACGTCGACTGCCCTCAGATCGTGCTCTTATAATCCCGCCCAATGGATCCGCGTGATCGTTATGATGGCGATCGAACTAAAACCTCTGAGTCGTCAGGAAACGGACGCCGAGGTTCTCCTGTTCGCCCCCCACGTTATCTGACCCATGTCAGTATTTTGATCGTTGTTCTCGGCGGTGTGCTGCTGATCATGAGCCGACTGCCCATCGCGACAGGTCAGATTCAACCCCCGTTGCCCGAAGCCACGGCGATGGCCGGCCTCAACCTGGCGGCCACCTTGCCCCCGGACCAATTGTTTGTGGTGCCCACGGCCGATGATCTGGGCATATTGCAGCGCAGCATTGTCTCAATTACGGATACGGTTCAGTCGCAAGACGGCGCAGGAGAAAGCTCCACGGGCGGCCGCTCGCGCGATTTGTTTCTCTACACTGTGCGCGAAGGCGACACGCTGTTTGGCATTGCCGCCGGCTTCGGCTTGCGGCCCGAAACCGTGTTGTGGTCGAACTTCAAATCCCTGCGCGACAACCCCGACTTCCTGGCGATCGATCAGCAACTAATGATCCCGCCGACGGACGGCCTGGTGGTTGAAGTGGCATCCGGCGACACCATCGACGCGCTGGCACGGCAATTCAAGGTGTCGCCCGAAGACATCGTGAATGAGTCCATCAACAAACTGGCCAATATCAATTCGCCGTTGCAGGTGGGCCAGGAAATCTTTGTGCCCGAAGGCCAGCGTGAAACTGTGGCGTGGGAAATTCCCAAGCTGGTGGAAGTGAAGCGCAATGTCGTGACCGGCGTGCGCACGTATCGCACGGGCACGTGCGGCGAGGTGGCCATTCCGGCATTAGGTAGCGGCAACTTCATCTGGCCTGCCAACCGGCATTACCTGTCTGGCTATAACTTCAGCGCCGTGCATGCCGGGATAGATATTGCTGGCCGGTTGGGAGAGCCGATCTATGCAACAGATGCTGGTACAGTGATTTACGCTGGTTACTCGTTGAGCAAGGCCGGGACGCCGGTGGGCTATGGGCAATATGTCGTTATCGATCACGGCAACGGCATCCAATCGTTGTATGCCCACGCCAGCCAGTTGTATGTGGCCTGTGGTCAGCAAGTCGCGCGGGGCACGGTCATTGCAGCAGTGGGTTCGGTGGGCCGGTCGACGGGGCCGCACCTGCACTTCGAGATTCGCTCGGGTGGCGGCGCGATCAACCCGTTTAGCGTGCTGCCGGCCCCGTAGCTTTGGGGGGAGCGCCGCCCAGTAATAATCTGGCGAAATATGCCCCTGACGTTGCGAATGTGATTAATAACTGGTGATAAACTCTCCGGGCAGTTGGGTTATTAGGATGCCGCGAAGCAGAAGGGGAAATCTGGAGTGAATCTTCACGGCACGGCATAGGTCTTTGCTGCCCCGGCAGCACGCGTATGCAGTTCGCCCGGCATCCGAAAAAATAATGAAAAAAGACAACGGTCATCATTCAAATGCCACCCGTGGTGATGTTCACAGCATCAAACATAGTGGTCTTCACAGTGGCCTTGATGTTCGCCCGGCAAGCGATTTCGACGACAGCGACGAGATCCAGCACGGCGAGGCCAACCCATCTGAGCAATCTGAACGAGTCGATGGGCCATCAGTTGTGTCGTCAGATGTGCCCAATCCTGCTACCCAGTTGGTCATGAAGCTGGCTGCGCAGACTCAATCATTCACACGCCAGATCACCCGCAGCACCGAGGCGGTGACCACCTATCTCTATAGCGAGGAATTTCGCTGGAAGGCCCTGGTGACCACGGGCCGATTTACGGCGCACAGCATGGTGATTCTGGTGGGCATCGCCGCAGTCTTGTTGGCCGGCTTCAAGATCGGCAACTGGATTGACAAACCCAAAACCACCCTGGCCTCGGTCAACACCGGGAATGGCAACGGCGGCAGCTTTGGCACAGCACGGTCTTTGCAGGCCAATCTGGCCTCCTCAAGTGCCGGTGCGCGTTTGTTTACCCTGGCCGGCACGCAACCCGGCACTGTATCGCAACCCCCAGCGAATGGCATGGTGCCGCTGCCACCGGCTCAGGCACCCGGTGCGGCCCCCATATCCCCCCTGTTTAGCGGCCGGCGGGATGATGGCGTTCTCTCTCGCCAGATTGTGCTGGACACGGCCAAGCCGGTTGAATCCCGCCAGGCCATCGTCACGTATACGGTGGGTAATGGCGACACGATTGAGGCCATTGCAGCCCGCTTCGGGTTATTCCCCACCACGTTGATCTGGTCGAATCAGGAAGTCGAAGACGCGCCGGACATTCTCAAAGTTGGCCAGTCGTTAAACATTTTGCCGGTCAACGGCATTTATTACACGGTGGAAGAGGGTGATACGCTGGCCAGCATTGCCGAGAAGTTCAAGGCCAACGAAGCCGACATTGTCGCGGCGCCATTGAACGGACTTCAGGAGATCCAGACCCTTACAGCGGGTGCGCCGATCGTGATTCCGGGTGGGGTGAAGCCGTTCCAGGCGCGCGTGGTTGAGGAGTCGGCCGGCACTCAGAGCAGCGGCAGCTCGACCGGTTCATTCGCATACACAGCACCTGCGCCGGCCTACACTGCACCGTCGGGCAACTTTCTGTGGCCAGCTGCGGCCAACTATGTGTCGCAGGGATTCTGGTGGGGACATCGCGGCATTGATATCGCCGCTTCCATTGGCGTGCCAATTTATGCCGCTGACAGTGGCTGTGTCAGCTCGGCGGGTTGGAGCAACGTGGGCTACGGCTACATGATTCTGCTCAACCATGGCAATGGCTTCCAGACCCTGTATGGCCACTTAAGCCAGTATTACGTGGATGTGGGGCAATGCGTGAGCCGGGGTCAGGTGATCGGCGCAATGGGCAGCACCGGCAACAGCACGGGGCCGCACCTGCACTTCGAGATTCGGGTGAATGGCGCGCCGGACAATCCTTACTTTTATTTGCAATAGGAAGTTGTTAGTGGTTAGTGATTAGTGCAGAAACTTTGAACTAACGACTCGTTCAAAAATCGCTCGAAGTGCGTCAGGTGCTTCGAGCGATTTTTTTGTTCTGTGCCAAACTCATCTCATGCTGACATATCCATTGCTCCACCCCGAAATCTTGCAGGCACTGGGCAGCGCCGGCCATGGCTCTGGTATTTTGATTGCAGATGGCAACTATCCGTTTGCCACACGGGCCAACGCCGCGGCCAAACGCGTTTACCTGAATCTGGCACCAGGTTTATTGTCTGTGACTGAGGTGCTCAAAGTCGTGGCACCGGCCATTCCGATTGAACTGGCCACGGTCATGTTGACCAACGAAAACATCGAGGCGCCGATTGCGGCCGAGTTTCGCAGTATGTTGCCCAAGGGCACTGAGTTTCGTGGGTTGGAGCGTTTTGCGTTCTACGATGCCGCGCGCGACAGCGATGTGGCTTTGGTGATTGCCACCGGCGAGCAGCGCATCTACGCCAATATCCTGCTGACGATTGGAGTGGTGGCGCCGCGGAGCGGCTGAGTAGCAAGTAGTCAGTAGTCAGTAGTCAGTAATCAGATTTAGTCTCTATTATTTCTTTACTGACTACTGACTACTTGCTACTCGTTACTCACTCTGCTTCCAGTTGCAACTGCCGTGCCAGCAAGGTGCGGCCGCGGCTCAGCAGCGATTCGGTGGCTTTGTAGGTTCGCCTCATGATCTCGGAAACTTCGCTGACGTTGAAGCCTTCGCGATAACGCAGCAGCAGGGCCTGGCGTGCTTGCTCGGGGAGCGCGGCCAGTGCTTCTCGAAACTCCAGGCTGAAGCCGTTGGGCGCGGCCTGGAACAAATCCGAAAGCTCTTCGGTGTTGGAAGATTTTCGCCAGAAATCGGCCACTTTGCGGCGGGCGATGGAATAGAGCCAGGTGGAGACTTGAGACTTGCCATCGAAATGCTTGATGGCTTCCACTGTCGCGACCAGGGTCTCGCTCAGTGCATCCTCGGCATCCTCTCGGGTGGGCAGGCTATAACGCAGATAAGAGAATAGCCGTGGGCTCCAATCGGTCACAAATTGATTCCAGGCCACGCCATCCCCCTGACGCAACAGGTTCAAGTGTTCGGCCGCCAGGCTGAGCTTGTGGGCGTCTGGTAAGGCGTTGGTTTCGCCATCACCAATGGCATCACCAAAATAGTCTTCAACGGCATCCTCTTCAAGGACAGCGTCATGGCCTAATGGTGGCGCAATGATCTGGGCTTCGTGCAAGCTGGCTGTGTATAGCGTCGTGTCGGCATTGGGATAGGCCAGAGGTGCTGAAGCTGGAGGTGCCGTGGGAACGGGTGGGGCATGGTTGAAAGCGCGGAGGGGCAGCGCAACAACAGACGGCTGCACAAAGGGCCGGTGTACCGAGGCATTCTGACTCAGCTCTGTGGGCTGAACCAGTGCCACCGGGCCGGTTGTGTGGGCCAGGGCCCTGGGTTGTAAAATAGCAGCGAACATGAACGAGTAACAGCATAGGAGTTGGTCACTTACGCTACTGGTCGTGTGGCTGGATATTTGCAACCAAATCGCTGATCTTGCAACGAAGGGCCGCTACTAATTGCGCCGGCGTTGTAATTGCGATGAACGCCTGTTCTAAGTGGAATCCCGGTAGGGTCTAGGTGTTTTGCGGCATCTTAGCGGCGATGAAACATGAGGAAGGGGCCGATTTGGGCCTCATACTCGTAGTGCATCTCGACATATTCGACCAGACGCGGCGCACGCTTGTAATCCTGAATCGTGCTGTTATTAGGCCACGGGAAGTTGTCTTCCGGGATCACTACATAGGCGGGCCGATTGCGCTGGAGCCCGTCCATAAATTGTTGGAGCATCAGGCCATAGTGAGAGGTGCCTAGATTTTTGATCCAAAGATTGATGAAGGGAAAGCGAGTGGCATTGGGTCGCTCGGCTAGCAAATAGACCCATGGCGCATCCCCAAAAATTGCAACTGTGTCAGTCGGTTCGGTGTGCTGGCGCAGGTAATCGGCTCCATCCAGATGCGCAGCCTGCCGGCTCTCGCGATAGATGAGATCGGGGGATTTGCGTTGAACCACGACGTTGGTATAGGCATCCTCCACCCACGGCACCATGCGCAATGCCAGCAACCCCACCGCAGCCAGCACGAACACGCCGCTGACGATGCGATAGCCCAGCCAGCGAAGGCCTTTTGGAATGCACAGGGCCGCGCCGGCCAGCAACACCAGCGGTGGCACCAGTATGGTGAAGTGATACTGCATGTAGTTGCCCTGCCAGACAACCAGAAAGATCGCGCTGGCCATATAAGCCAGCAGTGTCAGGACAATGGCGCGCTGTGCGACGAACCGGTGCGCAAACCCCAGCGCGCCCAACATGATGATGAAAGGGAAGCCGCCACCTAGAATGGTGCGTTGCACCACGGTGGCTTTGAAGTCTGCGGTGAGGTCGCCGCCGTTGTCCACAAAGCGCAATACCATGCGCAGCATGTCTTCGGGCGGCAACGGCGGGGTTAGCGGAAAGTTGTCCTGCAAAAACTGCCATTGTTGGAGCAGGGCCGCGAGCCCGCCTGGATGCAGTGCGTAATAGCCCATGCCCAGGATAATTGGAATGAACATGCCTAGCGCATAGGCCAGGCCGACGCGCAGCAGCGGCAACCCCATACCAGGCACCAGCAACATCCCGGTCTGGTTGGCTGCCCGCAGCCACATCCACACCAGCAGGCACAGCGCCAGCGTGATCCCAATCAGCACAAAGATGTTTTTGAACCAGGCTGCGCAACCGATGCAGACGCCCGCCCACAACGACGCCCACAGCGCCGATTGAAAGCTGCTGCGTGCGTGCTGGGCATCATGCGGTGGAGCAGGGGATGACGACTGATTGCGGACGCTTTGCCACAGCTTGTAGAACGCCAGAACCAGAAAGAGATTGGCAAAAGTCTCGGCCTGGTCCATGCTCCAGTAGTGGATGCCGACATAGATCAGCCAATACAACACGCCGGCCACTACGCCGCTGGTTCGGCCAAACAACTGGCTGCCGATGTGGCCAATCACCAGTGCCGTGACGGCGGTCCAGGCCAGGGTGAAGCCGTGGATGGCCATGGCATTGGTGGCCGGCGTGTGCGTGAGCGACATGGGGATGGCATACATCACCATCACGCCCATTTGCTTGGTTTCGAAGCAGTCCCGCACGGCCACACCACCATGCTTGATCACGTCGCCACAGGCGGCGTAGACGGCTTGATCGAACCCCAGTGGGTACCACAATTGAGGCACAGCCAGCACCAGCAGTGCCAGCGTGCCGAGCACCCAGACGAATGTGCGTAGTGTGGTGTTCTTGAATAGCGGAGTAAGCGAGGATGAACTTTGATATGAAGTGGTGCGACCTAGATCGCGGCTGACCATTGACCCCTCATGAGTCAAATCCTACTTGATAAAGGCGGGCAACCCTGCAAAAAACGCACTTGCATTTACCACGTCGTCCAGCGGCACCTGCTCCAATACAGTGTGCGCGTGAATCTCATCGCCGGGGCCGAAGCCGATGGCGGGGATGCCAGCCTGCCCAGCCCAATAGGTGCCGTTGGTGCTGAAGTCCCATTTGCCTGTGGCCGCGCGCCGGCCAAACACGGCCTCGGTGGTGTCCAATGCTGCCTGAACATAGGGATGCGAATCCTCAAGCGCCCAGGCCGGGAAATACTTGTCGAGCACGAGTTTGAAGCCGGTATAACTCGGCTCGGCATAGGTCAACAACGCCAGCGTGATATCGGCCGCAAGCGCGGCCTGGCTGCTGGCTGTTGGTGGCTGGGATTCCGAGTCTGACTTCTGACTTCTGACCTCTGACCTCTGACTTCCATCAATAATCGCCTGCACCTCGGCCATCGCGCTCTCCAGGGTATCGCCAAACGTCACGCGCCGGTCGATGTAGATCGTGGCTTCGTCCGGCACCGCGTTAATACTGGGCGTGCTGACGTGCATGTCGCTGACCGTGATCGTGCCTTTGCCAAGAAACGCGTGGCTGCGCAGGTGCGGATCGAGGTCACGGATGCCGGCGATGATCGGGAGCAGTTTGTAGATGGCGTTGTCGCCCAGCCAGTTGCTGGCGGCGTGGGCGCTGCGACCCTTGGCCATCACCTGCATCTCCACTCGCCCTTTGTGGCCACGATACACCTGCATGCGGGTCGGCTCGCCAATGACCACAAAGTCGGGCTTAATTTGGGGGTCGAACTCGACAAAGCTGCGCGGCGCAATCCCATCGCACCATTCCTCCATGTTGCCGAAGTAGTAGGCCGACCAGCCGTGCAGCAAACCCAGGTCGCGCGCGATGGCCATGCCGTAGATCATGCCGGGGGTGCTGCCCTTCTCGTCGCACGCGCCACGGGCAAACAGGATGCCGTCCTCGACTTTGCCGATGAACGGGTCCCAGGCCCACTGGCTGGGGTCACCGATGCCGACGGTGTCGATGTGCGAGTCAAATACGAGGGTGCGTTGCTGGCCATTGGAATCAGGATTGCCGTTGATACGGCCAATTACATTGCCCATCACATCAAACCGCGCCTCATCGAAGCCAAGCAGCCGCATCTCCGCGATCACGCGCTCGCCCACTGCGCCGATGCGCGAGTCCATGCTGGGAATGGCGCAGATGTCGCGCATGAACTGAAGGATGGCCGGCCGGTGCTGGGCGATGCGGGCGTGGATGGCCGGGATGAAGGACGGGGGGGTGATCATTCTTGATCAGGCGGCACGATAGCATCAAGCCGCCATATTTAATTCCTCAGCCGAGTAAAAGATGACAGCAGAAGTCAAAACATTCTGGCGACAAATGTAATTTTCGCTGCTCTCTACGCTGAGGCGATCCACCAGATCAACATCTCGCCCAAATATCTTTTTTAACTCCGCTTCCATTTGAACCAGGCTAAATAATGATGGATGTGCAGTTGG
>Ga0105048_10010089_pt1 | contig 14975 bp, 14 predicted proteins | sample MAT05_FD_78382 | JGI IMG/M metagenome (GOLD analysis project Ga0105048, IMG submission 78382) | Freshwater microbial communities from Lake Fryxell liftoff mats and glacier meltwater in Antarctica - MAT-05 | ecosystem: Environmental > Aquatic > Freshwater > Ice > Liftoff microbial mat | place... | reverse complement strand
CCACGCTGGGCAGCCGATGCTGGCTCAAGCCGTCGAGCACCTCGGCCACGTGATCATCCGGGCGCACCTCACCTTCGCGATACGTCGCCAGCTCGTGCAGATCATACCCGGCGCAAAAGCTGCCCTCGCCCGCGCCGCGTACCAGCAGCGCCCGAATGCCAGGCGGCACCTTGAGGGCCCCGCGCAGCTGCTCGAGCACCGCTCTGTCGAGCGCGTTGCGTTTCGCCGGGCTCGAGAGGGTGAGCACCCGTACGCCCGTGGGCGAATCGTCGACCTCCAGGCGGGCCGTCACGCGCTAGCCAAGCACCACCAGCACGTCACCTTCAGAGACCGACTGGGTCTCTTTGCAGCGAATCTCTTTCACCGTGCCGCCATCGGTGGCTTCGACCGGCATCTCCATCTTCATCGACTCCAGGATGACCAGGGTGTCACCAGCGTTCACCTGCTGGCCCACCTTGCATTCAATCTTCCAAACGGTACCAGTGATGTGTGCAGTCACGTCGGCCATGGTGATGTCCTCTTACGGTTTGGCGTGATTCTCGAGAAAGCGCGTGTCGAGGCGCCCCTCGAGAAAGGCAGGCGCCGCGACGATGCGACGGTGCAGGGGGAGGTTGGTCTTGATGCCTTCGATGACGAACTGGTCGAGCGCCGACGCCGCGCGCGCGATGGCCTCTGGGCGATCAGCGCCGGTGATGATCAGCTTGGCGATCATCGGGTCGTAGTTCGGCGTCACCACGTTGCCCTGCTCGTACCCGGCGTCGAGCCGAATCGAAGGCCCGGTGGGCGGCTTGAACACCGTCAGCGGCCCCGGAGAGGGAAAAAACTTCACTGGGTCTTCGGCGTAGATTCGAAACTCGAGCGCGTGCCCGGTGCGCTTCACGTCTTCCTGGCGCACGGTGAGCTTCTCGCCAGCAGCGATGCGCAGCTGCCACCCGATCAAGTCGACTCCGGTGGTGAGCTCGGTGACCGGGTGCTCGACCTGCAGGCGCGCGTTCATCTCAATGAAGTACACCGAGCCCTCGGAGTACAACAGCTCGACCGTACCGGCGTTCGCGTAGCCAAAGGCCTTCGACGCTTTGAGCGCGGCATCGAAGAGCGAGGCGCGCAGCTCGCCGTTGGCGCCGTCGAGAAAGAGCGGGCTGCCGGCCTCTTCGACCACCTTCTGATGCCGACGCTGAATCGAGCACTCGCGGTCGAGCACGTGAATGGTGTGGCCGTGGAGGTCGCCGAGAATCTGCACCTCGAGGTGCCGGGGCGCGGCGAAGTACTTCTCTAGGTAGATGCCGTCGCGGCCGAACGCCGAGCGGGCGCGATCCATACACGCGCGAAAGGCCTTCTCGAGCTCGGTGGGCGTGGTGGCGACCGCCATGCCGATGCCGCCTCCGCCGCCAGCCGCCTTGCACAGCACCGGGTAGCCGATGCGCTCGGCCTCGGCGAGGGCGGCGCTCAGGTCGGGCACGATGTCTTTCGAGCCGGGTACGATCGGCACCCCGGCCGCGGCGACCAGCCGACGCGCCTCGCTCTTGTCTTTCATGCGCAGCATCGCCTCGGGCGGAGGCCCCACGAAGACGATGCCCGCCTGCTGACAGGCCCGAGCGAACTCGGCGTTCTCTGACACGAACCCGTAGCCGGGGTGAATCGCCTGCGCGCCGGTCTTCTTCGCCGCGGCCAACAACGCCTCGACGTTCAAGTAGCTCTCTTTGGCCGGAGCCGGGCCGATGCGAACCGCCTCGTCGGCCTCTTTCACGAAGGGCAAATCGACGTCGGCGTCGGAGTACACCGCGACGGTCTTGATGCCCATCGACTGGGCCACGGTGCTCAAGCGGCGGGCGATTTCGCCACGGTTGGCGATGAGAATTTTGGTGAACATACGGAGCGCGCGCACCGTACCGTCGGCGCAACGCTCAAACAATCACCACGTGTTTGGCGAAAGTGCGCAACGCAGGTAGAAGCCACAGCTCGATGCCTCGTCGCAAACCAGCCGCCGTCGCCCAGGCGCAGATCATCAGCTTCGCCGAGGTGCGGCTGGCCCGTCGCTTGGGCACGTACCGCGAGAAGCTCGACCGGGTGTTGCGTACCAACAAGCGTGCCGTCGGGCGGCTCTACTCGAGCGGCACCCTCTTCACCAAGGTCGGCACCCGCGCGGGCAGAGACCTGCTCCTGGCGCACGAGCATCTGCTTCGGGTGGTCGGGCTGGTCGAGCGCCTGAGCGATACCGGCGATGTGCCAGCGCCGCGAAAGAGCACCGAGGTCGATTCGATCTTCGATGAGCTCGACACCCTGCTCGAGCGCACCACTGCGCTCACCGAGCACACTGCGGCGATGATCGACGAGCTGAAGCGCGAATAGCGCTCGCGCTTCTTCAGACCTCGGCGAACAGCTCGGCCATGCGCACCCGCAACGCGCTGGCGATTCGGTAAAGCGACGAAATCGACGCTGAGCTCTCGGCCCGTTCGATCTGCGAGAGCAGCGACACCGAGAGGCCGGTGCGCCGCGCCAGCTGTTTCAGGGTCAGGTTCTGGCGGGTTCGGCCTTCGCGAATGAAGCGACCGATGGCCTTGTGAAGCTCGGCCTCGGGGTCGCGGGTGATGCCCTTCTTGTCGAGGGTTCGCTTGACCGTCTCGAGAAAGACCGGCGGGTCGACCGGCTTCTTGATGTAGTCGCTCGCCGCCGACTTGAGGCTCGCCACTGCCGTCTCAATGGTGGGAAACCCAGTCGCCACGATCACCGCGAGGTCGTCATCGAAGGTTCGAATCTGCTCGAGCACCTCGGTGCCGCTCATCTTCGGCATCATCATGTCGAGAATGACCAACTGAAACTCGGTCTTCTTGAGCAGCGCGGTGACCTCGGTCGGGTCGTCGAGCGTGGTGACTGCGTAGCCCTCTTTGGTGAGCAGCGCCTTGAACATCTCGGCGTTATCGGGTTCGTCGTCGACGACCAGTACTCGAATTTGTTGTGAGCCTCGCACCGTTTGCCTCATTCAACCGCGCTTTGAGAAAAATGAAATCGTGACTTGGGTATTACAAACGGCACTACTGGGCGCCACTCAAGATGTTCCTGATTCGGTCGACATACGCGTCATCGGGCGGCGCAACCTTCAGGTACAGCTCGTAATAGTCGCGGGCCCTCTTCAGGTCTTCGGGGCTGTTCTCGTTCTGGGAGATGGAGGCGTAGACGCTGGCCGTGAGGCGAATGCAGGCGAGGTTGTTCGGGTCGAGCCGCAGACATTGCTTGAGGCGGTCGAGCGCGGGCGGGAAGGTCTTTGACTTGTTGAAGGCCTTGGCCTCGGTCGCCAGCTTCTCGGTTTGCGCCGCGAGGCCCGGAGCGGCAATCGGCATAACCGGATCTCTTTTCACCGGCACCACCGTAACCACCGCCGCCTTCTTGTCGGCGACGAGCTTGGTGTACTTGCCCTCGAGCTCCGTCAGGCGCGCCTTGAAGACCTTGGTGCTGCCAGCCTTGTCGAGCTGCGCACGGGTGGCGGCCGGGTCTTGCCGCTCGAGCGCGCTCTGGGCGTCTTTGAGCACCTCGGCGACCTTCTTCTCGTTCTCGACCATCGCCAACATCGGGCTCACTTCGGGGCAGGGCACACCACCGACCCGGCAACCCTTGAGCACGCTCTCAGCGGTCGCGAGATCGTTCACGTCGAGCGCTGCTTGCGCGTCGAGCAGCGCCTTCTTCGAGACGTCTTCGGCCGAGGGCTCGGTCGGGGCAGGGTTCTCGAGACCGGTCGGGTCATCTGGCACCACCGGAGGGTCGACCTTGGCGACCACCGGCGGCTTGACCGGCGCTTCGACCTCGGGCGGCTTCGTCGTGCCCTGGCCCCGCAGCAGCGCGTACCCACCGCCGCCGATCGCCAGCACCAGCACGGTGGCCACCACGGCGATCATCGGCGCCTTGGAGTTGCCGCCGATCTGCTCGAACTCGGCGGAGTCGACGGTCATCGCGGTGGTCGGCGCCTCTGACGACTCGCCGGGCCCGACGAACTTCATCTTCACGTGCCCGAGCTCAATCACATCGCCGCTGCACAAGGTCACCTGCGCGTAGGGCTCGCCGTTGACCATCAGGCCGTTGGCCGACTGCATGTCGATGACCCGCCACTCGCCGTTGTCTTCACGCACCAGCTTGCAGTGGGTGCGCGAGAGCGACCGGTGGTCGAGGTAGACGTCGTTGTCGTCGACGCGGCCGATGCGGGTCTCGTTCTTCGAGATGAGAAACTCGCGGCCGGCGAACTCGGTGTTGATCACCACCAGCTTGGGAGCCTGGGTCGAATCGAGCTCGACCACTTCGCGCCGGTTGCTCTGCACTTGATCGATGCGAATGACCGAGGTCGACTGCTGGCGGGGCGCGCCTCCGGTGTTGTCTTCAGGCGGGCGCTGCGGTGGCGGGGTCTCGTCAGAGACGTGCGGCTCGACCGCGGGGAGCGCAGGGAGCGTGGGCGCCATCTCGCGCTGATCCTGGTTCAGGCGGGCGGTCTGGGCGGCCGCGGCCCGGGCTGAGGGCAGCTGCATCGGGGTGCTCGCCGCAGCCGAGGCCAGTCGCTCTTCTTCTCGCTGAATCGCCAGATCGTAATCACCGATCTGAATCAGATCGCCGTCGCTGACCTGCACCAGACCCGAGATGCGATCACCGTTGACCCGAATGCCATTCGAGCTGCCGAGATCTTCGATCTTCACCGCGCCGCTGTGACGAAGCAGGCGCGCATGGCGCCGCGACACGTTTCGCTCAGTCAGGCGAATGGTGTTGCCTTCTTGTCGGCCGATGGTGATTTCGTCCCTCACGAAAGGGACGACGGTCTTCCGGCCTTCGTCGTCTTCAATGATCAGCTTCAGCACGCACCTGACTTTCTACCATCACTGTACGCCGCAAAGCAGCAAAGCGAGTGACAAACGCTGCGTTGTGTAGAGAAAGCGACGCCATGCCGACGGTTGCGCTCAGAACCGACATCAATGCCCCGATGGAGCCACCATTTCGAACCGCGCGAAGGGGGCACGATGATGGTCGACCATTTCTTCTTCCGCTCCCCGAACATTCTGAAGACCGCCGCTGAGTCGAACGGGTGGCGAGAATTCTTGAGAGCCTGACCCAGGCCTCACTTCGACCTTTCGCACGCTGAGCGTTACAGTCGGGTGCCGTGGCGTCTCCATTGATTCTCCGCACTGACGCTGGTGATGAGCACCTCGAGCTGATCGAGTTCGAGGCCCGGGTGCGCCGGGGTGAGGTCTCTCCGCAGTCGTTGGTCTGCCTGCCCGCGCTGACTGGAGATGCCTTCGTACCGGCCTGCGAGCTGGAGCTGTTCAAGGCGCTGCACGAGCCCAAGCGGGCCGCGTTCGCGCGCACCTTTTCGGTGAGTCGCTTTCCCTTCATCACCTCTGGGTTGATTCTGCTCAACCTGTCGATTTTCTTGTTCACTGCGCGCGGCGGAGAGATGGAGGTCGACGACATGGTGCGTTGTGGCGCCAAGGTCGGCCCGTTGATCACCGACCTCGGCGAGCTGTGGCGGCTCTTCACCGCCAACTTTCTGCACCACGACGGGCTGCACCTGGGCCTCAACATGTTCGTGCTCTTCAACGTGGGCGGAGCGCTCGAGAACACCTACCGCACGCTCGACTACCTCTGGTTGCTGGTCTTCACCGGGCTGGCGACGATGGGCACCTCGCTGTTGCTCAACGAGTCGATCACCATCGGAGCCTCGGGCATGGTGTTCGGCTGCCTCGGCGGAGTGGTGGCCTTCGGGCTCAAGTACCGCAGCCTGTTGCCGACCCGCTATCGAAGCGTGATGGCCGACGCAGCCATACCCACGGTGCTGGGGCTGTTGATGATGGGCATTACTTCGCATGGCGTCGACAACTGGGCGCACATCGGCGGGTTGGTCGCGGGCATCGGCACCGGCGCGTTGATGCGGCCGCGGTTGCTTGCCGACGCCCGGCGCTGGTGGTGGGAGCCGGCGCTGCGGGCCGCTCCGTCGCTGGGCATTCTGGCGATCGTCTTCGGAGGCCAGACCCTGTTTCACGAGGTGCTGCCGGTGATGCGGGTGGAGCACGACGACGCGTACGGGCTGTCGATGCCGGTACCCAAGGCCTGGGTGCGAGGCGCGAACCCGCTGGGCTCGGTGGCTTGGTACAACGGGCTGTCGGGGTTGGGCCGGGCGAGCTTCGCGGCCGAAGCTGTCGACATGCCCGACGGCGCCGACGCGATGGCCTGGGCCACCCGCTTCGTCGATGACCGACTGGCCTCGCGCTCGTTCGGCCTCTCGGTGAGGCACGAAGCGCCCGAGCTGACCCGGGTGGCGGAGCACGACGCGGTGAAGGTGCGCGCCCTGTTGGATGACCCCAACGGCAACAGCCGATTGGTCGCCTACTTCGTGCCGCGCGGCAACGTCGTCTACCAACTGGTCTTTCTGTGGCCCACCGCCTTTCCCCGCTATGGGCAGATCGTCGAGCAGATGCTGGCCGGCGTGAAGTTCGACGAGACCCGCGCGCTGCGGGTGGCCCGTGCAGAGGCGCTGTTCTTCCCCAACTCGCCACCGGCGCTGGCGCGGCTGGGGGAGGAGCTGCTCAATCAAGGTGACGGGGTGCCGGCGGCCGAGGCGTTGGCTGGGGCGGTGCGGGGCGAGCCATCGAACGCCAACTACCGGGTCTTGCTCTCTCGAGCCTGGCTCGCCTCGGGCGAGATCGAGCGGGCCTGCGAGGCGGCGAAGGCGGCGGTGACCTACGAGGGTGAAAACCCCGAGGTGCTCGAGGCCGACGCCCGCTGCGAGCTGGCCAGGGGCAACCCTCAGCGAGCCCTCGAGCGATTGGAGCGGGCGCGGGCCGTCGCTCCGAATGATCTTCGACTGCAGGCCGCGGAGTCGCGGTTGCGAGCGAGCCTGCCGTCGAAGCGTTAGAAGGCGGCGATGGCGCACGACGCGGTGCCGCCGTCGCTCACCCTGAGCGTCTTCGTCGGCGATTCGCTCGCCCCGACCCCGGTGACCGTGTACTGGCCGGGCGCCAACGCAGGCACCGCGCAGTTGAAGGTCGAGATCCGGCACGCGAGCGTGCAGGCGGTGCCCGGAGGCAAGGTGCACGTCTCGCCAGAGAGCGAGAGCGCGATGGTGGTGCCGGTGACCGCCACGTCACAGCGGCTGACGCTGGTGTCACAGCCGCCGCAGGTCTCCATCGCCATCAGAGTCAGCGCGGTGCCGGCTGGCGCGCCTCCATCGGGCACGCAGAACTGCGCGATCGGGAGATCGGTTTTCGGGGCGCAGACCCGGCCGCAGGCGATGGCGGCAAAGGCGGCGAAGATCATCAGGGCGGTTCGTTTCATCTCTGGCGGCACAGCAAGCTCGGGGCCGCTCCCAAGCGCCCTGGACTCGTGGGTTTTCGGGTGTCTTGCCGCCTCAGAATCTTGATGTTGCGGGCACGGGCCACGCACCTTTCCGTCAACCGAGCCGACAATCAGCGATGCGAGCGAGCGAGATCCGTCTGGCGCTGACTGCGGCCAAGGCCGACGGCAAGGTCACCCCCAGAGAAATTGACCAGTTGATGCTGAAGGTGCGCGACGAAGGCGGCCTCGACAACGACGAGCGGGTGGCGCTGTTGAAGGGCTCTGACGGCTTCGACGATGAGACCAAGCAGCGACTGGTCACTCACATCGCCGCCATGGGGCAGAAGAACGGCTGGGTGAGCGTGGAGAGCGACGGCAAGCTGGCCTCCATCGAAGGCCGCTACGCCAACCTCACGCTCTCGGTGCCCGGTCTCTTGGCGCGCATCGGTTTGTTCGACAACGCCTTCACGCTTAAAGGCCGCGCCACGGTCGACGGCACGCTCTCTCTCACGCTCGATGGCCATGCCATTCAAGTGCCGGTCGCCAAGAACGAAGGCCCCGCCGCAATTCTCGAGAAGGTGAAGGCAGCGATGCCCACCGGCATGACGGGGTTGCTCTTCGGCGGCGACGTGTCGCCCAACGCCCCCGCGCTCTTCGAGGGCCGCGCCGCGGGCACCCTCGACTCGGCCGCGCACCTGATGATGTACAAGCCCGAGGCGCTCAATCTGCTGCCCGGTGAGAAGCCGCTGCGGGTGGTGGTGACGGGCTACGGCAAGTTCATGGGCATCACCGACAACCCGTCAGCCAACCTGGCCGCGAAGCTGGCTCAGATCGGCGTCAAGGGAGGCATCGTTGAGTACCGGCGCCTCGACGTGACGCCCCAGGCGGTCGATGACTTCATGAAAGACATGAAGGCCCACCCGCCCGACGTGATTCTCTCGATGGGTGTCACCGGCGGTCAGTCGCAGCTCGAAGAGACGCCCCAGAACCACTTGGGCGCAGCGCCCGATGGCAATGGCGTGATGATGACCGAGCGCGACGTCATCGCGGGCGCCGACGACGAGCTGCACACCGACTTTCCGATCGAGACGGTCGAGTGGGCGCTCAAGAAGTTTAAGAAGCGCGAGACCTTCACCAGTCTCTCTGACCCGAGCTACACCGCCGACCGCAGCGCGTACCTCTGCAACTACATCGGCTACAACCTGGCCGCCGAGTTCGGTGACCAGCCCAACACCATGGCTGGTTTCATTCACGTGACCGACCACACGCCGGCGAACCAGCTGGCCGCGGTGCTTCGGGCGGTCGTCGCCAAGCAGCTCGAGTACCGTCGTAACCCGACCACGCCGCTGCCGGTGATCTGAGGTCAGTTCACTGGCTGGCCGAGCACGGTGACCAGCTTCTGCTTTTTCTCGTTCGCGTAGCTGACCAGCGGCATGCACGGCGCCAATTTCACGCCGTCGGCAGGTCGGCTGAAGACCAGCAACTGACCGGGCTTGAGTGCGGTGGCGTACTCTTTGGGCACCGCGATCGGCGGCTCGCGGTTGGCGTGCGAGACCACCGGGCCATTCTTGCAGTTGCGCCGATAGATGATGAAGCCGAGCGCGTCGATGCGATCGATCTGCTTGGTCTCGACGCAAGAGAGGGTGAACTCCTTCCACGCCGTCTGCTTGAACGAGACGATGGCGTCGGCGCCTTTGATCGCGACCGAGGCGATGGGCGCTTCGAAGGTGTTCTCGAAATAGATTCTGCGCTGATCAGCCCGCTGCTCGAACGAGTCGTCGTTGAGGTACAGGCTGAAGGTCTGCCAAGGAAACTTGGGGTGCTCGGCCAGAGAGGCTTGCAGCTGCGCGCGCATCGCCCCTGCTGCGGCTGAAAACGGGCCGATGGGGCTGAGGGAGATGGGGCGAATGAAGGTCAGGGGCCGAGCCCACTCTTTGTGCTTGGGCTTCTCGCAGTTCGCGACTGCATCGGCGAAGCGAAGTCGGAGCGGGTCGGCCACCCAGAACTCACGCCACTCGTTCGGGTCGACTTTGGCGTTCTTGAACACCTTCGCCGCGATCGCGCCGAGGGTCTGCCGGCAATCGGGCTTGGGAGCGCCGGTCGGCGAGGTCATCAGCTGCTGCTCGGCTGCGATGACCGTGGCCCAGAGCGGCTCGTTCGCTTTGCGCGCCGCGACCCACTTGGCGTAGCCCTGCTCGACGGCATCGACCAGCACCGGCTTGAGGGTCGCATCGAGTTCGTCGGCCCAGGCCGCTTCGGCGAGCTTGGCCGAGCGCTGCACCTGGGCGAGCGTCTCTCTGGCGACCACCTTGGAGATGTCATTGAACCGCGCGTCGGCCGCGAGCTCTTGCTCGAATTGCTCGGGTTTGATCAGCGAGGCCCGCAGCCGGCAGACCGAGAAGGTGCTGGCCTGTGTCGGCTCGTGCCGGTCGCGATCGCGATTGCCGTAGCAGAGGTCGGCATACCCGACGTGCCACAACGCCGAGTGCTGCTCTGATTGATCAGCGACGGCGGCGATCAGCGCGTGCTCGCTGGCGTTCTCGCAGCCGATCAGCTGGCCCAGCACCGAGGCCTTGGCGGCGGCGAGGCTGTTCTCAGTGGTGCCCTTCTTCAGCGCTTTGCAGCTGGCCTCGATGGCCTCGCTCGCTTTCTGGTTGTCGACGCGAATTCGCAGTGACTCGAGGGTCATCGCCGGGCTGATGCCGAGCTGCTCGACCATCTGCGCTCGCCACTTCGCCACCTGGGCTTGTCGCTCAGGGTCGTTGGGCTGCTCGCACCACGCCTCGGCGATGAGGTTCATCGCCTTCCAGCTCGCGCCGTTGTTTCTCAGCTCCATCTCGACGAAGGTTGCGCGCGGCTGGGGCCCTGCGACGTGGCCAGCGCAGAAGGTGGGTGGCTCGGGTTGAATCTGCGCGAGCACCAGACTGCACATCGTGATCAGGAGCATTGCGGCGAGGGTACACGGCCCGCGCGCCGCCAAACCGAAGCAAAAACAAAATTCGTCATTCGACGCGCGCCATCGCAACAATCGCCCGCTCGCCCCTCAGGAAATGCGCGGCGCGGTGCAGCGCACGGCATACGATGAGCGCACGTGGCTGACTTTTTCGAACGCCTGCGCGCCCACCTGCATGCCGAGCCATCGAAGAACCTCGAGACGCCAGGCTTGCGGCTGCGCGAGGCGGCGGTGCTGGCCCCGCTGTTCTGGCGCGGCGACGAGCCCTGGGCCTACCTCACGATGAGGCCGATGACGCTGCGCAAGCACCCCGGCCAAATCTCGTTTCCCGGAGGCAGCCGCGACCTTGGAGACTTGACGCCGCTGCACACCGCGCTGCGCGAGACCCATGAAGAGCTGGGCATCGGCCCCGATCAGGTCGACGTGCTGGGTCTGCTCGGCTCGATGCCGACGGTGACCTCGTTCTGGGTCACCCCGTTCGTGGGCGTGGTGCCTGCCTCGCTCACGCTCACCCCCAACCCGTTCGAGATCGAAGCCGTGCTCGAGGCTCCGCTCTTTCGTTTGCGACGCGAACAGCGGGTGATCTTCGAGGCCCCCCGAGACGTCTTCGTGTGGGACGAGGGGGCTCATGTGGTGTGGGGCGCGACGGGCCGTATGCTCGACCAGCTCTTGCAACACGTCTCGGCCGTTCGACAGGAGTAAGGCATAGTCGCGCGCCATGGAAGCGTTCGACCTGGTGGTCATCGGTGGAGGCGCCGCAGGCGAGAAGGGTGCCGTTCAGGCCGCGTACTTCGGCAAGAAGGTCGCGCTGGTCGAGAAAGAACGCGTGCTCGGCGGGGCGATGGTCAACACCGGCACCTTGCCGTCGAAGACCCTGCGAGAGACGGCGCTCGCGCTCAGCGGGCTTCGGCAACGCGGGCTCTACGGCGTCGACCTGACGCTGGGCCGACAAGCCACCGTCGCCGATTTTCTGCATCGCCTGGGCGTTGTGATCAAAGAAGAGTGCGCGCGCATGGCGGTCAACCTGCAACAGCACCAGGTGACCTGCTTTCATGGCACGGCGCGGTTCGTTGACCCCCACACCATCTCAATTGCCACGAAAGACGGCGAGACGTTGATTCGCGCCGAGCACGTGTTGATCGCCACCGGCAGCGCGCCCAACCGACCGTCGGCCTTCGAGTTCGAGCAGGAGCGCATCTACGACTCCGATGAGATCGTCACCCTGGCCGAGATACCCAAGTCGCTGGTGATCGTCGGCGGTGGAGTGGTCGGCTCGGAGTACGCCTGCTTGTTCGCCGCCCTCGGGGTGCAGGTGACGATGATCGAGGCCAAGAGCTCGCTGATGGGGTTTCTCGACGCGGAGATTCTCGAGCTGCTGATGACCCGCATGACCTCGCTCGGGGTGGGCTTTCGCTTCATGAGCCAGGTGGCCTCGTGCCAGGTGAGCGAGAAGAGCGTGGTGCTGACGCTGCAGAACGCCGAGGTGATGACCGCCGACGCAGTGCTGGTGTGCGCGGGTCGTCAAGCGTGCACCGCGGCGCTCAACCTGGAGGCGGCGGGTCTGGTCGCCGGCAAGCGCGGTCAGCTCGATGTCGACCCGGCCACCTTTCGCACGCCGGTCGCTCACATCGCGGCGGTGGGTGACGTGATCGGCTTCCCCGCGCTGGCGTCGACCTCGATGGAGCAGGCCCGGGTCGCGGTGGTGCACCTCTTCGACCTGAAATACAAGATGCAGATCGCCCCGATCTTTCCCTACGGCATCTACACGATTCCCGAGGTGTCGATGGCGGGCGAGACCGAGGCGACGCTGACCGAGAAGAAAGTCGACTACGTGGTGGGCACGGCGCACTTCGCGGTCAACGCGCGCGGGTTGATCATCGGTGAAGAGGGGCTGCTCAAGCTGTTGTTCAAGCGCGACGACATGTCGCTTTTGGGGGTGCACTGCCTGGGCGAGGGCGCCACCGAGCTGATTCACATCGGGTTGATGGCGCTGATGACCAAGGCCAACGCCGACCTCTTCATTCACACCTGTTTCAACTACCCGACGCTGTCAGAGGCGTACAAATACGCCGCCTACGACGCGCTGGGGCGCCGCGCGAAGGTGTCGCTGGCCTGAGCCAAGTCGGGCTACAACCTCGCCCCATGTCAGACATCTTTCCGGTGATCATGGCGGGCGGCAGTGGCACCCGCTTCTGGCCGCTCAGCCGCGCCGCGAAGCCGAAACAATTTTTGCCGCTCACCTCGTCTCGCCCGCTGATCGCCGAGACGCTCAAGCGGCTTCAAGGCCTGGCGCCGAACAAGAACGTGCGCGTGGTGTGCGGCGTGAGCCACGCGGCGCTGGTGCGAAAGGCGCTTCCCGCGCTGCCCAGGGCGAACGTGGTGGTCGAGCCTCAGGCGCGAAACACCGCTCCGGCGATCGCGCTGGCGACGCTCGAGGTCACCCGGGTCGACCCGCGAGGGCTGATTCTGGTGCTCGCCTCTGATCAACACGTCGCCGATGTGCCCGCGTTTCAGGCTTCGGTGCACGAGGCGATTCGGGCCGCGCGCGAAGGCGCCATCGTCACCCTGGGCATCACGCCCACCCGACCCGAGACCGGCTACGGCTACATCAAGCTCGGCGAGCCGCTCTCAGGCAGCGCGCGCCGCGTCGCCGCGTTCGTCGAGAAGCCTGACCTCGCTACGGCGGAGCAGTACCTCACCTCGGGCGCCTATTTGTGGAACGCGGGGCTGTTCGTCTTTCGCGCTGACGTGATGTGGGCGGCGTTCGCGAAGCACATGCCCGAGGTGCACGCGGTGCTCGAGAAGCTCCTCGCCGCGCCCAGGAGCAAACAGGCCGCGATGCTGAAGAAAGAGTTCGGCAAGATGCCGGCGACCTCCATCGACTACGGCATCGCCGAGCGGGCCTCGAACATGGTGGTGGTGCCCTCGAGCTGCGGCTGGTCAGACGTGGGCAGCTTCAACGCCTTGCCCGAGGTGCGGCCGACCGACGCGAACGGCAACGTGGTGTCTGGAAAAGCGACGATGGTCATCGACTCGTCGGGGTGTGTGGTGGTGGGCGAATCGTCACGGGTGGTCGCGGTGGTGGGCATGACCGACGTGGTGGTCATCGAGACCAAAGACAGCGTGTTGGTGCTCCCCAAAACCAAGAGCCAAGATGTGAGAAAAGTGGTCGAGGCGCTGAAGGCGAAAAAGTCGAAGCTGGTGTGACTTGGAGCCCAGGCTCGGGCATGGTGGCCGGCCAATGACTGCTCCACTGACCGCCCCCAAGCCGCTGGCTGGTACTCAAGGCCCCGCTGGCGCGTCGAACGTCAAAGCGCCTGATGATTTGAGCGGCTTTTCGAGTTCGGCCTACGACGGGCTGGTGCTGCAAGCCGCCGAGAAATACGGAGTGCCGCCGCGGTTGATCAAAGCGGTCATTCAACAGGAGTCGGCCTTCGACCCCAACGCCGGCTCTGGCAAGGGCGCGCGCGGGCTGATGCAGCTGATGCCCGCCACCGCCCGCGAACTCGGCGTGCGCAACCCGCTCGACCCCGCGCAGAGCATCGAGGGTGGCACCAAGTACCTGGCCGGCATGCTCCAGAAGTTCGGAGGCGACGTCGAACTGGCCCTGGCGGCCTACAACGCGGGCCCCGGCAACGTGAAGAAGTACGGCGGCATCCCTCCATTCAGAGAGACGCAAGGCTACGTGCGCAAAGTGATGGGCAACTACAACGGCACCGGTCAGGTCTCTGTACCGTCGACGGGCGAGATGCAGGCGCGGGCCGGCAAGCCGGTGGCGCGAAAACCGGGCATGGCGGCGGGGGGCGAATACCCGCGGGTCAACCCTCAGTCTGACTACGGCTTCTACGACAAGCCGCCCAAGACCAACCGAGCGGGCTTCGTCGCGCCCAAGCACACCCACTCGGCTGAGCTGTACCGGTTGCTGCTCGCCATGCTGCGTGGCGAGTTCCCCGAGCTGGCTCACTTGAGCGACGAGCAGCTGGTGGGGCTGGCCACTGCGAACAACCCTGATCTGGCGGGAGTGCTCGAGGGCGACCTGCCCGAAGACAGCGGCTTGCTGCTCACCATGCCCGAGGCCGCCGCGGTGCTGCCCGAAGGGGCGACCCCGCAACAGGCCGAAGCCGCGGTGCTCGAGGCAGCGCGCGCAGCGGGTGGCGAAGACGTGGCGAAGCTGTCTGATCGTCAACTGCTCGCGCACGTGGTGGCCCAGAACCCGGAGCTCCAGGCCACGCTCAAGTCGCCGCCCAAAGAGGGTGGCGTAATTCCCTTCAGTGTGGGCCCGATCAACGAAGCGCAGGTGCGCGCCTGGGGAGCCCCGGCCGCACAGAACGCGTCGTGGAAATTGCCCGGCTCGACTACTTGATCGTCGCGGCGCTCGGGCCGGGTGCGTGCTAATTCCGGCACGATGAACCCACAGATTTTTCGCGAGTACGACGTGCGTGGCCTGGTTGGTACCGACCTGACCGAGAGCGTGGCCGAGAACCTCGGCAAGGGTCTCGCGACGATGGTCAAACGCGCTGGGGGCAGCGCTGTGGTGGTGGGCCGCGATGCGCGCGAATCATCGCCGCGTTTCAATGAGGCGCTGATCAAAGGCATCACCTCGACCGGCTTGAACGCAGTCGATGTCGGCGTGGTGCCGACGCCGGTCGTCTACTACGCGGCGAACACCTTGCCCGTCGATGGCCTGGCGATGATCACCGGCAGCCACAACCCGGCT
>Ga0105048_10010085_pt1 | contig 14976 bp, 13 predicted proteins | sample MAT05_FD_78382 | JGI IMG/M metagenome (GOLD analysis project Ga0105048, IMG submission 78382) | Freshwater microbial communities from Lake Fryxell liftoff mats and glacier meltwater in Antarctica - MAT-05 | ecosystem: Environmental > Aquatic > Freshwater > Ice > Liftoff microbial mat | place... | reverse complement strand
GGAGGAAAATCGGTCACGCGCCGGGGTTGATCTGCACTTTAAGACCAATTCCGGCGCGAACGGTCGCAATTGCCGCATCGAATTGCTCGATCGGGAAGGTGTGCGTGACCATTTTGCGGGTATCGATGCCACCCGCGGCAATCACATCGATCGCCGGTCCATAGCTGTTCTGCAGCGCTTTGACTCCGATGATCGTTAGCTCCTCGTTGAAAATGTGGAAGGCATCGAACCCTGCCTTTTCACCCGGCGGACACACCCCGAAGATCAGGAGTTTGCCACCCCGGATCACAGCGCCGATCGCGAGTTCTGCGACTCTCGTCCGTCCGGTCGCTTCGATCACGTGATCGAAGCCTCGTTTCGCCACGTGCCGCACCTCGTCCAGCGATGCGCCCACAACGTCAAACCCGAAGGAGCGCGCAATTTCGAGTCGTGATGGGTTGGTATCGATGATCGCCACAACCCCTGCGCCGTTGAACCGCGCGATCTGAGCATTTTGCAGCCCCATCGGCCCTGCTCCATAGATGAGATAGGTGTCACCGACCTTCGGTTGCAGCAGATGAAAACCGTGAATGACACAACTCACCGGTTCGATCAGCGCAGCGTCGGCAAACGACATGCTCTCGGGTATCTGGTAAACGCATTGTTCCGGCGCGGCCATGAACTCGGCGAAGCCGCCCGAGGCGCTGCCGACACCGATCGCATTCCATCGTTCGCACAGGTTTCCCTTGCCGCGCTGACAGAAGTAACACTCACCACAGTTGAGCGTCGGGTCAACTCCGACGCGATCCCCAACGGTGACGCCGACCACATCGGTGCCAACATCGGTCACAGTTCCGCCGAACTCATGACCGATGATGATGGGATAGATGGTCGGCGGAAACTCTCCATCGATAATGTGAATATCAGTGCCGCAAATACCGCAAGCCCCGACCCTCACCACCACATCTTTGGGACCGTACGTCGGCTCCGGCACCTCTTCGACCCGGACATCGCCCGCCGCATGAACGACAACTGCCTTCACTGCACACCTCCGGAGCCGCCCACGCGGGAAAGCATGACTATGTGTTCGCGCCGACCGCCGTCGCCGGGAAGTACCAGGGATCGACGCCGCCGCGGAACGATCCGTCCGCGGTCGCCTGCACGCAGGCGGGTGATGAAAACTCTCCCCGCATCAGTCGATCATCCTTCACCAGGAAGGTGTGACCAATCGCCTTCAGTCCGTCCAGCGATTCCGCCGGAATGTCGCTGTTGACATAAAGCTGCGGAGTGGACGCATCGATACGCGGCGCAGAGGTCGCGGCCTGCATCGAAAGACCGTGATCGACCAGATTCATCGCAATCTGCCCGACGCAGTTCATGATTTTGCGACCGCCGCTGGCGCCGAGCGCGCCGACAGCCCGCCGGTCCTTCAGGACAATCGCCGGCGCCATATTGGAAAGCGGACGCTTGTTTCCACCGACTGAGTTTGGCCGTCCCGGTTCCGGATCGAACCACATCATGCCATTGTTGAGCAAAATTCCGGTTCCCGGTACGGTCACGCGGCTCCCCCAGAGACTGAGCAGCGTTTGCGTCAGCGATACCGCCATCCCTGATCCATCAATCACACTCATGTGGGTGGTGCAACCGCTGCTGGAGTAGTCAGGAATCGATCCCGCCAGGGAGTGCTGGACACCGAGTGCCGCCCGCGACCCGGCGCAGGTCGGTGAAACCGAGTCGAGCTTGATTCGCGATCGCCGCTCATCCAGATACGCATCGGAGAGGATCGCATCCAGCGGTACTTCGACATGGTCTGGATCGGCGAGGTACGCGAAACGGTCGGCAAACGCGACCCGGAATGCTTCAGTCAGCAGGTGCAGCGTTTTTGAACTATTGTGACCGAGTGACCCAAGATCGAAACCGTTCAAAATTTTCAGTGATTCAACAAGCGTTGTCCCACCGGTTGCTTTGCCGAGCGTGGCGATCTCATGCCCGTGATAGTTCGCGCGCAGTGCCGGCACGACCTTCGCCTCATAGTTCGCGAGATCTGCCGCGGTGAAGGGTGCTCCTCCCTCCTGCAGGTGCGCGATGATGGCGTCCGCAATCGGTCCCTCGTAAAAGGCTCGGGGACCCTGCTCGGCGACCGTTCGCATGGTTCGTGCCAAATCGGTTTGCCGCATCATGGTTGGCGCGGATTCATCGAGCGAGGCCAGCGGATAGCCCGCACTGTCGCAAAAGAGCGCACGGCTCGCCGGAAACTTCTGGATCGTGGGAAGATCGCGGGTGATTGTCAGCGTGGTGTGCCAGGTGACCGGTACGCCTTCTTCGGCGTACTGAATTCCGGCAGCCATCGCTTCCGCAAGTGAAATCGTGCCGTATTTCTCAAGTGCCAGCGCCAATCCGGCGACCGCGCCGGGTATCGCGACCGAGCGGTGACCAACGATGTTCGCGTTGTCCACAACCGTGGGCCAGCCGAAGAGCGCGGCATCGCGTTCGCCACCCTTGAGCGGAAACATCGTTTCGGTCGCTTCGGCAGGGGCAACCATTGGGAACTCGATCGTCACCGCGTCGTCGGTTTTCGGATCATGGATCACCATGTACCCGCCGCCGCCGATTCCGTTCATCCAGGGTTCAACCACCCAGGCCGCGAAGGCGCAGGCAACCGCCGCATCAACCGCATTGCCACCCTTGCGCAAGACAGCGGCGCCGGCGTCTGCTGCCTGCGGAGTTTTGGCCGCGACCATCCCGTTGTTGGAAATCGCCTCGGTTCGCCCGACCTGCCACTCGCTTCGTTCCGCCACTGCACTCACCTTTCAGAATCGTCACTATCGGTTTTGGGGAGTCGATCATATCCGATTCGCCCGGAAATGCAGAGCGCCTCTTCCCGACTCGGGAAGAGGCGCTCGTTCTGGAAATCAGCAGACCTATGCGGTCGCGCGCGACATTCGGTAGAAGGGGTACTGGTTGAGATAGAGCGAGTTTCCGTAGAAACCCTGGATATCCTTCTGCATGATCACGTACCAGAGCAACTGCCCGTAGAAGATCGCAGGTGGATCCTGCTCGGTCAGGATGTTCTGGATCTCCTTCATCTGCTCCAGCATGACTGCTTCATCGGTGAACTTCTCGACTTCCGTCATCAACTCTTCGTAGCGAGCGTTGACGTAGTAACCACCATTCGAGCCACCGCCTCCGGTCGAAACTTCCGAGAAGTTCGGCACGAGCTGGTTGTATCCGTCGTTGTAGTCAGGCCACCAACCCCAACCGCCGACGAACATCGGGCGTTCTTCGGCCGGCGAATCTCCATAGATGAAGTCGATCAGTGCGCTCCGCTCGATCTCGCTGATATCCAGGTTGAATCCCATCGCCTGGACATTGGCCTGGAAGAGTTGCGCAATCGTCCGCTCGACCGCGTCACCCGTCTGGAAAACGTAGTCGAAAGAGTCACCCTCGGCAAATCCGCCGGCGAGAATCAATTCCTTCGCCTTTGCCAGATTGGTGTTGTACAGGAAAACATCCGGGTCTGAGCCGAGCACGGTGTCTGCGATTGGTCCGGACCGTTGGATCAGCCCCTTGTACGCGGCGTTCGTCACTTCGTCATACGGGAAGGCATAGGAGAAACCCTGGCGAACTTCCTTCGCTTTGAGTCGCGGGACATTCATGATCGCCCAGTACACCGCCGTCGATGGGAAGGTGACAATCTGGAGATCGGTGTTTGATCGCAACGCATCGACATCGTCAGGGGTCAGATTTTGCGATGTGGCGTCAGCCGCACCTGTTTCGACGAGCTGACGTCGTGTCGAAACTTCGGCCACAACCCGGCAATTGATCTCGTCGAAGTGTGCGCCTTCCCAACCGAGGTAATAGCCGTCGTACTTCTTCAGCACCACCCGCTCGGTCGGCAGATTCTCGATCAACTGATAGGGGCCGGTGCCGATTGCGTTCTCGCGGTACCACTCGTATGCCCAGGGGTCCTCTTCAGTCTTGTTCTCTTCAACGTACCTGGTATTCACAACGAACGGACCGTATGCCGATGCCATCGCGGCGAGGAAGAGCGGCTGCGGGCGGCCAAGATTGAACCGGACGGTCAGATCGTCGACGACTTCGATCATTGCGGGATCGGTGACGAAGCGCGTCACCACGTTCACCGGTCCACGTGCCATCTGGATCAGGCGCTCGAACGAGGACTTCACAATCGCCGCAGTGCAGGGATCGCCGTCATGGAAAGTGACGCCCGAGTGCAACTTGAAGGTAAATGTGGAGTTGTCCGCGCTGGCTTCCCAGCTCTCGGCGAGCATCGGATCGTACTCGTCGGTGGCGCTGCCCTTGTACTGGATCAGCATGTCATAGATCTGCCAGATGATGGCAGCGGCTCCATTGTCATACGCGGAGTGCGGATCGAGATCCGGCGAGCCGCCGTCACGCAGATAGGTGAAGGTTCCGCCGCCTTCCTGACGCCGCGGCAATGCCGTTCGTCCAACAGTTTGCGGCACTGCAAGCCCAACCTCGGGCGCCATCGCCATGAGCGCAATTACTGCCGGCGTCGACAGTCCGAGTTTGAGACCAGTAGTCAGAACTTCACGCCGTGAGATGAAGCCTTTCTTCGCCTGTCGTTCGAGTTGCTCGAAACGTGGATCGCTCATGAATGCGTCTCCTGTTCAAAGGGTGGAGCGCCTGGTTGCGGCGCCAATACATTTCGATTCTCCGATTTGGGTGATAATAGTACGTTTTTCCGAGTTTGCACGGATCCGGCACCCGTGCGCCTTGCGCGAAGCACCGCGAATTCGTCGTTATCGGTAACGCAAAAGACTGAACTCGCGGTGGCGAAAATAGAATTCCGCCAATTCGCGCGGATTAGTCCTAACCTGGGACGATGCTGCCTGTTCCGTGCTCGGCGTATGAAAACTACAACGTCAGTGTCAGTTGCTGCACCGGGTTTCGATAGGTACGCTGGGATGGATCAGGGTCGGTCTTGCGCAAGACCCTCTGTCTCGTCTCGGCAAAGCCATACCGCGCCAGAATCGAATCGACCCTGCGCTCGATACCTTCCTGATATGCCTTCGGAGCACTCGCACCAGGGTAAGCCTTGTCATAACGTGCGGCCAACTGAGGATAGTGTTCGTCGACGAAGCCAAAGTAGTGCTCTTTCACCATCGGGGAGAGTCGGAGGGGTGACGCCCAGACATGAGACGCGCCGTGCTCCTTTGCACCGTTTATCACCGATTCCAGCATTTCGACCGAATCAGTGATGCCCGGCAGAATCGGAGCGACGAAGAGACCGCAGCGAACACCGCTATCGACCAGTCTGCGCATAACTGCGAACCGCTGCCAGGGCGGCGGTGTGCCGGGTTCGACAGCCTTCCAGACGACTGGATCGAGGGTCGTCACCGTGAATTGCACGGTCACATCGGCATAGTGGGCGAGTTCGGCCAGCAGGTCACCATCTCGAAGCACGAGCGTCGATTTGGTGACAATGCTCAACGGATTTCGGAAATCGCGCATTGCCTCGATCACCCCTCGGGTAAGCCGGTATCTGCCTTCGCCGGGTTGATACGGATCGGTGGCCGTGCCGATCGAGACGAGCTCGCCACCCAAGGTTGGCTTCGCCCGTTCCCGTCGCAACACCACTGGCAGATTCTTTTTGACGAAGATTCGAGTTTCGAAATCGCTTCCGGCATTGAGACCGAAGAAGGAGTGCGTGGAGCGAGCGTAACAATAATGACAGGCGTGGACGCACCCCCGGTACGGATTGATCGACCAGTGGAATGGCATCCCCGTTACCCGGTTGAGCGCCGATTTGCATTCGATTTCGGTGTAAACCGCTCTGCTCATCGCACAATACTAGCACGAATGTTCGCTTATCGGGCCGCTTTGCCAAAGATCTCACACCGATCTACTCCAGTTCGAACCTTTGGAGTACTACAATGGATGGCGGCGCTATGGCTGCGCCCGCGAAATGTCAAAGTCGTGAGTCTGAGCCATTGTCAGCACATCCACTTCCCGTCCCGATACGTTTTACAGATTGGGACCGAACAGAGCGTCGCTGAGGCGCCCGCCAGTTTCTCGTATGCCGATCAGGGAGTTTTCATGTCACGTCTGAAAAGTGAGAGTTCGCTCCATCTCGACGCCCCGAAGATCAAAACCATCTTCGGTTCCACCGGCGAACGAACTTCTACTATCGGTACCCATACGTCGGTCTGGCGGATTGTGCGCGGTGTCGTTACCGGTCTTGCCTTGTTGCTCCTGTTCGCGGCGGCCGGGTTGTTGCTCGCGCAAAATCGATATGACGGCAAGGTCTATCCTGCCGTCTCCGCTGGCGAAATCAATCTCGGTGGCATGACGTTGGTTGAGGCCAACACCACCCTCCAGCAATACGCCGCGTCCAGCGAGGGGCAAACCGTTCGGCTCACCTTCGGCGACAAGAGCTGGGAACCAACCCTGAGTGATCTCGGCATCTCGGTGGATGTCGATCGCACACTAACCACCGCCTTCAATGTAGGGCGCGAAGAGACGGCCAGAACCCGAATATCCAAACTCACCTCACTGCTTCGCAATGACACCGTTGTTCCGCTGATGGTCACAGTCGATCAGACGAAGCTCAATTTCTGGTTCGATAACGTCGATGCGGATCTCGGCCTCAAACCCCACGATGCATTCCTCGTGATCAATGGCGCCACGGTTTCGATTGAACCCGAAGTCGAAGGCACCGTCGTTGATCGAGCCGCCGCCACCGCCCTTGTCACCTCCGGCGCGCGCCTTCTGTCGATTCAGGATGGTCCCCTGCCGGTGGTCGCGACGATTGCCAGGGTACGCGCAGGTGATCTGATCGACGTGCAGGCGAAGGTGCAGGATGCCCTGGCGAAACCGGTCAAACTGAAATATCCGGGTGGTAAGCGTTGGACGCTCGAACCGGAACAACTCGGTCAATTCATCCTCCAGCAGAATGACCCGGCGAAAAAGGGGGCGGCCGCATTCTCGGTTTCGCTCGACGAAGAGGCATTGGCGGCATGGTTGACCGATCTGGTCGCCGGCGAAATCAATCGTGATCCTGTCAATGCCAAAATCGCCTGGAGCAATGACGCGCAAACCGTCTTTGCGACCAAAGAGAGTGTTAACGGCGCGAAGCTGAAATCAATCTCACTTGCCCGCGACGTGGTCGAGAGCTTCTGGGGAAATCATTCCGCAATCACGGTTCCCGTTACCGTTTTGAAGCCTGATATCGATAGCAATAACCTTGAGGCGCTCGGAATCAACGCCCGCCTCTCCGTCGGCGACTCCAGCTATGTTGGCTCGAATGGTGGCCGCGCGACCAACATTGTGGTTGGCTCGCAGTTGCTCAACGGCGCCCTGATCCCGCCGCACGGCACCTTCTCATTCAACCATTCGATTGGTGTAATCGATGTGGAGAAAGGGTACGTCGAAGCCTCCGTGATCTCCGGTGAGCGGATCGGTCGTGACGTCGGTGGTGGAATTTGCCAGGTTTCGACCACGGTTTTCCGGGCAGCGATGCTGGCCGGATTGCCAATCGTCGAGTGGTGGCCGCACACGTACCGTCTCGGCTTTTACGAACTCGATGGTTGGCCGCCAGGATATGACGCATCCATCCTTCAGCCGAATGGGGATCCCTTCAGCGGTGGCGATTTCCGGTTCGAGAATCCGACCGATTCCTGGATGCTTGTCGAGTCATATACCGAGGCTGAGCGGGTCTACGTCATCATTTACGGTCGGGAACTCGGGTATACCGTCGCTTTCTCCGATCCGCAGATCAGCGATCCGATCGAACCGCCGGAAGACGACATCGAAGTCGTCGATGACACGCTTGTCGCCGGCACGATCGAGCAATCGGAATTGGCGCAACCGGGTTATCAGGTCGTGATCGAGCGAACCGTGACTGGTAAGGATGGCGAAGTAGTCATCCAGGACACCTGGGACACCTACTTTTCTTCCCGCCCGGATGTCTGGAAAGTCAGCCCGGATATGCAGGGACAATCCCCCGGCGCCGGTTGATCATGTTTCGACAGAGTGTAAATCGACAACCGCCGGTCGCCACATTGGCGACCGGCGGTTGTCACTTGGAGGTATTCATGACTGAGAACTGAACGTGCGCGGTCACGTCCGCTCTTTGGCAAACGAACCGAATCAGACGGTCGGTTTCGCGTTCAATTTCAGTGCCGCTACTGCCTCATCGCGCTCTGCCCGCGCGCCGGCTTCCGCGGCCTTCAACGCCGCCGCGTCATTGACCTCGAGCCGATACTTCTGAATCAGCTCGTTTTCTTTCGCCTCTTTCGCCTGCGCACCCTCGTACTTCGCATCCCGGATCCGGTCGCGTATCTTCTGCTGCAAACCATTCCCACTGTCAGGTGCGAACAGAAGCGCGGCGGTCGCACCAACGGCTGCGCCAGTCAACCCACCCAGGGTGAACTTGAAACTCTTCTTGATGAATCCCATGACTGAATCCTTTTCTAGCGACCACCGGTGAGCATGCGTAGCAATCGACCGCCGATCAGGAGCACGATCCCGAGACCGGCGCCGAATCGCAGCGCACCCTGGCCATCGAGCACCGGCTTGATGTTCTCGCATGCCTGTCCGACATGAATAAGGGTCGTGACTTTCCCCTCGATCGTCGTCGAATCGGAGCGGAAGAAGAGAATCTTGCTCTTGACGATCCGCGCTTCTTTGGCGTTGACGATCGTGGCCGAACTCCCCTGAAGCACCACATGATCCGACTGCAAGTTCAGCACTCCGGAACGATCGAGGTTTGCTGATTTCGTCGAAATCGACTTCGCCCCGGACCGCTCGAGGGAAACCCGCTCGGCTGTGATCGCTTCCGCACCGGATCGATCCAGAGTGACCGTTGTGGCGGTAATATCCCCGGCATCGGTCCGTATCAGCTCGGTCGCTTCAGAACTCGCGCGATAGGCGGAATCCTTGGATATGACCTGAGAAGGATGGGCGCCATTCGCCCCCGGCAGTTGCTGGTCCGTGGTTGGTTCACTCATCATGCAATCTCGTTTCTTCGCACGCGAAGACCGATGCTCCGCGCTGGTGACAATCGAGTGTACCAAAGGCTGGCGCGCGACCGCCGTTTTCAAGTCGTATGGATGCACAAGGAGTCAGTATGAAGGTCTATCTTGGTGGACCGATGTTCACACTCGCGGAAAAGGAGTACAACCTCCGGCTGGCCGCGAAGGCGCGCGCCCTGGGTTTCGATGTCTATTGCCCCAACGAAAGCGAACCGATAAACGACAAATCGCGCAATGACATCACCGCGCGAAAGGTTTACCGGTTCGATATCGAAGCGCTCGAATCCTCGAACGTTCTGCTCTGCCAGGTGAGTGAGGATTCCGGCACCAACTGGGAGGCGGGTTACATGAACTGCCTTGCTCGCCACGTCGATCCGGCGCGGTATTACGGTGTGCTGGGGATGGCGACCGATATCCGTCTCGGCACTCCATCAGACCCTGCCAAACCCGGCGTCGAGAACCTCTCAGTGGCGATCAACGCACTGGTCGTCGGCGGTCTGCAATCGTCGCTCGGTATCTTCACTGACGAACCCTCGGCCCTCAACCGCCTCCTCGAGATCCGCCGGGAGCGAGAGTCTCATTTGTAATTCATAGGCAACAAGGTTCAAGGAGCAAGCGACAAGGAACACACTCCTCCTTGAACCTTGAACCTTGAACCTTGAACCTTGAACCTTGAACCTTGAACCTCGAACCTCGAACCTCGAACCTTGAACCTTGAACTAGTCGTCTGACCGCATCCCCGTCAGCAACATCACGTAGTAGAGCAGGGTCAACAGCGAGGCCGCGAAACCGGCGACATACGTCCACGCCGCAGAGCTGAGCACCGTTGCCACGCCCTTGCTCTCCTGACCGCCACCGACGCCACCATCGATCAGCCCAGTGCTGACCAGCGCCTGTTTCGCGCGGTTGGAGGCATCGAACTCGACCGGCAGGGTAATCAGCGCAAACACTGTGGCCAGCGCGAAGAGGATGACACCGATAAGTCCGAGTTGGAAACTTCCGGCGATGACGCCGATGATCAGCACGATGTACCCCAGGTTGGAACCGATATTGACGACCGGCACGATCGCTGTTCGAGCCTTCAGCGGCGCATAGCCCCTGGCGTGCTGGATGGCGTGGCCTGCTTCATGCGCGGCAATCGCAGCAGCTGCAATGCTCTTGGTGCCATAAACACCGTCTGAGAGCCGCAGGATGCGTGTCCGTGGGTCGTAGTGGTCGGAGAGTTCACCTTTGATGTGCTCGATCCCGACACTTTGCAGACCCTGACTGTCGAGCACACGACGAGCCGCCTGTGCTCCGGTTACACCGGCGGAGTTTGGCACCTGACTGAATTTGCGATAGGAACCCTTCACCTTCGATTGCGCCCAGAGCATCAGGAAGAGGCCCGGGAGCATGAAGACGAAATACAGTGGATCGAAGAACATGGGGTCTTGCCCTTTCGTAAAGGCGGCCGGGTGACAATCACGATCCCGGCCGCATCCATGTCGGATGAGCCAGGGTCTTACACCGGTCGAACGATGAGGCTCGTTCGATCGCGCGGCCGGCGCTCTTCAGCGCGTATTGACGACCTGCGCGGCCGCTCCGTTTCCAGAGCGTGGGTTACTCCCCCTGTTGTCATAGAGATTACTCAGAAGGTGGCCGAATCGTCAAGTACTTTGAGTCGCATTATGCAAACCTGAAAGTAGCGTTGACAGGATGCTCGGGCTTCGGCACGATTCGTCGATCTTCGGGCGACAACTGGCCGAAGTGACCAAAAAGGGGAAACGACGAATGAGAACATCGAGCGGTCAGCCGCTGATTTTGTTCAATGCGACGATTCACACGATGGACGCTAAGGTTCCTCGGGCCGAAGCGATTGCGATACAGGGTGATCGCATCCTGGATGTGGGGACAACTGACGACATTCGCTTCAACTACGGTGGTGGTTCGGCCGAAATCGATCTCGCCGGCAGAACGATTCTCCCTGGCCTCATCGACGCTCACACCCACCTCGAAGGAACCTCAGTTCATCTCGCGTACTTTGCTGATTGCCATGTTCCCCCGCACGCAGATATCGCGGACACTCTCCACGCCCTTGCTTTGCACGCCCGGAACAATCCAGATGCGGAGTGGGTGATTGGTCAGGGTTCCTTCATGTTGGCGGAAAAACTTAAAGAGCGGCGCTACCCGACGCTCGCGGAAATGGACGAAGCCGTCCCCGATCGACCCGCGCTGATCCGCGCCGGCGCCCACATAAGCATCGTCAACACTGTTGCCTTGCGGAAACTGGGAATCGACCGGGATTTCCTGCCGCCTTCAGGTGGACACATCGTTCGCGATGCGAATGGAGAAGCCACCAGCGTGCTCATCGAGATGTACTGGCACATCCATCTGCCGCCCTTCTCACCGCAACAAACAAAAGACGCGATCGCCGGTACCGCGCAACTGCTCTCGAGTTACGGCATCACTTCGTTGCAGGATCAATTGCCTTCGCCGCATGGTCTCCGAGCCTATCAGCAACTGCTGGCGGAGGGTCGGATGCCCCTCCGGCTCAGTTTCACCGTGCACTGCCCGAATCTGCTGACCGTCAAACAATTCCTCAAGATTGGATTCGAGTCCGGATTCGGCAACGACCGGCTGAAATTCGGAGCGGTTAAATTCTTCGTCGATGGTGGAATCACCGGCGCCGCCGGGGCATTCCATGAGGATTACACCCATCAACCGGGCAATCGGGGTCATCTCAAGGTCGAACGCGACGAACTCTTCGAAATGGTCCGCCTGATCGATGACGCCGGTTGCCAGATCAGCACTCATGTCGTCGGCGATCGGGCGCTGGACATGCTCCTTGATGCCTACGAAGCGATCCCGAATCCGACCGGCAGGCGCCACCGGCTGGAACACGCCGGTCACCTCTGCATGAACGCGGTTCGAATCGAGCGGATCAAAACCCTCGGTCTTATTCCGGTCGTGACGATGCCATTCCTCTCATCCTTCGGCGACTTCCTCCCCGAGTACCTGGGTGAACGGGCAAAGGGCGCATTTGCGCTTCGTCGATTGCTCGATGCCGGGTTGATCGTGCCGGGTTCGTCCGACAGTCTCGGCGCGCAACCCGAATCGTTGAACCCCTGGTTCGGAATGTGGTGTTCCGTCGCCAGAGAGACCTTCGGCGCCTTGGTACTCGCTCCGGAAGAGGCAGTCTCGACGTTTGAAGCGCTTCACACCTACACGGTCGCCGGTGCCTACGCGGATTTCGAGGAGACGCGAACCGGATCGCTGGCACCTGGCAAGCATGCCGATCTGGTTGTTTGCGAGCGAGATCCGCTCTTGCTCTCACCTGCTGAACTCAAGGCTGTTCGGCCACTCGCAACGATGCTCGGTGGCAAGGCTGTTTCCGGATCGCTCAGGAATTGAACTTCACTGACTGCGATAGGAGAGTCGATGAGCTCTGACCGAACAGCGGGATCCATAGGCTTCGTCTATGACGATCGTTACCTGCACCCTTGCGATCGTCGAGACCCTGCTCGGTCAGGGCACGAACGTTGACGAACCGCAAGCGCTCGGCATGGTGTTGGCTCGCCCCGAGGTCAACTCTCTATCGGCGCCTCCGGTGCTGCGGCTCTCGACCAGATCCAACGTTTCCCCGCGAGATGGTGGATGGAGATGGCGTCAAGCGTTCCAGAGCACTCCATCGATCATTAAGGTATCAACAGTTGTCGAGAGCGTAACGTGAGGCTTCGTGCGATTCATCTGGTGAGCGTTCACGATGGCAACCGGTGATCACATAGCGAGTTGCTCAAATCGCTCTCCTGGCCGGGAATGTGAGAGCAGACGTCGCTCGCCGTACCCGGATGATTCGCCGATGTCATCTACCATATGTAAGCGGCAAATTATCGCGCACTTGCGCGCCATACAGGGATTAACGGGCGAAAAGAGCACATGCAGTTTGCAGAGTGTTGAGCTTGCGGATTCGTATGGGCGGGAAACAGTACCTCAGAGTCATACCGATGGCTCGCGTCAAACTGGGGCTCCCGAATGCAAACTCAGCATTCGCCGGGCTGCTACGTCCATCTGACAAGTACATTCCGTCGACATGTTCAGCGCCCTCACATCACCCCATTAAATGGTCGCTGGCATGCTGATCATAGATCGGCCCAGCCAGAGTGCTGCTTGAGTCCCCATGCCCGTCTCGATAACAGGTGAGGGACTTCCGCAAGTTTACGTTGTGATATCCTGCATGTTCGACTCACATAGCGATTTCGACGCGCGACGGCACTCACCGGGGGTAGTTCAAAATGGACAGTAAGGCAACGCACACGCCGGGTGCAATGGGTGCGACCGAGCGCCGCCAGCAGGGTCGGAAGCACGTATTCGTCGTCAATGGCGCGTCCGAGTTTCTCGATGTCGTGCGCATTCTTTTGGAAGACGAATCGTACAATGTTACGACGACCAATTTTGTGCCCAAGACATTCGACCTGGTTCTTGCGCTTGAACCGTCGCTCATCATTATCGATCTGGCGATTCACATTCAGGCCGGGTGGGAACTACTGGAACGACTTCATAATGACGCAATGACCCACGGATTGCCGGTTGTCGTCGTTTCGACCAACCCTTCCTTTCTCGAAAAAGTGCAAGCTAATTCGGAGCGCTATGGCGGGCAGCGATTTATCGGCAAACCGTTCGATATTCAAACCTTACTCGGCGCGGTCGAAGACCTGATAGGGAAAGCCTGACGAGTCCACCGGACGCTTGCCTGGTGATGAGACTCGGACGTGCGTCCGATGCGAGCGCGTGCAGCGCGGATGGGTCGCTCTTCTTTTTCGCAAAGCCGCCTTCGATACCCTTCATGCGTGGTGACAATGCCGGTGTAGGAGTGCTTTGATTGTCAGATTGGCGTGGGTGCATTTTGTCCAGCACACGCACGACGACTAGGAAGATGCAATCGAAATCGCAGGACTTCGACATGAACCGATTGCCTGCCAAATTACCGTCCGGGTAGACCGCGCAGATAATTACGACAGATATTCGGTCGCCACGTCCGCCAATTCGCCTTGCGACTGTCAGCGCGTCAGTCATCGATAGCGATAAGTCGCGAATGACAGAATCGGCCGGGTCGTTGGCTATCATGTCGATCGACTGCTGACCGTTGAAGGCGCAGTTCCCGCGGTAGCCTTTGCTGTCCGGAAATTTCGCAAGGGCGGCGGCAATTGTCGCTTCATCGTCCGACAAACAAGGATGGCTCTCTGCAGCGCGGCTCCGTGCTTCACCCCCGTTGCCACTGGCGGCCGCGAAACCCGGGCAATCGGGGCAGTACGAGTGTCGCTTCGCGTTCCATCCGGACATCCTCCGCGACCCCAATTTTGCGATACAGTGAAACTGGCACCAGACACGTTTCTCCCTCGCCTGGACGTCGGCGTCGATCTGCACTCTCAATCAACAAACCAGGAGAGACTCAATTGAACAAAACAGGTGGAATTCTCTGCGCCTTTGCCCATCCGGACGATGAACAATTCTCCTCGGCAGGCGCGCTCTGGAAATGTGTTCAACGTGGCATCCCGGTTCACGTCCTTTGCGCAACTCGCGGCGACGCTGGCGAAATCAGCGATCCTGCCCTCGCTACCCGCGAAACGCTGGCCGAAGTCCGGTCCGAAGAACTCCGAATCGCGTGCGCCATGCTGGACTTCGAACCGCCGCATCTGCTCGATTACGGCGACGGCAAACTCCCGGAAGTCCCTGCCGACGAATTGCGGGATGTCGTGGTCGAGTACATCCGCCGACTCAAACCGGAAGTGGTGCTCACCTTCGACGCCAACGGCGGCTATGGACATCCTGATCACATCGCCATTCACCACGCCACGATCGCAGCCATCGACGTAGTCGGCGATGACAGTCACCGGCCCGAACTTGGACCCGGTCACATTCCCGCCAAACTCTACGCGACGGCCTATCCCCGATCGCTCTTCGCGAAAATGGAGCAGGGGTTGATCGATCTTGGCGAACCGGG
>Ga0105048_10010083_pt1 | contig 14979 bp, 10 predicted proteins | sample MAT05_FD_78382 | JGI IMG/M metagenome (GOLD analysis project Ga0105048, IMG submission 78382) | Freshwater microbial communities from Lake Fryxell liftoff mats and glacier meltwater in Antarctica - MAT-05 | ecosystem: Environmental > Aquatic > Freshwater > Ice > Liftoff microbial mat | place... | reverse complement strand
CTACGGCGAATCGCTGTTCGTCGAGCGGTGGGGTTGCCGCACCGGAGGGTGTGTCCCAACTTTCCAGTCTGCATCCCGCCGCCGTTCGCCCTGACCCCGAGGACACGGGCATGAAGTCTCAGATCACTGCTGCTGGTGCCGCCGTCCTGCTGTGTGGAGGAGTGGTGCTCGTTGAGCAGTCCGTGTCGCGTGAACCAGGTGACCGATTCAGTCGGTCGTTGTCGCCCTCGCCAACAACCCTTGAGGCCGCTGCGGGCTTTAGCGCACATCCGTTGCCAGCGTATGTTGTGCCGTCGATTTCTGAACAGGGGCTCACCTCCTCGACTTGGCCTTCGCGAAACGTGGCGCGTTCTGCCGCTGCGCATCCCGCGGCCACAATGATCGGTGCAGACGAGCTCACGAACGTCGTCAGGAAGACGTGTGCTGGATGTCACAGCGAGGCGCGCAAGCAGGGCAACCTGTCGCTGGCCACGTTCGACATGACAACGATCGGCTCGGCCTCGCCGGAGATCGCCGAAAAAATGATTGGCAAGCTGCGCACCGGGATGATGCCGCCGCCAGGACGCGCGCGGCCGGGCGGTGACACGTTGTCCGTGCTCATGACCACGTTGGAACGGTTGATGGACGCGAAGGCGGCCAGGGTGCCCAATGCCGGCTCGCGGACCTTTCAGCGATTGAATCGTGCCGAGTATGAGCGCAGCGTGCGGGAAGTGCTTGCGTTGCATATCAACGCCGACTCGTGGCTGCCGCTGGATACGAAGAGCGCCAACTTTGATAACATTGCCGATGTGCAGATGCCGTCGGCGACCACGCTGGACGCGTATCTCGACGCGGCGAGCGACATAGCGCGCTTGGCGGTCGGTGATCCGAAGGCCAGCGCGTCGACGTCAACGTTCAAGATCGCGCGCCTCGCCTCGCAGCTTGATGAAGTGGACGGTGCGCCGCGCGGAACGCGCGGGGGCGTATCGGTGACGCATAACTTTCCGGCCGATGGTGAGTATGTCTTCACGGTCACGCTGCATGCGATTCCGACCGGGCAGCTGTACGGATCCACCGCACCATTCGATGAAGAGATCGAAATTTCGGTGAACGGCGCGCGCGCGGCGTTGATCGACATTGATCGTGGGATGTCGCAAGCAGACTCGTTGGGCATGGATATTCGGACGAAGCCGATTCAGGTGCGCGCCGGTCCGCAGCGTATTACCGCGGCCTTCGTGCGCACGTTCGAAGGACCGGTGAATGACAACATCGCTCCCATCGGTCATAGCATTGCGGATACCCAGATTGGTTCGCAGGGCGGGGTGACGATCCTGTCGCATCTGCAAGGATTCGCCGTGACCGGTCCCTATAATCCCACCGGTGTATCCGAGACGCCCAGCCGGCAGCGCATCTTTTCGTGCCGCCCCACGTCCCGCGCAGAAGCGCGGCCGTGTGCCGAGAAGATTGTCACGCGGCTTGGTGGACTGGCCTATCGTCGGCCGCTGAATGCTGGTGATGTCAAGTCGCTGATGACCTTCTACGATGACGGCGCGACGATCGGCTTCGAGACAGGGATTCGGACCGCCGTGGAGGCGATGCTGGCCAGCCCACACTTCATCTTTCGTGTGGAAGAAGTGCCATCCACCGCCAAGCCTGGCGAACGGGTAGGCGTGAACGGCATCGATCTGGCGTCGCGCTTGTCGTTCTTTCTCTGGGGCTCGCCTCCCGACTCGACGCTGCTCGCGCTCGCGCGCCGCGGGGTACTGACCGACACGACCGTCCTTGTTGCGCAGACCAGGCGGATGCTTGCTGATCCACGCGCGGAGGCGCTGTCGACGCGCTTCGCCGCCCAGTGGCTGCGATTGCAGGACATCGACAAGGTGCATCCCGATGCGCTGCAGTTTCCGGATTTTCATGAGCAGTTGGCGATCGACATGCGTCGCGAGACGGAGCAGTTCTTCGACTATCTCGTCACCAACAATCGTCCATTGATGGAGCTGTTTTCCGCCAACTACTCCTTTATGAACGAGCGGCTGGCCAGGCACTACGGGATATCCGGCGTCACGGGCTCGGCGTTTCGGAAGGTCCAGTACACGGACAGTCTGCGCGCCGGGATCCTGGGACACGCATCGGTGCTTACGCTCACGTCGCACGCCAACCGCACGTCGCCCGTCTTGCGCGGCAAGTGGGTGATGGAAGTGTTGATGGGATCGCCGCCGCCGCCGCCGCCGCCAAACGTGCCGGATCTCGAAAAGACGGGCGACAGCAAGGAAGGCGTGATGCTGACCACGCGTCAGCGCATGGAAATGCATCGCGACAATGCCTCGTGCCGGTCGTGCCATCTGTTCATGGATCCCATCGGCTTGGCGCTCGACAATTTCGACGTGACCGGCCAGTGGCGCATTCGTGAGAACGGTGCGGCGCTTGACACGCGCGGTGATTTCTACGATGGCACCAGGATCTCCACGCCAGTCGAGTTACAGCGCGCGCTGTTGAAGCGGCCTGTGCCCCTGGTGCGTGCCTTCACGGCCAATCTCATGGCGTACGCGCTCGGACGTCGCGTGGAGTACTACGACAACCCGGCCATTCGTCGCATTGAAACATCGGCGCGCGCCAACAACTATCGCGTCCAGGATTTTGTGCTCGGCGTCGTGAAGAGCGACGCTTTTCGTATGCGGCAGATGCCTGTCGCACACACCATCCCTGCAGCTTCCGTCGCGGCGCCAAGCCGCAGTCGTTAGCGAACGCGCTTTTATTACTCGGAGCCTCTCACTATGAATTTCCTGACCGGCAAAACGATTCCGCGACGACAGTTTGTGCAGAGCTTGGGCGCGACGTTTGCGCTGCCGTACCTCGATGCGATGTTGCCCACGGGGCGCGGCGCGTGGCGTGCCGCCAACAAGGCGCCTCGCCTTGTCGCGATCGAGATGGTACACGGCGCGGCCGGCTGCAACGAACTTGGCGCCAAACTCAACATGTGGTCCCCGGCGCTGACGGGGAAGAAGTTTGACCTGAACCCTACGGCGCTGCATACCCTCGATCCGTATCGGGACTACCTCACGATCATCAGCAATACCGACGTGCGCGAAGCCGAGCCCACGTCACCCAACGAGATCGGTGGCGACCATTTTCGGTCGAGCGCTACGTTCCTGACGCAGTCGCACGCGCGGCAGACCGAGGGATCGGACGTGCGTGTGGGCACGTCGCTTGATCAGCTGTATGCCCAACGCTTCGGGCAGGATACGCCGATCCCCTCCATGCAGCTGTGCATCGAGAACGTCGACCAGGCAGGAGGCTGTGCGTACGGATATGCGTGTGTGTACACCGACTCCATCAGCTGGTCGTCACCAACCGATCCGCTGCCGGTGATTCGCGATCCTCGCGTCGCGTTCGAAAAACTGTTTGGCGTGGGTGGGTCATCAGCGGAGCGGGCCGAACGTCGGCGCACACGACGCAGCATTCTGGATTTCGTGTCGGGCGAGATGTCGTCGCTCAAGGCCAATCTTGGCGCCGACGACAAGCGCCGCTTGGATCGTTATCTCGAGGACATCCGCGAAGTCGAGCGTCGCATTCAGCGCGTGGAAGCGCGCAACAGCAGCGGCGAGGTGCGGGCGCTGCCTGAGGCGCCGGCCGGCGTACCGGACTCGTTCGCTGAACACGTGCGCCTGATGTTCGACATTCAGGCGCTGGCCTTCGCGGCCGATATCACTCGCGTGTTTTCGTTCAAGATGGGCCGAGACGGATCGAGTCGGACGTATCCTGAGAGTGGAACGGACAAACCGTTTCATCCCGCGTCGCATCATGGCGGCACGGACCGCGGCGTGAAGGATTTCCAGATGATCAACAAGTATCACGTGGCGCAGTTGCCCTATTTCCTGGACAAGCTCAAGAGCATTCAGGAAGGCGAGGGCAACATGCTTGACGATACCATGATCATCTACGGATCACCGATGGGTGATTCCAACTTGCACAACCATCGTCGCTGTCCGCTGATTCTGCTGGGGCATGCGGGCGGCCGACTGAGTGGTAATCAGCACGTCAAAGCGCCGGACGGTACGCCAATGGCCAACGCCATGCTGAGCATGATGCATACGCTCGGCATGGAGGACGTGAAGAGCTTTGGGGATAGCACCGATGCGCTGACCCTCCGCGCCAATGTCTAAGGCACACGAGATGGACAGCGCCCGCTCGGCGTCGGTCGGTTCGGCGTCGGTCGGTTCGGCGTCGGCCGGTTCGGCGTCGGCCGGTTCGGCGTCGGCGCGTCGGCGCCGCGCTGTCGCGGGCGCATGGATCACCGGGGCGGTCCTGTTGTTCAGCGCGTGGCGAGGGCGGGTGAACGAGTCGGCCATCGCCGATGCGGTCATGCGCGGCGACAGTGCCGCCGTTCGGGTGTTGCTCAGGCAAGGTGCCGATGTCAACGCCGCACAGTCCGACGGCATGACGGCACTGCACTGGGCCTCGATGCGAGGCGACGCCAGTGTGGCGAGGATGCTCATGTTCGCTGGCGCGCGTGTGGAGGTGCTGACGCGGAACGGCAACTACACCCCGTTGCATCTGGCGGCGCGCGCGGGGAAAGCGGCTGCGGTGAAAGCGTTGCTGGATGGCGGCGCCGACGTGTCAGCAGTCACGTCATCGGGTGGAGCCGTGGCACTGCATTTTGCCGCGTCGAACGGCGATGCCGAAACCGTGAAAGCGCTGTTGGACAAGGGCGCGACGGTCGATGCACGCGAACGGTCGTGGTCGCAGACGCCGCTCATGTGGGCGGCCTCAGCGAATCGTGCCCGCGTGGCAGAATTGTTGCTTGCGCGCGGTGCCGACATCGAAGCGGTGTCGAAGATCGAAGATATGTCCGCGGTGGAAAAGACGGAGCGCGCTGCCCTGACGGCGCGTGCTCGACGCGTGGCGGCGCTCAAGACAGCACAGCAAGGGCCCTCAGTGCCAGGAGCAGGCACGCCGCCGGGCGCGCCTGGGCCCGCGATTGGGAAGGCACCAACTGACAGCGCAGCGCGCGTCGTGATGCCAAGCTCCCTGCCTGCCGCGGCGCCCGCTGCCGTGCGCGCCAACGTGCCTGCTGCGGCGCCCGCTAACGTGCGCGCCAACGTGCCTGCTGCGGCGCCCGCTAACGTGCCTGCCGCGGCGCCTGAGTCGGCACCGGCGTCGGTCGCGGTTCCCGCAGGTGGCCGCGGTGCCGGTGGGGCGGGGCCGGCGCGTGCTCCCGGTGATACCACGAAGCCCACAAGGGGCTTCAACAATCGTGGTCCGACCTACGGAGACCTGATCGGCAACAAAGGTGGATTGACGCCACTCCTGTTTGCCGTGCGCGACGGCAGTGCGGAGGTCGTTGACGTGTTGCTTAAAGCGGGTGCGAAAATCAACCACGTGAGCAACGGCGATCATACCAGTCCGTTGTTGATGGCCACGATCAACGGCCGATTCGATATGGCCAGGATGCTTTTGGCGAAGGGCGCTGATCCCAGGCTGCCCAGTGACGCGGGCGCAACGCCGCTGTACTCGACGATCAATATTCAGTGGGCGGCAAAATCCTTGTATCCGCAGCCCACCGCGCAGTTGCAACAACAGACGACGCATCTGGAGTTGATGGAGCTGTTGCTCAAGGCCGGCGCGGATGTGAACGCGCGACTGACCAAGCATCTCTGGTACATGTCATTCAACTTCGACTTGCTGGGCGTCAACACCACCGGTGCCACGCCCTTCTGGCGGGCGGCGTACGGGACCGACGTGCCGGCCATGAAGTTACTTGTGAAGTATGGGGCCGACATCACGATCGCCACGATCAAGCCTGTTGGCCGGCTGCCCGGCGATGATTCGCAGGCCGAAAATGCCACGGCCGTAAAGGATCCGTCGGGGCTGGCGCCGATTCCGGACGGTGGCCCGGGTGTGTATCCGCTGCATGCGGCGTCTGGCGTTGGCTATGGCGAAGGGTTCGCGGCCAACTCACACCGCCATGCGCCAGACAGCTGGATGGCGTCGGTCAAGTATCTCGTTGAAGAGCTCAAGCTCGATGTGAATCAGCGCGATCACAACGGCTACAACGCGATTCATCATGCGGCCGCGCGCGGTGACAACGAGTTGATACAGTATCTGGCGGGCAAGGGCGGGGACATCATGGCACTCAGTCGACGTGGGCAGACCACCGTCGACATGGCGAACGGTCCGGTACAACGTATTCCGCCGTTTTTGGACACCGTTGAGCTGCTGGTCGAGATGGGTGCGAAGAACAGCAACAAGTGCATGAGCTGTTAGTCTCGCGTCGCGCAAACGAGGGGCGACGACAGCCCAACCTCAATCGTCGTGATTGAGCTCGTACTCGCGCTGCGCATGCATGCGTTCAGAGCCTTGCGCGCGGTCCCGGCGCTTGGCCGCTTGCATGGCCAGACCCGATGTTGACGCAGTCTTGATGGCTGGGAGGGAGAGCAGCTTCTCAAGCGAGGCGCTCTTGCACGCCGGACAGGTCGGCGCCATGATCCCACGCACCAACGCCTCAAACTGCTTCTTGCAGTCCGTGCACACGAAGTCGAAGATCGGCATCTTGTTGTTTCCCGTTTCCTACGTTCACCTATCCGTATAGAGGACCTTGTGTCTCAGCTCACGATCCCCGCGTTCCTGCTCACGTGCACGCTCGCCGCTACCCCCCTCTTTGCGCAAGGTGCGCGGACACCCGTCATTCCCGAAGGGCAGCGCGCTTCGGCGACACTGACGCCGGGTATTCGCGTGGGAAACATGATTTACGCGTCCGGGCAACTTGGGTCTGCCAGCGACACCACCATTGGTGGGCAAACCAAGACGGCTCTTGAAAAGACGAAGAGTGTTTTTGAGGCGGCCGGGACCACCATTGCCAATACGGTCAAGTGCACGGTGTTCCTGACCGACGTCAAGGACTACGTCGGCATGAACGCCGCGTACAGTGAGTTCTTTAAGGGCATCGCACCACCAGCGCGATCGACGGTGGTCGTCGCTGCGCTGGTGGTGGCCTACGGGAAGGTCGAGATCGAATGCTTCGCCGCCATTCCATAAGGCGCTACCTGGCTACTTCTTCGCCGCTGGCCAGAGTACACCCTGGTTTGCCCGTGTAACCGATCCCAAGCCCTTGTAGGCAAATTTCTGGAGCCGCTTGCCTTCGTAGGTTTCGGTGGTGTAGATGTTGCCCTTCGAGTCGGTCGCGATGCTGTGCACGGCGAAGAACTGGCCCGGCTGACGCCCACCGTCGCCGAAGCTGGTGAGGATTTCGAGCGACTGCCGGTCCATGATGTACACGCGTTCGTTCTTGCCGTCGGCGAGGTACAAGTACTTCTGTGCCGCGTCGCGCGAGAAGGCGATGTCCCACACAGACCCGTCGCCACGTGTGGCGGGCGCGATGCGCACTTCTTTCACGAACTCGCCGTTCTTCTTGAAGACCTGAATGCGATCATTCGGGCGATCGCAGACGTATACCAGGCCGTCGTTCGTGGGCTCCGCGCAGTGCACAGGATTGCGGAACTGCTTGGCGAGCGGTGCGTCGGGGTTGTACGGGCCAAGGTTGGCGTCGTCGGGGCGATTGCCATATGCGCCCCAAAACCGCTTGAGTTTGCCGCTGTTCATGTCGAGCACCGCAACACGCTTGTTGCCATAGCCGTCGGAGACATAGGCCTCGCTGGCTTTGGCATCAAACGAGATCTTGGCGACGCGTCCAAAGTGCGTACTGTCGTTGCTGTTCGGCCGCAGCCCCGGTGTGCCGATCTGCATCAAAAACTTGCCGTCGTGCGTGAACTTGAGAATGTGCGAGTCGGCGGCACCATTGCCGCCAATCCACACGTTGTCCTTGTCGTCGATGGTGATGCCGTGATTTGAAGACGGCCACTCGTATCCCTCGCCCGGTCCGCCCCACGCTTTCACCAGATTCCCCGCTGGGTCGAACTCAACGATCGGCGGGGCCGACTGACAGCACTCGGCGATGGGTGGCGTGGCTTTCATACCCACCTCGGTACGCTGATTCAGCGTCGAATCGCCGCGATGGATGATGAAGATGTGGTCCCGGCTGTCAATGCCGACACCGATCACCGAACCCAGTAGCCAGTGATTGGGCAGTGGTTTAGGCCACACCGGATCTACCTCAAACTTCGGTGCCTGCACCAGCTGCCGATCGGAGGCACCGAGCGTAGCTTGGGCCGCGCCGAGCGCGGCTACGGCGATCACCAGTCCCGCACCAACCGCGCCTTTTTTCGAACGTGTCATTCGAGAACTCCGTCTGGCGCAACGCCAGCGAGCACAAGCCCCTGTGCGTTGCGCATCTTGGTGGTATGTTCGTGGCTGTTCCGCGAGTGATCCGAGACGTCGGTCACCCTCGTGATCGAGAAGTTACCCGCCTTCCTTCTCCTGTCCAGAGACTCGTGCGCGTTTTTCGCATCGCGACGTTGCTCGTCTACGTCGCGCGTGTCGCTTTCAGCACCACCGCGCGCCTGACGCGAACCCTTCGCCTTCAGGGGTTTGTGTTCGGTGTGCTTGGGCTGTGCGTGGTGTGGCCCCGCGCGCTGGCGGCGCACGAAGTCCCGCGCCGGGTCGCCGTACAGATGTTTGTGCGACCCGACGGCCGCGTGGTGCGTGTGTTGGTGCGCGTGCCGATCGAGGCGATGCGCGACGTGATGATGCCGCTCACTGACGCGGGGTTTCTCGACCTGGCACGCGCCGACAGCGCGCTTCGGGAGGCCGCCCAGCTCTGGGTCGCCGATGGGATCTCGCTCTTCGCGAACGGCCAGGCGCTGCCGAAAGGCACGATCGCGGCCGTACGCGGGTCGCTGCCGTCGGACCATGCGTTCGATTCCTTTACCAGTGCGCTGACCTCGATCACCGGCGCACCGCTCGACGTCGCCACGCGAATCCCGGCGCCGCAGGCCATGCTTGATGTGCTGCTGCAGTATCCCTTGGGTACCGCAGACGCGTCCACTGACGTGCGCCTGGCGATCGAGCCGCGCCTCGCGCATCTTGGTGTTCAGACCTCGACCGTGTTGCGCCTTGTCCTGCCGAGCGGAGCGGAGCGCGCGTTCGTGTACGACGGCGATCCAGGGCTGGTGCAGCTGGAACCTCGGTGGTGGTACGCCGTGTCGCGCTTTGTCGGCATGGGAGTGGGTCACCTGTTCTCGGGTGTGGACCATCTGCTGTTCCTGCTCTGTCTCATTCTGCCGATGCGGCGCCTCCGCCCGCTGATTGGCATTGTCACGGCGTTCACCGTCGCGCACTCCATCACCTTGACCGCGGCGGCGTTGGGCTTTGGCCCCTCGGCGCTCTGGTTCCCGCCGCTGGTCGAACTGCTGATTGCCGCGTCCATCGTGTTCATGGCCGTCGAGAACGTGATTGGCGCAAACACGGAGCGACGGTGGATGGTGGCCTTTGGCTTTGGCCTGATCCATGGATTCGGCTTCTCGTACGCGCTTGGCGAGTCCTTACAGTTTGCCGGCGCCCACCTGGCGCTGGCGCTGGCGGCTTTCAATGTGGGCATCGAGCTGGCGCAGCTCCTCGCGATCGCTGCGGCCGTACCGGTGATCTCGTGGGTGATCCGGCGTGTGGTGGCTGAGCGTCCAGGGATTATTATTGTGTCGGTAATGGTCGCGCACACGGCGTGGCACTGGATGACCGAACGGTTTGAGGTTGTCCGTGCCTACCGGTTGGTGTGGCCAGCATTCGATACGGGCCTTGCGATCTCGGGGATACGATTCGTGATGGGGCTGTTGATTATCGGTGGTGTGGCGTGGGCGATCTCCGGCGTGATGACGAGACTCGCCTCGCCAAGGACTCGTGATTCGTTGCTTGCGGTCGCGCTTGTCGCCGGCATGATCGGCGCCACGCTGTCGTTGGCGACAGCGGCGCCGCTGGCTGCGCAGCCGTCTGTTGCCAAACGCAGCACGATGTCCGGCGTGTACACCGCCGCGCAGGCGAACAAGGGCAAGCAGGTCTTTGCCGGTTCGTGCAGCGGCTGTCACACCGTCGCGTCGCACAGTGGCGATGTGTTCTGGGCGAAATGGATGGGGCGCCCGCTGGCTGATTTCTTCAACTACGTGAGCGGGCTGATGCCCAAGTCGGCACCGGCGACGCTCACCGAAGACGAATACGTCTGGGTCACGGCGTATGTGCTGCGGCTGAACGGCATGCCGCCAGGCACCAAAGAGTTGGAGGCCGAGCCCGCGATGCTCAAGGCCATTCGCATAGATACGTCGTTGAGCGTTGGCACACGGAGCGGAGACCGTGAAGGGAAGGGCGCGCACATCCGATGATGGCGCGGAGACACGTGGCAGTGGGAATCACAGCTCGCCTCGCAGTACGAAACGCAGTGGGAATCACAGCTCGCCTCGCAGCACGAAACGCAGTGGGAATCGCAGCTCGCCTCGCAGCACGAAACGCAGTGGGAATCACAGCTCGCCTTGCAGCACGAATCGCAGCACGAACGGAGAATCCATGATGCAGCGTTCTATCAAGCAGGTGTTCGGCATAGCGGCGGCAGCGGGTGCTGTCGCCATCGGCGCACTTAGTCTACAGTCCACGCGATCGGTGGCGCAAGCCGGCACACCGCTCGTGCGCGGCAACGCGTATGGCGAGTGGCGCTACTGGGGCGGCGATGCGTGGAGCACACGCTACTCGCCATTGGAGCAGATCAACGCATCCAACTTCGACTCGCTGAAGGTGGCGTGGAAATGGAACGCGAGTGCGTTCGGCAAGGACGAGTACTATCGCACGACGCCCTTGTATGCCAACGGGCGTTTGTTCACCGTTGCCTCGACGCGACGGGTCGCGATGGCGCTCGATCCCTCAACGGGCGAAACGTTGTGGATGTATCGGTTGGAAGAGGGTATTCGCTGGCAGAAGGCACCGCGCCAGTTCGCCGGCCGAGGATTGTCGTACTGGACCGATGGTCGCGTAGAGCGCGTGCTGCTGGTCACGCCCGGATATCACTTGGTATCACTCGACGCAAAGACCGGGCGTCCCGATCCACTGTTCGGCAAGAATGGCGTGGTGGATTTGATGGACGGACTCGGCTACCCGATGGTGCCGCTCGCCGTCGATGACTCCGGTCCGCTGATCATCAGTGACGCCGCGCCCATGCGCAAAGCGAAGGCGGGCGAGAAGTGGGACATGATCAAAAAGATCGGCGCCGACGGCACGGTGGGCCTCGATCCCGAGGCTGGTCAGATTGCCGCGAGCTCGCCACCGATTGTGGTTGGCAACATGCTGGTGGTCGGAAACTCGTCGATTCACGGCTACTATCCCATTCGCACGCACAACGTGCCGGGCACGATTCGTGGCATTGATATCCGCACCGGAAAGCAGATGTGGAAGTTCAATCTGGTGCCGCAGCCTGGGGAGTTTGGTGCGGATACGTGGAAGAACGGATCGAAGGTGGGCACGAAGGGCGTTGGCAAGAACGATGCGTGGGCACCGTATGCCGCCGATCCTGATCTTGGGCTGGTGTACATCCCAGTCGGCATGCCGCTGATGGACGAGTACGGCGGGCATCGCCCCGGCGACAATCTGTATGGCAACAGCCTCGTCGCGCTCGATGCCAAGACCGGCCTGCGCAAGTGGCACTTCCAGATGGTGCATCATGATATCTGGGACTACGACACGCCGATGTCGCCCAACTTGATGGACGTCATGGTCGACGGAAAAATGCGCAAGGTTGTCGCGCAGACCACCAAACAGGGATGGGTGTACACGTTTGACCGCGTGACCGGACAGCCCATTTGGCCCATGCCAGAAACGGCAGTGATGAAGAGTGATGTGCCGGGTGAGATCTCAGCGCCGACGCAACCGATTCCCTCCAAGCCTGCGCCCTACTCGCAGCAGGGGCTCGTGGAAGCCGACTTGATTGACTACACGCCGGCGATCAAGGATTCGGCGCTCAAGATGGCCAAGAAGTGCCGCATGGGGCCGCACTTCGTTCCCCCGGCTGCCGCAGACGGCAAGGGCTCGACCGGTTTTCGCTGTTCGTGGTACGCACCGGGCGCGAGCGGTGGTGTGAATATCGACGGTGGTGCGGCGGTTGACCCCGAGAAGGGCACGCTGTTCGTGGCGTCGATCACCGGCATGAGCACGGCGCAGCTGCAGAAGGATCCGTGTTCCGAGTTCGACTACAGTTCGCCGCGCGACAGCTGTGGCTTGCTGGGTGCGCTGCCGGCGCCGGCGGGCTATGTGAAGCCTTCGGCCGGCGGACGCGGCGATGGCTTTTCGGGGCGCGCAAACGGCGCAATCATCGGCGGCGTGTCCATCGTGAAGCCCAAGCCGTATGGGGGCATCACGGCGTACAACATGAACAATGGCGACAAGTCGTGGTGGATACCGAACGGCGGCATGGCCAAGGTCACCAGTCGCGATCCACTCTTTGCCGGCGTTGCGCTGCCTGATCAAGGCGCACGTGGTCAAGCGCAGGTGATGAATACGAAAACGCTGATGATCTACGGCACCGGCCGCGGCGGTGGCGTGCCCGGTTCAGAGCCGATGCTGTACGCGGTTGACAAGGCTACTGGAAAGCAGATTGGCGCGGTCAAGCTGGAGTCGCGCACCACCGCGATTCCCATGACGTACCTGCACAACGGACGGCAATACATTCTGTTTGCGACCGGTCAGGAAGACGAGGCCGGGATGACAGCGTTGGTGCTGCCGCGCAAGTAGTGCGTGGGGGGGAGCGAGGCGCGCCAGTGGCGCGCCTCGTCTCCGTCTACTGCTTTGTCTACTTCTTTTTCTCGTACCGCTTGAGTGCGCGCTGTCCGACTTCGGCGCCGTAAATGTTTCCCTTGGCGTCGACCGCAACACCCTCGGCCGAGCTGGTGCTGGGCGCTTTGGTGTCTGGATCAGGAATGAAGGCGGTCACTTTGCCGGTTTTCGCGCTGCCGATGCGAATGCCACGCGTCCACGCCACGTGCGGCGGTGCGACGGAGCCGGACTCACTGTCGGCCACATAAATATTGTCCTGCTTGTCAATGAAAATTCCGCTGGGCCGACTGAACTGGTACCACGTGTCGAGCAACGTGAAGTTCTGGTCCATGATGAAGATGCGATCGTTGCCGCGATCGCCAACGAACAGTCGACCGCGCGAATCAAAAGCGAGTGCGTGCGGTTGGTCCATGTCGGTCGGACCCTTTCCAAACGTGCCCCACGTTTTGAGCAGCTTGCCGGTTTTGTCGAACTTGAACAACCGCGCGTTTGAGCCAGCGCGAGAGGCATGCCCTTCGGCCACGAAGATGTCGCCGTTGGGAGCCGTCGCAAGGTCGTTCGGCATCCAGAAGAACGTGCTGTCGCGCCCGCCACCAGCGGCACCAAGCGTCATCAGGAGTTTGCCCTCGGGACTGAACTTGAAGATTTGGTGGCCCCGTGGCGCGGCGGGGGGGGCACCTGCCGCGACAGGGGCAGTCCCGCCGGTGCAGGCGCAGTCGGTAACCCAGATATTGCCGTCGCGGTCCACGTGAATGCCGTGCGGCGACATCAGCAGCCCTTCGCCAAACGCCTTCACGAGATTGCCGCTGGCGTCGAACTTGAAAATGGAGGGGAGCGTTGAGGTGGCGCAGCTGTTGACCGCGCATCGTTCGGCGACCCAGATGTGCTTGCCGTCTTTGTCGATATCGACGGCGCTTGTTGCGCCCCACACTCTGCCGGCGCCGAGTTTTGCCCAGCCCGTTAGGGTCGTGTACGGGTTAGGCGGGTCGTTCACGGGAGCCATTGCTGCGCCTTGGGCGAGCGCGACGGGGGCGATCAGCAGCGGGGTAAGCGCGGCAAGGAGGTGCGCAGCGAGGAATCGCAGCGGTTGCGGGGGGCGGGGTTTGAGGGACAGCATGGCGGCGGGGACGGAGGGGATGCGACAGAGGGCCAGCCTAAGGTGGCGCGCGAGCGACTGTGCGGCAATGCATGGGGGGCGATCTGAACGGCCTAGCTAGGGTTGAGGGTGGAGGGTTGAGGGGGGGAAGGCGTGAGGCACATGCAGGCGTGAGCTGTGAGCTCTGGGCTGTGAGGTGAGAGCTCCAGCCTGAGGCCTGAGGCTTGAGGCACGAATTCACTGCCTCAAGCCCCGCGCCTCAAGCAGGCGCTCTCACCTCACAGCCCAGAGCTCACAGCTCACGCCTGCATGTGCCTCACGCCTTCCCCCCCTCAACCCTCCACCCTCAACCCTAGCTAGGCCGTTCAGATCGCCCTGCCACGTGCCGAGCAGCCGCAGTTGTGCCAGCCCGCCCCCGAGTCGATTCTTCTCGACTATGTCTTCCTTATCCCACATGCCGAGACCGCGCGCCGAAGCGCCGCGCCTGCGACGGCGATGAAGGACCTCACCACCGGCTCCATTCCGCGGCACATTCTTCGTCTTGCACTGCCGATGGCGGCGGGCATGATTTTCCAGACCATGTACTACATGGTGGATCTATTCTTCGTAGCCAAGCTGGGTGACGCGCTCGGCAATACGGTGCCGTCGATGATCAGTAGCGCGGCGCGTTTGCTGACGTACGGGTTACCGGCGCTGTGGTTGTCGTCGGGCGCCGGCTTCGAGATCCGACATATCTGGTATCTCGCCGTTGCCGCAGCGACCGGTCAAGCTGCACTGAGTGTGTGGATGCTGCGGGCGGCGTTACCGAAGCGGGATCTCGCGGCGGCGCCTGCGGTATCGATGAATGCGTCGTAGGTCTGCGGTCGCGTTGTGCATTGGCGTCATCGTGTGCGCCGCGTGCTCACGCACGGAGCGCTCCTCGCCGTCTGATGTCGTGGTGCAGTTCTACACGATGCGTGATGCGGTCGGCATGCAGGGCGCGCCCAGCGAACGTGAACTCGCAGCGTTGCGTCCATTCATTGCCGACACGCTCGCCGGTCGATTGGCGTACGCGGACACGTTGCGACGCACGGGAACGATCCCCGCGTCGGATAGCGCATCCCTCATCGTGCGTGGCGATCTGTTCTCGAGCCTGTTCGAAGGCCCCTCGACGTTCCGCGTGATGCCGAGTACCCCAGTGGGCGAGCAAGTGGTGGTGCCCGTCG
>Ga0105048_10010082_pt1 | contig 14981 bp, 15 predicted proteins | sample MAT05_FD_78382 | JGI IMG/M metagenome (GOLD analysis project Ga0105048, IMG submission 78382) | Freshwater microbial communities from Lake Fryxell liftoff mats and glacier meltwater in Antarctica - MAT-05 | ecosystem: Environmental > Aquatic > Freshwater > Ice > Liftoff microbial mat | place... | reverse complement strand
TGTGCCGCCGATCCGATGTATTGTCACACTGGAGGAATAACGCGATGAAGAGGTTTCAAGGGAGAATACCATTGGTAAACACCTTCGGAAAAGCGTCTCTACATCCAGTCGACGGCACACCCGCCCCAACGCACCGGGAGTCCCTCCGTGGGAGCCGGTCATGCCGAGCAGCACACGCAGTTTTCGGTGTTGTTTGGCCAGTCGTTCAAACTCCGGCACAAAGTGCTCGTAGTCTTCATTTACCGGCTTTCCGCTGACGCGAGCGGTGAGAAGTTTCCCGCCGTGGTCCTCAGTGAGTTGAATAGGCGTAATGGATTTTTTCGGTTGTTCCAATTGTGGATGACTAATGGTAATCTGGACCTATGCGTTGTGCGCCTCTGGGACTCGGTTGCTCGCTGCAGCCTCCGCAACGGCGTGTTTGCCGGTTTGCCTGATGTCTTCCATTGCGAGGTTCACGAAGACTGTGGAATCCTGGTAACTGATCCGGGTGACTGCTTCGGGAAGGAGGAGGATTGTCTTGCCGGCATACCAATGGCCGGTCTCAATGACTAACTTATGAATCGTCCAGTCCCCTCCGTGGACGATAAAGCTGCTGACCGAGCCGATTTTCCCGTCTGTCGCCTGAATGTCGTAGCCAGTCACCGCCTTCGTGCTGCGCAGATGCAAATCTTCGCGCTGATTGTGGCCGTGATGCGTTCTGTCGTGCGGGATCGGCGGTGGCGGAATTGTGGCGAAGCCCGCTGTGCTCAGCATCCCGCCATCCTGCCAGTAGGGCGGCCATCCGTAGTAACGGTGGAATTCTTCCTCGAATTGGCGCGAGACGGGCAAGTGTGCGTCTAAAAGAGGACTGCCCTCGATCTGCTTTCGGGTGAGATTTGTGCGCAGGACCGCGGCATCTTCATCGGATGCTCGAAAGGCGGGGATTGCGAAAGCATGACTTGGAAAAAGAAACTGACGTCCCGCCAACCAGTCTCCTGTATCCGCCACAAGATGGCGAATCACCCAGGTTGCATCGTCAAAATAGAAGTCCTTCACACGGCCGATATTCGCCATCTGTCGCGCCGAGTTTCAGACCGTAGAGCCGTTTGATGTCTCGTAGCATTGTTTTTATGGTTTCAGGCTTTGTCTTTCTGCTCTTGGGCTCTGGCTGCTTGGAGCATTTGATCGTGCTCAGCTTCCCGAACGCCCTGTTCGACGAGCCTCTGACCGTTACTGCGACCTTCCTCATCCTCGTCTTCACTGGGAGTCGCCTCCACTTTATGACCAGTGGACCCATGCACCGGATCCCAGCGTTCGGACTCGGGTGCGGATTCGAGGATTGCCTCGTTCGGGTCCATGTCAGATCCGCCGGTCAATTCCCGTCTGGCCTGATCGAGATCAGATTCCGAAAGATCCTCCACGGAATGTCGATTGATCAGCGCCAGTTCAGCCGCACGCTTCCGCACCATGTCATCGGATACCGCACCGATGCCGGCTGAATTGTCGCTCAGGATTCCCTTCTTCAGTGGATTTGTATTCATCGTCACTGAGGAATCGGGTGCGGAGCGCTGCTGCGCGTAGGAATTTGTTCTTTTTTTTGCTGCTCCGAATGGATGAAAGCTCAACGGATGGCCGAGCGATATCTGATTCAGGGCGAAGCGGACCCTCCCCGAGTTCATCAACCCCATCACTCCCCGGCGCCGTTCGACGCTCGGCCCGCTTCCGGTCCGGTGCGGTAAAAACCGATTTCCTTGCGGTCATACGGCCAGAAAGCCGGGTGGGCCGATGGAGAAGATAGATGAAACCTCTCAAACGATCACACCAGATGAACTCCGACCACGCCGAGGCCGCTTCAGAACCCCTTCGAAAACCCACACACGAGGAACTTTCTGTCGCAGCATATCAGATTTACGAAGAAGAAGGCTGCCCCAGTGGGTGTGCCCAATCGCACTGGCACGAGGGGGAGCGCCGTTTGAATCAGGAGTCCGTCCTCAACGCTTAATTATGTGAGCCACATTTCCAAATTGATCCTCGCAGTTGCGGCCCTGAGCCTCGAATTCACTGCTACTGCAGAAACACCGTCGGTAGCCCCTGCATGAAACGCGTCCTGCTCGCCCTTCTTCCCGCGCTCCTGCTCCTCCCTCACGGCGCCTTTTCGCTCACCGCTGCGGACGAAGCGGCGCTCAGGCAACTGACGAAGGAATACGCCTCGTGGAGCTACTCAGGCAAGCCTATCGAATTTCGCAACCGGCTTGATTGCGATTCCTACGAGGAGCAGCGGCGCATCTTGATCAAGCTCGCGGAGCTTCAATGGGGCGGCCTTTGGGGCGACTATTGGCGCCGGCGCGAAGTGAACGATTTGAAAACACTCCGCGCGTTCTCGCCGAAGGATTTCTGGTTCCACTTCCACAGCAGCTTCCGCCCTTCGGCACCTAAGCGTGGAAGTTCGAACCTCGGGCGCACGTCAGTCGAGGTGCATGCAATCACCGAGGCCCGTGGCCTCGCTTACGTGATCTGTCAGGTCTCGCACCCGGCTCGTCCATTTGAGAGCGACGACGAGTTCGTCGTCGTCCGTGCGCGGTGGACAGATGGCCAGTGGCGTTTGGTCGCCTTGCCGAGTGTCACCGCGAAGCTTCGCCGGGAACTCGATGCCGCGTCGGTAAGAAAGTAGTCTGCAAGGAAATCGCTTTTCACCGCGCCACGCCGGAAACGCGCCGGGCGTGGAGCAGTGCCGGGGAATGAGGGGGTCCGATGACGGCCACGTTACTGTATGGCGCGCTGGCCGTCTTTGCGGTCATCGTGCTTGAAACTTGGCGCTGGCGTGTGGGCGCTGTCCTCGGCGCGTTTTTCAGGGCGCTACTGGTCGGTTAGCCGCGTGTATCTGGGCGTTCATTATCTGAGTGAGGTGCTGGGTGCCGCTGCGGTCGGCATCGCGTGGCTGGTGCTGTGCCTGACCGCCGTGGACACCTTGCGCCGCAGCCGCGACGCGGTGAAAAGCGATTAGTAGTTACATCCAACGGTGTTTTTTCCCAACCGCGAAACTCCTCAGTCGCCGAGCGCCTCTGCACTGGATAAATCGAATCCGCCCGCGTCATCACAAAGCCGTCGAAGAAGTCACACCTCAGCACCCGGTTGGCCTCACACAGCCGCGCGCAAAACGCCAGCGCATCGCCGTCATCTTGGACGCGCAGATTCGGCGTACTGCAAACGTCGTTGCCCGAGACTGAGCGCGTCGTCTCACCCGCGAAAACCGGGTCTGATGGCAGAATCTCCTCTGGCATCGCCCGCCGCTCCTCGAAGCTCGGCACTCCGGATTCCGGCACCACACCAAGCACGACAAGCGTGCCGCGGCGGAGACCGTGGCGACGCTCCGACGCTTCGTAATCGGCACATACGTGTCCACGCGCAGCAAGCTTCTCCAGCGTTGCCAACGCCGGCCGAAAGTCCACGAATGCGTCGATGCCCGTCGAGCCGGGACTGCCGCGATGCAGCCGCGCGAGCGTGCAGGCGTGCCGCGCGATTTCCATGAGGCGGCCGGAATTGCGGCGGCTCCATTCCTCGAAAACGTCGTCGTAGAGTTGCGCGACGTAATTTGCGATCTGCGTCTCGCGGGACAGTTGCCGATCCTCATCGCGGCTCACTCCGACGATGGTGGCGACGAGCGCTGTCGCCGAGGCAAGGTGCTCGGCGGTGAGCGGCAGGCCGTGCGTGTCGAGGTAGTTGATGGTGAGATCGCCATCGGGCTGGATGATGATCGGGTGTGCGCCCGGCTCCACGGTGCGCGTGGAGCCCGCAAACGAAAGCCCCTCCTCGAGGTTGACGGCGCAATCGTAGAACGCCTCAGTCTGCGAAGGCAGGTCGCACACAGTCACGCTCTTGCCCGCGCCGCTCAAGCCGAGCAGGACTGCGTGCTGCGGGGTTTCGTTCCCGCGCGATCCGGCAAATGTCGTCACGCCGACAGGGTTGCCCGCGCTGCCTTCGTAGGGCGCCTCGGCCTGCGCGCGATGCCCGGTGAAGGTGGCGCTGAACGGCAGCATGGCCGCGAGACAGCGCGTCTCCGCGTAGAGCTTGCGATGCGGCTAGCGTCCCCGTGGGAATCCCGGCCAGCTCTGGAAAAACACGTTCCGCGCCGCGGTCAGCAACCTTCCACCTCGTCGAGCCAAGCAAGCTGAGTCTGCATTCGACGACGGCGGCGCAAGTCTTCTTTGAAAAGAGGATTCGTGCTGGCGCAGTCCTGTAGGCACCGAAGGTTCGCGTCGAGTTCGCGACCGGGGCGCATTGGCAGAGAGTAAACCATCCAGTTCTGATGCCGTACGCATTCGACAAGCCCCTTTGCTTTGAGGTAGGCGAGATGCTTTGAAATCCTGACCTGCGGCTGCTGGAGCAATTCCTGAAAGTGGCAGACACAAAGGGAGCCTTGGGAGAGCAAGTTGATGATTCGCAGGCGCGTCTCGTCGCAGAAGCACTGGTAAATTTGAATCAGGTTCATCGGATGAACGCGGGCATCTCCCGCGCATTCCCGCAACGCTGGAGAGTTCCACATCGCGTCGCAATCGAATTGATGCAGTCTAAAGCATATACCGCCATAGGTATATTCCATTGACGACTTGCATGCCGGCAGGTCATGTGACCGTCCTCACCACAGCAACCTGCTTTATGAACGTCACTCACTTCGTTTCCATCACTCTTGCGACCTGTCTTCTGGCTGGAATTGCACAAGCCGCGCCGAGTATCCTGCTCGAATCGTTGGGCGATTCAGTCCGCGCAGCGACAAGCAGTTTTGACAGGATTCCAGAAGACCGGCGGCGGGAGTTGGAGAAAATCTCCGACTTCATTCGCTCGAAAACAACAGCGGGTGAGACTGCCTCGGCCATCTTCATTTGCACGCACAACAGCCGTCGCAGCCATCTCAGCCAAGTTTGGGCGCAGACGGCGGCGACTTACTACGGGGTCACGGGGTTCAAGTCCTTTTCCGGTGGAGTTGAAGTGACAGCCTGCAACGAACGCACCGTTACCGCGTTGAAGCGTGCGGGGTTCGAAGTGACGGATTCTACAGGCGGAATGAATCCCGTTTATCTCGTCAAGTATTCCGAGAAAGCGGAACCAATTCGCTCATTCTCCAAGCTCTACACCGACCACACGAATCCCCACGGGAAGTTCGTGGCTGTGATGACCTGCGATCATGCCGACGCGAATTGTCCTCTTGTGCAAGGTGCATCATTGCGCGCACCGATTCACTACACTGACCCGAAGGTTGCGGACGGAACACCGGCAGAAGCCGCGACCTACGATGAACGCTCGCGGCAAATCGCCCGTGAGATGTTTTACATGATGTCCCTCGTAAACAGCCGATAAGTCCAGCCACTCACTTCGCACCGCCTCAACCGTATGACCATCGCTGAATTCAAAGACCATCTCCGCAAGAATCCCGACGCAACGCTTCGCTTCCTCCTGCCCGACGGCGGACTGATTCCACTTCACGCGCATGTCACCGAAGTCGGGCGTGTGGACAAGACTTTCGTGGATTGCGGGGGCACCGTGCGTGAGGTGCATTCGTGTTTGCTGCAAACGTGGGTGGCCGATGACACTGACCACCGGCTGCCGCCGAGAAAGCTCGCCGACATTCTTGACCGCGCTTCAAGCATCCTGCGCAGCGATGAACTCCCCGTTGAAATCGAATACGAGGATTGCTCCGTCTCGCAGTTTCCCGTCAGCGCGGCGGAGGCTCAAGATGGCTCGCTTCTGTTTGCCCTCGTCACGAAGCACACTGACTGTCTGGCGAAGGACGTGTGTCTTCCCCAAGCCGACGCTTGCTGCTCCGGCGGCGGTTGCTGCTAAAGACCCTCGGCGCTTTTGGTGAAGGACGTGCGGCTGCGCGCATCAAAATCAGCGGGAGCGTGAGCACCGCCGCGACCGCCCCGCCGGCGACGAACCAGAAGACGTTGCCCTCCAGCCCCCCACGTCTTGCCGGCGGAGTCGTCCGCGCTGTTCGTTTCGGTCAGGCGCAGCTCGTGTTTCGGATCGCTGCCGGTGTTCATTGGAACGACCCGACATCGACCGTGGAACCGCTGAGACCGAATGCGGTGAGGAGCGCCTTCACGATCACCGGCGCGCCCGCGATAATGAGCCCGCCGATGATCGAGAGCTTGCCCGAATCGGTTTCGCCGCGCCGGATGGCGAAGCCGCCGCCCACGACACAGATGGTGCCGAAGATGAACCCGATGAGCATGACGATGCCCATCGCCTTGCTCGCGCCCTGCGAGAGACTGCCGGAGCTTTGTGCGAGGATGATGGATTGCTGAATGAGGAATGTGAGTTTCACAAGGCCGACGTTCTACCGCGTCGCGAATCGCACGCTGCTCCACCAAGAGAGCGACCGCGCACCGCGAACGCTGCGAAGCTCCGAGGAATGAATCCACACACCATTCCGGGCGAACGCCTCGAACATCCCCGCCAGCTCGAAGCCCATCTTTCCGATCAAATCCGCGGACAGGATCGCGTCATCCCGCGCGTGGTCTCCGTGCTTGAAGCCGGCACTGCCCGGGTGGAACTCGTGGATGAAAAGGAGTCGCGTTGCGGCAATCGCACGCAGGCGCACCCGTCATCTCTCGCACGCTTCAGGAAAACGGCGACGGGATGTCATGCCTCTGCCCCCGATCGTTGAATTCTCACTCTTCCCCTGCCGGCAGGGAGTCAGAGTGGGCGGCAGAGGCGGAGGCTGAACAGGCCGCCTCGCCCCAACCCGCAGGGTGAGAAATGCAGACTACTTCACCTTCATCACCCCACGCATGATGAGATGGTGCCCGGGGAAGGAGCACACATACGGGTAGTCGCCGGGTGATGCGGGGGCGGTGAAGTCCAAGATTTCTTCCTTGCCGTGATCGAGCAGCTTGGTGTGCCAGATGATGTCCGGGCTCTCGGGGATGAAACCGTTGTCGAAGCCTTTCGCTCCGAGCGCGATTGCCTTGTTGCCGATGTCGTCGGCCTTGCCGGGTTTCACGAGCAGCATGTTGTGCGGCATGAAGTCCTGATTGGCGAAGGTGAGGCGGATTTTCTTGCCGGGTTTCACGGTGAGTTCCTTCACATCATACATCATCTTCTCGGGCACGGTGGCGATGCGGATCGTGGTCAGCTCGGGCGTGTCGGAGAGGATGCCGGATTTCTTCGCGGCCGCCTCCTCGGCTTCGGTGATGATGCCGCCTTGCTGCGAGGCTTCGACGTTGAACCACAAATGCTGCACGGTGTTTGCGGCGATGCGCGCGTGGGGCTCGGGGGACTTCAGGAGCTTGCCGAGGAGTTCGATGTTCTTCACGTTGTGCTGCTGGTGAATCCACAGGGCTTCGAGCAGGTGATGCGCATCCTCCTTTTTGTTCGGGTCGAACTGCTTCATCCAAGTCTTCACCGCGGCGATGACCTGCTTGGAGTCGCGACCGCTGAGCTCGATATGCGTGCGATGGCGGATGCCATCCACGGGGTGCTTGAGGTTTTCGAGCAGCGTGGGGATCGGCTGGCCTTCGATGGCGACGGGCTTCTGCAACGGACGACCCTCTGCGGTGATGCGGTAGATGCGGCCATGCGCGTGGTCGCGATTGGGGTCGCGCACGTTGTGCTGCATGTGGCCGATGATCACGTTGTGCCAGTCGCTCACGTAGAGCGCGCCGTCGGCTCCGAACTTGATGTCGGACGGGCGGAAGTTCTTGTCGCCGCTCATGAGGAAGCCGCGGGATTTTTCCTCGGACTTGCTGCCGTCGGCGTTGACGGTCGTGACCGTCAGCTCGTCGCCATTCGGCTCGCCCCAGACGGTGCCCATGTCGGGATTGCGTTCGAGGTGATATTGCTTGATGCCGAGGTAGCCGATGACGTTGCAGATCAAAAAGTCGCCCTGCATTTTCTCCGGGAAGTGCGTGCTCGATACGACGCCGATCGAGGTCACGGGCCGGACTTCCTTTTTTAGCAGCTCGCTCATCTTGAAGCCGCTGCCGCTGGGCCGCACCTGATAGGCGCGCCCGCCGGTGCCGTCGGTGGCGTAGTGGTAGCCCCAGTGGTCGAACGACGTGCCGTGCGGGTTCGGCGAATTGGTCGCGTGCATGGCGACCGTGAAGCGCCGCGGGTCGAAGCGATACATCGCCGACGCGCCGGACTGCAGCGAAGGCCCCCACGGGTGCTCATGGTTGTGCTGCATGAAGACGCCGCTCTGCCAGTAGATGCCACCGTCGGGGCCGTAGATGAGGTTGTTCGCGCCGTGATGCGTGTCGGAGGAATCGAGACCCTGCAGGAGGGGAATCCGCACATCCGCCACGCCGTCGCCATCGGTGTCCTTCAGGAGAAGCAATTCCGACATGCAGGTGACGATCACCCCGCCATTCCAGAACTCGAAGCCGAGCGGATTCTGCACCTTCGCAAACTCGGTGACACGATCCGCTTTCCCATCGCCGTCATCGTCGTGAAAGATCAAAAGGGCGTCGTTCATTTTCTTGAGCGGCTCCCATTTTGGATACGTGGGCCACACGGCAGCCCAGAGGCGGCCCTTGCCGTCCACCTGCATCTGCACGGGGTTCACGAGCTGCGGGAAACGCGACTCATCGGCAAAGAGATTCACCTTGAATCCCTTCGCGACGGCCATGTGCTTGATGCCTTCCTCGCCGCTGATGTAGGTGAGCTTTCCTTCCTTCATCGCGTTCGAACTCTTGCTCTTGCCGCCGACGTTCGAAATGACCGGGATGGGCGCGGGCACATTGCTGTCGTCCACCTTTTTGTCCTTGCCCGTCGCGCGCGCCCAGATGCGCTCGTCGCGATTCGCGGTCATCACGTCGAGCATCGACAGCTCGTGCTGGAGGACGGCGGCATTGGTCTGGCCGTCCACGAAACTCAGGGTCGAGCGCCCGCCCCACACGTCGTTGCCGTCCGAAGCGTGGTAGCGGTTGTGCCAGTGCATGTCCTTGTCGAGCACCGCCTCGCGCAGCGGATCGAGCGAAGGCGAGGAGCTCACCTGCTTGCCCAGCAGCGCCTTCGCGATCACCTCGGCGAGCTGGCGGTTTCCGTCCTCGGTGAGATGCACGCCGTTGATCGTGAGCGGCGTCTTCGAGTTTTTGAAAAGCTCCAGCGACGGATGGAACAAATCCACAAACGCGACGCCCGCTTCTTTCGCCGCGACTTCGGTGGCCTTGGTGTAGGCTTCGAGCTGCGCGTTGTGCGCCTTGCCGTCGGGCACATTCGGATTGTGCGTGTCCTCGTGCGCGATAGGGCTGAACAGCACAATGCGCGGGAAGCCCGTGCCGTTCGCCTTCGAGCCGCGCGTCTTCTTCACAAAATCGAGGAGCTTCTTCCGGTGATCGTCGGCCTTCTCGACGCCCGCGAACGACTCGTTATAGCCGAAGAACCCGAACACGGAATCGGCCTTCACGTGGCGCAGGTAATCGGTCATCGAGGTCGCTCCGCCGCTGCGCGGGAACGCATCAGGCCGGTCGCCACTGGTGCTCATGTTGCGAAAGCGCACCTGCTGATCACGCAGCGCGCTTTGCAACAGGGTCTCCATCCAGCCATCGTGCTGCATCCCATCCGGGAGGCCATTGCCGAGGATGGCAACGACATCGCCCTTCTTGAATGCGAACGGCATCGGGTCGTTATAATCCGCCGGAACGTCCGCGAGCGTGGGTTCCTTGGCTGACGGCGGCTGCTTCCTGTCGCCCTTCTTCTTGTCGTCGCCTTGCGCGGTCTGCGCTCCCTGCGCGGCGGGTTGGCCGGGCTTTCCGTCAAAAGTAAGATAGGTGAGCATGCCCTTGTTCTTCACATCGATCTCCATCGCCTCGGGTGCGGCGATGCCGGTCGCGACAAACACCTCTTTCCGATCCGCATCGAGCAGCTTCAAAGTAAAACCATCGAGCCGGGCTGAGAGGCCTTCCCGATTCCAGATCCCGACCTTCTCCACGTCCACAGCCTGCCCGAGGTCCAGCTCCCACCAAGGCGCCGTCGTGCCTGCGTTGGTCGTATGCGTCTGACCATTCTTGTTATAGTCGGGGCTCTTGTTGCCATCGGTTGCCCGCGCGGCCACCGCGTCTCCGTTCGTGCTGGACTGCGTGGCCTTTCCCGTCGGTGCGATGTTCTTCCCACCGCTGAAGACTTCCACTTCCGCGAGCGTGAGGATGCGCCTGTCGCCCGGCAGCTCGATGCGGACAAAGCGCGCGGGCTTGCCCGTGATGAGCGGCGCGGCAGCAGGAGTGACAGGCGCCGAAGCTTGCTCCTTCCTCGGCTCACGCTTCCTGTCCTTCCTGTTGTCGCCCTGCGCAGGCTCCTGTTTCTCGTCGTTCTTCCCCGCCTTCGCGGCGCCCTTCGCTTTCGGCTTCGGGGCATCGGTGTTCTTCGTGTTGGCGTTCGCCGGGATCTGGCTCTCGAATCCCGCATACATCTCAGGCTTGATGCCGCGCGCATACGCGCCGCCGCCAAAGGTGTTCGGCTTGAAGGGGCCGACAAAGGCGACGTTGAGGTCCGCTTTGATCACGTCCTCCATGCCGAGTGCCCAGAAGCAGCCATTCACGATCATGCGACGGTAACCGTCATTCGTGATGTCTTCGGAAGTGCCGTAGAGCGTGGTGAAAACGCGGCCCGTCTTGCCATTCGCGGCCTTGTAGCTGCGCGTCCACTCCGACGGCTGCGGTGGCTTCGTCGCATCGGCGGGCGAGTCGGGCGTCATGCCATTCAGCGGCTGCGCCATGGTGAGAATCTCACCATCTGTCGGCTTGCCGACATAGCCGCCCGCCTGCACCCACACGTCCTTCACGCCCCGCAGGATCGGATGCGTCTTCTTGTCCTCCACGATCGCGATGCGCGTGCTCTGCTTGTGATTCGCGCCGTAGTGCCCGACCCACGTCTGCCCGAGCACCTGGTGCCCGAAGCCCGACTCGTAGTCCGCGCCTTTGAAATTATACGAATACTTCGCGAACGGTTCGCCGGATTCGATTTTGAACGCGTGCGTCGCCGTGCGCAGCCCGATCACCGGGCCACCGCGTTTCAGGTAGTCGTCGAGGTGCTTCATCTGCTCCGCCGGGAAATTCTGGAAGCGCAGGAACACCACCGCGAGATCCGCCGTGTCGAGCGCCTCCATGCCCGGCATGTCCGAGGTTCCCGCGACGATTTCGCCGGTGGCCTTGTCGATATTGAAAAGCACGGTGCACTTGAACCCCTGATGCTTCGCGAGCAGCCGCGCGATCGCCGGGAGTGATTCCTCCGATCGATACTCGTGGTCGCCCGCGAGGAAGACGATGTGCTTGCCTTTGCCGGGGCCATCGGTGCCTTCAAAAACCAGGGGCGCACCACTCGCGAAAGCGACGAACGAGAGGAGCGTGAGGAGGATGTATTTCATGAGTGAGGGACTAGTCGTTGGCACACGCTTTATTATCCTATTTCCCGACGGCATTCGCAGGCTTGCCTCACCGGATGCCCGCGGGCACCGAGCCCATCCGCCCGGTGATCGGCGGCGTGGATGTGGATAAACTTCGGCCACTTTGCCGAAGCCTCGGCAGCGCGGTCAGGAACGCCTGCGCGTGCCCATGGTTCTGATACGATTTACTCAGACTGAATGCCTGAATGCAGGAGGCGGCAGGCTTCCGTAGCGTAGCTCTCCAGAGCTGCGGAACATGAGGCTTCACGCGCGCAGCTCTGGAGAGCTACGCTACTTTCCAGCCACGCGCCGCCATCTGGCAACACGACAGGACAAAATCGTATGAGGTGTGGCCCCTGCCTGCCATACGAGGCGATCCGGGGCGGCCACGACTGGGTCCCACCGTTCCAGCAACGGGCCGGGATTGTCCAACTGGCGCACCTCGGCCGCAGGAAGGTGAAAGATCAGATTGCGTCCAGCCAGCTCTGCCGACGGCGCAGGGGCGTTGCGGATGAGCTTCCAATCGGCGACCGAAGTTTTGCCAAGCACGAAGAACGGCGCTGCAACAGCCTTGTCGAACCGCAGGATGAGTTCGAGGCTGGCCGCATTTTTCACGACGAAGAATCGGTCCGCCGAAGGCGCTGGCCAATGGCGTCACCGCATTCTCCAGCGAGAACGCCCGCACGGGCATGGGAAACCGCCGCCACTCTCCGATGTTGTCGGCAAACAGCCGGTCGGTGTGGCAGCCGATGCGGACTTCGACCATCGCGCCGGCCGGCAGCGTGGCCTGCGTTGTCACGGTGAAGATTTCGTCGGCATTGGCTTGGAGGCCGGTGCTCTGCCAGCTTTCCTTGGCACCATCGAACTTGATGACGCGGCTCATGCGCGCGGGACCGCTCGGTGCCGCGCGGGGGAAAATCTGCCGCAGTCGGATGCACGTGAATCCGCGCAGGCGGCAGCGCCATGTAGTCATCGATCGCCTTGCCGAATTTCTTTTTCGCAGCCGGATCAGCCGGCACGGCAAACGGCACCTTTGCCGTGGGCAACACGGCCTTCGCGGACGTTTGTGCGGCCCGCGCTGCCAGATGAGCCAGCATCAGGGCGGCGACGAGTCTGAGGGTGTGTCTCATGACTCAAGCCAACACCTCCGGAATGAGTTTCCCCTCCACATTCGTCAGCCGGCGCTGGATGCCGTTGTGCTCGAAGCTGAGGCGCTCGTAGTCGAGGCCGAGCAAATGGAGGATCGTGGCGTTGAAATGGTAGAGCGGGTGGATGTCCTTCACGGCCTTCTGGCCAAGTTCATCGGTGACGCCGTGGCTGATGCCGGGCTTCACGCCCGCACCGGTCATCCAGCAGGTGAAGCCGTCGGGATTGTGGTCGCGGCCCTTCGCGCCTTTTTGGAAGAACGGCATGCGGCCAAACTCGGTGCACCACACGACGAGCGTGTCTTGCAGCAGGCCACGTTGCTTGAGATCGCGGATGAGCGCTGCAGCGGGTTGATCGAGAATGGCGGCGTGTTTGTCGTATTGCTCTTTGAGCTTGTTGTGGCCGTCCCAGTTGAGTTCACCGCCGCTGGCATACGCTCCATTGAAGAGCTGCACAAAGCGCACACCGCGCTCGATGAGTCGCCGCGCGAGGATGCAGTTCTTTGCGAAGGCAGCCTTCGTGGCGTTCTGCGTGTCGTCCGCGCCATACATCTTCAAAATGTGCCCGGGCTCGGTGCTGAGGTCGTTGATCTCGGGCACGCTGAGTTGCATCCGCGCGGCGAGTTCGTAGCTGGCGATTCGCGCCGCGAGTTTGCCGTCGCCGGGATGCTGTTCGAGATGTCGTGCGTTCATCCTTTGCAGCAATGAGCGCGCGGCTTGATCCGCCTGCGATGAGACGCCCGTCGCGGCGAGATGCCGGATGGGGTCTTTGGAACTCATCGTCGTACCCTGAAACGCGGCGGGCAGAAACCCAGGTCCCCAGTTGTTCGATCCATTCTGCGGCACACCTCGCGGATCAGGGATCGCAACGTAGCTCGGCAGGTTTTGATTCTCACTGCCCAGCGCATACGTCACCCACGAGCCAAGGCTTGGGAAGCCATCGAGATTGAAGCCGGTGGAGAGGAAGTTCTCCGCTGGTCCGTGCGTGTTCGATTTGCTGGTGAGCGAATGGATGAACGCGATGTCGTCGGTGAGTTCCGCGAGATGCGGGATCATGTCGCTCACCCACTTGCCGGTCTGCCCACGCGGACGGAACTCGTATTGCGGTCGCGCTAGATTGCCCGCCGGACCTTGGAACGTCACCGCCGGGCCGCCGGGCAGCGGCCTGTCGTCCCACTTGATCAGCTCCGGCTTGTAGTCCCACGTCTCAAGCTGGCTCACCGCACCCGCGCAAAAGATGACGACCACATTCTTCGCCTTGCCTGGAAAATGCGGCTGTCGCGGCGCATAAGGCCGCGCTGGATCGATGATCGGCCCATCGCTGGAAGCTGCGAGCAGCCCGTCGAGACCGAGCAGATTCGTCAGCGCGATGGAACCGAGCGCGGTGGCGCTGTTCGAGAGAAACTGGCGGCGGTCGAGCAGCGCGCGGCCTGCGATGGAAAGATGTTCGGCGTGAGGGGTCATGGTTTGGTGCTGTGCTCTGTCATCTCCGCTGGAGCCGCAAAATTAACGCATTTTCGGACGCAATTTGTCACCCTCACGCACGCGAACTTCTGCCGGCCACATCATTTCGTTGGTTCCGCTGCTAAAGTTTGGCTGGCTCGGCTTATCATCCTCCAAATGCCGGACGACCCTCAGAAACTGATGCTTCAGCTCTTTGTCCGCCATCAGCCGCGGATTAAAGGGTTCATCGCGTCCTTGTTGCCAGACTTCGTAGCGGCGGAGGATGTGTTGCAGGAAACCTTCCTCGTCGTCCAGCGCAAGGCTGCCGAGGAAAAAATCACTTCGATGATGTAATCACCCCCCATCAACTTACCTGGAGATTCTGCCGGCCGCAGCGGCTCCATCGAAATGAAAGCGCTTCATCTCATCAATGGCGACACCGTGACCGCGTGCCCGCCTCCGCCATGTCTTTGACGACGAGTAAGGCGCGGCTTTCGGCATGATGGCGATTTTCGTCGCAAGAAAACGGTGACTCGTGGGTATATGCGTCGTGAAGAAGACGGAACCAGTTCCATATACGGCACAGCGCCGTTCCAAGACCAACTCAACCCTTGCGGTTGAAGCGCCTGCTTTGGATCGCGGGCTGGCGGTGCTGGAGGCATTGGATGCAGAGCCGGAAGGAATGAATCTGACGGAGATCAGCAAGGCCATCGGCAGTCCGAAGAACTCGACCTCGCGGCTGGTGCAGACCTTGATCGCGCGGGGGTATGTGGAGCGGGATGAGGCGACGATGCTGATTCGACTGACGGGGAAGCTGCTGCGTCTGGGGCAGCCGCGGGCGGGCGATGTGAGCTTGGTGGAGTGCTCGCTGGCGGCGATGAACGCGCTGCGCGATGCGGTGGGTGAGACGGTGCAGCTTGGCATTCCCATCGGGGATGAAGGCGTGGTCATCGAGCAGGTGGAGAGCACTCAGGCGGTGCGCATCTGCGTGGACATCGGATTGCGCTTCCCTCTGCACAACAATGCGCCTGGAAAGG
>Ga0105048_10010081_pt1 | contig 14981 bp, 9 predicted proteins | sample MAT05_FD_78382 | JGI IMG/M metagenome (GOLD analysis project Ga0105048, IMG submission 78382) | Freshwater microbial communities from Lake Fryxell liftoff mats and glacier meltwater in Antarctica - MAT-05 | ecosystem: Environmental > Aquatic > Freshwater > Ice > Liftoff microbial mat | place... | reverse complement strand
TATCGCGGGAAGCCGTTCGTCCGCGTTCGGGACGGCTTGCCGACGACCAAGGACACTATTGGCACGAACTACCTCGACCTCGCGGTTCGCGTCGTCCGCGGGCGCATCGTCGTGCTGGCTGCGGAAGACAACCTCATCCGTGGGGCCAGCGGCGTGGCGGTGCAGAACTTCAACCTGATGTGCGGGTACGACGAACGAGACGGCCTTTAAGTCATGCTCGACCGCGAACCGTTTTTGAAAGCGATCTTCGCCAACCCCGCGGACGATTTGCCGCGGCTGGTCTTCGCCGATTATTTGGAGGAGCACGGGGACGGGGATTGGGCAGAGTTGATGCGATTGGAGTGTGACTTGGCATCGAGATCGAGAGTTGACGCTGATCAATGGACCGTTGAATCTCAGAAGCGAGAATTAGCGAAATATGAACGAGCGGCATACCTCCACAAGAAGTTCCATCCCGATCTGTATTTTTCAGCCATCGATAGCGGTTGGGGCGATGAAAAGATGTTGACTCATCCCTTTGAGTATCATTGGCACGGCCGCGGATTTTATCCTGATTTCTCAATTCGCCTTCGCATCGATCAACTCTCCCAACCCGATGATTTTCGAATAGCGGCTTGCTCCCAACATCCCGAATGGTACGGCTCCACTCAACTCAAGATTACAGGCGGCCGACTTTCTCCCGAGCAATTGCTCGCAACGCTCTCCAGCCCGGTCACCGAGCACGTCACCGAACTCGATCTCAGCGGCGAAGTGATCGAAACCCCTGCGATCTTGAACGACATCGAAACGAACCAGGGGATTCCCGTTTTCGACATGGAAACGCGGCCCGTCGTTAACCTCGCGGTCGTGGAGGCGCTCGCGCAGTCGCGCGAAGCGAGGCGGTTGGTCACTCTCAATTTGGAGAACAACGACCTCGATAACGACGCGGCTCGGGCGCTGATCCGCTCGCCGAACTTGCTCCGCTTGAAGCGACTATCCCTTTTCAAAGGCAACCGCTTCCGCGCGACCGTGTGGCAGCAGTTGACCGAGAAGTACGACGGCGTGCTCGACCCCTCTTCGGACGAAGCGGGAGCATGACCGACCGCCGCGATTTCCTGGCTGCGATCATCGACCGTCCGGACGACGATTTGCCCCGGCTCGTCTATGCGGACTACCTCGAAGAATCGGGGGACGAAGAGCGGGCCGAGTTCATCCGCTTGCAGTGCGAACTGGCGAAGTTGCCGCCGGACGATCCGGCGAGAATCCCGCTCGCAGTTCGCGAGAAGGAATTGCTCAAAAACCGCGAAGCGTGGATCGTGCCCGGCATGGTCGCGACGAGGCAAACGTTTCACCGCGGGTTCGTGGAATCGATGGAGACGACCGCGGAATCGCTCGTCCGGTTCGCGGATGCCATCTTCAGTTCGACGCCGCTGCGGCATTTGCGGGCCGCGAATGCCGATGGGCCGGTCGAAGATTTCGTGCGGATCGAGGGGCTGAAGTACCTGACATTTTTGGACGTTTCGAATTGCAGTTCGCCGACTGTGAATCGCATTTTGGAGAACGCGCCGCTCGCGAGGCTCGAACGTCTCGCGGCGCGCAACTGCCGCATTTGGCCGGAAGGCGTGGCGGCGATGGCGGGCTCGCCGGTCGTGGTCCGTTTGAAAGCGCTCGACATCGCCGGCAACCCGATCACCGACGAGGGCGTGGCGATCATCGCGAGCGTGCCCTCCTTTGCCGCGCTCAACCACCTCATGCTGAGAAGCAACGAACAGAGCGAAGAACGCTGCATTCACCTCATGGGCGCGCGAGCGATTGCTGATTCCCAGACGCTGAATGTCCTCGTCACGCTCGACCTCGCGGGCCATTACATCGGGGATGCGGGGCTCTTCGAACTCGGAGGATCGCGGAACTTCGGGACGCTGCGAGAACTCGACCTGTCGTACAACGAAATTGGAGCTTCGGGCATCGAGAGTTACCGTTCCTTCGTCAATTCGCCCCTGGCTTCCAGGCTGCGGTATTTGAATTTGTCCGGCAATCGGATCGACCCGGAGAGCGAAGCGGTGCTCCGAGAGTGGCAGTCACGGCGTGCGGATCGCAAACTCGAAATGGGCGAACCCGAAGGAGATATCCTCGAATGATGCGATCGATCATCGGCTGCTTTATTGCGGCGTCATTGCACATCGTGGCCTACGGCGAAGAACCGCAACTCGCCGTGAAAGCGGAGGCCGTCGCGGTGCCGAACGAGATTGCCGAAGGCGTTCGCACGGCGCTCTCCAAGCAAGCTTACACCGTTTCGGTTAAGGACGGCGAAGCCAGGCTCACGCTTTGGTTGCGGGCGAGCGTTCCCGCCAAGGCGAACGACGTGCAGATCAAGAATGGGCTCACTTACCGCGAGATCCCCGAAGGCACGCTAATGGGGGCGATCAAGCTCCCCGCGGCGTTCGTCGATTTCCGCAAGCAGGAAATCCCGGCGGGGATCTACACGCTGCGGCTCGCCGCGCAGCCGGAAACGGGGGACCACAAGGACACGGCCCCGCACCAGGACTTCCTCTTGATGACGCGAGCCGAGGACGACGCGACGGAGGAAATCGTCGAAGCGAAAACCTTGTACAAGCGGAGCGCGAAAATCAACGATGGCGATCACCCCGCGGTGATGCTGCTTTTCCCATCGAAGGCGAAGGTGGGTGAAGCAACGATTGCGAAGAAGGCGGACGGCGTGAGCGTATTCGAGACCCGAGTGACGCTCGACGCAGATGGAACACCCACGTCGATCGGCATCGCCCTCGCAGTCGCGGGGTATAGCAAAACGCGGTGATTAGGGGCGAGCCCCGACGGCGACTTTCGTCGGCCCCACCGACTGCAGCGGACTGCCGCCCGCGGGGAAGAGGAACTCCGCATCGTTGCTCGCGTTCGCGGGGATCGCGTAGTTGTCGATTTGGATTGCTCGGGTCGCCGTCGGCCCTTCTTTCGAGCCCGCGTCGCGGGCGTTGTCGATCGGTTTGAGCCCCGGGAACCCCGCCGGGCCGGAAGCGATGGCGGCCGTCGCCGCGAAGTAGTTCCTCGTCAATTCCAGCTTTTGCTTCGGACCCTTCAGCGGCAGTTCGGACGCGACGCCCACCGCCGCGAGCGTGTGGAACGTGTTCTCGGCGACGACGAGGGAAAAATCCGCCGAGTCCGAGACTTTTCCGCCGAGCGACACGCCGTGGTCGAACCGGAAGACGCGGTTGCTGCGGAACTCGCACTCGAATGCCGAGCCGTCGATCTTCAACCCGGCGAGGCCCGGCCCTTCGAAGCGATTGCCTTGAACTTGGACGTAGCGATTGAACACCGCGAACGAAACTCCCGCTTCGATTTTCGCCTCGGTTTTGACCGAGCACTTGGTCAACTTCACGGGGCGGGCGGCATCGCCGACGACTTGCTGGAAGCGGAAACCCGAGACCTTTGGGTTTTTCACCGCGACGTTCTCGATGGTCAGGCCGGGACAGTTCCCGAGGACCGAGATGCCCGCATCGACCTGCCCGGCGAGTTCGAGAACGAGCCCGGAGACTTTCACGCCATCGACGTTTTCCAACAGCAGCGCCGCCGTGCTTTGCCGACCCGCGATGGTCTTCGGCGTCCAGGTCACGGTTTTCGAAGCGTTCCCCGCTTCGATCCGCAAGTTCTTTTTGCCCCCTTTGGACCCGCCGGGCAGGTAGATCGGCGGTTCGTCCAAAGTGTCTTCGAGAATGATGATCCCATCGTCCGGGCCAGACTGTTCGAGCGCACCGCGGAGCGTTTTGAGCGTGTGCTGCGGATCGGGGCTCGCGCCCGTGGAGACGTACCACGTTTGGCCTTGCCCCGGCGCTGGCGGCACGGGCACCGGCTTCGCGATCACGAGGAAGTACATTGCCGCGCCGACGCCGGAGAAGCAGAACACGAAGAGGACCGCGACCGCGGCGAGTAGCAACGCGACGGGTCGCTTCTTCGTCCCCGGTTTCGCGGTGCGTCCCGGTTTGCCCGGCTTCGGCTCGTCCGTGTCCGCCTTGGCGTCCGTCTGCGTGTCCGCCGTGACTTCGTCCCAAACGTTCGCAGCGTTTTGAATCGCAACCGGAGCCGAGACGGCTGCTGCCGGTTGGGGCATCGGAGTGGTAGCCGGGTAGGGATTCGGGTCCGTGCGCAGAATGTCCGACCGCGTGCCGCCCGGCATCGGCGTGGCGAGAGAACCACTCGGGGGATGGCCGCTACTCAGCCCGACGATGATCGACGGCGATCCGGGCCCGATACGAGATTGCGACGGCCCGGCCCCCGGCCCCTGCGCCGCGAGCGAAAGCTGCGGCATCTCGTGGTCCGCGGGCGGCGGAATCGGCGATTGGACCCACGGCGCGAGGTCGGCCATGATCTCGCCCGGCGTCTGGTAGCGCTTCGCAACGTCCTTCGCCATCATCCGGCCGACGATGTGGACCAAACCTTCGGGTATCTCCGGTCGGATCGTTTGCATCGCCGCCGGCTCGCGGGTCTGGTGCCACAGCAGCTTTTGAGCGACCGAGCCCTCGGGGAATGGGGGCCGCCCCGCGAGCAGGAAGTAGAACGTGGCCCCGAGCGAGTAGATGTCCGCTCGGATGTCCACGGTGTGGCTGTCGATCGCCTGTTCGGGGGCGAGGTAGTCCGCCGTGCCGAGGATGTTCTCGTCGTACTTCCGCGTGAGTTGGTCGTCCTCGTTCGCGTTGAAGAAGCGGGCCAGGCCCATGTCCAAAATCTTCACGACGCCGGAGCGGTCGATCAGGATGTTGGCCGGTTTGATGTCGCGGTGGACGAGCCCCATTTCGTGCGCATGCTGGAGCCCGACGCTGGAGCCGTAGATGTAGTGCGAGGCCCGCAGCGGATCGAGGACCGTTAGCTTTTTGATCAAGTCTTGTAGGTTCGTCCCATCGACGAACTCCATGACGATGAAGTGCAGGTTGTCGTCCTGGTCGATGTCGTACGCGCGGACGATGTTCGGATGGTCGAGCGCCGCAACCGCACGGGCCTCGCGGTAGAAGCGGTCGAGGCTCGCCGGTTCCGCGGCCTTCGCGGCGGGGAGGACTTTCACCGCGACGCGGCGGCGCATGAGCTTGTGCTCGCAGAGGAACACCTGCCCCATTCCGCCGGCGCCGATGCGTTCGAGCACCTTGTACTTGCCGATGAAGAACCGCTTCCACTTCCCCTGGAGGAGTTGTTCGGCCTGGAAGTGGGTCAAGTATCCGTCGCGGAGGAGCAGGCTGGCGAGTTGGGTGGCCTCGGGCGGAATGGCGTTTTGGTCGGTGAGTCGCTGGAGGTGGCCCTTGAGCCGCGCGTCGTCGGCGACGCCGCTCTTCCGCACGAGGTCGAGGAACTCGGCGGAATTGGCGGGCGGGGGCATCGCGAATCTCCGAGTCGCGGCGGCTGCATCCGGCCGGACTACGCACCGTTCGCGGGAGCGCCGCAACTATACATTACGGAGCCGAGGTTTGCCCGGACCGTCCGATATCGATTGGCAGTGGTGATACCGTTTTCGGCCCGATTCGGGTAGTCGATTCCCGCGCCACGGTGGCCGATCAGCGGGCGAACTGGAGCGTGATGACGACCGTGGCAACCACGGAGGCGACGAGAATCAGGGCCGCAAAGATTCCGAGCAGAACGTAGCGATTCCGCGGGGTAGAGGGGGCTTGCAAATCGCTGCGCGTGCGGCGCTCGGATGATCCTGCCTGGAGGTCCACCACGCTGTCGGTGAGGCTCGCCGGGCGTTCGGGCGGGGGCTGGCGGTGGATCGGGGATGTCGAGGACGACGTCGCCGTGGGAACCAGCGACTGGACGGGGGCCGAGGAATCCGGCGCGAGGGGCGAGCCCGCCATGGGCATGAGGACCGCGGAAGAACCGGGGTGCGAGCGGCCGCCGCCGCGGCTGAACCCCGACCGCGACCCGGCGAGCACGCGGGCGTTGATCACCTTGCTCTTCTCGGCCGCATGGCCCGCAAGGGCGAGCACGGCCGGGCAGAGGTCGGGCATTTCGTTGTCCGGGGGCGCGGGAATCGCGAAATCGCTCCAGCGGGAGAGCGCGTCGCAAACCTCGGACGGCGACTGATACCGTTCGGCGGGGTTCTTGCGCATCATCTTGTGCAACACCGCGAGCAATTCGGCGGGCACGTCTTTGCGGTAGTGGCCCACGGGCTTCGGTTCGCTGGTTTGGTGGCACATCAGCTTGTGGGCCACGGTGCCGTCCGGGAACGGGGAATGACCCGTGAGCATGAAGTGCAGGCTGCCGCCGAGCGCGTAAATGTCCGCCCGGATGTCCACGACGTTGCTGATGGCCTGTTCCGGAGCGAGGTAATCGGCCGTGCCGAGGACGCAATTGTTGTCGAACCGCTCGGTCACGTTGTCGTTCTTCTGGTCGAAGAACCGCGCGAGCCCCATGTCCAGCACTTTGACGAGGCCGGTCCGTTCGAGGAGCAAGTTGCCGGGCTTGATGTCGCGGTGGACCATGCCTAGTTCGTGGGCGTGGTGGAGGCCGAGGGCCGACTGGGCGGCGTAGTGCGCGGCCCGGTTCGGCGAGAAGGGGCCGTTGCGGGCGACGATCTCCTGCATGCTCGTGCCGTCCACGAACTCCATGACCAAGAAGTGGAGCTGGTCGAACTTGTCGATATCGAACGCGCGGACGATATTCGGATGGTCCAGTGCCGCCCCGGCCCGTGCCTCGCGGTAGAACCGCAAGAGGGAGGATTGGTCCTGGAGCTTTTCGACGGGCAGAACTTTGAGCGCGACCAGCCGCTTCATGAACATGTGCTCGCAGAGGTACACGGCCCCCATGCCGCCGACCCCGAGCAGCTCCAGGAGGCGGTATTTTCCTGCGATTTCGAAGCGCTTGTAGCGGCCGATCTTGATTTGCTTGGCCTGGAATCGCGTGAGCAGCCCCGAGCGAATGAGGGAACTGGCCATCTGATCGACGGTTTGAATCGGCGTCGGCGCGCTGCGGTAGCGTCCGAGTTCGGCTTCGAGCCGATCTTCGGCAACCAAGCTACTTTTACGGAGGACCGCGAGGAACTCCGTAGGATTTGCGGGAGCCGCCATCCGCCGACCTCGGTCCGTTTGCGAGTACGGGTTGCGTGGAGCATGCCCGTTCCGATAATGATGAAAGATAGTTTAGGAATCGCAACAATGCGATGAGAAAATCTTGAGAATTTCCAACGCTTGTACCGATTCTTACGGCCGAACTTCCTTTCCCGAAAGTCGATCATGTCCTCCCCGCTAACGGTCGTGAAAGCGGTTTGCCCCCATGACTGCCCCGATACCTGCGGGATGGTCGTGAGCGTCGATCCGTCTACGGGACGGGCCATCGATCTTCGGGGCGACCGGGAGCACCCTTTCACGCAGGGCTACCTCTGCCAAAAAGTCGCGAACTATCTGGAGCGAGTGTACCACTCCGACCGGCTGCTTGTGCCACAGCGGCGGATCGGGAAAAAGGGCGAAGGGCGGTTCGAGCCGATCAGTTGGGATGAAGCGATTCGGACGATTGCGCAGCGCCTTCGCACCGTGGCCGCGGAGCACGGCCCGCAGGCGATCCTTCCGTACAGCTACGCCGGAACGATGGGCAAGCTGCAATACGGCAGCCTCGATCGCCGGTTCTTCCACCGCCTCGGGGCGTCGCTCTTGGACCGGACGATCTGCGCCACGGCCGGCGCCGCGGGGTGCGAGATCACGCTCGGCACGCGGGCGGTCATCGACCCCGAAACGGTGGTGAAGAGCCGGTTCATCGTCAACTGGGGGTCGAACACCAAGGTCACGAACCTCCATCTTTGGACGTTGATGCACCGGGCCCGCAAGGCCGGTGCGAGGATCGTGACCATCGACCCGCACCGTAGCCGGACCGCCGCGGCGTCGGACTGGTGGTTACCCATTCGCCCGGGCACCGACGCGGCCCTCGCGCTCGGAGTCGTGCACGTTCTGTTTCGCGATGGACTCGAAGACCGCGACTACCTCGACCGCTACACACTCGGCGCCGCGGAACTGCGCGAGCGGGCGCTGAACGAATACCCGCCGGAGAAAGTGGCCGCGATCACGGGGCTATCCATCGCCGAGGTCGAACAGTTCGCCCGCGAGTACGGGCGGTCCCAGGAGTTGTTCGGCGGCCCCGCACTCATTCGGCTCAACTACGGCCTCCAGCGCCACGGCGGGGGGGGCATGGCCGTTCGCACGATCACCTGCTTGCCCGCGATCACCGGGGATTGGCGGCACCCCGGGGGCGGGGCATTGCTCAGCACCAGCAAGCTCTACCCCTTCAACGGAAACTATCTCGAACGCCCCGACCTGATTCCGCCCGGCACGCGGACGATCAACATGACGAACCTCGCCGAGGCGCTCGCCGGGGAACTGCCGGGGCTATCGGTGAAGGCTTTGTTCGTCTACAACTCGAACCCCGCGACGGTGAATCCGGATCAATCGAAAGTGATCCGCGGCCTGTCCCGCGAAGACCTGTTCACGGTGGTCCACGATCAGTTTCAAACCGATACCGCCCGGTACGCGGACATCCTCCTGCCCGCCACGACCCAACTCGAGCACTTCGATATCCACAACAGCTACGGGCACTTCTACGTGCAGGTGAACCACCCCGCGATAGCCCCGCTCGGCGAATCGAAGCCGAATACGGAGGTGTTTCGACTGTTGGCGAAAGAAATGGGTTTCGAGGACGAGTTGTTCCAGGTGAGCGATGAGGAACTGGCCCGAAACTCGATGGACGGAGGAGCCGGGGCAGCAGCTTATCCCCGAGCGGATGCCTTCGATGGGATCACGTTCGACGAACTGCTCGCCAACGGCCCGATGCGGTTGAACGTGTCGAAGGACTGGGCCCCCTTCGCAACGGGCGGTTTCGGAACACCGTCGGGCCGCTGCGAGTTCTTCAGCGAGCGCGAACGCGCCGCCGGCCGCGACCCGCTGCCGCACTACGTTCCGCCGCACGAAGACCCGCAAACGCGGCCGGACCTGGCGGCGAAGTACCCGCTGCAAATGGTCTGCCCACCCTCGCCGTCGTTCCTCAACTCGACGTTCGTGAACGTCGATTCGCTGCGGAAGGTCGCGGGCGAGCCGACGGTGGAGATCCACGCGGACGACGCAGTAAGTCGAGGGATCGCGAACGGGCAGCAAGTCCGCATCTTCAACGACCGCGGCGCCTTCACCGCGAAGGCAGCCGTGAGCGACTCCGTGCGCCCCGGCGTAGTGGTCACGCTCGGCCTCTGGTGGAGCAAGCACACGGCCGACGGTGCGAACTGCAACGCGACGACGAGCACGGCCCTCACGGACTTCGGCGGCGGGGCGACGTTCTTCGATAATTTGGTGGAGGTCGAATCCCTGGTTGGTTGAATTGGGAACGAGATACTCGGCGAATCTCGGAAAGGAGTTGTTGGCCCGAACGATGCCATCATCTACACTTGCCCCGAACCGTGCCACTTCGTTCGCGAAACTGACTCCGACGATTGCCCATGAGCTTGCCGCTGCAGACCGTTCAACTCATTCAAGCTGCGCGCGACCTCGTCAAAGGGTTGCCCGCGGATGCGGTGCTGCTGCTGACGGAGACCGCCATCGACTGGGACGAAGTCGGGCGGATTCTCGTCGGTTGTACGCTCTTCGTCGCCGCGGAGAACCCCGCGTTGACCCGTCCCTTGCGGGACAAGGAAGAGTGGACGGTGATCGACCTCGATCCCGCGCCGGTGCCCACGCAGGAGCGCATGAGCAATGCACTCCTGAAGGCGGTGAAGGCAAACCTCCTCAAGCCCGGTTCGCACGTCGTCGTCCTCTACAACGGCATCGCGACGTTCGACGACGCCCCGGAGCCGATCGACAGCCTGAGCGTGATCGCCCTGGGGGAACACCTCGAACGGATGACCTCGCAGGACTACCGCGTGCTCGGCGACGAAGTGCCGATCGACGTGCTGCGGGCGGTCGTGGACCTGGCCACGGAGATCGGCCGCGAGGGGCGCGAGGGCCAGCCCATCGGTACGATCCTCGTCGTGGGCGACACTCGGCGCGTGATGAAGATGTCCTCGTTCCGGAACTTCAACCCGTTCCGCGGGTACACGAAGGCTGAACGGGACGTGCGCGACCGCAGCGTCCGCGAACAGATCAAGGAGATTGCAAAGTTGGACGGCGCGATCCTCATCGGCCGCGACGGGATCGCCGAGGCTGCGTGCTTGTATTTGGACGTTCCCTCGAACGGGATCAACCTCGCCAAGGGCCTCGGCAGCCGGCACATGGCCTCGGCGGGCATCAGCGGCAACACCAAAGCCATCGCGTTCTGCGTGAGCCAATCGACCGGCACGCTGCGGGTGTTTCAAGAGGGCATCGTCAAGCTGCACATCGAACCGCTCGCCCGCCCGCACGTCTGGCAGCCGCTGCGGCTCGAAACGTCCGACGACGACGCCGTCAATCCGGGATGACCGCAGCACGCGGAACGGGTACGATTCGTTCGCCCGCCGGTCCTGCACCGGCGAAGAACGGATTCAGGTGACCCATGCGGAAGCGAATCGGCCTCGGCTTTCTACTCGCTATCACGGCAGTTTCGGCCCGTGCCGAAGACAAACCGGTCAAAGTCGAACTGCCCATTCCCTCGAACGCCCTGGCCGCGGTGCAACTCAAGGGCGTGGCCAGTGTCCGCGAACGGCTCGAAAAGTTTCTGGCCGCCGCGGCGCCCGAACAATCGAAGATCGCTCTCGAATCGCTCGTGAGTTTTCTCGACGAGGGCTTGGCCGGTCGCGATGCCAAGCTCTTACCCCGCGATGCCCGCACGTACCTGATCGTCCACGATGTCGATTGGGCCGCGAAGACCGGCACCTGGTCATTGGCGTTGCCGATGGCCGATTACAAGCTGTTCCGCACGAAGTTCCTCACCGCGGACGAACGCAAATCGATCCACTCCCTCGGCGACAACATCGACGAGATCGAATTCCGCGGTCAACCAACGTATCTGATCGACCTCACGAAGCGTGGCTACGTCGCGGTCACCTTCGACAAGCCGACGGCCGAAGCGCTCGCCGAGAAACCCAAGCTGCTGACCACGGCCGATGTGGGGCCACAAGCTACGGACGTTTTCCTCGAATGCGACCTCGGCGCGTTCGTGAATCTCCGCGAAGTGAATGGACGCTACGGCAAGTCGCTCGCGAGTTTCCGCTCGCTGGCGATGGGCCTCCTGCAACAAGGCGGCTTCGGGTTCTTGCCCAAGCTCGACCGCCGGCAATTGGCCGTGGCACGCTTCGTCGCGGATGGATTGTTCCAAACCGTTCAAGACGGGCAGGGCTTCTCGGTCGGCGTTTCGTTCGGCGAATCCGGGCTCACGCTGCGAACCGATCTGAACTTCAAAACGGAAAGCGAATCGGCTTCGGTGCTCGCGAAAGAGAAGCCGTCGAAGCTCGCCTCGATGGAGGAACTCAATTCCGGGCAGATCGTTTACAAGGTCGGGTCGTGGAGCCCGCCGGTCGCGGCCATCGTGCAGGGTTTGGCTCCGGATTATGCGGCGGCCGCGGACGATGATCGCACGGCCGATGCCGTGAAGAAGTTTGCGAATCTGTCGGCCAAGGCCACTTGGAGTTCCGCTTCATCGGGCGTGGGGAGTGGAATCCTCGTCGCAACGATAGAAGACCCCGCGGCGCTCGCGGCGGCCCACGTCAAGGTGCTCAAGAACCTTTCGGCCGGGGGCGCTTACAGAAACGTGCCGTTGAAAGAGGCTCCGACGATCAAGGTGGACGAGCAAATGTACGGTGGCTTCACGCTCTCGCGGGCCTTGCTGAACGTGGACTTCAAAGTTGCAACGGCGACGATCGCCGACGAGACGCTCCGCGAGGCTACTATCGAATCCATGAAGCGGTTCGTGCAAGAAAAGACCGCGATCTGGTTCGGCCACGACGGCGAGCGGTACGTCGAGATCACCTCCGCGAACTGGGACGACGCCCGCGGATTCCTCGATACTTACCGATCGAAATTGATTCCGCTCTCGGCGGACGTCCGCTTCCAAGAACTTCGCAAACTCCTCCCCGCCGAGGCGTCTCAACTCGTCGTCGTGGACCTCCGCAAGGGACTGGTCGGTTTCGCGGCTTATGCACAGGCCGTTCTGGGAGCGTTGCCCGCGTTCCCCGGGGTTGAGATTCCCGAGTTCAAACCCGCGCCCGCCGGTCCGCCCGAATACGCGGGGGCCGCACTGGTCCTCCGTCCCGCTGGCATCGGGGCTGTGGTCGTCGTCCCCATCGATTCCGCGAAACTGATCGCGGGCGTGCTGGCTCCGCCGGTTGTGAAAGCGCCTTAGATTGCGGACGAATCGAGTCGTTTCGCGAACTTCGCTAACTCGTCGCGATAAGCGGGAACCCATTCGGGCTTGGGCGAGACGGGGGCTTTGAACCGAACCATCGCAGCCACCGCATCGGCGACGCGGAACGGTTCTTTGATGCCCTTCTTCGTCCGCTGCAATTGCTCGAAACCCGCCAGCGCCGCGACCGCGGCTCCGAGGGCGGGGCCTTCCGACGAGACGAGCCGTTCGAGCGGACGGTCCAAAACGCTCGCCAGAATTTCCAACATCAAATCGCTCTTTGCGATCCCGCCCGAGACGGTGACGCGGGTGATCGCTTGCCCGGCCGCTTCGTGTTGCTTGACCCCGAGGCCGATGAGGTACGCGAGCGCCTCGAACGATGCGCGGAGTTTGACACCCACGTCCGCGGGTTCGCTCGGGAACCACGCAAAGCGAGGGACGTTTACGCCGATCGAAGGTTCCGAAAGCAAGAACGGAAGCACTTCCACGCCATTCGACCCCGCGGGCACTTTGCGGGCCGCGGCTTCGAGGGCCGGCCAGTCCGGGTTGGTGCCCACGACCTTGTCCAGGAATTGCGCCCCGTTTGAATAGCAGCGCATCCAGAGATAAGTACCCCAGTTCGTCCGCATGGCGTCGAGTGCGGGGCTCTTCGGAGCCGTAGCGGACGACGAGTTGACGACTGCGGAGTTGCCTAGGATGACGGCGACGTGCCCCGCGTCGACCGCCCCACCGCCGACGAGCCCCGCCGCCTGATCGTCGAGGGCGGGGAACACGAGCGGCCGACAGCCCGCGGGCAAACCGGCATTCATCGCGACCGATTCGGACAGTGGCCCGATCGGTTCCGATAGCGGGATCACCTTCGGCAAGTTCGCCCACGCCTGCTCGCGGTGCAGAGGTTCCGCCAAAGCCTCGAGCATTTCCTTTCGCCAGGCTTCGGTCCGCAAGTCGAGCATCCCCGTCGAAGCGGCCGAAGAAATGCTCGTGCAATCGAATCGACCCGTGAGATACCCCGCCGATAGCGGCCCGTGAGGGAGCATCCACTTCGTGCGTTCCCATTCGTCTTTCGTGAGCGTTGCTTCGTCCTTCACGAGGTGGCTGAGCGAATACCGCACGGCCCACGGTCCGCCGATGAGGTCTTGAACGCGCGCCGGGCCGCCGAGCCGAGCGAGCCCTTCGCCGTGATACTTCGCCAGCGTCTGGTCGTTCCAACAGATGGCCCGGCGGACTTGGTTGTGCGAAAAGTCGATCCGCCCTGCGGAGTGGTGCGTCGCGGAGATTCCTCCGGCCACCCAATCGTTGAGCCGTCCGAGTTCGCGCAACTTGGCCGCCAGCCCGCGGGTCGTTGCGAGAGCTTGGCCTTCGAGTTGCAGTAGGCTCAATTCCGAGACGCCGCCTTCGGTCCAGAGGTCCGTGGGAAAACGCACCTCGGCGATCACTTTGCCGTCCGGCTCGAACGCGAGGCACTTGACCGACCCGGTGCTGAAATCCCACCCGCTGATGATCTGTTTGGGCAAAACGCAGCGGAGAGGTTCGGACATGGGGCACCACGAATGGGAGAGTAGGGTTCAGTCGGGAGAGTTTCACTGCCACGGCCATTCAAGGCAAGAGGCGAAGTCTTCTGAGCCCGAACGCCAGTGAGGTTTTGGTAAACCCTCACTATCGTTCGGGCTCCGAACGAATGGGATATCCTCTCGCACCGCCGTTCGGGCTCAGAAGCTCCGAAGTTGGTGTACAATGTAACGTCGCGGCTTGGCTCCGGAGGCGTTTCATGAACCGGCTCGTTCTGGGTCTTTTTCTGGCACTACTCACCGCGCTGCCAACGTTCGCCCAGGAACCCTCCGCGGGCGAGAAGGTCTACAAACAGGCGATTCCCTCGGTCGTTTGGATTCATTCGACGCGGGCTAACGGATTGGCCACGGGGAGCGGTTCGCTGATCGACGCGGAGCGCCGACTCGTACTGACGAACTTCCACGTCGTGGATAACAACCCCAAGGTCACCGTCTTCTTCCCGCAGTTCCGCGATGGCAAGCCGATCCCCGAGCGGGACTATTACCGCGACCGGGCCGCACGCCTCGCGTTCCGCGGCACCGTGGTCACGGTCGATAAGCAAGCGGATCTTGCGATCATTCGGCTCGACAAACTCCCCGAGGGTGTGAAGGCGATCCCCCTCGCGGCATTGAGCCCAGACCAAGGCGCCCCGGTCCACTCCATCGGCAACCCCGGCAAGTCCGGGGCCTTGTGGGGCTACGTCACCGGAAGCGTCCGCTCGGTTTACAAGCACAAATGGAAGGCCCGGCTCGAAGCGAACCGCGTCGTCACCTTCGAGGCCCGCGTCATCGAAACCAACTCCGCCACCAACCCCGGCGACAGTGGCGGACCGCTCTTGAACGATCAAAGCGAACTCGTCGGCGTCACCCAAGGAGCCGCGGTCGAGGCGCAACTGGTGAGCACGTTCATCGACGTGAGCGAGGTGAAGCAAGTCTTACAGTCGCGGGCCGTGCGCGAGATCAAAGCCGAGAAACCTGCGGAGCCGCCGAAAGCTCCGACGGTGGCGGACGAGGCGAAACTGTTCTCGGCGGAGGCGATCGCGAAAGCGAACGATGCCGTCGAGTCCTTGCATAAGAAGGCATTCGAATTGAAGGTTGAAACGCACCTGAAAGCTCCGGCCGAGTGGGCCGAGAAGGCCCGAGCGGCCACGCCGGAGGAACGGCAAAAACTCTTCC
>Ga0105048_10010080_pt1 | contig 14981 bp, 10 predicted proteins | sample MAT05_FD_78382 | JGI IMG/M metagenome (GOLD analysis project Ga0105048, IMG submission 78382) | Freshwater microbial communities from Lake Fryxell liftoff mats and glacier meltwater in Antarctica - MAT-05 | ecosystem: Environmental > Aquatic > Freshwater > Ice > Liftoff microbial mat | place... | reverse complement strand
CGTACGCTAAAGGTCGTGCCGATCACGCCCACGTTGAATGAGGCGTTCCCGCCCGCCATCGTCCCAACCTCGCCCAAAATGTTGTTCAGCGAGTCCAAGATGTACTCGCGCGTCGAGCCCAGCGGCGCACCCGCCACGCTGTTGGTGTAGGCCACGCCCACCGCCCGCGGCGGCAGCCCAAAGCCGATCGGCGGGTTGAAGCTCAGGTTCGTGTCGGGCGTCACCGCGGCGCCCGTGTCGGGCACAAACCGGCGGTTCTGCGCACCCGCGCCCACAACACGGATGCGGTCCACCGTCGGGTTAAAGTCCATCGAGTACCGCGTGAACGGGCTGCCGTCCAGCGCCGGCGTGAACGCCCCGCCCACCGGCGTCGCCACGCCCGTGCTCGCATTGAGGCGGTAGATCTGGCTGGTCTCGCCCATCGCGAACAGCTCGCCGGTCGCCGGCCGCATGTCGATCCCCAGCACGCGGTCGCCCGCGTTCAGCCCGCTGATGGTCATCGACGACAGCAGCGTGCCCGGGGTGTTAGAGCGGAACGTCACGACCGAGCCGGTTGTCGTCACGCCCACCAGCGTCTCTTGGGCGAGCGCGACCGACCCGAACGACCCGCAGCAAAGAACCAGCGCAGCAACAGCACCACGATTCATGAAATTCATGGCAAGCTCTCCGAGAAACAGGTTGAAAGCCGACAGCCGCGAAGGCCGACGCTGGCCCGCCGCGGCGACCGCGCTCGACCACACCATCGCTCAAAGACACCGGTCGGGGCGTAAAATCCTGCGCTTTTTGTCAATTTTGACGAGTTCTTCTCAATCTACCCGCGGAACGTTCCCTGCCCCACCAACCACCCGGCGCGCAGAAACCGCGCAAGCTCACAACCCGCGACGCCCGCCGAGGTACGAGAGATCAAGCCGACCACCATCCCCACTTGCACACCCGTCGCTCAGCACCAAGCGCGTCAACAATCGCCCGTGACCGTCCTGCCCTCCAACCCGACCAACGCCGAAATCGCCCGAGACGCCAGCGACTCCGCCGTCGCCGCGCCCGCCGCCGCGACCGCCAGCGCGACCAACGGCGTCTCCACCGCTGCCCGCTCGCAGCCCCGCCCAGGCGTGAGCGCCGCACGCTGCCCGGTCCTATTCACCTCGTTTGAGCCCTCGGGCGATGACCACGCCGCCGTCGTCATCGCCGAGCTCAAGCACCGCCACCCAAGCCTTCCGATCTACGCCTGGGGCGGGCCCAAAATGGCCGCCGCTGGCGCGCAGCTCATCGAGCGCACCACCGACGACGGCGTCATGGGCGTGCCCGGTGTCCGCAAGGTCATCGACCACATCCGCCTTAACCGCCGCATCGAGGAGTGGCTTGACCGCACACGCGTGGTCCTGCACGTACCGGTTGACTCACCAGAAGCCAACTTCCCCATCGCACGCCTCGTCAAAGAGCGCGGCGGGCGCGTCGTCCACCTCGTCGCGCCTCAGCTCTGGGCCTGGCGCGAGGGTCGCATCAAAAAACTCAAGCGCCTCTCAGACCTCGTCCTCTGCCTGCTGCCCTTCGAAGAGCACTGGTTCCGCCAGCGCGGCGTCCCCGCACGCTTCGTAGGGCACCCGCTCTTTGAACGCCCCGTCGATACCGGCACGCTTGACGAACTCCTCAAACTCTGGCCCAAGGGCGAGCCCTCCATCGCCCTCATGCCCGGCTCACGCCCCGGCGAGATCGACAAGTGCTTCCCTCTCCTGCTCGACGCCTTCGAACGCATCCGACGCAACTTTCCCAACGCCATCGGCGTCGTACCCGTGACGCACCCCGGCGTGCAAGACCGGCTCCACCGCCTCGCCAATGAGTTCCACGCCTGGCCCGAGGGCATGTTCGTCGTCGCCGGCAACACCGACGCCGCCATCCGCTGGTGTGACTTCGCGCTCGTGGCCAGCGGCACCGTCACCCTCCAGGTCGCCCGACAGGCCAAGCCGATGATCACCTTCTACCGCGCATCGCAGTCCATCCGCGTGCCCTACGCACTCTTCGGACGAATGCTCTTCAAAACCCCCTACTTCACGCTCCCAAACCTCATCGCCGGCAAACGCATCGTCCCCGAGCTGATCCCACACTTCGGCGACGGCTTCGAGCTCGCCGCCGGTGCCTACAGGCTCCTGCGCCAGCCGGGCTTCGCCGAGGGACAGCGCCAAGCCCTCCGCGGCATGGTCGCCAAGTTCGATTCCATGAGCTGCGGCAGCCTCTCGGCCGACGCCATCGAACAGATCCTCGGCCTGCGCTGAGCGCCGGCCCGCCCACAACCCCATCACATCGGCTTGCGGTCTTTCGTCTGGTCGTACATCCGCAGGAGCTTCTCTTTGTCGAAGATCATCTCCTGCCGCGTCAGCCCCACGATGTCGTACACCGGGGTCAGTTCGATGGCGTCTACCGGGCACGCCTCCTCGCACATCCCGCAATAGATGCACCGCAGCTCGTCGATCTCGAACTTGACCGGGTACTTCTCGCGGTCGTCCCACGGGCTCTCGCCCGCGACGATGTGGATGCAATTGGCCGGGCAGATCGTCGGGCACATCATGCACGCCACGCACTTGACGCGCCCCGACTCATCCTTGTTCAGACGATGAAAGGCGCGGAAGTTCCCCGCGTACGAGCCGCCCTGCTCAACCGGGTAGTCCTCGCGGCGTTGCTCGGGGTACTGGATCGTGCGGCTGGTCTTGCCCTGGCCAAAGCTGGTGAACATGTGCCGGAACGTGATCCCAAACCCGCGGATCACCTCGGGCAAGTACACGCTCTCGAGCGCGCCCATCGTCGGGGCCTTGATCGTGAGCACATCTTCGGGCTTGATCGCCATAGAGAGCGGAGCGTATGCACCCACGCACGCCGCTGGCGCGTGGTAATCGTCGCCCGCGCCGGGCTCACCCCCTTCATCTGGCTGATGCTCACGCTCCGCTCAGCGCACGAGACGGCCAAACTCCCTACCATCACGCCCATGGCCCGCAAACGCGGCGCACCAGTCTTGGTCGAGTTGATAAAGCGCTCCCCAACGGGCACGCACAGCGCGAGCGATTCGGTCGCACCTTACGCGACCACCACCCTCCCACCACCCCCTCGCGCCGGCGACCCCCGCGCCACGTCCGGCCTCGCCGACAGCGCCGCCTGGTCGCACGCCTCAAGCCTCGCCAACCGCACCGACCTGCGCCTCTGGGCGGTGGTCATCGGCGGCGCCATCGTCCTGACGATCGTCGGGCTCTGGATCGGGCACCGCATGGGCCGCAAGGCCGGCGTCGACGAGTGGGCCCGCACCCTCCCCGCCGAGCCGACCCCCTCGCCCAACTTCACGCAGCAGCCGTCGAGATTGCCGCGGCAGATCCCCGACCTGTCCCAGACCGCCACACCAGTGGTCTTGCCCGCCAACAACCCCGGCTCGATCACAACACCTCGGCAAAACACCGACTCTAAGCCCGCTTTGGTCGCCCCAGCACCGGGTGAAACACCGAGCCCCGAAGACGACTTCACCCCGGGGCACAATTATTTGGTCGTCGCCACCCTCCCCTATCGCGAGGCCACCGAGGTTGGCCAGTTCCTCGCCTCCAAAGGCCTGGGGGCCAAACTCATCCCCAAGGGGAGGGTTGATCTTGAGTCGGCACAGACCAAGAATCTCCCCTGCGAAGTCATCGTCCTAAGAGGCTTCGCACCCGACGAGTTTTCTGCCCGCGCCAAAGAGCGTGAGGAGCTGATGACACGCGTCAAGCGCCTCGGCCGTCTTTGGAAAGCCGAGAACCGCAAGGTCCCCAGTGACTTTGCCGACGCCTGGTTCAAGAAGTTCTGACCGCCGCAAAAGACCCCTGTTACCAACGCACGCACGCCGACCGAGCACGAAAGAAGAACCCATGAGCCTCGACCGTTCACTGAAGATCAAGTCCGGCGGCGTCACCAACCGCAGCGTCCTGACCCGCGCCGAACGCATCACCAAGCTGACCAACGACAAGAAGAAAGACTCCAACAAGGACGGCGCCCTGGGCATCGCCAAAACCCGCGTCGCCAAGGCGTGATCGAACGGTCCCGTAAGCTGTTCAGGCCTGACTCTGTGTGTCGCAAGCCTGCCTGCTCGAGGACCGCTCCTCGGACAGAGCGGCACGGGCCTCGCTAATTGGGCAGCGTCAAGCCAGTGGCGGCCGCTTCTTCGCTCGCAACCGAGCACCGCATTTGATACACAAAGGGGCGCGCCCACGCGGGCACGCCCCTTGTCATTGCTTTAACAAACGCGGCTCGATTGGCCCCGCACCTGCCGTGCCGCGCCTCCCGCCCGCCCAGGCCGGCCAATCCACGAGCTCGCCTTACTTCAAAATCTCGATGTCGCTGCCCGCCGGAGCTGCGGGCGCGCCCACAGGCGAGCCCGGGGTCGTGCCGCCGGTCGCGCCGGTGGTCCCTGCCGCACGCGGCGTGCTGGGCGCACCGGCCCGCGACGCGACGGGCGCTGCCGTCAGGCCCTGGTAGCTCTTCTTGAACAGGTAGACCTCAACACGCCGGTTCTGCGGGGTGTTGCCCGTGGCGCTGTTGGGCACCGCCGGACGGGTCTCACCGAAGCCCGCAAACTCCACGTTGTGCGCGTCCATGCCCGCCGCAACAAGGTCATTGCGCACGCTGATAGCGCGGAACGCCGACAGCTCGGCGTTATCCTTGAACCGCCGCGCATCGCGCATCGTGACCGCCTGCGTGTCGGTGTGCCCGACGACGGCGATCTCGTACTGGTCCGCCGCCGGGGTGTTCTTGAGCACGCGCCCAAACTCACGCACCGCGCGCCGCCCGGCCTCGGTCAGCTCAAAGCTCCCGCTCGCAAACGTCACGTCGCTGGTAAACCGCAGCATCCCGCGGGCCGAGTCAAAGCTCAGCAGCCCGGGAAACTGCTCGGCCAGCGCCCGCAGCGCCGCGTCGGTCTGCGAGTCCAGCGCGATGGCCACCGGCTGCAGGCTCAGGCCCTGAAGCCGGTTCTCAAGCTCCAGCAAGCGCGAGATCAGCGACTGGTTGTCAGACCGCAGCCGCGCGTTGAGCGACATCGCCTCTTCCGCCGCGGCCGATCCGCTGGCCTGGCTGCGGCGCAGGTCGTCAAGGCTCTGGCGCAGCGCGCTGTTCTCGTCCGTCAGCTCGACGTTGCGAGACTTCAGCGCGTTGTACCCGTTGCGCAGCTCGTCGTACACGTCACGATTCACCTGGCAACCACCCAGCAGCAGGCCGATGGCGGGGAGGGCAAGCAGGCTCAAACGGGCGGGCGTGTTCATCTTCATGGGCTCCGGTGGCGATGGTTCGTTGAGCCTCAAGGATACCGCCCTCGCCCGCCGCAAACCTCCGCCCATCGCCCGACCCGCTCACGCCGACGCGGCAACGATCACCCGTGGCGCAACTCCTGCCGGTGTACAACCCCGACCCCACGCCCGACCCCACCCCCGACCCCATGCCCGACCTCACCCCGGGCCTCTATCGCATCGACGCGCTGGCCGCCATTGACGCGCCCAGCCCCGGCCATCCGGGCCTCAGCCTGACCCACCCGCTCGGCGTCAGCCTCGTGCTCGAACGCACCAAGCACGGCGACCTGATCTCGCTCGCCGCCGCTCCAACCCCAGAGCTCGCCCGCTCGCCCCGCTTCGCCGCCGCCCGCGTCATCGCCCGCCCGGGGCACGTCCTGACGCCCGCGCTGGTCAACGCCCACACGCACCTTGACCTCACGCACATCGGCCCGCGCCCGCTGGCGAACCCAGCAAGCCCGAACCCCCTCGAACACGACCACTTCGCCGCCTGGCTCGACATGGTCCGGCGTGAGCGACACACCGACCCGCACGCCATCGCCGCCAGCGTCCGCGCCGGCGTCGCCCTCCTCAACCGCGGCGGCATCGCGCTCGTTGGCGACATCGCCGGTGCCGTCGGTGGCCAGCCCTCAACCATTGCCGCAGCAGCCCTCGCCAAGTCTCTACTCGCCCACGCGATGCTCGCGGGCATCAGCGCCATTGAGTTCTTCGCGCAGGGCAGCCGCTGGCAGACCGCCACCGAAGCCGCCCTTGCCGCCGTCGAATCACTCCGGCCATTCGCGACTAACCGCTGGCAGCCGGCTCTTTCGCCGCACGCGCCGTACAGCGTCCACGCCGACGCCTACTGCATGGCGATTGCCCGCATGGCCCACGCGCACGCGCGCGCGCAGCACCTGCCCGCCGTCATCACCCACGCCGCCGAGTCGCTCGCCGAGCGCGCTTTCATCACCCACGCCCGCGGTCCGCTGGCTAACTTGCTTGCCAACCTTGGGATGCTCGACGACCACGCTCGCGCCAGCATCGGCCAGGGGCGCTCGCCCATCGCCCACCTAGATGCCGCGCTCCCTTCCGGTGCGGCCCTGACGCTCGTCCACGCCGCCGACCTCAACCCGCACGACGTGAACACCATCGCCGCCCGCGGCTGGCGCGTCATCTACTGCCCACGCGCTGCCGCCTACTTCGCCTCGCGCGCCGACCAACCCCCACTCCCCCCCCACCGCTACCAAGAGTTGCTCGCCGCCGGCGTGCCCGTCGCCCTCGGCACAGACTCGGTCATCAACCTGCCCGCCGCAGACCTCGCCGCCACCGGCCTAAGCGTCTGGCCCGAAATGGCCCTGCTCGTCCGCCAAGATCACCTTGCACCCCGCGTCGCGCTCGCGATGGCCACCGTCCACGGCTGCGCCGCCCTCAACCTCCCTCACCTCGCGATCCACTTCCGCCTCGCTCCCTTGCCCCATACCAGCGCCCCGGCAGCCCCGATCGCCGGCGTGCTGGCCACGCCACTCGCCATGCCGCCCTCGGTCAATTCCCTTCATTGCGGCGCGGAAGCCGAAGAGATACTTGGGATGACCCTCAAAGCTGGGGTCAAGCCCGAACTTATCGCCCCGGGCGGCGTATCATTCGTCGCCTGAAACCGGAAAAGTTCTTGCCAGACCGTAGATGCCAGCCTTCAGACCGTGGAAACGTGCGAACAGTGATTGGATTCCGTTCGTCTAGACCCAGTTAAGGTGCTCAGCACTCTCGCTGGTCTAGCCTCGATTCTTTGACCGCATTTGAAGGCCCGCGCGTGCGTTGGGCGCTCGTGAACCAAGCAAATGCCGGAGCAGCCCGACGATGAGCGCCAAGTGGGTTCGCAGCAAGCAGTGGGAGCGTCAGCACCTTACCGGGGCGCTGACGCCCGTGCGCTGGGTGTTGCACGCTTTCAGCACCATCATCATGTCGGTAACGCTCCTGGTGCTGCTGAGCCTTTACGGCGTGCTAGCGAGCATCCCGATCGGCATGCTCGCGCTTATCCCCACCTGGCTGGTCTACGCGCTGACCCTGGTTCTGACCGTCGGTCTTCTGACCGTCCTGCCGCTATGGCTCCTGTGGACGCAGCTGCGTTCACGCGACGTCAGCTTTGCGCTGCGCTTCGCGGTGACGGTGCTGGGTGTCATCCTGCTGCTGGGCGCATCGTCGGCGCTGTGGTACCAGTTTGTCTGGCCCCGCGTGTACTACGACCCCCTCACGGGCGAAGGCCTGCGGTTCTTCAGCTCGTTTACTGAGCGGTACCGGGCTGAGACGGTCCGTCGCTTGCCGGGCATGGAGATGAGCGAGCTTGAGTTCTACGCCTGGTGGCCGCTGAACCTGCTGCTGTACCTGTTCATGACCAACATGGTCGTGACGACCGTCCGGCGCATCGAGTTCACCTTCGTGAACATCGGCGTGCTGACAGTCCACACCGGGATCATCACCCTCGCGCTCGGCTCGGCCTACTACGCGCTGCTTAAGCAAGAGGGTGACACACTCTTGACCGCCGGGCCCATCGACACCGCCACGGGCGACACCGCCCCCGGCCCGCCCGAGCCGGGCTTCTTTGACAACACGCGCACGGTCCTGCGCGTTCGCCAGATCCGCAGCACGGCCGACAAGGTCCGCCTGCAGATCCCGCCCGGGCTTGAGTGGGAGCAGCGCCCGCTGACCGGCGTGCCGCGCTACAACGAGTACGGGCTGGGCGTGATCTCATCATCACTTTCGCCCGCGGGAGTAGACCTCGGCGACAAGGGCCGCTCGCTCGATGAGCCGGTCGCTGCAACGCCGCCGCCAGAGTCTCACGGCCCGCTAGTTGACCTTGACATCCAGTTCCGGCTCGTGGGCTACGCGCCGTACGCCGAACTGACCGAGAGCTGGCAGCACGCCAGCGCGCCGGAAGTCGGTACCAGCGGGGGCCGCAGCGGGGACATGAGCGCGGCGATCAACAACCCGGTGCGGTTTGTCACACTGCTCTCAAGCGTGATGAGCCCCGGTGCCTCGCCCCCGCCCAGCGGCACGCAGACCGGCGGCGAGCCAACGGGTGTCGCGCCAAGCGGTGACTCGCCAACCGGCGGAGCAACACTGCGCCCGGTCCAAACCTTCGGCCTCGCGCCGCGCATCCCCGCCGAGCGGCTCGGCCTCATCGGCGAGGCCATCGCCATCGAGAGCTTCGCCAACTTGCCCGACGAACGCTTTGACGAGCTCAAGGCCCCGCTACCAGAGGGCGCTCGGCACGGGCTCATCGTCGAAGTCCCCGCCAGCGAGCTTGGCCCCGCGGCGGCGCGCGTCTACGCAATGGCCGTCGGCAAGACCATCGAGCTCAACGGCTACCGCATCAGCGTCAAGCAACTCTCGGCCGAGCCAACGCTGCCGATCCTCACGCCCGGGTATCGCGGCGCGACCAGCAGCGTGGCGATCGTGAAGGTCGAGGCGCCCGCCGCCGGGGGCAAGCCGGCCGAAACCTTCGACCGCTACGTCTACTCGCGCTTGCCCGAGCTGAACCAAGACCTCGTCGAGGGCGAGGGGGCCGACCCGAGCACCGGGCAGCCCAAGCGGCGCGGTGCCGATGCGCGCCTGCGCCTGACCTACATCGATGCCACGCAGGTGCAGGTCTATCTCGACGAGCGCAGCGTCCCGGCGATCGACCGGCCCGCAGACCTGGCCGGTGCCGCGACCGCCACCGTGCGGGCGATCCTGCGTGTGCCCGGGCGTGACCCCGTGGTGCGTGAGGGGCTCAGGGCGGGCGACCGACTGGAGATCGGGCCGATGGCGGTGGTGGAAGTTGGTCCACTGCTGGCCAGCGCGCGGCGCGTGGGGGTGCCGCGGGTTGTGCCGACGGCGGAGCGCGATCGTGACAACACGGGCAATCACCGGCGCGCAGTGCTGGCGGTCGAGCTGATTGTCACGCCCAAGCAGGCCATCAAAACTAATGAGCCCGGTGCCGCAGCAAAGAGCGCCGCGTCAACCAGCGCAGCATTACCTTGGCGGCAGACGGTCTGGCTACCCTTTCGCCAGTATTACGGGCTCGAGCCGCAGGAGGGCGCGACGGTGCGTCTGCCCGATGGGCGGCAAATCGAGCTGGTATTCGGTCGTTTGTGGCGTGAGCTGCCCGGCATGACGCTGCAACTTGCAGCCTTTGAGATGTTCCCTTACCCGCACAGCAGCCAGCCGCGCGACTTCCGAAGCGAGCTGATCGTGCGCCGAACCGACGCGCGGACGGGCGCGATAAGCGAGCAGCGCGCCAGCACAAGCCTGAACGAGCCTCTGCTGGCCAGCGCGTTTGAGTGGCGTGAGGAGCGCAACGTGATCGCCAACAGCGCGCTGTGGGTGGCGGCCAACCTCGGCCCGGCGCAGTACAAGCTCAGCCAGAGCGGGTGGGACCCAACTGGCTGGAACGAGACCAAGGCGCGCGTCGAGGCCGGCGAGCTCAAACGCCCCAGCGCGCGGTTTACGATCCTCGGCGTCGGCAACAACCCGGGCATCTCGATTATCGCGCTGGGCGGGATTCTGATGGGCGCGGGCATCCCCTGGGCGTTCTACATCAAGCCTTGGATCGTCCGCCGCAAGCGCGACAAGATCATCGAAGAGCTTCGGGCCGCGGGCAAACTGCCTGCGGGCAAGCTGCCTGCGGGCGGGGGCCAATCGGCGCAGGTCGCGGTTCAGATCGAAACTCACATCGACCACACATCGCACGCCGGGCCCAAGGGCCGGGCGGTCAAGGAGCGCAGGCCATGAATCACTTCACAGGTTCAACGCGTTGCCGCGGCATCGCGCTCACAGTCCTCGCCACGCTGCTGCTGCTCACCCATGCGCCGTTGGCCGGCGCGTACGAACCTCCGCCGGCAGGCAACGAGCACCCACAGTCCCAGGCACTTTCCGGCGAGGGGAAGGTCAACCCCTTCGGCCCTGCTTCGCGCGACGAGCAGACGCCCGAGTTCAAGCAGAAGCTCGCCGCGAGCGTTGACCTCACGCCCCTGCGTGACCTGGCCCTCTACGACGGCGGGCGCATCAAGGTCCTCGACACCCTCGCCCGCGACACGATGAGCGAGATCCTTGGGCGGCGGACGTACATCGACTACGTGCCCGAGAAGGTCGGCACCGAGATCAAGCACCGCAAGGTGACGTACGACCCGCTATTTACGTTCCTCGACATGACCATCGACCCGGGGTATTACCACCGCAAGCCGTTGGTGGGCGTGAACTTCCTTCCGCTGCGCGAGGCGCTGCTGGAGATGGTGTTCCCGGGCGAGGGGGCCGTTGAGGTTGACGCGCGCGATCACTGGAAGCGCCTGGGCCGTCTGAGCCCTGAGATGCTGGCGCACAACGCGGCCGACCTGGCCCGGTCCGCAACCCTTGACCAGCAGACCAACAAGGGGCTCAACGACATCCACGAGGCCATCGGGCTCTACCTGCGCAGCGCGGGCAACCTGATGATGGTGCCGTCGGACGCGCGCGACAAGCCGTGGGGCCACGTCAGCGAGCTGCCCGAGGCGCACCCAGTCCGCGTGGCCTTCATGGCCATGGGGCGTGCGTGGCGGGCCGGTGACGCGGCCACAGTCAACGCGCAGATCGGCGTGCTGGCCCGAGAGCTGCCGGCGCTGAGCCCAACGATGTACCCGACCACGCGCCGCAGCCTCGAGGCGTTCTACAACCGGGCGAACCTCTTTGAGTGGGGCATGTGGCTGTACGCCTTCAGCACGCTGGGCCTGCTGCTGGCCTTCGGCACGCAGCGCCGTTGGCTGCGCTTTGGCGGGGTGGCGCTGCTGATCGCCGCCGTCGTCGCGCACGCACTGGGCTTTGGGCTGCGGTCGTACATCGCCGAGCGGTACGCGATCCAGAACCAGTTTGAGTCCATGACGGGCGTGAGCCTCTTCGCGGCCATCGTGGGCCTGGTGCTGCTGGTCACACGCCGGCAGCTGATCTTCGGCGCACTGGCCGCGGCGGCTGGGTGCCTGATCCTGGTCACCGCGACGCAGCTGGCGATCCCCGGGCAGACTGTCAACCGCGAGGCCGCGATCCTGAACACCAGCGTGCTGCTGAAGTACCACGTCACGATCGTGCTGATGAGCTACGGGCTCATCACGCTGGGCTTCATCACCGCGATTGTCTACCTGGCCATGCATTACGCCGGGCGTTCACGCGGCACCGGCAGCGCGACGCTCGCCACGGCGGGCTCGGGCCCGCTGAGCTTCGGTACGTCGGCCCTAAGTTCCGCGGCGCTGGGCGGAAACGCGCCGCCGCTGAGCGCGAGTGAGACCGCAGGCGGGGCCGCGGGCGCGGGCGGCATGGCCCGAGTGCTGCACGACCTTGACCGCGCGCACATGACGATCCTGCAGCTCGCCTTCTGGCTGCTGGGCGTGGGCATCCTGCTCGGCGCGTGGTGGGCCGACCATAGCTGGGGCCGCTGGTGGGCCTTTGACCCCAAAGAGCTCTGGGCCCTGGTCACCTGGATCGTCTATCTCATCGTCGTGCACCTGCGCGTCTCGACGCTCAAGAGCAAGGCCCTTGCCACGGCGTGGCTGAGCATCGCCGGGTTCATCGTCATGCTCTGGTGCTACTTCGGCGTCAACCTGCTGCTGCCGGGCCTGCACGCGTACGCGTGATGCTCGCCGGCCGCAATCAACAGCTCCAGAATGACCATCCTTCAACGAAAAGCCCCGTGCGAGCGTGCGCACGGGGCCTTTGTGTTTCGACTCAGCCTTGACCTCGTACGGCTCACGCCGCCAGACGCGGACGCATGCGGACCTTCTTGCCCACCGTCCGCTGATCAGCGCCGGCGCGGCGCTTCGGCTCGCCGATGAGCACCTCGGCCATCTCCAGCGGGCTCGACGCCCACAAGTCAGCCCCGATCTCTTCCGCAAGCCCGTCGGCGCGGTTGAAGACACCAGCGCCCACCGCGATCTGCACGTCCGGCGCCGCGTCGATAGTCCGGATCGTGTCGATCAGCTCGCGGATGCCCGGCAGGTCACCGGGGGCGCTCGCGAACATCAACAGCACGTCGGGGCGCGCCTGGTTGACCTGTGCGAGAATCTCATCACTGGCGATCCCGCCGCCGCTGAAAGTGACGTCAAACCCGCTGGACTCCAGCAGGTCCACGGCCATCTGCGCGCCCATCTCGTCGCCCTCGGCCGGCCCGCAGAAAGCCATCACCGTCCGCCCACGTGGCGGGGCCTTGCGGAGCGCCGCGCTGTTCTGATCAACCAGCACACGCAGCAGGCGCGTCGCGGTGTGGTGCGCCAGCGTGCCGAGCTGGTCCTGACGGAACAGACGGTCGGCAAGCTCGTACGTCGGCCAGAACAGCTCAACGATGAGCCGCTCGCTGCTGAAGCCCTGGGCAGAAAGCTCGGCCACCATGGCACGAGCCTTGGGGCGGCTGCCGGTAATCAACGTCTCAAAGAAGCGTTCGATGGTCTGCTGCACGCGTAGCACTCCGTTCATAAAGGCTGGCCCGAAGCGCGGGCCCCGCGTCCGGCCCGGGCGGCTGTCCCGCAGCCCGAGGTCCGAACTGGCCGCCGCGTGCTCCGCACACGACAAACCGAAAGTGGAACGCGAAGGTGCTCCGCCCGTCGCTCGTGACCATGAGCATCGAGCCAAGCCCCGGCGGCCCGCCACTTCACAGCCCCACAAACTCGCCCCGCGCAACTTCGACGCGCAAGACCCGCCCGCGGCGCGCGATAACCCGATAGCCTCACGCCACCGAAGCTACGAATGACGCAAGCCTTGCGCGGAATAGACCCCGCGCGCGGCCAATCGTCGTAGCTAGTTCGTTCGCATGTTGGTTGGTGCAACGATGAGCCCATGCCGCGACGAGACCCAAGGGTCCCGCGTCAGGCCTGGCTCAATCACCTTTGGCCTGCATACTCGACGCCCGTATCGCCTCAGGCCGTCCACTCGCGCCGCGGCACAAACTCAACCACGCGATACGCCTGGTCAAGCTCAACGCTCAGGCTGAAGCTGCCGACACCGCTGGGCGTGGCGATCGGGAAGGCGATGTTCATCACGCTGCGCTGACGCACGTAACGGTCGATGATCGCGCCGAGGCTGTCATCGTCCTGCGTCGGCACGCCGCCGCCCTCGGCGGCAGCACGGGCTGCGGGAGAGAGTGCCAGCCCGTCGCTGCCACCGAGAATCAGATCGTCGTACCCAGCAGAATCACCGCCACCTGTCAGCTCAGAGATCTGGGCCAGCGTCTGGCCCGTCAGGTCTGAGGCGAAGTCGCTGCCCGCGCCCGTGGAGGGGCTCACACGCTGGCTTCGGAGCTGGGCCAGCGTCTGGAGGGCGATGACCGTGTTGACCATGTCGGTGATTCTCACGAAAGTACTTTGGCGAGCCGCGTGCCAGGTCAAGCTCGCGTCAGCGGAGCGCCGCTGCGCGTCACACTGGCGTGGCCGTGCGGCGTGCCCAGGGCCGAGAACCTCCATCGCACGCCCCACGCCCCAGAACTCTGTGGCCACCGGGCAACGCGCCGCCGCCAGACAACATGCCCCTGTTGCCCAGAAGCCGCGCTCTCAGCCCCGCCTCAGCCCCGACTCAGCCCCCCGCACACCACGCTCGCCACGCACTCCGCGCGACTATGTTGGTCCATGCTCCGCGTGCGTGACCTTGAGTACGACCTTCCTGAAGCCCTCATCGCCCGAGAACCGCTCGAGCCGCGCGACGCCGCACGCCTCATGGTGCTCTCGCGCAGCGACCCCGCCCGCGTCGAGCACCTGCTAGTGCGTGACCTGCCCGGCCTGCTGCGCGCCGGCGACGCGCTGGTGGTAAATGACAGCCGTGTTGTGCCCGCGCGCCTCAGCGGCGCACGCAGCGACACCGGCGGGCGCGTCGACGGGCTCTTCCTCTCGCGCGTTGGCGATGACGAGCGCGTCTGGCGCGTGATGCTCAAGGCCAAACGCCCCAAGGCTGGCTCGCGCGTAGACCTCACCGACGCCGCGGGCATCGACACCGGCGTGAGCATTGAGCTGCTCGAGCGCGCACCAGTGGATGTGCAGGCGGGCGCCGCGCAGCCGCAAACTACGCCCCCAACCACCGGCGAGGGCGACGACGGTCCAGACAGCGCCGCTTGGATCGTGCGCGTCATCGGCACGCCCACAGGCCTGGAGAACGCGGCCCACGTCGGTGCCATCGCGCTGCTTGAGCGCGTCGGCAGCACGCCGCTGCCGCCATATATCCGCCAGGCCCGCAAGCGTGACGCCAAGGCCGCTCACGAGGCCGGCTTGAGCGATGAGGACCGCGCGCAAGACAAGTTCGGGCCCGTAAACCTTGAGGCTCAGCTGCAAGCCGAGCACGACGCGCTGCTCGCGCAGGCCAAGGCCGACGCGCACGACCAGCTCGTGTATCAAACTGTCTACGCCGACGCGCGCAAGCCCGGCTCAGTCGCCGCGCCCACCGCGGGCCTGCACTTCACGCCCGAGTTGCTGTCACGCCTGACCGGCGCGGGGGTCGGTCGTCACGCCGTCACGCTGCACGTAGGCACCGGGACGTTCAAGCCGGTCGAGACCGAGCACGTAGAGCAGCACGCGATGCACGCGGAGTGGTGCGCCGTGCCGACCGAAACAGCACAAGCGATGGCCGCCGCGCGCGCTGGCGGTGGGCGCGTGCTCGCCGTTGGCACCACCAGCGCGCGGACGCTCGAGGGCTTCTCGCCGGCGCAGCTCGCGCAGGCCGCCGCAGGCACCG
>Ga0105048_10010079_pt1 | contig 14982 bp, 12 predicted proteins | sample MAT05_FD_78382 | JGI IMG/M metagenome (GOLD analysis project Ga0105048, IMG submission 78382) | Freshwater microbial communities from Lake Fryxell liftoff mats and glacier meltwater in Antarctica - MAT-05 | ecosystem: Environmental > Aquatic > Freshwater > Ice > Liftoff microbial mat | place... | reverse complement strand
GCGTTCAACCTTCAGAAAGTCCTGAAAGCATTGCTTTTTTCGTCGAGCCAGCCGCTTGCGATCAAAGATATCCAAGCGGTTTTCGCACGGTTTCACGAGCAGACCACCCTGCCGCTCGAAACGGTCGAGCCGGAGGGGGCGAAGTCCGACCTCGCGGCTGGTGCGGAGAGTGTCGCCGCGGAAGCCGCCGAGTCGGAAACGTTGCCCGAAGACACGCTCGTCCCCGCCCAGTCGGCAGTCCCGACCGAAACCGAAGCCGAAGCGGTCGCTGAGATAATTTTGCCTGCAGATGCCGATCTTTATCGCGATGTGCCGTCGTTGGTCACCGCGACGCAGATTCGGGAAGCGATGTTCGCATTGGCGGCCGAAGTGCGGGCGGAGGAGGGCGTCTATCTCCTGCTCGAGGGTCCGACGGGGTACCGTTTAGTGACGCATCCGCGGTTTGCGCGGTGGATTCGAATCCTGCGTGACGAGCCCGCGCCGGTCAAACTCTCGCAGTCGGCCCTGGAGACACTGGCGATCGTGGCCTACCGCCAACCGGTGACGCGGACGGAGATCGAGACGATCCGCGGGGTGTCGGCGGAAGCGGGCATCAACAAGTTGCTCGAGCGCGATATGGTTTACATCGTCGGGCGCGCCGATCTTCCCGGTCGGCCATTGCAGTACGGGACAACGGACAAGTTTTTGGATTTCGTCGGTGTAAAGTCCTTGGTCGAGTTGCCGTCTTCGGACGTGCTGTCGCCTCGTCAGATCGACGAATGGCTGAAAAACGCGATCAATCCTAAGCCGCTCACGGATGCGGAAATGGGTCTGCCGTTGGAGGACGGCGAAGGGCCTTCGCCGAACCGAGAGAATGTTAGCCTCGATCGCAGCGCTCCAGCCACGGCGGATTCGGCCGCTTCCGCCGGTTCGGCGGATACGATCCCTCCGGCGGTCGAGGCCGGTCCCGACTCGATCGACGATGTAACCGCGTCCGGTCAACCCGACTCGGGAAACCCGCAAAAAACTTCCCACTCCGCCTGATGGACCTCGCCCCCATTCGTGCTCAGATCGATACGCTCGACCGGCAAATCGTCGATCTCCTCAACCAGCGCTTGGCCCTCGCGGCCGAAATCGGTAAACTCAAGCGCAGCCAAGGGGGTCAGATCTATGTCGCCGAGCGCGAAGACGCGGTTTTTCGCAAGATATCGGAGCTGAATCGTGGCCCGATCAAGAACGACGCGCTCCAAGCGATCTATCGTGAAATCATGTCGGCGGCGATCGCGTTGGAGAAGCCGCTGCTGATCGCCTATCTGGGACCTGAGGCGACCAATACGCATGCTGCGGCGATGAAGAAATTCGGGGCGAGCGTGGATTATCGCGCGATGTCGACCATCGCCGATATTTTCACCGCGGTGGAGAAGGGCGAGGCCGATTATGCGGTCATCCCGATCGAAAACTCGACCGAAGGGAGCGTTCGGGAAACGTTGGATAGTTTCGTGGAAAGCGATCTGAAGATCGTTTCGCAGATCTACCTAGAGATCGCACACGTCTTGATCTCGAACTCGAAACTCGAACAAATCGAAAAGGTTTACTCCAAGGACCAAGCGATCGCGCAGTGTCGGCACTGGTTGCAGCGGCATCTGCCGCACGCGCAGTTGATCGACGCTCCGAGTACGTCGCGCGCAGTGCAGATCGCGAAGGAGTCGGTGGGCACGGCGGCGATCGCCAGCGAATTGGCGGCGCAATTCTACGAAGTGCCGGTCGTGACCCGCAATATTCAAGACAAGGCCGACAATACGACGCGGTTTTTCGTTTTGGGAAAACGGCCGTCAGGACCGGTAGGCGGCGGTCGCGATATGACCAGCTTTTTGATTTCGCTGGGTGACGAGGCGTCGGCGAAATCGGGTGCTTTGCTCAAAATGCTCATGCCTTTGGCCGAGCGCGGAATCAATCTCTCGAAGATCGAATCGCGCCCGAGCAAAAAGCGGCCGTGGGATTATTATTTCTTCATCGACGTCAAAGGGCACTTCGAAGACCCCGAAATGAAGCAGGCCTTGGCGGAATTGAAATCGTTCTGCCCCTTGGTGAAGTGGATGGGAAGTTATCCGTCGGTGAATTGACGAGGAGTCTTTTTTTCTCGCGCCGTCGGGCCACGGTCGGTGGCGGCCGGGATTTTCGGATTTTTCGCCGTTATGCTCATGCAGTGTTCATGGCGAGGTGTGGCAGCGCGCGACGCGCAATCCCGGCCACGAGGGACCGTGGCCCTCCAAGGGAGGTGCGGACGGCCGATTCCGTGGAGGGCCTCGCTCCGTCGAGGCCGGGATTGCTGGATGAAATCGATCAGCGCAGCAGAACCTGCCATCGATTTTCTCGGGCGGAGCGGGCGGCTTTCAGGGCACCCATCGCGACCTAGCGTTTGTAGTCCTTGCCGGCCAGTTTGACTTTGGGCGTTTCGTAGCCGTCGTCGGCGAGACGCTGCTGGAAGGACTGTGTCGATGCCCTTCACCTGCGAGCCGCGACCGGTAACGACGATGTTTTGAAGGAGCGTCACCACGCTGTCGGAGGAGGCGCGCGAGATCAGAGCGATCAACGCCGGATAGATCTTGTCGATCGGCGACCTGACCGGACAGGTCGGCGATGCCCCCGACGTGACGCAGGAAATCGCGGGCAGCCTCGAGTCGCGAAATGACGCCTTCCGCCAACGGCGGCACGAGATCGGCGTGGAGAGAGTTCTGCAGTGCCTGCTCGCCGAAGAGGACGCGGGAGTTACCGACGACGATCCCATCGACGATGCCTTCTTTGACGTAACCTTCCATAGCGATTGCGGGTGGCTGGGCGGGTACGGCGGGGTTGGGATCTGAAGCAAAAGCATGCCGACTTCGGGGCCGCACACTCGGGATGACTTTGCTGACCGCGATATCGCGCTTGGCGGACGCTTAGATTAACCTGTCCCTAGCGTGTGGCAGGGAGAATTCTCTACCTGTCCCTTTGCGGCAGCGCAGGCTGCGGGCGCAAAAAAACGCAACCCGGAGAGGGTTGCGTTGCGAGGGGAGGGGACTGGAGCGGCGAGCGCTTAGACGACGTTAACGAGGCGGTGGGCCTTGTCGAAAGAGACGGTGCCGTCTTTCAATGCGAAGAGCGTCCAATCGCGACCGATACCGACATTCTTGCCGGCGTGGAGTTTGGATCCACGCTGACGAACGAGAATGTTGCCCGCGATGACCACTTGGCCGCCAAATTTTTTCACGCCCAGACGCTGGGATTGACTGTCTCGCCCGTTGCCGGATGCTCCCTGACCTTTTTTATGTGCCATGACGTAGGTTCCTTAAATTAGACCGTGATCGATTCGATCTTGATGACCGAAAGCTCTTGGCGATGGCCCTGCTTGCGCTCGTAGCCCTTCCGCTTGTTTTTCTTAAAAACGATGACTTTCTTGCCTCGTTTGTTTTCCAAAATTTTAGCGATGACAGATACTCCTGCGAGCATCGGGGTGCCGATCTTGAAAGAGTCGCCTTCGCCGGTGGTCAGCACATCGGTGATCGTGACGGTATTGCCCTCTTCCGTGTTAGGGAAGCGATTCACCGTCAGAACATCGCCCTCGGTGACGACGAACTGCTGGCCCTGGGTTTTGATAGTGGCTTTCATAAAATGAAACCGCGGAATAAGCGGTTTTTACTTCGCGCAAGCAAGGAGATATTTTACGTATTTCCGCCGGGGCAGGCGGATCGCCTCTCAGGGCCGGTCGAGAGTTTTCCAACCGACAAGCTTGCCGCTTATGGCGTGTTCGTTTTCGCAGGCGTCGAAAGTGGCTCGTTCGTTGTTGCAGGTTTGCGATGGGCCGCATTTTCGGCCGCAATGTCCGCGTTTTGCATTTGTATATTTTGGTAGTAGTGCTGACGGCGCTTGTAGTCGGCGGGAAGAATTCCGCGCGTCAGCAAGGAGCGTTCGGCTTCGAGTTCGAGCTCTTGTCGGTCTTTGAGGGCGACGAGTCGCGCCGCTTCACGGTCGGCCATTTCTCGGCTTTGGCGCTCGACGTCTTTCAGTTTTTGGAGGGCAGCATCGCGTTCGCGTTCGACGGCTTCGGCGTCCTTCTCGCGCAATTCGGCCAGTCGGCGACTTTCTCCGACGGCAGCCTCTTTTTCGCGGGTTAAACGCTCGCGGGTGGCTTTTGCTTCCCGGGCCGCAGCTTCGGCGGCGACGCGAGCGGCTTCGGCAATCGCCTGCGCGGCGCGGAGACGAGTCACCTCGCGCGTGGCCGCTTCCGAGGCTTGCTGGGCTTGGAGCGCGGCGAGCCGATGCGCCTCGGCTTCGGCTTTGGCTTTGCGCGAAGCGTCCCCCAGCTTTTCCTCACCAGCCATCCTGTCGGCGGCGGCTGTCCGGGCAGCGAGGTCGCGTTCGACGCCAGCGCGATACGCCTTGTATCCAAAAAAGCCGGCGGCCACAGCGAGGATGAGGATGATGGGGATGACAATGGCTTTATTCATCGTGCGATGGGGATAGAGTACGGTGGGGTTTTATGACCTCAAGCCGGCAGCGAGGTTCACGGAAATTCCTCTAAATGAAATTACTTTGCTAAAGTTTCCAAGAAAGCGCCACTCAAGGTATTAGTTCGAGTAGAGGGTGTGCAAACGCCGCCACTCCGGGATGAGCGGTATTGGCGGCGGCAAGGGGCAGCGCAAACTCGACTGCGTCGCGCCAGCTTTTGCCCTCCGCGAGCGCGGCATGGAGAACGCAGGCGAGGAAGACATCGCCGGACCCCGTGGCGGAAACTTCTTGGGTCGTCGGGGGATCGAACCGTTCTGTGGCGCGGTCGCGCTCGCCGAGCCAAACCGGCTCTCGACCGTCGGTGAGAATCCAGGTCTGGACCGGCATTGCAGTGCGCATCCGCTCGAACGCGTGAGCGGAAGACTCCGTCGACCCAGTCGGCAGGAGTCCTGCGAATTCGGAACGATTGATCTTCAGGAGAGCTGCCGGCTGCGCCGTGGCCCAGAGGAGGGGAGGGCCATAGGAGTCGACGACGAGGCGACCACGTTGGGCGATCGCGGCCAGCGCCGCTCGAACCGGCTGGGCCGCCGGCTCGGACCATCCGGGAAAGCTGCCGCACAACGCGACGAACGCCTCGGTTTCCACGCGCTCGAGGAACGCCGCGCACGCGGAGAGGGCCGCCTCGTCCGGGGGTGCGTCAGGGCCGAGAAAAGTCGTTTCCGGTTGGTTTTCGCCGCGGACGACCAGACCGCTTCGCGTCGCCGTCGAGGTGGCAAACGTCCTGACGCGAACGGTTTGGCGCCGAAACCAGGCTTCGCATTCCGCACCCGCCGCTCCGCCGGTGAAGGCCAGGGCAATACAAGGCGAGCGCAAACGCGAAAGCATCCGAGCCACATTGATTCCCTTTCCCCCGACCTGGAACCGCTCGGAGCTGGCACGTTGCGTCTGCCCCGGATGCCAGCGACCGACCTCGACGGTGCGCTCGGCGAGCAGGTTTCCGGTCAAGGTGTAGATCATGAGCTCCCTCGCCGGCCGGCTCGTCAGCGTTTATGAGGCGGTTGAGGCCGATAGAACACGTAGTTGGAGATAAAGCTGAGACCGAAAATTCCGCTGAGGGTGCGGATGTTCCGCATCGCTCCGACCACGTTGGTCAGCGAACTCGCGGCCGGTTCCCGGACACGCAAGAGAAAGAAAGCGCCGGCGAGTGCGACCACCGGTTGGACAATGAAGCAAACGTGGTAGACCGCAAGCGGATCGGCAATGCGTGCCAGCGCGCGTGTGAGTGCCATTCCTCCCAGGATCGGTGCGATCGCCGCGACCAGCGAGGTGGTGGCAAGGTTGACTCCGATGGCGAGCGCTTTCGCCGGGATCGGCAGCAGCTTCAGCAGCAGGGTGAACTGCCCGAGAATGAAACCCGCGCTGGTCATACCGCCCCACGTCCAGAGCGGATAGAGGAGGTTGCGATTGCCGGGCTCAAGGAAACACCAGACGAAATTGCCCAACTGCCAAAGGATCAGGGAAAACGTCATGACGGCCTTGTTCCCGTAACGGTCGAGCATCTGTCCCCAGGTTCGCATCGAGAGCGCACCGCCCAACGCGGCCAAGGTCGAAAGGAGACCCACTTCGAACGCGGACATGCCCAGCTGCTGGAACATGAACACATGATAAAACGCGCCGAATGCATTCGCGGCAAAGGACCAGATCGCGCCAAACACGATGAAAGCGAGCAGCGACTTCGACCGGGCGATCAGCGCCAGTTGTTCTTTGAAGGAAAGCGCGTGCTTAATCTTGGCCGTTTCCAGATGCGCAGACGGGGTGTCCCAGATCCATTTGAGCGAGAAGATCCGCAGGAAGACCGCACCGGCGATCACCGCCTGGAAGACCGGTACCGTATAGTTCCAGTGGGCGAGCGCCCAGCCCGTCACGAGGAGAAAGGTCAGCGTCGAGAGCGAGAGCAGCCGGTTGCGCTGCCCGAAATATTTTCCCCGCAGGCGAGCAGGCACCCACTCTTGGATCCACGAGTTCCAGCCGACGCCCGCAAGCGATGCAGCGAAACTCGAAACGAAAAACCAAATCGCCAACCAGAAGCCGCACCGTTCGGGATCGTCCAGCGGCATGTAACCGAGCATCACCGCGAGACCCGCCCAGGATACCATATGGATCGATGCCGGGAAGAAGGCCTGTGCTTTGGTCGAGATACGTTTCGCCAGGAAGGGCGAGACGAAGATTTGCAGAAAATTGCAGATGAAGGGCAGTGACGCGATGAAACCGATCGTCGAATTCGGCAGGTGCAGCGTCTTGGTATAAAGCGCCGAGAGGAAGACGTTTACCGGCAGCGACATCGTTACGATGGGCATCGCCACGAGTCCGTCTGCCGTACACAGGAGCAGAGCCCTCCGGAAAAAGGTCTTTCGCTGAGCGATGGATTCGCGCCGGGAGGTTGCGTTCACGTGGTCTTGAGCTTCTACCCTGCACAGATGTCCCGCGTCATAGAAGCAAAAGAAATCGAATCGCAAAAAACGGTTGCATTGGCGCGATGGCTCATCGGCAAACATCTCGTCCGTCGAACGCCCCAGCTGGGCGAGAAACGGTGGCGAATCGTCGAAACCGAGGCATACGACGGCGAACGCGATTTGGCCTGCCACGCGGCCAAGGGGCGGACCGCACGCACCGACGTCCTTTACGCTCCGGCTGGCGTCTGGTATGTCTACCTCTGTTACGGCATCCATGAGATGCTCAATTTAGTGGCCGGCCCGGCCGATTGGCCGGCGGCAGTGCTCCTTCGTGGATTAGAGGGAATCTCGGGCCCGGGGAGGCTGACGCGGGCGCTGGGCATCGATCGACGTCTCAATCGCGCCGGGGCGCTACCGTCCTCGGGTCTGTGGATCGAGGACGACGGCTATCGACCCATGGCGTCGGAGGTGCGGCGAACGCCTCGCGTGGGGGTCGATTATGCGGGTTGCGTCTGGGCCGCGAAGGCGTGGCGATTTTGCCTCGCTCCTAACGCCGTGACCATCACCCCGGCGCCACGATCGAGCGAACCGCGTCCACGGACAGGTCCTCGAGGCGCTCGCCGTGTCTAAGCACGCGGATATGGGCGCCGGGGGGAGCCCAGACGGCCGGATCCGTCGGGCCGAAGAGTAGGAGGCAGGGCGTTCCGACCGCCGCCGCGAGGTGAGCGATACCCGTATCGTGTCCGACGAAGAGACGACACTGCGCCAGCGCCGCGGCGAGCGGCGGGAGGGGCCACTGTTCCGCTTTTTGAATACGGGGTTCGTCCAATGCGCGGAACCGCGCGGCCGCGGATGCATCCGCCTCGCCGAGGATGAGCAGAAGCGGCGAGGGCGAGAGCGCCGCAACGAGCGCTTCCCATCGCTCCAACGGCCAATTTTTTCGGGCGGCTCCGCTGCCGGGGTGCAGCGCGATCCGGTCGAGGGCAAACGGGAGCCTGCGCTCCGCCTCTTCCTGCAGAGCGGCCGGCAGGTTCAATCGGGCGGAAAATTCCGGAGCGGGAAGCTCCAGCGAGTCGAGCGTGAGAAAAAAGTGAGCGGCGGCCGGTCGACTCTCGACCGCCGCGCCGCCGACCACAAACCGCTGGCCGACGCGAAGCGGGAAATGACGCGCGAGTTCGCCGGCCGGATCCGGCCAATAGCCGAGAACGAGATCGAACGTTTCGAGCCAACTACGAAAGGGGCCGTCGAGCTCTTCGGAGGAATAGAAGCGAGCCCAGCGCGCCTCCTCCTGACCGTGGGCGGCGTCGAGGCAGCCGTCGAGCACCGCGAGTTCCGCCGCGGATCGGTTTCCGACGAGTTCGATTCGCGACTCCGGCCAGCGACGGCGCAGTGCCTTCAAGAGCGGCAGCGTCACCAAAAAATCGCCGAGCGCTCCGCCGCGGAGAATCAAAATGGAATTCATCGTCGACGGCGGGTTTCCGTCGTCAGTCGCTCTTGGTCGTTTTACCGTGGACACTGTGTTCGACCAAGGAGAGACGGGCCGTGCCGAAGCTCAGGTTGAGCTGCATCTGCACGGGGAGCGGTTCGGAAGTCTCCGAAACCCAGACTTTGATCTCTCCACCCCGCTTAAAGACGCCGCGGGGCGGTTCTGTCTCCATGCGCGGGATGAGTTGGATCGTGGAAAAAGTCCCGAGCGGAGTCTTAATCGTTTCTCGATTCTCGGCCCGCAGAGTGACCGGATAAAGATCGCGTCCGAAGTAGACCAAGGCGTCGCGATATTCCCCGAGATGCGGTTTCCAGTCGCGCGTGCGGATCAAGGCGGAAATCAAATCGACCGGATTGCCGTCGGGAATGGGGAAATCGCGATTCCGGTCCGGCTTGACCGCGTCCGTATGCGTCGCGATCCGCCGAACGTAGTCGAAGACGGTTCGGGTCTCGACGCGCTTGGAGCCGCTTTCGCCTCCGTCGCTCGCCGTGAGCACACGGCCGGTTGCGGCGTCGATCGTCAACTCCCCGCGGTTGTCGAAACGGAAGAGACCTCGAATCACTCCGCGCGAAGCGATCTTGGTTTTGACGCGGAAGATTTCGCGGCCGTCGAGCGTAACCCGGGCGGCTTCGATCGCGATCTCTCCGGCGTTGGAAAACATTCCCCAGCCGATTTGGTACCGAAACCGCTCGCCGTCCTTCAAGGCGGTGAAGGGCTCGGCGTGAGCGCGCGAGATCGGGGTCGACGCGAACAGAAAGAGAAGTATGGAGGTGCGGAGAAAGTTCATCGCGGGAGCGGGGAGGGAGCGGGTAGTTTGAAAAGGCGCCGCGGCGAGATCGCCCAAAGCGTTTCGCCCGGTTGCGATTGAGGCCAGGGCGAACCCGCGGCCCACGGCGAAAAAGCCGGGAGAACGAGTCGCGCGGCCGTCGAAACCAAGGCAGGGAGCTTGAGTCGCAGGCCCGCACCGTCCCAGAAGGAAACTGCCGGGTGGTGATGCCCAATCACCTCGATGGTGCCGGGGGCCCGATCCGCCGGCGCACGATCTCCGTGATGAAAGTAAAATTCGCCTCGTCGAAGCGTGTGGCTTTGCGAAGCGCTCCAACGGGCATCGTGATTGCCGGCGAGGACCGTGACCGGAACCGGAGCGTTTTGGAGAAAGGCTTCCGCCCGGGTGCGGCCGGACAGGGCGTGGAGCGAATCCCCCAACCAGAGCATCTCGCTGGGAGCGTAGTCTGCGACGAGGGCCCGCAGTCGCCGGTCGATTTCGTCGTCGCCCCACCACGGGAGAAGGTTGCCGCGCGCACGGTGGCTTTCCACGTAACCCCAATGCAGATCGGCTACGACCAGGAGTTTGCAGTCGGCGAAAAAAACGCCCAGCCGCGCGTCCAGCCAGACACCCGGGGCGATTTCACTCCGGGGTGGCGGGGATGGAGAGGGTATCACGGCCATACATTTCGTGATAGAGACGTTCGATGGTTGTCTCGGGATCTTCAAGCATCATGGTTTCCTTGATTTTGCTGACGTAGATACCGAAGGAAAAAGGGCTCACCCGGCCGACGGAACGAAGATCCCAAGGAAGGCTCGAGGCGCGATCGAGAAATTCGAGCGCCCGCGGTAAATCGAGAAATCGCAGGGTGGCTTCCTCGTACGCCTCGGTGAGGAGAGGATGATCGGGTTCGTGCCGGCGCAGGACGTCGAAGATAATTTCCGAGCTCCATTGCAGGGAGCGCGCCCCCCGCTCCTCGCCGCGGACGCGACGCGGGACCATCAAGCCGGTTTGGGCGGTACCGCGGAACTGCCATTTCACCAGCGAACTGTCTTCTAGCGCGAGCCGCAGGTCGCGTTCGGCGCCGTTCCGACCGAAGAGCGGCCGCCAGTCTTCGACGCGATCGCTGGCCTGAAAGTGGCGCAGCGAAAGGAGAAATCCGTAGTCGTCGATCGTCACGAGCGCGTTGCCGCCGCGCGTGGCTTGCACGCGCTGCGCGACGATCCGCGACAAGGCATCGTTGGCGGAGCGTCCGATCAACGAATGGAAGAAGTAGTTCCACACATCGCGTTCGCGGTAGGATTCGACGAGGAAAAACTCTCGGGTCGGAATCGCCGATACCTGGCGCTGCAGCAGGAAGTGTCTCCCCAGGGCGATCGCGTTGTCGTGGGTGAGGCGGTAGTCGGTGCGGAGGAAATCGACGAGGGCGTTTAGCGCTTCCTGCGTTCGACGCTGCGAGAGCCGCGCCTCGAGATCGTTTCCGAGCGGGGCCGGAGCACGCGAGGACTTGACCGCTGCGCCGGGCTTGCTCGCGATGGGCATTCCCCCGATCGGGGGATGGAGAGGGGCGATGCCCGGCATGGCGGCAAGGGCCGGCCCTCCCTTTGCGCTTGGAGGGTCGGGCGGAAGAGTTTCCCCGGGACCGATTGGGGGTGAGTCGAAAATTCTGCCCAGCAATTGGGCGGCCTCGGTGCGGAGCGTGACCACTTCGTCGGCGAGCCCGCTGGCAAGTGGCATCTTGTTCGCGTTCCAACGCGGAACGGTCGGGAGACTACTGTTGGCGGGGGTCACTTTGGCGGTGAGCAGGCGCGTCTCCACCAGTCGGACGGTGCGGCCGTTGAGAACGAAGACGTCACCGGGACGCATTCCTTTCATGAACGATTCCTCTACCTGACCGAGCGGTTTGCGGCCCAACTGTACCGTGATCGTGCTTTCCGACGCGATCGTCCCGATGTTTTGGTAGAAATCGCGGGCTACGCGCGGAGCCGAGAGCGTGAGGCGACCGGACCCGTCGACACGGATTTTTCCGAAGATCGCCCGGTAGTTCTTTTCCAGCGAGCGGCCGCCCCCCTCCAGATACCGAACGACCCGATCGAAGCTCTCCCGCGGAAGGTCGTGGAAGGGATGGCTCCGGCGCATGAGGTCAAAGGCCTCGTCGGTAGTCACACTGCCGAAAACGGCCAGACCGACGAGCTGCTGTGCGAGGACGTCGAGCGGATTGCGAGTGAACTTCACGGGTTCGAGGCGTCGCCCTTCCATCATCCGTGCCGTCACCGTGCACTCGGCCAGGTCGTTGATATTGGTGGCGACGAGCACACCGTGACTCGTCTCGCCCATCGAATGTCCGGATCGGCCGATCCGCTGAAGAGCCCGGGCGATTCCTTTCGGCGCGGAGACCATGACGACGGTATCGATCGTACCGATATCGATCCCCATCTCCAGGGAGGTGGAACAAACGACCGCGCGCAGTTCGCCGCGTTTGAGTTTGTCCTCCACGTCGAGACGCACGGCACGGTCGAGCGAGGCGTGGTGCACCTCGATGCGCGCCGCCAGTTTCGGCAGGAGCTGCTTGAGGCGGAGTCCGATGCCCTCCGCACCGCTGCGCGTGTTGGTGAAGATCAGGGTCGTGCGTTTTTGCACCAGCAGTTGTCCCAATTCCTTCAATACTCGCGTGGCGGTATAACCGGCGGGAGGATAGGGTGATTGTCGCAAGGGAGAAAAGACTTCGATCCGGGCGGGCTTTTTCTGGCTCACTTCGATCACCCGGCACCGCCGCGTCGGGCCGACGAGAAACTGGGCGACCGTGGCGAGAGGCGAGACGGTGGCCGAAAGCCCGATGCGAATTAGAGCCGGAGCCGTGTCGTTTGCGATACGTTCGCCGCCGATCGGCGTCGCCTCGCCGCCGCTGTCGGCCGGTGCCGCGTGCGGCTTCCAGGAACGTCGGCGCGCGTCCTCCAATCGCTCCGCCGACGCCATCAGCATGGCTCCCCGTTTGTTCTCGGCGAGCGCATGCAGCTCGTCGGCCACCAAAAAACGAACGCCGAGGAAAGCGGGAATCCAGTCGGGTTGACTGAGCAAAAGCGTGAGGCTCTCGGGAGTGGTCACCAAGATATGGGGAGGTCGGCGCTTCATCGCCGCTCTGTCCTTCGGGCTGGTGTCACCCGTGCGGGCGCCGACTTTGAGCCAGGACCAGCCAAGCTCGTCCAAGGGCGTCTGGAGATTTTTTTGCAGGTCGTACGCAAGCGCCCGCAGCGGGGAGACGTAGATGGCGACGATTCCCGTGGGGAGCGCGTCGCGTTCCCTTGCCTGCCTCAGGTAGTCGAAGACGCCGAGAAACGCGGCCAGCGTTTTGCCGCTTCCGGTGGGCGACGAAAGCAGGGTGGAGTTGCCGGACAGAATCTCGGGCAGGGCGAAACGTTGGGCGGGGGAAAAAGACCCGAAGCGCCCTCGAAACCAAGTAGCGAGTTCGGGATGAAGCGCACGAAAAAGGCCGGCTTCGGTCAATGCAGGTTCGCCAACCGTTTCGATCGAGGTGTCGGCCGAGGACAAACGCGGGGGTCGTGGGGTCACGCGGTCGCGGCAGGTACGCCGGGGGCCGTTGCGAAGGCGCCCGCACTGGCCAAGCGGCGGCAGGTTTCGAGGGTGTCGACACCGTCGATCGTTTTATCCGTCCGAATGCGGGCAATGCGCGGAAACCGGAGGGCATAACCGCTTTGGTGCCGGTTGCTGAGCTGAATCGCGTCGAAGGCGATCTCCAAAATCGTATCCGGAACGACGGTACGGTAGTGTCCCTTGACCTCCAGGGTACGATCCAAGAAGTGTTGGGTGTACTGGGCGATCTCGGCGTCGGTCAGGCCGGAATATGCCTTGCCCACGGTCAGGAGCTGGCCCGTGGCGTCGTCGCGGATCGAGAAGGTGTAGTCGCTGAGCACGCCTTTTCGTTTGCCGTGCCCGTACTCCACGCCGACGACCACCACGTCGAGCGTCGCGTAGGCCTTTTTCAACTTCAGCCAGGCGAGCCCCCGTCGGCCGGGAGTGTACGGACTGGTCGGGTCCTTGGCCATGAGACCTTCGTTGCCTCGGGCGCGAGCGGCCAGAAACGCCCCTTCGATTTCCTCGACGGAGTGGACGGCCTGGGTGGGCGCGGGCACCAGTGGAAGCGGCGCTTGCCCGGGGCGCGGAGCGAGCAGCGCGTCGAGTTGGGCGCGACGCTCGCGCAGGGGCGACTTAAGCAACGCTCTTCCGTTCAGCCAGAGCAGGTCGTAACAGGAGATCGAGACGGGGATTTCCGCACCCAGGAAAAAATCGTCTCCCTTGCGACCGAGACGTTTCTGAAGTTCGGCGAACGGCAGGGCGCGTCCCTCGCGCCACGCCAGGAGCTCGCCGTCGATCACCGCGTCGCCGGGAAGATGGCGCGCAGCCGCGGCGAGATCGGGAAACTGCGGGGTGATGCGATGAAGGTCGCGCGAATAGAGTTCGACACGTGTGCCCTGTTTATGGAGCTGGCAGCGAATGCCGTCATACTTTTCCTCCAGCCAGATCGGGGTGGGTAACCGTTCGAGGATCGCTTCCGCGGTCGGTTCCGGGCTCGCGAGCATGAAGTGGATCGGCTGGAACACGCACAGCTCGACCTCTCCGAGGGTTCCGTCGCGTGCACGCCGCATCGTTGCCGCCAGATCGCCCGAGAGCATGTTCGCTTCGCGAACGATTTCGACGGTCTGCTGCGTCGAAGAGGCGATCGCCTCTTCGACCAAGCCCTCCTTCAATCCGATGCGCAGGTCGCCGGTTACGATCTTAATGAGGTATTTTGCCTCGGCCGGCGCGAGCGTGCGCAGGAGCGTCTGCAAACGATCCAGTTTCTGGAGCGGTCCGCGCAAACCGGCAAGTTCGGCGACGGCTCCCCCGATTTCACCGAGCGTATATTCCCGAGGGACGGTTCGACCGACCAGCAAGGCCTCGGCGGTTTCTCCGCTGTCGCTGTACCGCTGATACGTGCGGCGGAAATCCTCGCGAGTGAGGCCGGTCACTTCCAACAACGCGCGCCGAATGACCGACCAGCCCAGGTTGAGGGTGCGGCTGTCGTTCCGAGGAAAGGACCGTCCGGTGAAAAAAAGCGCGGCTTGAGCGGCGTCGTCGCGGGCGAGCGACGAGAAATAGGTTCCAAGCAAATCGATTTTTTCCAGTTTCTTCGGCGTGGTCTTTACCCGCTCGGCAAGCGCGGCGAAACGGGAGAAGGCATTGGGAGCGGACTCCGCTTTCGGCTCGGTGGAAGCAGGCACTCCGGAAGCGGGTGCCACCGGGTCCGGAAGCGTCGCCTCGGTTGTTCCGAGGACCATCTCCAGCTGATTGTCCTCGTTGATGGCCCACGCCTCGATTCCCCGTTCGCGCAGCGTGCGCGCGAAGTCGCTGGCGAATCCGTGCAGGGTCAACACACGCTGGGGTTGCACCCGTTCCACGTAGGTCAGCAGGTCGGAAAAGTCGGCGTGGTCGGAGAGGGGAAAGGCGGCGTCGCATTGCGCACGGAAGAGCGTGCCGGGGTCGAGTGCCCAACCGGTGATGGTGGCGGTGCGCCGCTTGGGGATTTTTTTTAAGAACGTGGAGTGGGCGGCCTGCGGTGGACAAATGACGACATGGCCCGCGAGTTCGGTGCCCGAGAAATCGCGATAGGGAGGGAAAACGATCCCCATCTCCTCGTAGATCCTCGTCAGTTTGTGCGTCGCCGGATGGAGCATCACGGGGAGCTTGGCCTCGGCCAGCCCCGAGAGGAGTTCCTGACTCTTCCCGAGGCTGTAACCGAAGAGGACGGGCGT
>Ga0105048_10010078_pt1 | contig 14982 bp, 12 predicted proteins | sample MAT05_FD_78382 | JGI IMG/M metagenome (GOLD analysis project Ga0105048, IMG submission 78382) | Freshwater microbial communities from Lake Fryxell liftoff mats and glacier meltwater in Antarctica - MAT-05 | ecosystem: Environmental > Aquatic > Freshwater > Ice > Liftoff microbial mat | place... | reverse complement strand
TGAAAAAGTAAGTACTCCCGGAATAGGAAAAGATAGCATCATTTTAATTAAATGTGCTGATACCGCTTTTATAAAACTGCCCTTTTAATCAAATAGCACTGTTATCAGACCAGGCTGATTATGCAGCTTGTAAGCTATTTGCTTTTTCACAGGCATAAAAATCACCAACTCAATACTGGTTTTTATTACTTCAACTTTTTTTGTAACTGTTGGTTCATTTTTACATAATCGTCGTTTTTAGCTTCTTTGGCTAATTGCATAGATATGATAGAGCTTTGCAAGGCGCCTTTTAAATCATTTATTTCTTTTTGAATGTTTGCTTTGTATAAATACATCCAAAAGGCTTTTTGATTTAATTCGATTGCTTTATTAATGTTTTCCAGTGCTTTGGATAAATTTCTTTCGTATTCAAAATAAAATTGGGCAGCTTCCCAATATGGTTTTTGCAACGCTTGCATTGCGGTTGTAATTTGAAGTTTTAAGGCATCATTAATATTTACCTGGATGGGAATATTTAGTATTTTCTTTTCCCAAAGAATTTGTAATAAACAAGTTTCCTTTTTAATGTCTGCCAGTTGTATGGTGAATGATTCAATATTCATTTTGTTTTTTAGCGGTTCAATTTTAGTTTTTAGTACGTCCTCATTTTCATTGTACCCTTCTATACCCCAATTACTGATGCCTTTGTTGAAGATAATTTCCCATACTTCTTCGTTGGGTATGCTGTAAAGGGCATAAGTGCCGGAGTCTAACCTTTTGCCATCAATTTCTACCGGAGTAGAAAAGGTGATTAAAGTTGCTTCATTAGCGCCAGTTCTCCATAATTTACCATAAGGCACTAAGCTCCCAAAAACCTTTCTGCCTTTACTGCTCGGTCTGCTGTAATTAATTTGAATTTTTCCTAGTCCAAATTCTTGTTCTATATTTTGTTTGGGCGATGGCGCAGGCATTGTTACTTGTGCTTTACAAAGGGTAGGCAGCAAAAAAAGCAGGAACGTATAGAAAGAAAATACTTGCTTAAACAATATGTTGTAGTTGATAGTCATGTACTAAAGTTTAAAATCGATTATTGTGCTAGAGTGTTATATCTGGAATATTATATCTGGAATGTTATCTCTGGAATGTTATCTCTAAAATGTTATCTCAAGAATGTTGTTTCTGGAATGTTATATCTAGAATGTTATCTCTGGAATGTTATCTTCCACAATCAATTTACCTGCTGTTTTCATTTTTATTTCTTCAACAGATACACCCTGGGCTCTTTCCAGTAACTTAAAACCACCTTCCGGTAATATTTCTAAAACTGCCAAATCTGTTACAATTTTTTTTACGCAACGTACACCGGTAAGCGGCAATCCGCAAGCAGGTAAAAGTTTGGATTCTCCTTTTGGGTTGGTGTGCATCATAGCAACGATGATATTTTTAGCACTTGCCACCAAATCCATGGCACCACCCATTCCCTTCACCATTTTACCGGGTATTTTCCAGTTGGCAATGTCTCCCCATTCGCTTACTTCCATTGCACCAAGTATAGTAAGATCTACCTTGCCGGCTCTTATCATACCAAAACTCATTGCACTATCAAAAAAAGAGGACCCCTGGATGGTGGTAATGGTTTGTTTACCTGCATTGATTAAATCCGCATCTTCCGCACCTGCTGTTGGAAATGGCCCCATGCCAAGCAGGCCATTTTCACTTTGTAATACCACTTTTATCCCTTTGGGAATGTAATTAGCTACTAATGTAGGTATGCCAATACCAAGGTTTACATAAAACCCATCTTGTAGTTCTTTGGCTAGCCTTTGGGCAATTTGATTTTTATTTAACATGTGGGTAAACCGGTTATTTGGTTAATTTTATTCTGAATAAACTAATCAATCTACTACTTTTAAACCTGGGTTTAATACAGTTCGTTGTTCTATTCTTTTTTGATACTGTTGCCCTTCAAAAATGCGATGCACATAAATGCCAGGCGTATGTATTTGGTCGGGATCCAGTTCACCAGCCAATACCAATTCTTCTACTTCTGCAATGGTTATTTTGCCTGCCATAGCCATTAAAGGATTAAAATTTCTGGCAGTTTGCCTAAAAATAAGGTTACCATCGGTATCTCCTTTCCATGCTTTTACAAGGGCAAAATCTGCGTCAAAAGCGTATTCCAGTAGGTATTCTTTGTTGTTAAATGTTCTAACCTCTTTGCCAATAGATACTTCTGTGCCTACTCCTGCCGGTGTAAAAATAGCGGGCATTCCATAGCCTGCTGCCATGCACCGGGTGGCTAAAGTGCCCTGCGGTATTAGTTCTACCTCCAATTCGCCACTTAATAATTGCCGTTCAAACTCCGCATTTTCTCCCACATACGATGCAATCATTTTTTTAACCTGCTTTTGTTGCAGCATTAGTCCAATACCAAAATCATCTACCCCTGCATTATTAGAAATACAAGTGAGGTTTATCGGTTTATTTTCAACCAAAGCGGCAATGCAATTTTCAGGAATTCCGCACAAACCAAAGCCGCCAAGTAATATGGTAGCTCCATCTTTGATATCAATTACAGCAGCAGCGGCATTGGGGTAAACTTTTTTCATATAGCGGTTTTAGCAGGCAAATTCATTTAAAAAGTTTTAATACTTTGTATTTAATTAAAAAAATTTCTAAAAAGGCTCAATCTTATTTATTGCACTTGTTTTATCTGATATTTATTACTGTTTTGTTCTTAAAAACTTACTTTACTGTTAGCTGGTTACAATTGTAAATATCACTATCACAACCCGTACGTTCCTTTAATTTCTTTCTTTCTATTTTATCATAAATATAAACCATCACAAAAGAGTAAACCGTTAAAATATGTGCCTATTAAATGAAATGTTGAAACCAAACATAAATTAAGGCAGTTTTCATATATTTACCCTTTACTATGTACAAAATATTGCGAATACATAACAGACTTATTATAGGCGGCCCCTCTCATAACGTTAGCTTGCTAACTGCTTATCTTTCACCTGAATTTGAAACTAATTTATTGGTAGGTAAAAAAGATAATACAGAAAAGGATGCCTATTATATTGCACACGAACTTGGTTTGGCACCCATAGAAATTTCGGAAATGCGAAGGAGTATTTTACCTTTCTATGATCTTATTGCCTACTTCAAAATAAAAAAAATTATCCGGCAATATAAGCCAGACATAGTACATACACATGCTTCTAAATCGGGTGCAATAGGACGGCTTGCAGCAAAAGCCTGCCATGTTCCTATCATTATTCATACTTTTCACGGGCACGTTTTTCATTCATATTTCAGCAAGTTTATTTCCTCCTTATTTGTAAAAATGAAAACTTATCTGGCAACAAAAACCGATGCTATTGTTGCTGTAAGCGACTCTCAGCGTACAGAATTAATTGAAGTATATAAAATTGCACCAGCCGAAAAAGTTTTTACAGTGCCGCTTGGTTTTAATTTAGATAAGTTTTCAGTTGACCAGGTTAATAAAAGAAACATCTTCCGGGCAAAATATGGCTTTGCCCAATCAGAACTGGTAATAGGTATTATTGGAAGGCTGGTACCTATCAAAAACCATGAAATGTTTTTAGAGGTAGCAGCAATTATCAAAGCCAATAAAAATAAAAATATCCATGTACGTTTTGTAATTATTGGCGATGGTGAATCAAGGCCGGCATTAAAAATTAAAGCTGCAGAACTCCAACTTAGCTGTTCCTATTATATCACTAAGCCAAAAGAACAAACAGATATAGTAATTACCTCCTGGGAAACGGCCATCGATCAAGCGCTTGCTGGGCTTGATATTATTGTTTTAACCTCCAATAATGAAGGTACACCCGTATCGCTTATTGAAGCACAAGCTGCACATAAGCCTGTAGTAACTACCAATGTAGGTGGAGTAGAGGATATTGTTATCAATGGACAAACAGGCTTTATTACTGCCGTTGGCGATTCGGTTGCATTTGCCGGTTATGTTCAGCAATTAATTGACGATCCTGCGCTACGTGATTCTTTTGGAAAAAAAGGGTACGAAAATGTAATAAAGCGTTACTCTAAACAACGACTGATTAATGACATGAAAACACTGTACCATAGTTTTTTGAAAAAGAAAAATATGTTGCAATAGTGCTAAACTTTAAGGTTTTACCAAGAGAAGGTATAATAATTATGTAAGGCTAACTGAAATGGTACTTAAAATTTAAAGTTGATGTTTTACCAATGATTAACTTGCTCGCTATTAAGTATCAAACCGCTAAAAAGGGTTAATCGTTACACATAGTTTTTGGCTTGTTTTTCAAATATCTTATACACACTTGCCTGGGCATTTATTACAATCTAAAATTTCCTTAAAAGAAATGGGTTTAATTCTTAATTAGATATTTATATGTTTTTGTAGCCAAAATAGATGAGATAATTAGCTCTGCAACTTCCGCTGAATCTAAGTACATCAATACTAAAAATTTGCTAAATGAACGGGTTGCTGCACAAAATGCAGTATAATTGTATATTTGGAAGAATATAGTTATTTTTTCTTTTCCAATAATCAATCATAAAAGCCATTCAGGTACTTCAATGAAAAAATTTAATCTATCTATCCTCTTATTTTTAATAGTAGTGTACAACGTTGCAGCTCAAACAGGTAAAACAGATCTTGTGCGGATGGAATTAAAAGCTGCCGTACAATCTATGGAAGAAAGAAGTTTTACTGCTATTGATAATTTTGGTAAGCCGGTAAAAGGGGCAAGAGCAAGCGAAAATTCAGATCATTTGTTTAACAAGGCAGGATATCATACAGAACAGGATATTTACAACCAAAATGGTAGTTTAAAAGTACGCTACACCTATCAATATAATGCAAGCGGCCTTTTAGAAGAACAGCTTTTGTACAATGCAGGCGGCAGTTTAAAATCTAAATTAAATTATAGATACAGCGCCAACGGCAACCTGGTAGAGCAAAATCAATATAAGCCAAATGGCAATTTGGTAACTAAATATACTTATGAGTATGATGCAGCCAACCACCTAATGGCGTATAATTGGTTTAATGCAACCGGAATGTTAGATGAAAAAAATAAGTATGAATATGATAGCAGAGGCAATCAGGTTGCAGCTAGTTCATTTAATGCAGATGGTACGCTTAACAGTAAGGCCGTTTTTCAATATGATACTGATGGCAATATAATAAAAGAAGAGATTACGGCTGCCGCCGACAGTTTAAACATATTGACAGTTTATGTGTATGATAACAGGGGAAAAGTTATCAGCAAAACAGGTGTAAATACTGATGGCACTGTTTATCAAAAAATCACTTGCAGGTATGATGCTCAAGGCAATTTAATTGAAGAAGTGCTTTTTGATAAAGATAGTAACAAGGTTGATAATTATGTTTTTAAATATGATTATGATAAAGCCGGCAATTGGATTAAGAAACTTAGTTATCGCAATGATTTGCCTGCAACAATTGTAGAAAGAGAATTTACTTATTATAAAGGAAAATAAGTGTAAAATTTGTTATTCTTATTCATAAAACATATATGGCGGTTAATTGGTTTGGCTAATTATTATCACCATAACTTTTGGTCAATAACTATTTTGTTTACTAAATATTTTTTACTTGGTACATTTTATTTTAAATGAAAAAGACATTAGCACTACCTTGCCAAAAGGCTTGTTGCTGCTGGATTTTATACGCTATCACCGGCGCCTTACCGGCACTAAAATTGGCTGCCGTGAAGGTGACTGTGGCGCATGCACAATTTTAGTTGGCGAAATAATTGATAATGAACTTATTTACCGCTCTGCTACCTCCTGCTTAATGGCCATTGGTAATGCACAGGGTAAACATATTGTAACGGTAGAAGGTACCAATATGCAGGCACTCAATTTTATACAACAAAGTTTTGCAGATGAAGGTGCAACGCAATGCGGCTTTTGTACGCCGGGCTTTATGGTATCGTTGGCTGGCCTGAGTTTATCTGAAAAAAAGGTTACGCAACAAAATGCAATTGATGCTGTAAACGGTAATATTTGCCGCTGCACCGGCTATAAATCAATAGAAAGGGCGGTATCAACTATTGCCAATAAACTTGAACAGCGGCAGCAGGAATCGGCTATTGACTACGCAGTGGCTACTAATATTTTGCCTGCTTATTTTTCTCAAATAAAAACAAGGTTAGCAGCCTTAATGTTACCAGTAAATGGCAAAGCAAATGAGCCATTAACCCCTTTAAGGTTTTTAGGTGGCGGTACAGATTTGTATGTAAAAGAGCATGATAATATGCTGGAGCATGAACTTGATTTTTTGTGTGACAAAACACACCTGAATGGTATTTTAAGGCAAGGAAATATATGTTATGTAGGAGCTACTGCCAAGGTAACTGATATGTTGGAGTCGCCTGTTTTTCAGCAATTTTTTCCCTGGCTTGATAAGTACATTAAATTGGTAAGTTCTACTCCCATCCGCAATATGGCTACCATTGCAGGTAATTTGGTTAATGCATCCCCAATTGGAGATTTCACCATTTTCTTTTTAGCATTAAATGCGCAATTAGTTTTAAGCGATGGACAATCCAAAAGAGAAATTCCTTTGCGTTTCTTTTACAAAGGGTATAAGCATGTTGCCAAAACCAATGATGAATTTATTGAACAAATTTATTTTGAATTGCCCGGTAGCAATACCAAATTTAATTTCGAAAAAGTAAGCAAACGTACTCACCTTGATATTGCAAGCGTAAATACTGCCATCAGTTTAAAGGTAGAAAATAATTGTATAGTGGCAGCTCATTTATCTGCTGGCGGAGTTGGGCCTGTACCAACTTATCTTACAAAATCATCTGAATATTTAATAGGGAAACAGGTAGAAAACACAACTATTTCGGAAGTAATAGCTTTGGCACAAACAGAAATTGCCCCCATTAGTGATGCAAGGGGGGCAGCAGTCTATAAGCGTTTTTTACTAGGTCAATTGATTAAGGCTCATTTTATGGTGATGTTTCCGTAAAAGGTTCAGGAAATAGAAAGCTGCTTTTTATTGAACCCATATTTTCAACTGCAAAATCCGGGTTTAAAAATATATTTCTACAAGCAGGCATACAACAGTGGTTTATAAATAAATTGATAAGCTATTTCTATTGAAAATAAAATAGGTTTTGGCATGGTTGCACCTGGTAAATCATTTTATTTTTACTTTTTAATACTGATTATTATTTAAGAAATATAAATACATGAAAAACATCGACTCATACACCCACACCCGTGGCGAATCAATTTACTTAGATGATATTGCAATTGTTTATGGAACCCTGTATGCAGCCTGTTTTGATTCTACAGTGGCGCATGGAAAGCTTATTAGCATTGATACAACAGAGGCTGAAAATTGCGAAGGGGTGGTAAGGATAATCACCTATAAAGATATTACAGGCGAAAACCAGATTGGCGGTATTATACAAGATGAACCGTTATTGGCTGAACATGAAGTGCATTTTTGCGGAATGCCCATCGCTTTGGTATTGGCAGAGTCTGATAAAGAGGCAAGACAAGCCTTAAAAAAAATTAAAGTGGTAATTGAACCGCTACCAGTAATTACCAACCCACGAATAGCTGCTGCAAAGGGCGAATTGATTGTGCCGCCCCGTACATTTAAAATTGGTAATAGCAAGGCTGAAATGGCCAATTGCGTACATGTTTTTACTGGTGTTTGCGACACCAATGCCCAGGAACATTTGTATATAGAAACACAGGGAGCCTATTCAATGCCACAGGAAAATGCTGTTATAAAAGTGTATTCTTCTACACAGGCACCTACTGCAGTACAGCGAGCTATAAGTAAGGTTACCGGCTTGGCAATGCACCAGTTAGAGATTGATGTAACTCGCCTTGGTGGTGGCTTTGGCGGTAAAGAAGACCAGGCAAACACCTGGGCTGCCCTTTGTGCTTTGGGTACCCATCTTACCAAACGGCCAGTAAAATATGCGCTTAACCGTACAGAAGATATGCGAATGACAGGCAAACGGCATCCTTATTCATCTGATTTTACCATTGGCTTAAACAGCGATTTAAAAATCATTGCTTTTGAAACCACTATTTTTCAAAATGCAGGTGCTGCTGCAGATTTATCACCGGCAGTAATGGAGCGTAGTTTGTTTCACTGTACCAATACTTATTTTGTACCAAATGTAACAGCCAAAGCTTTTAGCTGTCGCACCAATTTACCGCCCAATACCGCTTTCAGGGGTTTTGGAGGGCCACAGGGAATGTTTATTATTGAAGCTGCAATTGCAAAAGCAGCAGACGAACTTGGGATAGCTGCATGGGAAATTCAACAAAAAAATTTATTACAAACAGGAGATGAATTGCCTTATGGGCAAAAAGTAATCAGCGAAGCCAACGAATGTTGGGATAAGGCATTTTCTACTTTTGATATGATTGCCATCCAACAAAAAGTAAATGAATTTAATGCTGCCAACAACGTATATAAAAAAGGAATTTCGGTAATGCCTATTTGCTTTGGTATTTCATTTACCAACACACTAATGAACCAGGCAAGGGCATTGGTGCATATTTATACCGATGGAAGTGTAGTTGTGAGCACCGGCGCAGTAGAAATGGGACAAGGTGTAAATACCAAAATGATGCAGGTGGTAGCACAAACATTTTCTATACAGCCAGCTAAAATAAAAGTAAACAGTACCAATACCTATCGTATTGCCAATACCTCTCCATCTGCAGCTAGTGCTACTGCCGATCTTAACGGAAAAGCTGCCCTTATTGCCTGTACGGCTATTTTAGACAGGTTAAAAATGGTAGCCGCGGCAGAATTAAATGTTTTAAAAGATGATATTTCTATTGAGGATGAATATGTTTTTGTACAGTCGAAAAAAACGGAAATTGACTGGAAGAGGCTTGTATTAACTGCATACAATAAACGGGTTAGTTTATCTGAGCATGCTCATTATGCAACACCCGATATTCACTTTAACAAACAAACAGAAAAAGGCCATCCATTTGCTTATCATGTATATGGCACAGCCATTACCGAAGTAACAGTAGATTGTATAAGAGGAACTTATGAGTTTGATGCTGTTAAGTTGGTGCATGATTTTGGCAGTAGTATGAATCCGCTTATAGACAAAGGACAAATTGAAGGAGGCTTGGTACAGGGTATTGGCTGGATGACAATGGAAGAAATTTTGTACGATACCAATGGTAAATTAATGACTAACGCACTCTCTACTTACAAAGTGCCCGATATTTATGCTGTACCAAAAGATATTACCATTGAGTTTTTACAAACACAAAAAGATAACCTGGCCATTTTTCGGTCAAAAGCAGTAGGGGAGCCACCTTTAATGTATGGTATAGGTGCATTTTTTGCATTGAGAAATGCTATAAAAAACTTTAACGCTACAGCTAGCCCGGCATTTGATACCCCTATGACACCAGAAAAAGTATTGATGAATTTGTATAATCAGTATAATACAGAGGAGTTTAATTTATCACCAATCAATACAGCAGCTTTACTACAATAGCAGCTACTAAAAATATATAAACTGATTTTAGAATTTAGTTAAGATGCAAAAACATTTACAAACATGGCAGCTAATTCAGCAAAGTTTGCAGATGCAAATACCAGTAATGTTATTGTATGTACTAGAAAGTAAAGGTAGTAGCCCTGGCAGGCAGGGTTTTATGATGGCTGTAAATGCTGCCGGACAATTAGGTGGTTCGCTCGGTGGTGGCATAATGGAATATAAATTTGTAGAATTGGCTAAAGTTAAATTGGCCGGGCCAAGCCCTTTACCATCTGTTCACCTGCAAATACATGATAAAATAGCTGCACAAAATCAAAGCGGCATGATATGTTCCGGTGAGCAGACTATATTTTTATACAAACTAAAAAAGGAAGATATAGAGGTAATTGAAGCAATCATCCAATCTTTAACAGCTAATAAAAATGGCAGTTTACAATTATCTGCAAAGGGAATTTTATTTAGCCAAACAATACCGAAATACGATTTTTTACTGCAAAAAAATGGAGACGATTTTACTTTAATAGAAAAAACCGGCTACAAACAAAACCTCTACATTATTGGTGCTGGCCACTGTGCAGTTGCTTTTGCACAATTAATGAGTTCAATGGATTTTTACATTACCCTTTTTGATACAAGAGAGCACTTGAATACAATGGAGCAAAACGTTTTTGTGCATAAAAAAATATTGGTAAAAGATTATGCACTATTAGACGGTTTAATACCATCTGGTAATAATATTTATGTAGTAATTATGACGAATGGCTATCGTACAGATGATATAGCTGTGAGGGCGCTACTCACACACCATTTCGGCTATATTGGATTATTAGGTAGTAAAACTAAAATAGACAAGATGTTTGCCAACTACCTGTTGGAGGGCATTTCAGCCACAGTGCTACAAAAAATTTGTGCTCCGGTGGGCATTGCAATCAATAGCCAAACGCCAGAAGAGATTGCGGTAAGTATAGCAGCCGAAATTATAAAAGTAAAAAATAGCAGTCAATTACCAAAGGACTGCTGTTAGGCTCATAGAATCAGTTAAGCCTCAATAAAGCGTTTTGTCACCCTTTTCTTTCCATGCCGCAAAAACAGGCAATGCCTCAGCTCTGCCAATTGGTAAAATGGGGATTTTTCTATCTTCAATAGCAACACTCATTTCTTCATAAATCATTGAATCATCAAAACCAATTTCAGCGGCATCCTGCCTGGTATTGGCATAGTACACAACTTTAGGCCTTGCCCAGTAAATAGCTCCAAGGCACATAGGGCAAGGTTCGCAGGAAGTATAGATTTCGCAATCTGATAATTGAAAAGTTTGTAGATTTTCACATGCATTTCTTATAGCAGTTATTTCGGCATGTGCAGTAGGATCGTTGGTAGAACTTACTTTATTACTACCTCTGCCTACTATTTCATCATCTTTTACTATAACACATCCAAAAGGACCACCCTCATTATTTGCCATGCCATTTTTTGATAGTGCTATGGCCTCCATCATAAATTTTTCTTCTCTTGTCATATTATAGTATTTAAAAAACTACTGGTAAATATACAAATTGGTAAAGGTAGTTTTAACATTCAGCCATAATTATATTAAAATCAGTGTAAAAACTAATTTGCCATAATCATGTAATATTTATTTTTTGGTAAGATGTTAAAAGGGGTTGTATGTTTTTAACAAAGCCTCCATAAATAGGCAGTTTGTGAATTAAGCAGGCCTGCGTCTTGTTTATTACCTAAAAATATTCTGGTCGTTTCTGGAATAATTTTCTATATTTGTCCATCAATTAAGTAGGCTTTTAATTTATTTGTATGATTTATTTATTTCCTTTACGATATAAACATAGTTGTTGTTTCGGTTTAAAGCTATACAAAATTTAGATCAGGCCTTTACGATTTCCTCCCATACTTAATTTTTCAACACAAATAAATTGTAGCACATACAATCAATATGAACCAAACTTTGCAAAACACCCTGCCGTCATTACTCTATAATTCTACTAGACTATCTATGGTTGATTTTTTGCAACTATTGGTAACAGAGTTTTCTACTTCTGTAACTTTTTCAACCAGTTTTAGTTTTGAAGATCAAGTGATTACAGATGCAATTATCAGTAATAATTTACCTATAAAAATATTTACGCTTGATACCGGCCGTATGTTTGCGGAAACATATTCTACCTGGAGTAGTACCAATGCTAAATATCAAATTAACATAGAGGCCTATTATGCCCACCAGGATACATTGCAGAATTTTGTAGCTGAAAATGGCCCCAATTCATTTTATGAGTCAGTAGAAAAAAGGAAACGATGCTGCTTTATACGAAAAGTGGAGCCATTGCAAAGGGCATTAAAAGGAAATAAAGTATGGGTTACGGGCTTAAGGGCAGCACATTCTGGCGATAGAAAAGATTTACCAATGGTTGAATGGGACGAAAGTAACCAGGTTTTTAAATATCATCCTTTGCTATATTGGAAAACAGACCAGGTAAAACAATACATTAATGATAATCACGTTCCATATAATCCTTTGCAGGATAAAGGTTTTGTTAGTATTGGCTGTGCGCCATGTACAAGAGCAATAAAGCCAGGAGAAGACTTTAGGGCAGGACGATGGTGGTGGGAAGATGCTGATAAAAAAGAATGCGGTTTGCACGTTCATTAGTTAAAAGAATGAATGTTAAATAATTCATTCACATACAAGAATAGCATTTAAAAAAAATAAATAATTAATTGTAAAATAGATAAGATGGCGTTAGAAAAAGTAAATCCGTTGCAGTATACTCCATTAGTTGAAGAGGATAGTAGCATTAATTCAACATTTGATTATTTAGATCATTTGGAGTCTGAATCTATTCATATTTTTAGAGAAATTGCGGGGCAGTTTGAAAGACCCGTATTGTTATTCTCTGGCGGTAAAGATTCTATTGTATTGGTACATTTAGCTCTAAAAGCCTTTCGTCCTGGTAAATTTCCTTTTCCATTAATGCATATTGATACCGGTCACAATTTTCAGGAGGCACTAGATTTTAGAGATGCAATGGCAGATGCTATCGGTGAGAAATTAATTGTTCGTCATGTAGAAGATACCATCAAAGAAAAAGGGCTTACCGAGCAAAAAGGGAAATTTGCAAGCAGAAATGGGCTGCAAACATTTACTTTATTGGATGCCATTGAAGAATTTAAGTTTGATGCCTGTATAGGAGGAGCTAGAAGGGATGAAGAAAAAGCTAGAGCAAAAGAACGTATTTTTTCTGTTAGGGATGAGTTTGGCCAATGGGATCCTAAACTGCAACGTCCTGAATTGTGGAATACTTATAATGGAAGGATACACAAAGGAGAAAATGTACGGGTATTCCCAATCAGTAATTGGACAGAATTGGATATTTGGAATTACATCCGCAGAAATAATATTAATCTGCCATCAATTTATTTTGCACACGACCGTGAAGTATTGGAATTTGAAGGCCAATTGGTGGCAACTTCCAAGTTTATTCAATTGGATGAAACGGATAAAATTTCTATCAAAAAAGTACGCTACCGTACAGTAGGCGATATGACGTGTACAGCCGCCGTTCAATCTGATGCAAGCAATATAGATGATATCATCAATGAAATTATTGCAACAAAAACCAGCGAACGTGGCGAAACTAGAATAGATGATAAGGTAAGTGAAGCTGCTATGGAAGATAGAAAAAAGGGTGGGTATTTTTAGGTAGTATTTAGACAATTAGTATTTAGTACTTAGACAATTAGTACTTAGACAATTAGTATTTAGTACTTAGACAATACAATATACTAACCACATCTTTTCAAACAACAAATAAATTTTAAACATAGAAGAGGCAAGTCTAAATACTAAGTACTAAATACTAACCACATCTTTTCAAACAACAAATAAATTTTAAACATAGAAGAGGCAAGTCTAAATACTAACCACATCTTTTCAAACAACAAATAAATTTTAAACCTAAAGAAACCAGTCTAAATACTAAGTACTAAATACTAACCACAACTTTTCAAACAACAAATAAATTTCAAATCAAGAGAAACCAGTCTAAATACTAAATACAAAAATGGACATACTAAGATTTATAACAGCAGGCAGCGTAGATGATGGAAAAAGTACCTTAATTGGAAGACTACTTTACGATAGCAAATCCATTATGATAGATCATTTGGAGGCGTTGGAAAAGCAGAGTAAAAATAAGGAAGACGGCGAAATAGATCTTGCTTTATTAACGGACGGTTTGCGTGCCGAAAGAGAGCAGGGTATTACCATTGATGTAGCCTATAAATATTTTAATACACCCAAGCGCAAGTTTATTATAGCAGATGCTCCAGGGCATATCCAATACACCAGAAACATGGTTACGGGAGCTTCCAACTCTGATCTTGCCATTATATTAGTAGATGCCCGCCACGGTGTGGTAGAGCAAACTAGGCGCCACTCTATTATAGCATCTTTACTAAATATACCGCATGTAGTGGTAGCCGTTAATAAAATGGATTTAGTAAACAATTCGGAGGATGTGTACAATAATATTGTAATTGATTATTCAAATGTAGCAGCTAATCTTGGATTAAAGGAAGTGATGTACATTCCAATTAGTGCTATTAATGGAGATAATATTGTAGAAAAATCTGCCAACTTTCCTTGGTATGAAGGTGTTTCATTATTGGAGATATTAGAAACAGTAGAAGTTGCAAATGATATAAACCTTACCGATGCAAGATTTCCTGTACAATATGTTATTCGTCCACAAACAGAAGCATTGCATGATTATCGTGGTTATGCTGGCAAGGTGATTAGTGGTATTTATAAAAAAGGCGATCAGGTAACCATTCAGCCGTCTGGATTAACTAGCACCATCAGTGCCATCGAAATTGCGGGAAAGCAAGTTGAACAAGCATTTGCTCCCCAAAGTGTAGTGTTACACTTACAAGATAATATTGATATCAGCCGTGGAGATATTATTGTACATACCAATAACCAACCTGCAGTAGAAAACGAGTTGGAAGTGTTGCTTTGCTGGATGGGAAATAAACCGCTAGAAATTGGAAACAAATATTTATTGCAAATTAATAGTAGGGTAGTAAGAGCGGTAGTAAAGGCAATTGAGTATAAATTAAATGTAAACTCTTTAGCGCAAGAACCTGCACCCGAAAAAGCAGTATTGAATGATATTATAAAGGCTACTATAAAAACGGCATCGCCTATACCTTATGACTCCTATCGTACTTTGAGGGTGAATGGCGGGGCAATATTAATTGATGAAACAAGCAATGTAACGGTGGGCGCCTGCATGATTCAATAGGCAATAGGCAATGGGCAATGGGCAATAGGCAATGAGCAATGGGCAATAAGCAATAGGCAATGGGCAATAAGCAATAAGCAATGGGCAATGAGCAATGGGCAATAGGCAATGGGCAATAGGCAATGGGCAAT
>Ga0105048_10010076_pt1 | contig 14982 bp, 11 predicted proteins | sample MAT05_FD_78382 | JGI IMG/M metagenome (GOLD analysis project Ga0105048, IMG submission 78382) | Freshwater microbial communities from Lake Fryxell liftoff mats and glacier meltwater in Antarctica - MAT-05 | ecosystem: Environmental > Aquatic > Freshwater > Ice > Liftoff microbial mat | place... | reverse complement strand
TGCACTTCAAGTACATAGCTTTGCAGCATGGTGTCATGGGCATAGCCTTGAACTTCGATGCCGTGGTTGGCGAATACGTGGCGGTCGTATTTGATGTGCTGACCCAGCTTCTTCGCTGCCGGGTTTTCCAGCCACGGTTTGAGCTTGGCCAACACCTCCTCGCGATTCAATTGCTCGGGTGCGCCGGGGTAACGGTGCGTGACCGGGATGTAAGCGGCTTCACCGGGTGTCACGCTGAAGGAAATACCGACGATCTCGGCCCGCATTTCGTCCAATGACGTGGTTTCGGTATCCAGAGCGGTGAGTTCTGCGGTTTGCAGCTTGGTCAACCAGGTGTCGAACTGCGCCCAGTCGAGGATGGTGGTGTAGGAATGGGGGTCGGATCCACGCAGCGCAGCGGAGCTGGCTCTGACCCCATTTCCGGCGAGACCAGCACTCGCCGCGGCCAGTTGGGCCTCCAGTGACTTTGCCAAGCCCTTGAAACCATACTTTTCGCAAAATACCCTTAGAGCCCCCGTATCTTGGACTCCAACAGCTATTGAATCCATAGCAGGCAAGCCAGAGACCCAACCCGTCAGATCACAATCGGTCTTGATGGTTAACAACGAGCGGCCGGTGGGCAGCCAGCCCAACGCGGCGCGCAGGTTCTCGCCAACCACACCCTTGATGTTGGCGGCGTTGTCCACCACCGCTTGCAGCGAGCCGTATTCCTGCAACCACTTCACAGCAGTCTTGGGGCCTACCTTGGCCACGCCCGGCACGTTGTCCACCGTGTCGCCCACCAGGGTCTGGTAATCCAGCATCAGCCGGGCGGGCACGCCAAACTCGGCCTCCACACCGGCCAAGTCGCGGCGCTTGCCGTTCATGGTGTCGATGATGGTGATGTGTTCGTTGACCAGTTGCGTCAAGTCTTTGTCGCCGCTGCTAACAATGACCTCGATGCCCTGGCTCGCCGCGACGACCGCCAGCGTGCCAATCACGTCGTCGGCCTCCACCCCCGGAACGTCCAACACCGGCCAGCCCAGCAGACGCACCACCTCGTGGATGGGCGCAATCTGGCTGCGCAAATCGTCCGGCATGGGGTCACGGTGCGCCTTGTACAGCGGATAGATGGTGTCGCGAAAGGTTGGCCCCTTGGCGTCAAACACACACGCCACGTACTGGGCTGGGTACTCTTTGCGCAGGGATTGCATCATGTTGACCATGATGCGTATGGCACCGGTCTTTTGCACCGTGCCGTCGGGCAACGTGATGTTCATATCGCCGCCACCAGCAAAGAAGGCGCGGTAAAGGTAGCTGGAACCATCAACCAGCAGCAGGGTTTTCTTATCAGTCATGGGGGCATTTTGCCTTGGTGAATTTAGGAGCCCCCGTGCTCCACCGCTACGCGGGTCGCTGCCCCCTCAAGGGGCGCGTTTCACCTTGGGGCGGCCCTGCGGTGAAACTGGCACTCTACAATCCAAGCTCGTACTTTGTTTATCCATCTCCCGCCCAGCTGGACTCCGTCTGGGAAAAGGCGGGTTCTTGACTTTTCGGGCTGGCTGGCACACATGGCGGTTTACACAGAGGTTTCGTTTGACGAGGCCAAGGACTTCTTGCAAACCCTTCAATTGGGAACCCTCCAGACCATGGCGGGGTGCTCGGGTGGCATAGAAAACACCAACTATTTCGTCACCACCGACGAGGCGCCCTACGTGCTGACGCTGTTCGAGCGGCTGAGCATGGAGCAACTGCCGTTTTACCTGCGGCTGATGAAGCACTTGGCCCACCACGGCATTCCTGTACCAGACCCTGCAACCAACCGCGACGGTGACGTGGTGCACAGCCTGAAGGGCAAACCCACCGCCGTGGTCAACCGCCTGCGTGGCAAAAGCGAATTAGCTCCGACCGCTGCACATTGCGCACGGGTTGGCACTATGCTGGCCCGTATGCACCTGGCTGGTAAAGATTTCAGCATGCAACAGCCCAATTTGAGGGCGTTGAATTGGTGGAATGAGACAGTTCCGGTGATACTGCCCTTTGTGCCTGCCGAACAAGCTGCCTTGCTGCAAAGCGAACTGGCCTACCAAAACCATGTAGCGACACTGCCGGCCTATGGCGCTCTGCCCCGTGGTGCTATTCATGGCGATCTGTTTCGCGACAACGTGATGTTCGAAACCGACGGTGACGACACCGCGCAACCCACACTGACTGGCTTTTTCGACTTCTATTTTGCTGGAGTAGACGCCTGGCTCTTTGATATTGCCGTTTGTCTGAATGACTGGTGCATAGACCTGGCCACTGGCAGCAGCGACGACGCACGCACCCGGTCCTTCATGGATGCCTACTCCGCCGTGCGCCCGCTGCAAGCACAGGAGCGTCAATTGTTGCCCGCCATGGCGCGCGCAGCGGCCCTGCGTTTCTGGGTTTCGCGCTTGTGGGACCTTTACTTGCCGCGTGAAGCTGCGGTTTTACAAGCCCATAACCCGGACCATTTCCATCGCGTGCTGCGCCAGCGTATCCTCTACCCAATGACCTCCAACCACATTAGCGCAGCATGAAACTTCAAATTGTCCCGGCCAGCACGGGTATTCAATGGGTCAAGTTAGGAATGCGGACATTCTTCAAGCAACCGTTGGCATTGTCGGGCTTGTTCTTCATTTTTCTGGCGGTGATGTCAGTACTCAATGTGCTCCCAATCATCGGCAGTGTGCTGGCCTTTGTTTTGATGCCAGGCGTAACCTTTGGATTGTTGGCTGCCGCCCGCGAAGCCAATACCGGCAAATTTCCGATGCCGACTATTTTGATTACGGCCTTTAGGTCCGGTCCACTGCAGCGACGCTACATGCTGACCCTGGGTGCGCTCTACACAGTCGGCATCGTGCTGATTCTGTGTGCAACGCCGCTCATCGACGGCGGCGGCTTCGCCAAACTCATGTTGTTAGGTGAAACACCGTCTGCTGAAGCACGTCAAGACATGGACTTCCAGTTCGCCATGCTGTTCGCGTCAGGGCTAAACATGCCGTTGACCTTGTTGTTTTGTCATGCAACTGCACTGACTTTTTGGTACAACACTAAGCCAGTCAAGAGTTTGTTTTTCAGCCTGGCGGCCATTGCCGGTAATTTTCGGGCTTTCGTCGTCTACGGTTTGGTCTGGATGGGCGTTTTCTTGGGTTTCGGCATCGCCATGGCGGTGTTGGTTGGTGTGATCGGTGGGGTTGAAACGGTTGCAGCCTTGGCCTATCCTGCTGCCATGCTGATTGCGACCATGGTTTTTACGTCCATTTACTTTACGTTTCAGGGCAGCTTTGAATTAACTCCAGGAGATGACACATGACACGGCACTACTTAGAAGGAAGAAGCGACAGCGAACTCCTATGGTTTCAGCGGCGCAGTTTTCTGCAAGCTGCTGCGGCATGGTCGGCACTGGGAAGCCTGAGCGCAGCCCACGCACAAGAACGCGGCAATATCGTGGAGTTGCAGGGTGACGCCACAGTCAATGGGCAGGCGCTGCGGCCCAACCAATCGGTACAAACAGGCGACGAGATTTCCACTGGGCCGCGTTCCACGCTTATTTTTGTGGTGGGCAACTCGGCATTTCACGTGCGCCAAAACTCCAATATGGTCGTGGAGCGCGGGTCTACGATCAACGCGGTCAGCTTGTTGCGCTTGCTGACCGGAGCCGTCGTCAGCGTGTGGGGCAAGGGTAGCAGCCGCCAAATCGTGACTCCCACGCTGACCGCAGGCATACGAGGCACGGGGGTCTACACCGAGGTATTTCCGCAACAAAGCGGACGCACCTATTTCTGCAACTGCTACGGCGTGGTTGATTTGGCCTCAGGCACCGACCGGGAAGTCTCCGAATCCAGCTACCACCAAGCCGTGTGGAGCGAACCGGTTCTGGATGGGCGGGCATCCATCACGCCCGCGCGCGCCATTAACCATACAGACGAAGAACTGGAATACTTGGCGCGCCTGATCGGTGAACGTACGGCCTGGCAAATCAGTGGCCAGAAAGGCACCAAGGAGATGGAGCGCGCATACGGGGGTTGACGCACCTAGGTGTTGCCAAAGCCACAACAAATCCCCCAAACAACATGAAAAAAGCGGTCGAAGGTGTTGATTTGTCTTGTTTTTATGGTTCTGCTCACCTGATAATGAAACACGTATACGGCGCGGCAATAGCGTCTTTGTTTTAATAACCTTGGACTAAGGGGGCTACCTTGATTCCCAAAACTCTGATGCAATTGGCAGTCGGTGTCTGCGTTGTGTTGCTGGTTGGCTGCGCTGCACCCACACCAGATCCTGCAGCCACTGCCCAGGCAGCAGCCGAGAAGGCCCAGATGCAACAACGCTCACTTCATCTCTTTAAGGTAGTAGGCCCATGAACTTCAAACTAGTTTTTTCGGCACTGGCAGCCGTAGCTGTATTGGGTGCCTGCGGCACTCCCAACAGTGTCCGCATGGACCCCACATATGACGAAGCAGCAGCCAGCAAATTTGTGGGGCTGAATCGAGATGCGGTCAACCAGTTGATTGGCAATTACGACCGTGGTCCATTGGGTGAAACACCTGTCTTGGTGGCAACCATTGTCAACATCAACGACATGCGCCGCACAGCACCATTGGGTCGAACATTGTCTGAGCAATACGCATCTCAAATGGCGACAACCGGTTTCAATGTCAAAGAAATGAAACTGCGCGGCGACGTGTTCATCCGCGAAGAAACCGGCGAACTGTTGTTATCCCGTGAGATCAAGGACATTGCACGCAGCCATAACGCCAGTATGGTGTTGGTCGGTACCTACTCGGCCGCTGCCAATTTCACATTCATTAGCCTGAAATTTGTGCGTACCGAAGACAGCCGCATCATCCGCGCCTATGACTACGCCCTGCCCAACGACAAGGACGTGACAAAGCTGCTGCAGGTAGCGAACCCGAATGCACGCTAGAGCGTGATAAACACTAGAGTACTAGTGCCCTGCTAAAAAGCCCGGTTCCAACCGGGCTTTTTTATTTGGTGATTACGGCACAGGCGTCAGCTTGGCTACGCTGAGTGCCAGCCACTTGGTGCCGTGCCGCGGGAAGTTAATCTGGGCCCGCGCGTCATCACCCGCACCTTCCAGCGTCAACACCGTGCCCTCACCAAATTTGGCATGGAACACCAGCATGCCCAGACGCAGCCCGTGCTTACTAGTGTCTTCCTTGCGGGCTACTGTTTGACCAAAAGACCCTACAGCCCCCGTGTAACCTGAATACGATGCTCCTGATTCAATAGCGGAATCAGCATTCCAACTGCGACCGAAATTCTGATTCTTGGGCGTGAGCCACTTCAAGGCAACTTCCGGCAGCTCTTCAAAGAAGCGGCTTTTCATGTTGAAGCGCGTCTGACCGTGCAGCATGCGCGACTGCGAATGGCTCAGGTAGAGTCGTTTGCGGGCTCGGGTGATAGCCACATACATCAGGCGGCGTTCTTCCTCCAGACCGTCGCGGTCATTCATGGAATTTTCGTGCGGAAAAAGCCCCTCTTCCATACCAGTGATGAACACCGCGTCAAACTCCAGACCCTTGCTGGAATGCACCGTCATCAGCTGGATGGCGTCTTGTCCTGCCTGCGCCATGTTGTCGCCGGCTTCTAGTGCAGCATGCGTCAAAAAGGCGACAAGGGGCGATAAGGTCTCACCGGTGTCACCAAAGGGTTCGGTTAAGGTATCAACGTCCAGCCCCTGGCTGGCCGGGCTTTGGCCCAAAGGGTTGGCGGAGCGGGTCAGCATGGCGGCGGCATCTTTGCCAAAACCCTCTTGCATCACAAAGCTCTCAGCAGCATTGACCAGCTCATCCAGATTCTCCAGCCGGTCTGCGCCTTCTCGGTCAGCTTTGTAATGTTCGACCAGGCCACTCTGGTCCAGCATTTGCGCAATGATGTCACGCAGGTTCATACCCGCCGTTTGTTCCCGCAGCACGTCCAGCTTGGCTACGAATCCGGCAATCACTGCGCCCGCGCGCCCGCTCAGCGCACTCACGGCATCGTGCAAAGAACAGCCCTGGGAACGGGCCAAATCCTGCAATTGCTCCAGGCTGCGGGCGCCAATGCCTCGCGCCGGAAAATTCACCACCCGCATAAAGCTGGTGTCGTCGTTGGGATTCTCCAGCAGGCGCAAATAGGCCAGCGCATGCTTGATCTCGGCACGCTCAAAGAATCGCAATCCGCCGTAGACGCGGTAGGGCATCGCGGCATTGAACAGAGCGGTCTCAATTACCCGGCTTTGCGCATTGCTGCGGTAGAGAACGGCGATTTCCTTGCGCTCATAGCCTGACTCAAGGCCGTTGTCACGCACCAGTTGCTTCATCTCTTCCACCATCCACTGCGCCTCGGCAAAGTCGGTCGAGGCCTCGTAGACGCGCACGGGCTCACCGGCGCCTTGGTCGGTGCGCAAGTTTTTGCCAAGGCGTTTACTGTTGTGGCTAATCAGCGCGTTGGCTGAGTCTAGGATATTGCTGTAACTGCGGTAGTTCTGCTCCAGCTTGATCTGGTGCTGCACATTGAACTCGGTCACAAAATCCGCCATATTGCCAACGCGTGCGCCGCGGAAGGCGTAAATGCTCTGGTCGTCGTCTCCCACAGCAATGACAGCACCACCGGGCGCATCTGGGCTACCGTTGGCGCCCTGCCCAGCCAGCATCTTGATCCAGGCGTACTGCAGCTTGTTGGTGTCCTGAAACTCGTCAATCAAAATGTGGCGAAAGCGGCGCTGGTAGTGTTCGCGGATGGGGTCGTTGTCGCGCAATAACTCGTACGATCGCAGCATCAGTTCGCCAAAATCGACCACGCCTTCGCGCTGGCACTGCTCTTCATAGAGCTGGTAGATATCCACTTTGCGCCGGGTCTCGTCGTCGCGCACCTCCACCATATTGGGGCGTAGGCCGTCCTCCTTGCAGCCGCCAATGAACCACTGCATTTGCTTGGCCGGAAAACGTTCGTCATCAATACTGTTTTGTTTGCACAGGCGCTTGATGGCGCTGAGCTGGTCTTGCGTGTCCAGGATCTGAAAGGCCTGCGGCAAGTTGGCCATTTTGTAATGGGCGCGCAGAAAGCGGTTGCACAGCCCGTGGAATGTGCCGATCCACATACCGCGCACATTGACCGGCAACATGGCACTCAGGCGCGTCATCATTTCTTTGGCGGCCTTGTTGGTGAAGGTTACCGCCAGAATGCCTCCCGGAGCCACGTAACCATTTTGTAACAACCAGGCGATGCGGGTAGTCAACACGCGGGTCTTGCCCGAGCCTGCCCCGGCCAGTATGAGCGCGTGTTCTGCTGGCAGAGTGACGGCGGCGCACTGCTCAGCATTGAGCGTTGCAAGCAGCGGAGAAATGGAGTTGGTGGCTTTGTTGGACATAGAGAACATACCCGATTGTAGAAAGGCCCAAGTAACTAGACTGGTCACCCTCTAGGTGTCTTCCCGAATGCCTCCAAAAAGTCGCTCGCACCCAGTATCATGGGCCCGGCTACACCATGTGAAGGCGCTGCGCTGAATGATATTTACAACCAATCTTCTCAAGTTAATTCTGCTTGCAAGCACTACTCTACTGTTGGGTTTACCCGCTTTATCGGCCACCTTGGATGTGGGCGGTGTGAAAGTGGAGGAGTCACTCACCATTTACAACAACACCCTGTTGCTCAACGGTGCTGGCTTGGTATCCAACGGCAAAACACCGAGCTATGTGGCACAAATCTACGCCAAACAAAAGTTCAAGACGCTGGATGAACTGTTTGCCATACCTGGCCCCAAGCGCCTGGTGTTGACCGCCATCAAAGAAGTAGACACCGGCCCCATCGTCAAGATGTTCAACCGCAGCGTGGACGAAACGGCTGGCAAGAGTGACCGAGCCAAGCTCATACCTGGTCTGATGAGCATCGGGGAAATCTTCAAGACCAACCGCGTACTAAAGCCGGGTGAGGTCATGACCATAGACTGGGTGCCTATTTCGGGTCTTGTTATCTACCTGGGAGGCAAGCTGCAGGGCCAACCTTATCGCGATGCAGAGTTATTCAAGGCCGCCATGTGGGTTTGGATGGGCGATTTTCCGGCAGATGCCAAGGTCAAGGACGCTTTGCTCGGCCGTATGTAACGATTGCGCACAGGACGCTCCAAGCTTGTATACAATCGATCACCGGGCCCAAGCAATTGGGACCCGGTTTTTTTATGCCGGGTCTCGTCCAAGCGCCTATCGTTGTGAACTCTACTGACTGGGAGCTTGGCCATGGAAATTTTTGATTACGACAACATCCTGCTGTTACCCCGCAAGTGCCGCGTGGAAAGCCGCTCGGAATGCGATGCTGGTGTGGATCTGGGAGGGCGCAAGTTCCGCATCCCCGTAGTACCCGCCAATATGAAGACCGTGGTGAATGAAGATATTTGTGTCTGGTTGGCACAAAACGGTTATTTCTATGTGATGCACCGATTTGACTTTGACAATGTGCAGTTCGTAAAAGCCATGAAAGCCAAAGGGCTCTATGCCTCCATTTCCCTGGGCGTCAAGCCACCCGACTACGCCACAGTAGACGCGCTACTGACCTTGGGATTAGCACCCGAATACATCACCATCGACATCGCCCATGGCCATGCCGATAGCGTGAAAAACATGATTACCTACCTGAAGGAAAAGTTGCCCAGCAGTTTTGTGATCGCTGGCAATGTGGCTACGCCTGAAGCGGTAATCGATCTGGAAAATTGGGGCGCTGACGCGACCAAGGTTGGCATTGGTCCCGGCAAGGTCTGTATCACCAAACTCAAGACCGGTTTTGGCACTGGCGGCTGGCAGCTCAGCGCCCTCAAGTGGTGTGCCCGCGTAGCGACCAAGCCCATCATTGCCGATGGCGGCATCCGCGAGCATGGCGACATTGCCAAGAGCATTCGCTTTGGCGCAACCATGGTCATGATTGGCTCCATGCTGGCTGGCCACGAAGAAAGCCCTGGCCAGACCGTTGAAGTAGATGGCAAGCTCTACAAGGAATACTACGGCTCGGCGAGCGATTTCAACAAGGGCGAATACAAGCATGTAGAGGGCAAGCGCATTCTTGAGCCAATCAAGGGCAAGCTCTCGGAAACCATGGTGGAGATGGAGCAAGACATCCAAAGCTCCATCAGCTATTCCGGTGGCAAGAAGCTGATGGACATCCGTAAAGTGAATTACGTCACGCTGGGCGGCGATAACGCAGGTGAGCACCTGCTCATGTGATTGCCTACTTGCAACTTGTCAGTCGCCTGACAGCAATCCCCAGCTAACTGACAGTCCATGGGGTTGCTGGCGGAGTATTCTGCGGCAACAGGGAGGAAGCCATCATGAATGTCGCATTACTGGGTATTGGCCTGATGGGTTTTCCTATGGGACGCCGTCTTTGCGAAGCCGGGCACACGGTTAACGTATGGAACCGCACGCTGCACAAGGCTCAGCGCCTAGCCAGTGCGGGGGCGATAGTCCACGCTCAGCCCACTGACGCCGTACAAGATGCAGACATCGTCATTACCATGCTGGATGACGGCCCGGTCGTGGGAGCGGTGCTGTTTGACCAGGGCGTGGCCGACGCCATGCCTGCCAAATGCATGGTGATTGACATGTCCTCCATCAAGCCCATCGAAGCCAGGGACCACGCCGCCCGCCTGAACGAACGGCACATTGCCTACCTGGATGCCCCGGTTTCCGGCGGCACCATTGGGGCAGACAACGGCACACTGGCGATTATGGTCGGTGGCAAGGCGAGCAATTTCGAGCGAGCGATACCGATTCTGAACGTCTTTGGCCGATCGACCCATGTCGGCCCCACTGGCGCAGGGCAATTAACCAAATTGGCAAACCAGATGATTGTGGGCGCGACGATAGGTATCGTGGCTGAAGCCCTGCTCTTCTGCGAGCGCGGTGGAGCCCATATGGGCAAGGTCAAAGAGGCCATCACCGGGGGTTTTGCTGACAGCCGCATCCTGCAAGTGCATGGCCAACGTATGGTGGAGCGTGACTTTACGCCCCGCGGGCGCATGTCGGTGCAGATCAAGGATTTGCGTAACGCGCTGGCCACCGCTGGAGAAGTGGGTTTTGATGCGCCTATTACCGCATTGTTCGAACAGTTGTACGCACAGGGCATTGACCACGGCCTGGCCGATCTCGACCAATCGGGTCTCTTTGTTGAGCTGGCCAGCCGCAACGGCATGGCCTGAACGATTTCGCGCATAAAAAAAGGACCCGGTTTGGGTCCTTTTCTGTTGGGGGCAGACGGCCAGACCGTCAACCGTGATCAATCAAACGTACGGGCTGCGCGCTTTTTAGCATCACGGGGTACGAACACCTTGCCAGCGTTGCCAGGTTTCACACCCATAGGCTTGCTGAAGGCGGGCTTGCGGGCAGCGAAATCGCCGCGTGGTGCGCCACCACCAAAGTCGCCTCGGGGAGCGTCAAAGTTGCCGCGTGGTGCCTGGAAATCACCGCGAGGCTGGAAGTCACCACGTGGGGGACGTGCATCGCTACGTGGTGCACCTTGACCCGCAAAGCGGTCGTTAAAACCACCCTTGCGCTCGTAACTGAAGCCTTCACGGGCAGCGCCACCAAAGTCACGCGCGGTGTTGCCAAAATCACGGGGGCCGCTGGCCGGTGGGCGTCCACCGAAACCACCGCCGCCATTGCCACGGTTGCCACCGAAGCCACCTTCACGGGGGCCGTTGTTGAACTTGCGGTCACCGCCAAAGCCACCACCGGGATTGGCGCGGCCAGCAAAGCTGGGACGCGACTCGGGTGCACGCTGTTGGGGCTCCAGTCCAGGCACCACTTCAGCCTTGATTGGCTGGCGTGTGTAGGCTTCGATATCGAAAATCTTGCGACGATCGCGCATTTCAGCAAAGGTGATGGCCAGACCATCGCGACCGGCACGGCCGGTACGGCCAATGCGGTGGGTGTAGTCTTCTGCCTTCATTGGCAAACCGAAGTTGAATACGTGGGTAATGGTGGGTACATCAATGCCGCGAGCAGCCACATCGGTTGCAACCAGAATTTGCACCTGGCCGTTGCGCAGCGCCATCAGGCGGCGGTTCCGCAGACCTTGGCTCAGGGCACCGTGCAGGGCAACGGCGTCAAATCCGTCTTGCTGCAGGTCATTGGCCAAACCATCGCATTCGATCTGGGTACTGGCAAACACGATGGCCTGGTTGATACCGGTATCGCGCAACCAATGGTCCAGCAGCTTGCGCTTGTGCTGTGCGTTGTCGGCCCAGAACAATACTTGCTTGATGTTGACGTGCTTCTCTGTTGGGCTGTCGATGGTGATGCGCTGGGGTTCGCGCATGACGCGAGCCGCCAGCTGCTGAATGCGCGGCGCAAATGTGGCGCTGAACATCATGGTCTGCTTGCGACCGATCGTGAGTTGGTTGATTTCGGCCAGATCATCGGAGAAGCCTAGGTCCAACATGCGGTCCGCTTCGTCCACCACCAGAAACTGCACTTGGTCCAGTTTGATTTGCATGGAACGTTGCAGGTCTAGCAAGCGGCCTGGAGTTGCCACTACCAGATTGGCATTTTGCAACTTGGCAATTTGCAGTTGGTACGGCATACCGCCGACGATATTGGCGATACGCAAACCACGGCAATGTTGCACCAAGTCGATGGCGTCATTGGCCACCTGTTGGGCCAATTCGCGTGTCGGGCAGACGATCAAAGCGCCAGGTGCTGGTGCCTTGAAATTGCGTGCGTTGGTCGGGTCCTTGCGCTTGGGGCGCTTGGGGGCTGCCTCGCCACGTGCAGTGGCTTCGGCTACTTCACGCTCAAACGCAGCGCGTTCGTCGATTTCAGCTTGCGCCAACTGCTTGAGCAGGGTGTGCAAGACAGGCAGCAAAAAGGCCGCTGTTTTGCCACTACCGGTCTGGCTGGAGACCATCAAGTCAATGTATTTTTTGGCTTGTTGGTCAGCGCCATCGCTTGGCAATGCCAAGGGAATGGTTTTGAGCTGAACGGTGGTTGGCTGGGTGTAGCCCAGGTCCTTTACCGCGGCAACCAGCTCGGGCGCCAGGCCTAACAGCACAAAGCCATTCGGCGCTTCAGGAACTTCTTGCGCATCGGCCAACTCAGGCGAGTCCATAGCGGTGTCGGCGTCGACTGCAATAGCTGCGTCGCTGGCGAAAGTAGTGTTGGTGGAAATTTCAGCAGGCGCAAAGGCACCTGTCACTTCAAAAGCGTCAGTCATTTTTTTCTCACACGCGAGTGCCGCAGGGTATGCGACTGCTCCGTCAATGGTTAAAAAACATCAACCATCAAACGGAACCTGCGTCTGAAAACTGTTCAGCGCTTGGGGCCCGACTTTGCGAACCCTGTGAATGAAGGGAGATGTACAAATATGCGCCACTGTTTGCAGCACAGCCATCGATTATGGCATGAATTCGGGTTTCTACCTAATTCTTTTTCGTGCGAGTACCTAATCCAGCTTCAGCAAGTGCTTGCGATAATGTTCCAGTTCGTCAATCGACTCGTGAACATCGGCCAGTGCCGTGTGGCGTTGCAGCTTCTTGAAGGCGGCATGCACCTCGGGACGCCAGCGTTTGGCCAGCTCCTTCAACGTGCTGACATCGAGATTTCGATAGTGGAAAAAGGCCTCTAACTTGGGCATGTACTTCACCAAAAAACGCCGATCTTGCCCAATCGAATTGCCACACATGGGCGAGCCATTCGCAGGCACATACTGCTTCAAAAATGCAATGAGTTGATCTTGCGCCTGCTCCTCGGTTAAGGTGGAAGCTTTGACTTTGTTGATGAGGCCACTCTTGCCGTGCGTGCCCTTGTTCCAGGCGTCCATTTTGTCCAATTGGGCGTCGCTTTGGTGGATGACCAACACTGGGCCCTCGGTACGGCTCTCTAGATTCGGGCCGGTCACGATGACAGCAATTTCAATGATGCGTTCAATCTCTGGGTCCAGACCGGTCATTTCGCAATCGAGCCAGACCAGGTTTTTATCGGATTTGCCGAGTGGCGTGTTGGTGTTGGGTGCGTCCATAATGTGAATTGTCGCCGATAGGCAGGCGCTCGCGCACGCCATGCAGCGCGGCGCGGCACCTACGGCGCTAAACTCGGTTGCCATGAATGAACTCTTTTCCAGCAACGCTGCTTCTCTGAACACAACACTTGCGTTCGCGCTGGCCCTAACTCTTAGCCTGGTGCTGAAGTTTTGGCTGGCCAGCCGACAAATTCGCCATGTCGCACAAAACCGCAGCACGGTGCCAGCCGCATTCTCAGAGAAGATCTCGCTGGCCGCCCATCAAAAGGCCGCCGACTACACCATCACCAAGACCCGCTTTGGCCTTCTGGAGCTGGCATGGGGCGCGGCTGTCGTCCTCGCCTGGACACTGCTGGGCGGGCTGTCCGCGTTAAATCAGTTGCTGGCCGACCTGTTAGGCCATGGCACGGTCCAACAGGTGGCTTTGGTGGCGGTCTTCGTGGCTATCGGTAGCTTGCTGGACTTACCGTTCACGCTGTACCAGACCTTTGTCATCGAAGAGCGTTTTGGATTTAACAAGACCAGCCTGAAGCTGTGGCTACAGGACTTCGTCAAGTCACTATTGCTGTCGGCGCTGATTGGCTTGCCCTTCATCACTTTGGTGGTCTGGATGATGGGGGCCACCGGACCTTGGTGGTGGCTGTGGGTGTGGGGCGTGTGGATGGGTTTCAACCTTCTTGCGCTGCTGATTTACCCAACCTGGATCGCGCCAATTTTCAACAAGTTTCAGCCACTGGAAGATCCGAATGTCAAGGAGCGCGTGTCGCAGTTGATGGCACGCTGCGGATTTACCTCCAAAGGTTTTTACGTGATGGACGGCAGCAAGCGCAGTGCCCACGCCAAGGCCTATTTCACCGGCTTTGGCGCGTCGAAGCGCGTGGTGTTTTACGACACGCTGCTGTCGCAATTGAGCCCGCCGGAAGTGGACGCGGTGCTGGCCCATGAGCTGGGACACTTCAAGCACCGCCACGTCATCAAGCGCATCGTGTCCATGTTTGCGCTTAGCCTGCTGGGGTTTTTTGCCTTGGGCTGGGTCAGCCAGCAGGTGTGGTTTTTCACCGGGCTGGGTGTCGTGCCCAATCTGGGGGCGCCCAATGATGCTCTTGCCTTGTTGCTTTTCATGATGGTGCTGCCCTTGTTAGGTACCTTCATGGGGCCAGTATTTGCACAAATGTCGCGCAAGCACGAGTTCGAGGCGGATGCCTATGCTGTCACCCAGACTAGCGGCCCTGCGCTCGCCGGTGCGCTGCTTAAACTGTTTGAAGACAACGCGTCCACCCTGACGCCGGACCCGGTCTATGTGCAGTTCTATTACTCGCACCCACCGGCCACCGAGCGCCTGGGTCGTATTCTGGGAACTGCGCACTAAGCGCTGACAAACATGGCAACACCCTCCCCTTTAGAAACAGGACTGGTCATTGCGGGCCACGGCCGCCACGTTTGGGTAGAAACACCGGACGGGCGGCGCCTGATCTGCCACCCACGCGGTAAAAAGAGCCAGACTGTGGTCGGCGACCGCGTACTCTGGCAGGCCAGCGAAGACGAAGGTACGATTGAAAAGGTGGAACCGCGGCGCAACCTGTTTTACCGCCAGGACGAAATTCGCACCAAATCGTTTGCCGCCAATTTGGACCAGGTGCTGATTCTGATTGCTGCCGAACCCGAGTTTTCCGAAAGCCAATTGGCACGCGCGCTGATCGCGGCCGAGGCAGAGCACATTCGCCCGATCATCGCCCTAAATAAAAGCGACTTGGCCGAGCCCTTTGGTCGCGCTTGGGCACGCATGGGCGTGTACCGGGATATGGGCTACACGGTAATGCCCATGGCACTCAAGCCCAAAGGCGATGCTGATCCACAGACCGAGCACAAGCTTGACACGGTACTGGCCGGCAAGACGACGCTGGTGCTGGGCACGTCGGGCTCCGGCAAAAGCACGCTGATCAACCGCCTGATCCCCCAGGCACACGTGCT
>Ga0105048_10010075_pt1 | contig 14983 bp, 10 predicted proteins | sample MAT05_FD_78382 | JGI IMG/M metagenome (GOLD analysis project Ga0105048, IMG submission 78382) | Freshwater microbial communities from Lake Fryxell liftoff mats and glacier meltwater in Antarctica - MAT-05 | ecosystem: Environmental > Aquatic > Freshwater > Ice > Liftoff microbial mat | place... | reverse complement strand
TACACCCAGACGCTCAACAAAAACGAGTTTGCCGACCGCTTTTACGATACCGGCCAGGTGATCCGGCAACAGGTCAAACGTAACCGAAATACCAACATCATTACGGGCAAAACCGGCATCGACTATTACGCTAATGACCGCAACACGTTCACGTTTTCGGGGTTGTTCAGCAGCGAGAAAATCATTGACCGGGGCGACCAGCCGTTCTTTAACGCCAGTCTCTCCGAGCGGCTGCGGCTGTGGCAGTTTCTGGAAGACGAACTCAAAACCACCGTAACGGCATCGGGTACGTGGCAGCACAAATACAGACAGCCGGGGCGGTTGCTGAACGTGGGGCTGAATTACACCTTCCACCGCGAAGACGAGAAGTACTTTTTCACCAACATCCTGCCCACCTTCACGGGTACAGACTCGTTCAAACTCCTCTCCGACGAACACGTGGGCGACCTGACCGTCGATTATACGCAGCCCACGCGCTACGGACGGTTTGAAGCCGGGGCCAAACTGCGCCGACGGATTATCCCGACCAACATGCAGTTTTTTCCGGGCCTGAACTCGCCTTTGGACAGCAACGCGGGCGGGCGGGCTACCTACAATGAGATCATCCCGGCCCTGTACGGTACGTATCTGTTCGAGACCAAAACGCTGGAAGTAGAAGCCGGTTTGCGCGTGGAGTACGTTGACCTGCGCTACGAGGTTGACCCAAATCACAACACCTACAAAAGCAACGGCTACCAGTACGCGCAGCCGTTTCCGAACCTGCGGCTGGCCTACAAACTCAACGACAACAACCGGCTGTCGTTTTTCTACAACCGGCGCGTGGACCGGCCCAACGAAGTTGATATCAGGATTTTCCCGAAGTACGACGATGCCGAAATAATCAAGGTGGGCAACCCCGCACTACGCCCGCAGTTCACGAGTTCGTTTGAGCTGGGCTATAAATCGGGCTGGGATGCTGGGTATTTGTATTCGGCTCTGTACCACAAGGAGATGGAAGGCACCATTACCCGCATTGGCAGCATTGTGCCGGGCAGTACGCTGATTTACAACATCTTCCAGAATGCCGGACGCAGCCGCAACACGGGCGTGGAGGTGGTGCTGTCGCAAAACCTGGCCAAGTGGGGAACGCTGAACCTGAACCTGAACGGCTACCAAACCACCATAGACGCTTTTTCGGTGGTAAACCTCTATCCGGTGCGAAACGTGTTTTGGGCTAACCGGCAGCAGCTGGTGTCGGGCAACGTGAAGCTAACGGGCCTGTTCCGGCTACCGAAAAGCATCGACGCGCAAATTACGGCCCTCTATCTGGCTCCCGACCTGGTGCCACAGGGCCGCATCGACTCGCGCTTTTCGATTGATCTGGGCCTAAAAATGCCGGTTCAGAAGGGCCGGGGCGAGGTGTTTCTGAACGCTACGGACGTAGCCAACACCCTGCGCATTCGCCGGACGGTGCAGGGCGACGGGTTCAACTACGTTAGCACCGATTACTTTGAAACGCAGGTAATCCGACTGGGCTACAACCGCAAGTTTTAGCAGACAACCTGCTCAAAGCGCAAACAGCGCATCGACGGTCAGTTGCAAATCAGACACTGCCGGAGCCGCACTGACCACATCAGCGTCGAAAAGCGAACTGAGCGAGCGGGGCGACAGCAACACCCGCACCATACGTAACTCGGGATAAACGTGCCATACAACCTGCACCCCCGCCCGGAAATACTCGCCTACTTTCTTCTCGATTTTATTGGCTTTGTCATGTTCAGAAATAATCTCGACCACAAACGCCGGTACCGGATGCCCGCCAGCCGTTGATTCCCGAATCTGTTCATCAGAAAACAGCGCCATATCGGGTCGGCGCATCTGCTGGCTGGTTAGCCAACACTCTGTTTCTTCAAATAACCAGTGTCGTTCCTGAAAAGCGTTGGTTGATTGAAACTGCTTTTGAATGTTTCGTACCAGATATCGTTCTGTGTTTTGTATGGCGTGTAATTGCTCAGCGTATTCTCCGTCGTATTCATACAGGAAGCCGTCGTCGGGGTTCCAGTTCAGAAACTCCGCTTTAGTCATCGGTATTTTGATGTCCGCTACATCGAAGTCGTCGTCAAGCAGTGTGTTGTCCATGATTGGCGTTGCTTTTTCGTAAATCTACGTAATTCAGGTCAATACGAGAACCAGTCGGCAGCGGTCAGGCTGGGGTTTTGGCTCTCCAGCCGGCGTTCCAGATCGTCGGGGAGTTTGGAGAAAAAGTCGATGCCCGTCAGCCGCTCTATCTGGTCAACAGGTACCACGAACTGGCGCAGCGACTCGTTCGACGGTTCGTTGTTGAGCAAAAAGCCAATCATGCGAATATCCGGCGCATTGCAGTACAGGATTACCTTGTAAAACTGCTGCGGTACGCTCACTTCGGTGGTTTTGCCGATGGTAGGTAACCCCCGTTTCAGCACCGCCCCCGTTACCACGTACACGCCATTGTCGCGCACGGCCCAGGTACGGATTAGTTCTTCGAGTTGTTTCCAGATGCCCCGGTTGAACTGCGGGGCCTGCGGGCTGACGTTGCTCATGTAAAACGACTCGCGCATCATGCGCTGCGAGAACTTGAAATCGCCAGCCGGGGCGAGGTGCCCCCGGTCGTAGCCGGAACGTGTGTAGTCAGACGGCAGGGCCGTACCGGTGCGTACCAGCGGGTCGGGTTTAAACTGCTCTCGGTCACGGTCGGCGTCGCCGGTGGTTTCGTAGCCCAGCAATGGATACGCCACCCAGTCGGCCACTTTGTACTCGTCACGGTAGCGCAGCGTGTAGCCTTCATGCCGGACAATCTCGTTTTCGCTGGCAAAAGCGGGCAGGGCAAAGTTGGGCTGTTTCTCAAAGTCGAATCGTTTGTTACCCGTTACAGTGCCACCCGCTGGGCCAGTACGATTATCCAGGCGTTCGCCGGAGTTGGCCCGTTCGTCAGAATTCCTGTCAGGAACCCGGCTGTCCGAAGCCTCAGCAGAGCGGTCGTCGGTTGCTACGTCTTCGGTTTCCTGAGGTTCAGGAGCTTTGTAGGGGTTTTCTTTCGGTTCGTCGTACCGCGAAGAACGCAACCCGACAGCCGACCGAATATCGTTCCAGAACGCCACCACGGGCTTCGTTCGCCCCTTGTAATGCAGAAACAGACCCACTAAGAAAAACACAAACAGCAGCAGCAGTGTGTTGTTGGGAAACCGAAAACCCCGACGGGCGTACTTTTTCATGCGATTGTTTGTTCAAGGTTTGGTGTTCAAAGTTAGCTAACGTCAGCGATGGTGTAGCCCGGACGTCCACGTCGGGTAGCCGTAAGGCTAAAAAAAGACCAGCTCTATCGGTAGCCTTACGATACCCGACCGGGAGACGCACCGGTCCGAGTTACAGCTAACGCAATATCAAACATTGACCAGTAAAAGCACTTTGGAAATTATTGTCATTGGCGGAGGAGCCGCCGGTTTTTTTGGGGCCATCACAGCCGCCGAAACCTGTCCTAACGCCCGCGTAACCATTCTCGAAAAAAACCGCACGGTTCTCAATAAAGTGCGCATATCGGGGGGGGGGCGCTGCAATGTTACCCACGCCTGCTTCGACAATCGGAAACTGGCAAAACACTACCCCCGTGGCGAGAAACCGCTGCGCCCGCTGCTTGATCAGTTCGATGCGTCGGCTACGGTGCGCTGGTTCGAGAGCCGGGGCGTGATGCTCAAGACCGAAGCCGACGGGCGCATGTTTCCGCAATCCAATACCTCCGAAACCATCGTGAACTGCCTGCTCGATACGGCTCGAAAACTGGGCGTTGCTGTGCGGACAAGCTGCGGGGTCGATACGCTGACGCAAACCGGAACGGGCTGGCAACTCAACCTGCTTACGGGCGAAACCCTGCTGGCTGACCGCGTTCTGGTGGCTACCGGGGGCTATCCGCAGATAAACTCCTACGGCTGGCTGCCTCAACAAGCCGAACCGCTGCACGTACCCGTACCGTCGCTGTTTACGCTCAACGTACCGGACAGCTACCTCCTGCCCCTGGCGGGCGTGGCGGTACCCGATGCTAAGGTCTTTGTAATAGGCACCAAACAGGAGCAGCGTGGTCCCGTTTTACTCACACACTGGGGCTTCAGCGGACCGGCCATTCTGCGACTCTCGGCCTGGGCCGCCCGCGACCTGTCCGACCGCGACTATCGTTTCACGCTGCGCATCAACTGGCTACCCGATCTGAACGATAACACCCTGCGGGCCGCGTTGCAGGATATCCGGCAACAACACGCCCGCAAACTCGTTACGTCGCAGAATCCGTTTGGTCTACCCGCCCGGCTGTGGCAGGCCCTGGCTACGGAGTCAGGCATTTCGCCCGATCAACGCTGGGCCGATTTACCAGGCAAACTCAGTAACCGGCTGGCCGAGCGGCTTACCAACAGTCAGTTTCAGGTAACGGGCAAAAGCACGTTCAAAGATGAGTTCGTGACCTGTGGGGGTGTTTGTGTGGATGCCCTGAACCCGAAAACGCTTGAAAGCAACATACAGCCGGGCCTGTTTTTTGCGGGCGAGGTGCTGAACGTAGATGGCATTACCGGCGGCTTCAACTTCCAGAGTGCTTGGACCACCGGCTACGTGGCGGGGCAGGCCGTAGGTCGTACACTCCTGTGCGACCAAGCCGAAGGCTAATACTATAGCAATCGTGTTAGCTGTTATATTATTATCCGCTCACCGGGGGCTGGTCGGGCAAGAGCCGCGCCTACGTACCGGCCCAACCTACAATCACTCAAAGTAATACCCGAAAATAATTCCCATTTCGTCTTCGCTGGTGAGGCCAAAGCTGACGCTCTTGGCGGTCGTGTTGTTGTACGTAATTTCGGACGTAAGCCCCTCCCCCGCTTTCAGGTCAATAGGTGTTTTGAACGTGATGATGTCGGGGTGTTCCCAGTTGGTGGAGGTGTAAACAATTTCGCCGTTGCGGGTGCCGCCTTTGATTTTGATCACGAACTTCTCACCAGCCTTGTGCATATGCGAGGTCAGCGTCAGGATTTTCCGGGCTTTGCCAAACAGAAAATCTTTGCTTATGGTGACGCGGTTATTGGCTGGAATAGTCAGGCTGGTATTACCCAGATCGAGCGTCTGCACCACCTGCGTTACCCGCGCTTTGGGAACGGTGTAGAGATTGAACTGCGCTTCGCCTTTCGTCACAGCATTGCTCCGATTTACGTAATGCGAGTTTAGATCGAGCGAGGCACCAGCGGGCAGCAGCAGGGCCATGCCTTCAGGAAACGTATAATCCTGATACTGCGCCTGCGCCCCGGCAAAGTAAACGTGGTTCGACATGCTCAGGGCGGTGGCAAAGTTCAGCGAATTGTCGGGGTTACGCAGGTCGCGGATGTCGTTCAGACCCGGCAGCAGGGATTTGTTCCGAAAATCATACGCCACAAAATGGTGACTGCCGCTGCGCATCTTGATCTCGTAGCGGTTCACATACATATCCTGCGTATTGCCAATGGTCTTGCGGGTGAACAGTTCCCGCTCAAATTTCGGCTGGATATCGAACAGCGGCACACTCATCTGAACGCCCGCGCCGGGGGCGGGTACGGGCAGGGGTTCATAAACGGCAACGGTGGTGGTTTTATCATCCAGCAGTTTAGCATCTACTACGCTACCCGTCTGGGGTGCGCCCGCTTCGATCCAGCGACGCACAAACTCGATTTGCCCATTGGGGAGTTGGGCGTTGCCCAGCGGCATGGGGTTTCCATATTGCTTGTTGCTGTGGTGACCGGCGTCGGTATAAAGCTTGTGATACAGCAGGCTCTCCAGCGAGGCAAAGGCTTTTACGCGCTTCAGCCCGTCGGTTTTAGCCGCGCTGTTTTTGGGATTAACACCCACCAGATTCTGGTACGACACGGCGGGCGTCAGCACCAGCCCGTGCTGCGCAAAAGAAGGATCGCGGTCTGACGCGTGACAGCCCGATGTGGCACAGGACGGCGTCAGGATTTTTTCCTGCATCAACCCGAATGATGAGAGTTGGCCCGGCGATGGGGTCGTATCATCGGTGGCTGTTTTCTGGCAAGCGGTCAGGTTCAGCAGGGCAATGGCTGCACCCACACTCAGGGTTAGGCGTATAGACGTCAGCGCGTTCATTGTCGGATAGTAAGTGTCGTTTCTCTCACAAAGAAACGACGAATTTCCCGGGAATAATACGACCGCATCTCCCTGATGTTCAGGCCCGTTCTTCCCAGACCTGCGCTACGTTCACGATTACCTCCACGGCGCGTTGCATATCCTGCACTGACACCCACTCCTGCCGGGAATGAAAGGCGTGTTCGCCCGCAAAAATATTCGGGCAGGGCAGACCCATGAACGACAGCCGCGAGCCATCCGTACCGCCCCGGATACTCCGCCGATGAGCCGACAGTCCCGCCCGCCGGATGGCTTCGAGGGCGTTCTCGACCACGGCGGGGTGCTGATCCAGGATTTCTTTCATGTTGCGGTACTGCTGCTTTACTGCAAAGTCGGCTTTGGAGCCGGGGTAGTGTTTCAATACGTCGGTAAGCTGGTTTTGCAGGTACGTCTCTTTCTCCTGCAACCCGGCTTCGGTAAAATCGCGGATGATGAATTCCAGCACGGCCTGATCCTGATTACCCTCCAGCCGGGTCGGATGCACAAACCCTTCTTTTTCGTCGGTGGTTTCGGGCGAAAGTGCATTTTTGGGGAGCACGGCCAGCAGATCGGCGGCAATTTTAAGCGCGTTTTCAAGTTTACCCTTCGCAAAACCAGGGTGCGTACTGACACCCTGAATAGTAATTTTTACGGCATCGGCAGAGAACGTCTCGTCTTCGAGTGTACCCAATGACTCACCGTCGATGGTATAGCCAAAATCAGCTCCCAGCTTCTGAATGTCCACTTTTTCGGTGCCGCGTCCTACCTCTTCGTCGGGCGTAAAGAGCAGCCGGATTGTGCCGTGTTTTATATCCAGGTGCTCCATCAGGTACTGCGCGGCATCCATGATTTCGGCCAATCCTGCTTTGTTGTCGGCCCCCAGCAGGGTAGTACCGCTGGCCGTAATAATATCATTGCCCAACTGGTGTTGCAGGTCGGGATGATCGGCCACTCGGATAATCTGGGGTTCGCTACCCGCCGGAAACTCGGGCAGGATGATGTCAGTACCATCGTACTTTTTGTGGATGAGCGGTTTCACGCCCGCGCCGGTAACGTCAGGCGAGGTATCGACGTGCGAGCAGAAGCAAATGACGGGCACGTTCGTTTTGTCGGTATTGGCCGGGACGGTGGCGTAAACGTAGCCCCACTCGTCCATCTCGGCGTCGGTAATGCCTGTTTCGTGCAACTCCTGCACCAGCACCCGGCTCAACTCTTTCTGCTTTTCGGTGCTTGGGTTCGCAGCCGACTGCGGGTCGGACTGGGTGTCGATTTGAACATAGCGCAGAAACCGGTCAACCACGGCGGGCTGCTGCGGCTCCGGGGCAACGGGTTCGGGGGTTGGAGTCTCGTTAATCGGGCTGGCAAATAAGTCGAATTGCATCGGAATAAAGTAGGTTTACGGTCACTTACATTGCTTCTTTTGTTCCTGCGCGGCTTTGGCGTCGCCGAGGGATACCCCCCGCTTCCAGGCCGCACAAGCGGCCTGTTGGTTACCCGTTGCCTGTTCAGCAAGACCCAGGTAATAATAAAGTTCATCGACCGACGGGTCTAATCGTTCGGCCTCGCGAAAGGCGGTCAACGCGGGTTTAGCCTGTTTTTCGCGAAGTTGGTAAATACCTATCGTCCGGTGCGCCCAGGCGTTTTGATTGTCGAGCCGCAATGATTCCTGAACCAGTGGCAACCCTTCGGCATTGCGGTCGAGCATCAGCAGCAGGTACGCTTTGTTGTTGAGGTAGTAGGGCTGATTGCGCTGGATGGACAGGGCCCGCTCCACAAATGGCAACGCTTCGGCAAATTTGCCCTGCCGGGCCAGCAACAGGCTTTGATTATTCAGTGCTGCTCCCTGTTTTGGGTTCAATTTCAGGGCCAGGCTAATGTCGGCTACGGCCAGATCGTATTGCTTTTGATTGAAATATAACGCACCCCGGTTTGTCAGGGCTTCGGCGTTGTTGGGGGCCAGCAACACGGCCTTGTCGTAAGCAGCCTGGGCGGGCGCGGGCTGGTTGAGCCGCACGTAGGCATCGCCCAGCCGAACCTGATAGGCCGACGAATCGCGGTAGGTTTTTTCGATGCGCTGCAAATCGGCCAGGCTGGCGGCAGGGTCGCCCGTTTCAAGCCGGATTTCGGCCCGATTTAAATAAGCCGCTTCAAAGTCGGAGTCGAGGTCAATAGCTTTGTTATAGTCGGCAAGGGCGTTTTCGCGGTCGTCATTGCGGAAATAGGCCAGGCCCCGGTTGTTATAGGCGTCGGCAAAATCAGCTTTTTTACCGATGGCTTCGGTATAGTATCGGATGGCTTCGCGGTATTCGCGCTTCTGCAACTGCACGTTGCCCTTCAAAAAGAACTGAGCCGCTTCGTCGTCATTTCCCTGCGAACAACTGGTAGTGAAGAGTAAAATTATAACGAAGAGTGAAAAGTGAAGAACGAAGAACGACCTCATCATCAATACAACCACTAATTTTGTTTTCTTCTCAATTGCGCGTTCATCGTTCATCGTTCTTCGTTTTTCACTCTTCACTAAAAAAATATGCGTTTTGTTCAGGATGTCCCCCATGCACAGTTCAAAATCGGGCTGTTTGCCTGGAACAGCAAGTACATTGTCAAAATTGAAGCCGGTCCTTACGAGCAAACCTACAAGGTGAGCGAAATGGACCTGCTAAACCCCGACGCCGTACCTACGCTGCTCGATGCCGACTTTCTAACCCGCGTGGCCCAACGCTTCGCCGATATGGACGCCGACTGGCAGGCCACCGGCAACCGTAACGACGTGTTTTAAGGTACAAGCTGCACCATCAGATTCTGCAACTTGATATCGGTTTCGCCCGCGATGAAGCCAATGCCGTTGCCTTTAAAAGGTTGAAACTCGTAGGGACTGCCGCTGATTTCCTGACCATTCACGTAAAAAAAGAGTTTGTCGGTCTGTTTTGTTACAGTGAGTTTATTCCGGTCGGGGTTGATGGAGACACCGGCGGGCGTACGCTTGCCCGGCATATACTCCGCCTGCGACTTCCCACCGCTTAACGACCGGACCACGACCTGCCGCTGATCGGCCAGGGCAAACTGCACCAGATTGTCCACGTTTTGTACGCCCAGTAACAGCCCGCCCTGTGGTGACTGGCCAGGTGCGGTGGTCATCTCGACCGAAATGGTAAACGACTGCGCGGTGTTCAGATTCAGCGTGGCGGGCAGGTTCACGTAGCACCGGCCCGATTCCTGCCCCGCGCTGGGTAACCGCCGGATGTAGTAGCTGCCATCAGCAATCTCGAATTCGTAGCCTTTACGTTTGCCCGTCAGCCAGCCGTGTTCGTTGCGCAGAAACGTATCCGTAAACAACTTCTCAGACGACCGGCCCACCCGCGACGAGCCACTTGCCGGAGCCAATGATTTGGTTGCTACCGGTGTTGATGCCACCGCGCCAGATGCACTGGGTCTGGGCGTACTGACTTCTTTTGGGGGTTTGGCCGCCATCAGTTGTTCATTGGCCACGACTGGTTGCTTTGGCTGAACGGGCTGTATCGGCGGGGTGATAACTACACTGGCGGGCGCGGAAGACGGCATAACCTGAGTTGTACCGGAAGTCATGGGCGCGTCGAGCGTGACGCTGAGTTTTTGAAACGAGGTCCAGTCCCCGTTGGTAACAATGCCGATGCCGTTGCCGCCCAGCATTTTGAACGGATACGGGCTGGTGCGTATCTCTTCTTCGTTGATATAAAAATGCATTTTGTCTTGTTTACGGCGGATAATCAACTGATTGCGGTTGTTGTTTACCACTACGTTCGGGTTGAAATAATCGCCGGGCATATAATCGCTGAAGGTTCGTCCGTTGTCCAGACGCCGAATGGAAACCTGCCCCGAATGATCGAGTTGGAACGCCGTATAGGTCAGCGAATCGCTCACGCCAAACGCAATTCCCCCCACTGGCGGGCGGCCTGATTCGCTCACAACGTCAGCTTTTATCGTGAAATAATCGGCTAAGTTGAGGTTGATCTGCGTGGGTAGCGGCACGAAACTGAACGCCATCTGTTTAGTGTCGGGGTTACGCTTCCGAACATTGTACACGCCCGTACCGATCTGGTACTGATAGTCGCCAATGCTACCCGCCTGCCAGCCGTTTCGGTTAGTCACAAAATCACCCGTAAACGCGGGCCGGAAGCCTTCGGTGGGCGTTGGGGTGGCAGGGCGGGTATTTGCGGGGCGGGTGGTGGCCTGAACCGGTTGGGCGGGGGCCTGCAGCGTGACGTTGGTCCAGGCACTGGTAGCCGAATACGTGACGATTTTGAACCGGCGGTTTTGCGCCGTACCTGATTGCCAGATCAGCAGCATAGTGAATAAAGTTACAGAAATACGCATTGTACAAATGGGTTAGAATGAATACCGAAGTACTGCCGTGAACTGCCCCGCCTGCATACCGGGCCGTACCGATACGGGCGCGATTCGGCGGGCTTCGCGGTCGAGCTGCCGGTTGTGAAGGCCCTTCACGAGCGTTAGCACTACGTCGGTCAGGACAATAACAGCGGCACCCCGTGTGGCGAGATAATACCGCTGATGGTGCTGGTTGGCTGTTTTGTAAAACGGCTCTCCGGCGGCTGCGTTTTTCTGTACGGCATACACGGCGTAATCGTCCTGCGCCAGTTTCCGTTCCAGCAGACCGTAGGCCAGCAAACCGTAGGCAGCCACCGTTGCTAAGGGCCGAAAACCAACGCGTGGCCGGGGCCGCTGCACAAAAATATTGCCGATACCGGGAGCCACCGCACTCAGTAATGCCCAGGCCGGGCCGTCGTAACGTTGGCGGGTCGGTTGGGGCGTGACTGCCGGAACATCGGTAAGATCGTCGCGGCTGGGCTGGGGCGTCTGCGCTACAGAAGGCTGCGTTGGTACCTCGTCAGGGATCACTGCCCCACCCGAACGGACCCGGACAATAACCTGAATGGGTTCATCGAGGGCGTAGCCGTTGCCCAGTGCGTTCCAGACAATGCGCCGGTTTGATCCTGCCGTGATGCGCGTACCTACTTCACCGCGTACAAATTCGGGCCGGACATACAGAGAACCGCGCTGCCGGCTCCGCACCTCAAAAAACAGCGAATCGCCGGGGCGGGTGGTCAACAGATCATACAGGATTTCGACCTCCGCCGAGTCCAGTGTTCTGACCCGGACATTGCCGATCCGTTCCTGCGCCTGGCTTTGGCTGATGAGGAACAATGAAATGACGAGCAAGAAAAGAAAGCGCATAATGAGAAATATAAATTAACAGTCAATGGGAGGAAACGAAGCGGCTTACTTCGAGAGGGTTATCTGCCGGGTGGCGGTAAATTTATCGTCGCATCCGTTCACCAGCACGAGCGTAACGGTATAGGTCCCGGCCTGAGCGTAATTATACGTTACCCGCTGGCCAACCCGGTTCACACCCTTGCTGTCGCCGGGGTCCCAGCCCGCCACCGTTATATCTCCCTGAGGTTTGTCCAGAAAGAACGTTACGTCCAGCCGGTCAGACGTAATGCCGATGTCGGCGGTGGGCGATACGCAAACAGGAAACGTCTTTCGTTCCAAATCGAACGGTTCGCAGCCCAGCAGGCCCAGCAGAAAGAAACAGGCAAGAAAACGTTGTAACATATAGATGATAAGTTAAAGGTAAACCCAGTTTTACATTCGTAGTCATTAATTGTCATTGTTGACAATGCATTGGCTGTCAGTAAAAAGCTACGAATGACCGGCAATGACAACAAATGACTATGAATGACAAAGAACCGAAAGTCTGCAATATCCGGGGTTTTGCGTAAATTTAAACAGTGACCCGGCAACTTGCCTAAGCTCCTGACTGATTTGCTGATTCCAATGCCTACGACCTCCGCCCCAACCGCACCCGTAACCCATCTGCCCGCCCGCTTCGACGTGCGGCAGACTGTTGACCAGCTTAACCTGATTGGCCTGACCATCGAGCGCGACGGTACGCTAAGCTACGCCAACCCATACACCTACCGCGTAACCGCCTGGCAACCCGACGATGTGGTCGGCAAAAACTTCTTCGATCTCTTCATCCCCGCTGCCGACCGCGCCCGGCTCGAACTCGATTTTGAGGAGGCACTGGTGAAAGGAGGCTTTCCCGAACAGAAGGAAATTACGCTGCTGACCCGCTCCGGGGCCTTCCGTAACGTCTTGCTAAACTCGTTCATTGCCGACGATACCGATCATAAAACCGTTGACAATCGGGTTAAGACAATTACTTCGTTTACGCTCATTGGCGAGGATGTGACCAACAAACGGCGGGTGGCCTCAGCGCTCTCCAGCACCAATGCCCAGTTGCAGGACCTCGTTGACAACACCTCCGACCTGATTCAGCTCCTCACGCTGGATGGCAAATTCATTTTTGTAAACCGGGCCTGGCGCGAAAGTCTCGGCTACAGCTCCAACGAGATTGCCGCCCTTAACCTGCGCGATGTGCTGCACCCCGACTATGCCAGTAGTACGCTGGCCCTGCTCAAACGCATTCAGCAGGGCGAGAGCCTGCCCTACGTCGAAACCGTTTTTCGGAACAAAACCGGCAAGACCCTCTTTCTGTCCGGTAGTATCAACTGCCGCTTTGACCGGGGGCGGCCCGTATCGTTTCGCTGTATTCTGCACGATACCACTGGCAAAATTCGAGCCGAAAAATCGCAGAAACTCTATTACAGCATCGCGAACTGGACCATCAATACGCCCAACTTAAATGAACTGTACCAGAAAATCCATACGGAACTGGGGCAGATTATCGACGCCCGCAACTTCTTTATCGCCCTCTACGATCCCAGCAAACGGCATCTCTCCTTTCCGTACTACGTCGATGAATATTTTGGCGGCTCCATGCGATTCACCAAGCGCAAACTTGGCAACGGCATTACCGAATACGCCATCCAGGCCGATAAACCGCTGTTTTTGTACGAACAGGACATCCGGCAACTGGCCCGGCAACACCAAATTGACCTGTACGGGCAGCTTCAGCCGCAGGTGATGCTCACGGCCCCGCTTCGGGTTGGCGACGAAATTACAGGCATCATCGGCGTTAAATCGTACCACAACGCTCAGACCTACGGCCCCCGTGATCTGGAACTGCTCGAATTTATTTCGGGTCAGGTAGCCCTGGCCATCGCCCGGAAGCAGTCTGAGGCTGCTTTAGACAAACAGAACGCCCGGCTCAATGCAATGTTCGATAGCGGTACGTACCTGATCTGGTCTATAAACCGGGCGTTGCAGCTTACGTCATACAACAAAAATTACGCTCAGCTGATGGAGCGAAACCTCGGCTACGTTCCACCACTTACCGGCAGTGTACCGAACCTCGGCTGGCGCATGATTAGCCCCGAAAACCGGACGCTTATCGAAGACCGGTACCGGCAGGCGTTTAAGGGTCAGCCGCAAAACTTTGAACTCCGCATCGACGACAAACGCAACCCCGATACCGAAACCTGGCTCGACTTCCAGATCAACCCAATCCTGCTTTCAGGTGGCGTAATAGACGAGGTTTCGGGTATTGCGCGGGACATCACCAACCGCAAACGCGCCGAAATTGCCACCCGCCGAAGTGAAGAAAAATTCCGGGGTATTTTCGAAAATCTTCAGGACATCTACGCCCGCATCAATGTCGGCGGTAAGATCACGATGGTGAGTCCGTCGGTATTTAAACGCCTTGGGTACACGCCCGACGAGGTGCTGGGGCAGGATGCCATGCAGTATTTCGTGGATAAGCGCGTGATTAGTCGGGCCATGGTGAAGCTCAACCGGAACCACAGCCTGCGCAATTTTGAGGTTAGTCTGCGCCGGGAAGACGGCTCTGAACGGCAGTTTATGTTCAACATGCTCCTCCTCAACGATGACCCGGACAACGGGCCGGTGGTAGCCGTACTGGCCCGCGACATCACCGAACTGAAACGGCAGGCTGCCGAACTGGTAAAAGCCAAAGACGAAGCCGAACGCTCGCTGAAGGTGAAAGAGCAGTTTCTGGCCAATATGAGCCACGAAATCCGCACCCCCATGAACGGCGTCATTGGCATGATTGACCTGCTGATTGATACGCAGCTGGACGACGAACAGCGTGACTATGTTAGAACGGTAAAACGCTCGTCTGAAACGCTGCTCGATATTCTTAACGACATTCTGGACCTGTCCAAAATTGAAGCGGGCAAGATGGAACTGCGCGAAGCACCCATCGAATTCGCCGAGATATTCGAGAAACTCATTGCGCTGTTTGGGCAGCAGGCCAACTCCAAAAACAATACCCTTACCTACCAGCTTGACCCCACCCTGCCCAAATACGTCATTGCCGATCAGACCCGGCTGTTGCAGGTGCTGTCTAACCTGACCTCCAACGCTATTAAGTTTACCGAAAATGGGGCGGTACGCGTAGCGGCCACGCTGGTTAGCAAGCGGGGCAAGTTCAACCGGATCAGGGTAGGCGTTACGGATTCGGGTATTGGCATCTCGCCGGAGAACATCAAGTTGCTCTTCAACTCGTTCAGTCAGGTCGATACGTCGTCGCGCAAGTCGTTTGGGGGTACGGGGCTGGGGCTGGCCATCTCAAAAGAAATTGCGGCCCTAATGAAAGGCGAGGTCGGTGTTGACTCAACCGAGGGACAGGGCAGTACATTCTGGTTCACCATCGAACTGAAAGAAACAGCCATTGCGCCCGTGCAGCAGGCAACCGAAGTCGCCGAAATATCGCTGGCCAATTTCTTCGCCGACTATCACCCACAGGTACTACTCGTGGACGATAATTCGGTAAATCGCAAAGTAGCGTCGGAAATCATGCGTAAAGCGGGCTGCATTGTTACTACCGCCGACAGCGGCCCGGCGGCTATTGCGCTTGTTA